>Ga0334885_1000002_pt1 | contig 378468 bp, 275 predicted proteins | sample GraSluR1_MG_8_FD_207233 | JGI IMG/M metagenome (GOLD analysis project Ga0334885, IMG submission 207233) | Sludge microbial communities from methane-producing bioreactor in Wageningen University, Netherlands - Granular Sludge_31_05-R1 | ecosystem: Engineered > Bioreactor > Anaerobic >...
GGCTCCGTCGCTATGGGAACCACCGCAGGCTGTTCCGTCTGAGGTCTGAAGTGTAAACTATGTGTTGAGACTTTTCTCAAGTACGTTAAAGTGCAAAAAGTGTAAACTATGTGCTGAGACTAACCAATTAGTCAGATAGTCAAATAGTCGGTTGCCGGCTAGTCGAATATAGCGGTGGCCGGTCTCCAGACCGAGCCACCACTGGCGGGCACGGTCGAAGGCTGGCCCAAGCCCTCATAATTTTGCCCTGGACTTTGGACTTTGGACTCTAGACTCTGGACTAAACGTATAAGATTCGTGCTCCTGGGTTTGCTCTGCGCGATGCTCGTACCTGGGGGGCTACCGCTGCGGGCGCAAGCGCCGGATGAGACGCTCACGCTGGAGGTTATTCCGGCGTGGGAGGGCTACGTGCGTCACAGTTGGTGGACGGAGGCGCGCGTGGTGTTGCGCAATGAAGGCGCAGATTGGCACGGCGACCTCGTCATCCGCGATACGCAAAACCAGATCACGTACCGCCAGGCGCTCGAACTGCCGTCCCATTCGCACAAGCAGTACCGGCTGCCGATCTTCATAGGTAACAATGCTACGCCGATTATCGCCCTGCACGATACCAGTGGGGTTGTCCAGCAAGAGCGGCGTGTTGCCGGCCGTGGGACACTCGAGACAGGCCGCGCCATCGCCCTGGTCGACACGCGCGATGCGTTCGCACGTGAAGAACTCGGTGAGACGGATGCCCTTATCTGGCTACCGGGCCTTGCCGGTTTACCCGAAACGCCGATGGCTTGGGACGTTATCGACGTGCTGCTGCTCAACGGCATCGCCACCGCCGACCTGACCACTGCACAGCAGGAAGCGCTGCTGGCTTGGGTTGCCGCGGGCGGTCATCTCATCGTCGGCGGCGGGCCGGCGCTCGGACAAACGTTGGCGCATCTGCCAGAAGCTCTGCGTATCGCCACGCCCGGCAGCGTGCGCCAGTTCGAGTCTATCGCCGATGAATGGACCGCGCTCTACGACGTGGCGGCAACACCGATGCGATTGGGTGCCGGTGCAATGCCGCTGGCGATGGCAGAAGGGGAAATCGTCGCAGCGCGGCGCACCACCGGTAAAGGGGTTGTGGATATCGTCGGCTGGGATATGACGCATTCTGGAGGCGCTACCTGGCTGGCGCAGCTCTGGGCCAGTGATCCACTGCCGGCCGTCAGCACGACGGGCAGTGATCAGGCGCTCTCGTCCGGCGGACCAAACAGCGGTATGCTGTTCAGGATTCCATTTGCAACGATGCCCAGACTCTGGCCCTGGCTATTACTCTTTCCCCTGTATGTCTTTCTGATGGGACCGGGGACGCTGTTGTTGGTAAAACGGCTCAAACGTCCCATTCTAGCGTGGATATTCATTCCCGTGTGGATTTGCGGCGCCATCACCATTCTAGCACTTGGGCTTAGCAGCGCCTTCTCCCAAACCTTTCCGCTGGTGCACGAAATCGCTATAATCTCCGTCCCCGATACAACGCTCCCGGCGCGGGTGGTACAGGGGACGGCAGTTTACGCGCCACGTACCCGCTGGCTAACCTGGAACGCGAGTGGCATCCAGCGCCCGCTACTGGGCGGTTTTCGCTCAGACACGTGGTACAACGAAGGCGATCCGTTTCCGGTCGAGGTGTGGCAGGGCAACGCTACGCACTTTCTGGATGCGGTGGCGACACTTCAGATCCGCAATCCACTCGGCGTCATTACGTGGGGGACAGAAGGGCTATATGACAGCCCCGATCTCACCACAGATCTGAGACTCACGTCGCAGAAGGATGGCAGTGACGCGTTGCACATAACCGGAGAAGTGTGGAGCGAAGTTACACTGCGCGATGTATCGCTGTTGATGGGCAGTGCTTCTTACGGCATCACCCTCACCGAAAGCATCACCCAGGGTACAGCGGTGACCGTATCCAGGCCGATCACCGCGACCTATCCGATTTACTACTACTCCGGCTACATCGCCAACTTCTGTGGCACGATGAGCAATTATGCACCATACGCAATTTATCCATCCGTACCCACAGTCTACGCCGTTCCTTCTGCGACGACGTGTTACCTGACCGGTCTTATGGATGGCGTCCCCTTTCCGGCGCAGGGACTCGGCGGCATCGAACACCGCGAAAGTTGCGTAAGTTATACGATCCCATGTCCCACGCAACCACCGGGAAAGCTCACCGTAGCATTGGAAGCCGCGACGAACAAAGTCGAGAATGGCTGGATCGACACGACAACAGACATCTTCTATGTTTATGCATCCGGCGCGACCCTGCACTATGTATTACCGGTCTACTTTCAGATCCAGGAGATCGAGACACTGACTATCGCCGTACTGCCCACTCCCACAGCCGGCGCAAGCAAATCACTGACCGCGATCAGCGAACTCTCACTGTGGAATTGGGAAGAACAAACGTGGATGAACTACCCACCGGCAGAAGCGGGGCAAGCGCCACAGTCACGCATTGTGCTGACAGGCGAGACGGCTCAGCACGTCTTCGATGCCCAACAAGGTGTGCGTGTACGTATCGATACACGCGACACTATGACGGGAAGGTTGCTCCTCACCCTTGAAGGAACGCCCTGACCCGGCCTCCTTAACCCTATGTAAGGATAGAGGGAACACTTATGCAAACCATTCGCATTATCATCGGCGCCGCGAAAACGTATTATGAGGAAATGCTATTCTTCTTCGCCACCGGCGCTATTCTGTTTGTCAGCGCCTTGCTCATCATTCCACTGCCGTTTGCACTGGTGGGAGTGTGGATGGTTGCCCACCGTGCCGTGCGTGGGTTAGGTGTCAATTGGCGGCTGTATTGGGAAGCAGTGAAGACCTACGGGCTGCGCTCGTTATGGCTCACCCTTGTTCTGGCGCTCGGTTATGGATTGCTGGCAGTCAATATCTGGTTCTACACCGCACCGGACGTTTCAATCATCCCGGGCAGCGTCCTCGTATGGATCCGGCCTATCGTGTTTATCGTTGGATTGCTGTGGATAGGCGTAAGCTTCTACGCGCACGCCTTTTTGATCGAGCTTGAGGAACCCAAACTCCTGACGATCCTGCGCAGCAGCCTTTCACTCACCCTGGTCACGCCGCTGACGACGCTGGCGCTCATCATCGGTACTCTGCTGTTGATTGGAGCGAGCATCATGGTGCCCATTCTTATACCTGCTCTGCCGGGCTTTATCGCCACGCTCAGCATTACTGCGCTGCGCACGCTCGTCGCCGCCGTCCGCGAGAAGCATGGCATTGGGGCAGAAGAGAATCAGTCAACGGATTGAACGGAGACCAAAATGCCCTACACATATCCCCACCCTCGACCCGCGCTGACCGTGGATATCGTGCTCATCAAGGAAAGGCGCGATGGGCCGGAGATTCTGCTCATCCAGCGCGGACACCGGCCCTTTGCCGGGCATTGGGCACTGCCAGGTGGTTTTGTGGACGAAAACGAGCCGCTGGAAGCCGCCGCCCGTCGCGAACTATTCGAGGAGACCGGGCTGGAATCGCCGGAGTTACGGCAACTTGGCGCGTTCGGAGATCCGGGACGCGATCCGCGTGGCTGGACGGTGTCCGTCGTCTTCTGGACGCGCGTTGCAGGCGACGTCACACCGCATGCGGGCGACGATGCCTCCGCTGCCCGCTGGTGGTCCCTCAACGATCTACCGCCGTTAGCGTTCGATCACGCAGACATCGTACGCCAGGCTAAAACGCTCCTAACCTCACAGAAAAAGTAACCACGAATCTTCACGAATGCCTGCATTCGCCGAATCTCCACTAATTCTATTTCAATTCGTGAAAAATTGTGTAGATTCGTGGTTTAGGCTCTGAGAAACCTACTCCCAGCCGGGGAGCATCTCCGCGTTGGCTTCGAGCAGTTCGTTGAACATGGCCCACGCCTGATCCACGCTGATACGGCAGAGCGGATCATTGAGCAGCGCCTGGAAAGCCAGGTTTTTGTCTTGCATCAACGCCGCCTCCAACGTCAATTCCTGCACATCGACGACACGGCGCATCAGCATCTCCAGTCCAAACGGCAGCGGTTTCGGCACGACCGGCGCGAGGCTATTCTTGCGGAACTGCGCATTGGTCTCGACCACCGCGCCGAGCGGCAGGCTGGGCAGTTGGCCGATGTTCGGCAGGTTGACGTTCGTATCAAGCGGTTCCACGCCGAGTAAGGCCAACATCTGCGCGACGCCCTCTTCGCCGGAATGATGCAGGCCGCCTTCCGGGTTATAGCCCTGGGCAGCAGCGGGCGCATTTTGCGGCGGCTGCCACGTCCCCAGGCGGAAACTCGACGGGGTGAGGATCACGCCATAGCGGTGCAGGTTCTCCTCCGAGAGCAGGTACCACGGCACAAACTCCGCCAGGTGACGGTCTCCGGCTGCTCCGAGCGCGCCAAAGCGCCGTAGAAAATCAAACGCGACGAGTTTCTGCGAAGAGAACCACAGCCCACGCTCTTTCGCCATCAACGACCAGGCCGTGCGATCTGCCCAGAAGCCCTCCTGCTCCATGTGCGCTTCAAGCAGCGGGAAGAGGTCGTAGCCATCCCACGTCGCGCGGGTCGCAAAGGTGAAATGGTTGACGCCCGCGATGTCGGTTTTGATGTCGCTGCGCTTGGGTCGCGGCGCATCGAGGTGCGCGTTGACCAGCCCGGCCAGCATTTCCTGCGTGCCGAAGACTTCGTGGCAGCAGCCGAACGCCTTGATATCCGGCTCGGCGGCGTAGAGCGCGGCGGTACACAGCGTCATCGGGTTGGTGTAGTTGATGACCCACGCCTCCGGGCATTGTTCCATAATCTGATGTGCGTAATCCACGTAAACAGGCACGGTGCGCAGCGCGCGGCTGATCCCACCCGGCCCGGTGGTGTCGCCCACGGTCTGGAGGATGCCGTACTTCGCCGGGATGTCGAGATCGTTGGCGAACATCTGCATCGGTCCCGGCAAGATCGAGAGGAAGACGAAATCCGCGCCGGCCAACGCTTCCCCGGACGTTTCGTAAGCGTTGACGGCGAAGGTCGTCCGTGCGTCCGGGTGGCCGTAAATTTCTTTGGCGTGCTCCACGTTCCGCAGCGCAGCCGCGTGGTCGATGTCGTACAACGCGATCTCGCCCGTGAGGTGCGGGCTGAGCGCCAGGTCGGTCATCACCATCCTGGCCCAATAGCGGCTCCCGCCGCCGATATAGGCGATCTTGATGTCGATAGGCTGATTTTCGGTCATTGCGTTGCCTCCGTTCTTGACTATAAAGCTCTATTGTCTTAAGTCTATTCGAGATGGATGACTTGGCAAATAAAAATGGCCGGCTTGTTGGACAAGCCGGCCATTTCTCTATCGTCAGTCGGGGCGGACGGATTTGAACCGTCGACCTCTACAACCCCATTGTAGCGCCCTAGCCAAGCTGGGCTACGCCCCGTGCACGTGCGGGATGATACCATAACTGAGGGGATTGTCAAACGTCAGACGACGTCGACAGCGCTTGCGCCAGCGCCTCGGCCAGTTCTTGCAAGCCCGGCGGCTTCTGCACCCAGGCGATGACGCCGGCCTCGCGCAAAGCATCCGCCTCTGTCCCCAAGGGATGCCCGCTCATCACCACGATGTGCACGTGCGGGGCGCGCTCGCGCAAAGCGGCAGCCAACGCCTTGCCCCCCATCTCCGGCATCACCAGATCGCTTAGCACCAGGGCGATGTCAGCGGGATGCGCCGCGACGATTTGTAGCGCCTCTTTCCCATTGGCGGCTTCCAATGTGCGATACTGCAACATCTCCAAGGCGGCGACAATAGCCGCGCGGGTCGCCGGACTGTCTTCCACCACCAGGATCGATTCGCCGTGTCCCATAGGCAATGCGGCAGGTGGCGATACCGGGGCAGTCGTCTCCGGGATATCCAATGCAGGCAGGAAGATCGAGAACGTCGTGCCTACATCAATTTGCGTTTGCACATCAATCCACCCATCGTGCGAAACGACGATCCCGTACACCTGCGCCAATCCCAGGCCGCTTCCCTTGCCTGGCTCTTTGGTCGTGAAGAATGGATCGTAGATGTGCGGTAACACGTCTTCGGGAATGCCGATCCCGGTGTCGGTCACGTCTGCGCGTATCCACTCGCCGGGCGGCTCTACATCGGCGAGGGGCACTCGCGTCAGGTTGATGTACAACTCGCCCCCATCCGGCATGGCATCGCGTGCGTTGACCACCAGATTCATGAACATCTGCTGCATCCGCGTCTGGTCGGCGTTGACGAGATACGTGTCCGCGCCATGCGTCAATGTGATCTGAATTGTCTCCGGCAGTGTCCGATCCCATAATCGGACCTGCTCTGTAAGCAGAGCTGCCAGATCAACGGGCTGGCGATCCAACACAGACCGGCGACCAAAATCGAGGATTTGGTTGACCAGTTCGGCAGCGCGATGCGCCTGATCGACGATGACGAGCAAACGCTCGCGCAGTTGGGTAGACAAACCGGGCATCCGCAGTGACATCTGGCTGTAGAGCACGATGCTTGCGAGGATGTTGTTGAAGTCGTGGGCAATGCCGGCGGCCAATTGCCCGACGCTCGCCAGTCGCTCTTGACGCTCGAGCAACTGGCGCACCGCTCGCTCTTGCGTCGCTTCGTGGATGACCAGTACCCAGTGTTCCGGCTCCGGCCCGTTGGCGATAGGCCGGGCGATGATCTCGAACGAACGTCCATCGGATGTCGCCTCGTGTCGCAATCCCTGTGGCGGAGAAGTAAGCAATTCAACCAGCACGCGGTCGCCCACGTGCGTGAGTCGCCGGTCCAGGTCAACATCCAGCGAAAGCAAAATCTTCTGGGCGACAGGGTTGGTCGCCAATATTCGTCCACTCGCATCCAGCAGCAACACCCCCTCAGGCACAGTATCGATGATATCCTGGACCTGGCGAGCCTGAGCCTGAATCTGCGCCAACAGGTGCTCCGTAGCCTCAAGCGCCTCGCGCAATCGCTCCTCGCTCTCACGCAAGGCTTCCTCGGCTCGCGCACGCTCATCCGCCTCAAGACAGAAGGAAATATACGCCGCTAACGTCAGCGCCAGTTGCTCTTCTTCAGGCAGCCACCACCGTTTTTCGCCGACATGTTCGAAGCTCAATAAAGCGGTCAGGCGACCCCGTATCCAAACAGGCGCATCCAACAACGATTGAATGTCGTAGGCGTCGTAGTACGCAGCAGGGATTTCGCGGGTTCGTGGATCGGCGCGTACGTCGTAAGCCGCGATGACGCTGCCGGCTTTGTGACTGGACGTGTAGGTCGGGAAATCGGCGGCGCGCAACGTTTCGCCCGGCAGACAGGCATTCGCGCTCAGATCATACAAGCAGCGGCAGGTGATCTCGGTATAATCCTCATTGTAGACCCAGATGCTGGTTCTCTGCGTTTTCAGCACATGCGCAGAAAGCGCGGCAATGACTTGCAGATTTTCGTCCAGCGTGTCCTTGAAGAACTCACCACTACTGATCAAAGTCGCCAGCAGTTCCGCATAACGGCGCTGGCGTTGTTCGTTTTCTTTGAGCAACGCCTCGACCAGAGTGCGCTCGGTGGTATCGTGGACGATCGAATACAACAGTGAGCGCCCCTGCACGATAATCGGCCCGCTGAACACCTCAACATCGCGGATCGAGCCATCGGCCAGACGGTGCCGGAAGAGAAAGTGGCTGCGCTGCTCGCTGCGCGCAAGGTTCATTTCGGTCTGGACTTCGTCTGGCGACAACGTATTGATCTCACCGATCTTTTTCTGCCGGAGTTCGGCCTGCGTCCATCCGTAGTACGCTGCTGCCGCCGGATTGGCATCGACGATGGCCCCACCCTCAGGATCGATGAGCAACATGACTGCATGGTTATTCGTGAAGAGGCTACGATAGCGCGCCTCGCTCTCACGCAGCACATCCTCATCTTGCTTGCGTTTGGTGATGTCGCGGGTGATCGAGAGGATATGCGGGACTTCCTGGAGCATGATGATTTTGGCGGACATCAGTCCAATGGCGATATCACCATTTTTGCGGCGGAAACGCGCCTCCAGGTTATCATAGTGGCCTTGCGCCTGCAAACCTTCCACTAATTTTTGCCGGTCGGCGGGATCACACCAAATTTCGATATCGAGCGAGCTTCTGCCGATCACATCCTCGCGCGTATAGCCGGTTAGCGCCGTAAATCCTTCATTAATGTCCACAAACAGTCCATCGGCCAACCGGTTGATGTTGATAGCATCCGGATTGGTGTGAAAGGCCACGTGGAAGCGATCCTCACTTTCACGTAATGTCGCATCGGTCTGCTCCAGGCGTTGCAGTCTGGTTTGCGTATGACGAAGTAATAGCCAGATTGCAGCAAACGCAAAAAACAACAAAGCACCGGCGCCAATGACCCACTCCAGACCGTCCATAACATTCCTCAGCACTTACCAACAGTGAACACACCCCCGTAACTTACGACCACGCGCCACAGCTGCCTCTGCAGCAGTACGTGGCAGACCGATGATGCGGATGCCGTTATCAACAGTGTGGTCGAAAATGAGGTCCATCGTGTTGTACTCCGGTTGCGACAGATTGACCGCGTACAATCCTTCCATCTGCGCTGCGTGGCGGATGTAATGATCGCCGCGCCCACAGAAGTGCAGTGCGCCGCCACCCAACGTGCGCAGCAAACGCTCATCGTAGGGCCGGATGAACGTCTCGAACATACGCGGTGAAAGGTTCATCGCCGAATCGTCGCGCAGCATGATATTGCCCTTGTGCAACATCGCCCAGTGAACGTTGTAGCCATCTTCGAAGGGGATGATGCCGGTCCACGCGCGCATAAAACGGATGTAGGTCTCCGTCACCAGATCGAGCAGCGCCGTGACGAGATCGGGCGCTTCCAGCAAAGCGACGAACAGGCCGCTGCCCCACAGCAGCTCGCACACGTCCATCGGCCCCTGCAAGTCGGGATGATAGATGTGGACGTAGCGGCGGAGCTTGGGATACGGCTCCAGCAACGCCCGGTAATGCTCCGCCATCGCCAGAACTGTGCCCCCAAGCCCGGCGTGCAAGTCGGGAACACCCCGGTCGAGCAATGCCTTGATCGCATCGACGACCTTGCTCGTGGCAGCGGTTTGCACGGCGCCATCCACAGTGGCATGTTCCAAGCCGCCCAATGGAATAGAAGTCGGTAACGTATCCATCGCCTCATCCATCACAAACAACGCCGCACCGAAGAGCGAAGGCATGATGCCGGTGCCGTAGTTGCAGCGGACCGCCAGCAGCGCCCCACTCCCTTCCGCCAACGCCGTCGAACACGCGCCGAGTTGTTGCAACGCCATTAGATCATCATCTTCGAGCGCCACATTGACAGATACGTGCGGCCATTCCACACCCGGCAGGCTGCGTCGCGCGCGCTGCGGAGAAAAGATCGCCCCGCCGAAGTCGCCATCCACAAACGCCCGCCATTCTCCATACAAACGGTCTTCCACAGCGGCGTCAATCCGCGCTTCAAGATCAACCAGATACCCCTCGATCACGTCTACCCCCTCTGAAAACAAACCGCTTCTACCGCCAAGCCACCAAGGACACCAAGAGAACTTGAAAACTTGGTGCTCTTGGCGTCTTGGCGGTTGTTCAATATCATCCTGCCGAGTACAAAATTCGCGTGAGTCGCGGTTAAGATGTCATTCAAGCACAGCCAGCGCCTGCTCCAACAGCGGATGCGACAATTTTGCGGCGACTTCGCGCCATACCTCACGCGCGCCCGGCGGATCGAGATCAGGCGCAAAGCCGAAATCCAGATACAGCTTGATCGCCGGAATCCGCTCGGTCTGCGTTCCCAAGAACGCGCGCTCGTGCCACTGTGAGAGCTGGTTGAGCGTGAAGGACAGCGCCGCCCGGGCGAGTCCCAAGCCCTGATAGGCCGGGCGAGTCGCCACCCAATGCACCATCCCGTAATCCTGCCCTTTGAATTCCCGCGCAAACCACGCGCTGATGACCCCCACCCCGTTCCCTTTGGGGCTGGCGACGATATAACTGCGCCATTGCGTATTCTGCAGATAGTCGCCGAACTGATCCTGAAACAACTCGTCGCTGACGGGGAAGAACGGCTCGGCGTCGCGCTGGATATCGGTCCACAACGCGCCCTCGTCTGTGCGTAGCGCGCGGATGCCAAAACCTTCGGGAAACGGGACTTGCGGGATGTCGCGCAGATGAGGACGGATCATGAAGACCTCATACCCGGCCGGCCAGAGGCGTGGTGTGGTGGATTGCGGCGGTTCGACCATCCCCTGTTTCTCGCGGAAGAGCGCACGTATCGCCCAAAACGGTTTGCGGCGACGACGGTCGCGGGTAAGCACACCATAGGGACTCACGCCCAGATACCGGCAAAACGCAAACGTCGCGGGCGGCCAGGGATGATCGGCCCAGCACCACACCGTCGCGCCGCAGACGTAGGGCGCGTCCATCCCGGCGAACTCGTGCGCCAGCGCGTCCGCGTGGGCATCCTCGCCAAAGGCGTTATCGACGACATGCTGGAACGAAGTATACCCGAATTCCGTCACCAGGATCGGCTTATCGGGATAGCGCGCGTGCAGCGCGGCCAATCCCTCGCACCAGAACGCCGTAGATTGCGTAAAATCATAGGCGGGGTTTGCCATCTCGTAACGCCCGTGGATACTTGGATAGCCGTTGACGCAGATCACGTCGTCCGCGTCGAAGTTAGGCGCGTCCTGCCAGTGGTTGCTCACGTGGACCGCCAGACGGGTCGGGTCGAGTTCCCGCGCCAGCGACACCAGCGCGCGGTTGCCCGCCGCCACCTCCGGGCGCTGTTCCTTCGTCTCATTGCTCACCGACCAGAAGATGACCGCCGGGTGGTTGATGTCGCGATGAATCAGCGCGGTTAACTGCCGTTTGGCGGCGTCGAGCTTGACGGCGCAAGCGACCTCGCCCTCGTTCAGCCCGTCCCACCAGTAGAGCGGAATTTCGCCCATCGCCAGTAAACCCAACTCATCGCACAGATCGAGTTCCGCGGGGTGATGCGGATAATGGCACAGGCGGATGAAATTCGCCCCGGCCTCCTGCATCGCTTCCAGGTCATGGCGCGTCGTTTCGAGGTCGGGACACATAGTGCCGCGCGGTGAATCCTCGTGGCGATTGAAGCCGGTGAGGTAGAGTGGTTCGTCGTTGAGCCACAACCTTCCATCGCGCGCCTCGATTTTGCGGAAACCAATGCGGAATTCTCGCACATCAGCAACACGGCCATCCAGTTCCAATGCGACTTGTACCTTGTACAGATTCGGCGCAGCTGGCGACCAGGGCAATACGCCAAGGACGCACCCCGCCAGCGCGAACAGCGCTTCACCGCCCGGAGCGACCGGCTGTGGCAGCGCCACCAGATGCGCCAGTTGCCGCCCCTCGCGGTCCGTCACCACGGCAGACAGCCGCGCGAGTGCGTCCCTGGCGTGCTCATTCTTCGCCGCCACGTCCAGGCTCAACACACCACCCTGCGCCATCGGTTCGGCGACGGTGGCGATGTGGTCGATGTAGCATTTATCCGTAGCCACCAGCGACACTTCGCGCAGGATGCCACCGAACGTCCGCCAACCGCGCTGCAGGCCGGGAACTTCACCCGGACGACGGATGTTGTCCACGCGCACCGCGATCGCGTTCGCGCCGTCGAAATCGAGCACGTCCTGAATCGCAAACGCAAAAGGTAAAAACGGATCGGGGTGTTCGCCGACGCATCGCCCGTTCACCCACACTTTGGCGTGCGTGTTGACGCCATCGAAGCGCAGTGTCACGCGCTTATCGCGCCAGCTTGCGGGGACGGTGAGTACGCGCCGGAACCAGCCCGCGCCTTCGTAAGCGTCCAGCGCCGGGTGGCACGTCTCGAAATCGGCGGGCAGGCGCACCTCACGCCAAAACCGGGCCTCGCAATCCGGGCGGAAGTAATCCGCCGCCTCACCTTCGTCCGCCGGATCGGGCTGGAAACGCCACAAGCCGCACAAATCGAGCGTATCGTCCATCTACCACCCGGCCTCATCAAGCAGGTTTTGCAAGGTCGCCAAGGCCACGGGCGCTTCCGCCGCCATATCCGTCCAGCCGGACTCAATCGAAATGCGCCCGTCGTATCCGCTCTCCTTGAGCGCGCGGAAGAAGTCCGTGAAATCGCACGCTTCCACGCCGGGCGCGCGGCGGTTTGCTTCGGTGGCGATGTGCACATGGGACAGCAGCGGGCCATAGGTGACGATCGCGTCGTAGTCGTTGTCGTCCTTGAGCCAGTGATAAGCATCCACCAACAGGCGCACGTTGGGATGATTCACATCCTCCACGTAGCGCCCGGATTCCTCCACACCGGTCAGCACGTTACACTCGCGTTGGTTCAACGGCTCCACAACCACCACAACGCCGTAGCGCCCGGCGAGCGGGCCGATCAACTGGCCGAACTCGACGAGCTGCTGCCAGGCGACGTCGCGCTCGAAGCCGTCAGGGATGCGCCGCGCACCGCCGGAGCCGAAGACAATCGTATCCATCCCCGCCTGCGCCGCGCGCTCGAAGACGACCTCCGCATAGCCCGCCAGTACGTTCCGGTTGACATCGGGGCCGGTCACTTTGAGATCGCCGGGCAGAAAGCAGTTCGCCGCCACGCACGGCAAGGCCGAAGCCCGAATCCGCGCCAGTTCCGGCGGGAAGGCCGCTTCGTCTTCCACCGTGGTCTTCAGATGATTCTGCACGTGTAATTCCAGAAATTCAAAGCCCGCCGCAGCCAGCACGGGCGCAGCGGTGGGGTCAGCACAAATACCGAGTTTCATCGTAAAGGCTCCTTTTGTTGTAGGTTATGAGTTGTGCGTGATATGTGATGCGTGAAAGGCCGATCACGCATCACGTATCACGCATCACGAGTCTCAGAAATCCGTTCAATCCGTTGACAGAACTGGTCGCAACAACACGATACGCCGCTTGCCAATCTGGAAGCGGTCGACGCGGCGGTAGGCGGCGTGCGCGGGCGTCTGGCCCTTGTCCGAGGCCACGGCGACGACAGCGCCGGGCGACAAGACAGGGCGCAATGCCTCCAACATTCGCCACAGTGGATCAGACCCGGCATCGCCCTGCCACGCCGAAAGCCGGTTGTACGGCACATCCGTCAGGACAACATCCACTGAAGCCCTCCCCAACACACTGATGATATCCGCCTCGTCCAGCGCGTCGGCCTGAAAAAGGGTGATCGGGATAGAACGACGTTCAGTCAAAGCCAGCAACTGCTCCCGCAGCCGCCCGGCGCTTTCCAACGCCTCCTCGTGCGAACGTTTGCCGTACTCCGCCCACAATAGCTCAAGTTCCCTGGTGCGCCGGTCCAGGCCTGGGAGCGTCAGCAAGGCAAGATTGCGGCGGGCCAGACTCAGCGCATCCGCGTCGATGTCTGAAGCGGCAATCGATGCGATGCGCTCCCCGTGCAGATACGCCAGCGTCGCCAGATGATACGCGCCACCGCAACACGGATCGTAGAGTGCAATCGGCGCGGTCAAGCCATCCGCCACACGCAGGGCCAGACAGCGTTGGAAAATTTCACTGATCAACCGCACCGGGAAGGCCGGATGACCGGGTAGGCTGTAGAACACCCGCCCACCGGCGTAGTCGGCGTCGTTGTGGCGTTCGGCGGCGAAAAGGTAGGGCATTGTTGGGCTTTGCTCTTTTCGCCCGGTGCTTTAGCGCCGGGCGAAAGGCTACCGAAACGCCAAGCCGATCTCATCCGCCACACCACGAATGTAGGCGGCGGACAGACGATAATCCTCTTCCGCGTGCAGGTGCTCGATCATCAGCGGCGTGTCCGGTTCGAGTTTGTCCAGTTCGCGCAGCAAGGTGCGGTAATCCAGATACCCCAGACCGGGACGGACTTCATCGAGGTGTGTGGTCAACTTTGTGGCGAGCAGCGTATCCTTCGCGTGGCAGCTTTTGATGTGCGGGCCGAGTTTGGTGAACCACTCGCGGATCAGGGCAGCGTTCTCAAAATACCGCTGCGGGCTGTTGATGACGTTGACCATGTCCACGTGGACGCCGAAGTGAGAGCGGTCGATTGCCGCGAGTAAGCGCAGGTAGCTATCGGCGCTGTCGGGATACATCCACGGCATCGGCTCCAACGTGTAGTACGTGCACCGCGGCTTCACCGCGTCGATGATTGCGCGCGCCGTTTCCACGATCAAGTCGAAGGTTTCCTCCGTGAGATTGGACGGGTGCGGGCCGTCCCACGGTTCGCCGCGCGTCCCGGCGATGTTCACACAGCAGCGTGCGCCGATTTCGTCGGCCAACGCCAACTGCGTCTGGCACGTCGCCAACGCCGCCGCGCGCGTGGCCTCATCTGAACTCAGTGGATTGCTCCACGCGCCCACCTCGGCGATGACGATATTCGACTGCTCCGCCGCTTCGACGTAGCTGCGAATTGTCGCCGCATCCGCATCCGCCGAAACCGGGCAGTACGCCGCACCATATCGCTCGCGTTTCAAGGCCGCGATCCAGGTGTCAGGCGACATGTGCTCTACAAAAACAGATGCTCCGAGTCGCATACAGAACCTCCATTTACCTACTTTTACTCAAGCGCCGGGCTGCGTTACGGCAGGCGGCTTCCAGGAAATCCAGGTCGGACTCCGTGTGCGCCGTAGAGGCCGCACCGTGCCCGTGCGTGATGTGGACGTTTTCCAACAGCAATGCCAGTTGCAGCACATCCCCGTTCAATGCCACGTCGCACACCGCCGGATTGAAAACATCGTCCGGAGCGTCGAGAGGATGCCCTTCCTCGTGCGGGAAGTGCAGCATAAAGATCGAACTGCCGGGCAGCGCCTCGTTCCCCCACCCCGTACAACGCGCACAGAATCCCTCCTGCGCAAACGTGTTTTCGAGAATGTGGCGAATTCGATCCCCCAAGGCCGCCAGACGCGGGTAGACCTCAGCCTCGTGCTCCACCAAATAACGCAACATCGTCGCCGCCGCCAGCATCGACGCGGGGTGCCCGGAGTACGTCCCGCCGGAAAACTTCACCCGGCCGGTCCGGCTCGCCAGATTCATGATGTCGGCGCGTCCGGTGACCGCCGCCACCGGCATCCCACCGCCGATGATCTTGCCGAAGGTCGCCAGGTCGGGCTGGATGCCATAGAGCGCGCCCGTGTTGCCCGCACGGAAGCGGAATCCGGCGATAACCTCATCAAAGATCAAGGCTGCGCCGTACTGTGTAGCGAGTTCACGGGCAGTTTGGAGGTATTCGCGCGTCGCCGGCATAAAGCCGCCTGCGCCCATAAACGGTTCGACGATGAAGCAGGCCACGCGGTCACCGTATTGCCGGAAATGATCGCGCAACATCTCCGGATCGTTGAAGCGCGAGACCACCACCTGTTCGCCCACGGCGGAAGGCAAGCCCGCCGTCTCGATGTGCTGGTAGCCCTCTTCGCGGTGGAAGCCGATGCCCTTGAGCGCCCAGGGCTGTGCGCCGTGCCAGCCGCCGCCCACCTTGAGCACCACGTCGCGCCCGGTGAAGGCGCGCGCCAGCAGGATCGCGTACATCGTCGCCAGCGTGCCGCTGGTAGTGAAGCGTACGCGCTCCGCGCCCGTGTGCGCGCAGAGCAGTTCGGCGGCTTCGACCTGGTAACGCTCGGTGAAACCGGTTTGCAGGCCCAAACCACCGGCGAAAGCCTGCGCCAACGCGGCGGTGACAACCTCCGGGTTGTGGCCCAGGATATTGGCGAGGTGACCCTGCCAGAAATCGAGAATGGCGTGACCGTCCTCATCCGTCACCCACGCACCGTGGGCAACGGCGATGCGCGGCGGGAAAGGCTGCATCAGACGCAGGGTGTGATTGCCGCCATCCACCATCACCCGCTGCGCCCGTTCGTTCAGCGCCGCTGATATGGGCGAGCGCGCGGCCGACCGCGTCGGCGTAGCGTATTCGGCCCGCAATTCGTTTAACAGATGAGTGTAATCGCGCGTTTTCATTTCAGCGTCAGTTCGATCACCGGCACGACCACGTCGGGTTGCTTGACCGGGAGTTCCAGCACGAGGACGTCGTCACCGATCTGCAACTGGCTCGCCGACCACTCCGTGGGCTTGAGCGCCACTTCACTGCCGTCGTGCAGGAATCGAGCATAGCTGACCTTGTCCGCCAACTCTGGAACCACCAAATGCTTGAACGGCCAGGCGAACACGTGAATGTAGACCTTGTCGTCGTTCTGCGTGAGGCGGCAATCACGCGGCGCGGGATAATCGCTCTGCGTGCAGCCGCAGATCGCCTCGCTGTGCAGCGCCATCCAGTCACGGTAGACCGCCAGGGCATCCAGCGCACGCGGATCGAACGTCCCCAACGAGGTCGGGCCGACGTTCATCAGCAGGTTGCCGCCGCAGGCAACGGTGTTGATCAACATGCGGATCAACTGGCCGGGGCTTTTCCACGTCGCCTCGTCCCGGTGATACCCCCACGAGCCACTGAACGTCTGGCAGGCCTCCCACACCACCGGCTCGCCATCCACCCTGACCCATTCCAGCGGCTGCACCTGCTCCGGCGTATAGATGTCCGCCGCGACAGGCAAGTCCATCCGATTGTTCAGAATGATGTGGGGCTTTAACTCACGGATCAACGCATAGAGTCTCTCGCTCTCCCAATCGTCGCGGCCCTTGCCCGGCAGACCGTGATAGTCGCGCCCCGGATAGGAGAAGTCGCACCACAGGATGTCGGGATCGAACTGCGTGATCAGCTCGCACACCTGGTTGCGCATGTACTCGGCGTAGCGCTTCATATCGCGGCCTTCGTTTAGATTGGCGACGTCCGGGTGATTACGCAGCGGGTGGAAAATGTCAATGAGGAAATCCGGGTGATGCCAGTCGATGAGCGAATAGTAGAAGCCCACACGTAGTCCCTCGGCGCGGAATGCTTCCACAAACGGCGCAAGCAAGTCCTCACCGTAAGGCGTGTTCGTGACTTTGTAATCGGTGTAGGCTGAGTCCCATAGACAGAAGCCCTCGTGATGCTTGGAGGTGAGAACAACGTACTTCATCCCCGCCTCGCGGGCGGCTTTGGCCCACTGGCGTGGATCGTACTGCGTCGGATTGAAGCGCTCGAAGTAGCGGCGGTAGTCCTCCGGGGGAATCTGTTCCTGCGACTGCACCCACTCGTGGCGCGAGGGAAGCGCGTACAATCCCCAGTGAATGAACATGCCGAAACGGTCGTGGACGAACCACGTGGTGTCGCCCTGGGTTGGTTTAGGTTTTAGCATAGGTCTTCGTCTCCTTATTTTGTAGATGATCGAGTGTGCTGGAGCACATGTGGCTCTCAGCAATAGAAAGTCCTGATATCAACAGGCAAATTATACTCGCGCCGTAGCCGGATGCAATCCAAGACAGGACATACATTGCCGCTAGATTTTGCAGCACACCCAAGCGACATCACACTGACTCCAATTCATCGCCCGCGCAGAATCAACGGCAGATACACAAGCCGGTCGGTCGGCACCGCCTGCACGGTGTCGCTGAGCCACGAAGCGCCGTCCAGCATGGCTTCCAGGGTCACGGTATACCGCACGTAATTGGTCAGCCCGGTCAGGGTATAAGCGCGGAGGGTCTGGGTGAGACCCGCAATCGGCAGGTAAACGCTGCCGGGACTTTGATAGGTGATCGTCCACGTGCTGGTCACCGGCAGCATGACGTTGACCTCCCAGTTCAGGCGAATGAAGGCGTTGCCGGGCGCAGCATACAGCACCAGCGCCGGCTGGAACTCGTAAGCCCCGATGTCCGGCGCGCTCCCCGCATACGCATCGTTGATGCCGGGGATGATGACGCCAGCATCGATCAGGTCACTCGTTTGGCTCAACGTATAGTCACCCGCCGCAGAGTTGACAAAACCCGGCACAACGTTCAATCCGTGTATCTCTTGCCCCGTCGCCGCACGCAGTTCGGCCAACGTGTTCAGGTGCCGGTCGGTCAGGCCAGACCACCAGGCCAGTTCGCCCGGCAACGTGGTGTAGAGATTGTCGTTATCCAGGTCGAGCGGCTGGGTAGGATTGGCGTTGTACAAGGCGTATTCGGTTCCGGCCCAAATATTGTTGCGGGCAGTCAATTGCGTCCACGAACCGGGGGAAAAAAGCGCGAAGCCGTTGCCGTCGGGCAGAGCAGCATTAGCGGTGTTGTGGAACAAGAACATCGGCCCCGATTGATCATAACCGGAATTGAACTTGAAAGGGAAACCGGAATACTCGTTGTTGCCCGCGCCGGTGTTGTAGATCAGGTTGCGCACGGCGTACACAGGCCCGTCGTATACCGGAGCCAGCGAGATGCCCACCAGCACATCGTGAAACGTGTTGCCCCAAATACGCACATTGCTGCACCGCCCGTCCGTCTCCATCCCATCGTCGCCAACGCGGTAAACCAGGTTCTCGTAGACATCGGTCTCGTTGGTCGCGGCGGCGCTGGATTCTGGGCAAGCGCCAAAGCCGTCGAAGTAATCGTGAAAGACGTTCCGGCGGATGACGGTGCCGCGCCCGTCCATCGGATCGTAGAACCGTATGCCGCCGGTTTCCAGTTCGGCGCCCCCCTTCACCGCGTCCCAGGGCCAGTTGAATATCGTGTCATAGAACACGTTGTCCTGAATCGCGTTGCGGTGTGATTCACGCTTGATGCCGATGCCCAAATCGTTGACGGCAAAGGCGCAATCCTGTACCAGATTATCGCTGGCGTTGTTGAAATAGATCGCCTTGGCGTAGTCGCCCTGCCCATAGTGACGAAAGGTCAGGTCGAGAAAGTAGATGTAGTTCCGTTCGACCACAAAGGCGCGATTGTAACGCGAGACGACCATCGCCACGCCGCCGGGATTGACGTCACCCGCCAGGCGCACGTACAGCGTCGTATCGCTGGCGTAGAAGCCAGGAATGCCCCAGGCCAGGCTCTGCAAGTCGGACAGGCTTTGATACGGGTAGAGGCGCTGCCCGTTCGCGGTGACCAAGTGCGGATCGGGCGCACTCACCGCGGTGCGATAGACGCCGCCGCCTTGCGCGACCCACGTGAACGGCCCCGTGTAACCGCCGTCCAGCACCGCCGCCCCGCCCGGCTGGCCTCGAATGACGATCGGCGCGCCGGCCGTCCCCGAACGCGGCACAGCGATCTCACCTTGCGCGTAGACGCCATCGAGCAGAACGACCTCGTCGCCGGCCTGAGCCAGTCCCAGGCCGGTCGATAGCGAACAGGACGCGGCGGATGTGCACGTCGTCCCGCTGCCAGAAGGGCCGACATAGTAGGTGTGGTTCGGCGTGGGAATCACGATCTCGGCGCGCGTCGACGCCGTCGCGGACACGGTCGTGCTGTGCAGCGGCCCGCCATCGGGGTCGTTGAAGGTGACGAGCACGTCGTAAGTCGTACCCGGTGTCAACCAGAACAGGCTGCCCACGAAGCGCGTGCTCGTGATGCGCGAAAGCGGAAAGCCCGGCAGATACGCATCGCTCCCACTGACGCGATACGTCACCTGCGCCGTTGCATCGCCATCGGGATCGTCGGCAGCGCCCAGGGTTACGATGACGCCCATCGCGTGGAAGGTGCCGTACAAATCCAACGTCGCGGCAGCGCGCACCGGGCATGCCGGCAGCAAAGCCAAAACACAGACCAGGAACCAGCCAGTTATCCCTTTTTTCATCGTTCACAGCATCCTTTCCTGCCCTTGATCAACAACCTGTCCGGAAATTATCCTCTTCAACGCTTCAGGCGGATCACAATTCGCCGCCCACGCCGCGCCAAATTGTGATCCGGCGCAGGGCGTTGGGGTGTTGTGATTGTGGCCGGTCTCCGAGCGCGCCACCGCAGGTTTGGGCGTGGGCGGGCATGGTCGGATTTCGCGGTGCGTTCACGCATGGTTGCCGTGACCATGCGTTGGTTTATGGCCCATGTGCGGCCAACGGTAGGGGCGAGGCATCCCCCACACGATGTCTGTCTGACCACAACCCATGGATTTCGACGGTTCTGGACTATCCGGCGCCTGGCGGGGGCTCCTACAAATTACGAACGTTCACGACGCAACAAACGGTTCAACCACCCGTCACGCGCCCGCGCCAACCCCTTTCGCGCCGCATTTGCCAGTTCCGCGTATTCCACTGCCTCGGCAATCCCCAACGCCTGCGCCAGATAGGTGCGTGCCTGCGATTTGTCGCCGGCGTTCAGATAAATCCAGCCGATATTGTTCAGCGTGGTCCCTTCCCCCGCCCGGTCGCCCACCTCGCGCCGCAGCGCCAGCGCCGCCTCGTAGGTCTCCAGCGCCCGGCGGTTATCGCCCAACACGTGGTACACACGACCGCCAAAGTGCGCGAGCACGTCGGATCGTGGGCCAGCACCGCCGCGAGCGTCGTCTTGCCCACGCCGGCCAGTCCGCGCACGGCGGAAATAGCGGCAGTAGGACCTGCCGTGGCGACAGCCGAACTTGCCGTAGCGTCGGTCGCCGCATTGTTCATCAAGCGCGTCTTAAGGTTGCGCAGGCTTTCGTCGCGCCCCACCAGCAGCGCCGGTTTGGGCGGCACATTGACGAACAGCCGCGTCTCCTCGCGCCCGTTGACGATCACCTTCACCGTGTTGCCGTCGCCCATCACGTTGCCATGGCCGTGCATCACCGTGCTCACCGTGGACCTCCGTGGATTGGATGCTGGATGCTCGTTACTCGTTACCAATCACCAATTACAGTCCACATCAGAAATACCGGTTGATTTCCCGACGCGCAATCTCCACAGCGCGTCGGGCGTTATTCAAGTTGCCGTGGACGGTGTACACGTCCCGCACGATAAACTCGACAAAGATATCGCGCGTGGCTTCCAACGTCGCACGGATGTGGGAGGCCCAGGCATCCTCATCCAGAGTCACATCCACACTGAGGAAGTTCGGGTCAGGCTTGCGGGAGAAAACAATGTCCGTCCCACGCAATGCATCGCCCATAAAATGCTCGTCGCACCAGCGCGAAATGGATACTTTCTTCAGATGCGGCAGTTGGCGGATGTCGTCCCAGAAAGGATGCGCGGGTTCACAGCAACCGTAGTAGAGCAAACCAATCGGTTCGCACACGTCGCGGTAATAGGGGAAGCAGAACTCGTGGAACATCTTGGGCGAGATACCCACCGTCTCCTGACTATTGGCGCTGCCCCACATATCGATCAGCCGGGCGGGACCGCCGTCGTAACCAGGTGCGGGCAGGCATGTGGTGAAGTTGTAGCTAGAGCCGAAGCTATCTTGATTGCCGTTGTTCAGCCGCAACAATCCTTCCACCTCGGCCCACGCCATCGTCCGCAGCGAGTTATCGCGCAAGAACCCCATCAGCGCGTGAACGGCGTCGGGCGCGTCCATCATCGCTAGGAAGTACGCTTGCATTCCCATTAGCTCGACGACGCGGTGGGTGAGCATCGTGCTCCCAAACGTGCCGGTGCGGATCACGACCGGCAGCCAATCGCCGAGTAAATCATTCAAGAAATCCTGCCATGCAAAGGTCGCCTCGCGGTCCACGCGGCAAACGGCGGGTTTGAGCAAGTCGAGATCGCGCGGCAGGTCTTTGAGCGGATGCTGCCAGCGGTAGCCGGTCTCAATGCCTTGCGCATCCTTGACGACCTCGCGGTCGATGTGTAAGCCAAACTCGTCGATGTCCACATACCAGCCGATGTCGAAGGTGTCCGGGATCACCTTGTCATCGTCGATCAACTCGTGATTGCGTATATTGCGCAGGAGTTGTCGCTCAATGGCCCACCCGGTCGGTGAAGCACAACGGAAGACGCTCTCCGGCATAAAGTCGCGGTCGAACGTCCACGTCTCGATCACGACCGGCGGGCGCGCGCCGGGCTGCGCGTCATTCAGCGCATACCACATCTGCTTGCGCTCTGCCATCACCGGCAGCGCCGCGTACTCCGCCTGCGTGCGCGCCAACTCGCGTAGATAATCACGTTCTGTATCAGGAATCATGTTCACCCCTTTAGCGTAGTGGCGACTTCAGTCGCTCTTATCATGCCTCAATCAAAGCACATCGCCATAACCCACTCATAGCGTAGTGGCGACTTCAGTCGCTCTTATCACCCCACTCAAGGCACATCGCCATAATCGTCAAACAAAGGTGGGTATTTCTTCCACTGCTCGCGCAACCATTCACGGTCAAATGTCTCCTCATAACGCATCACACTCGACCATGGCCAATCATAAGGCGTTGCCGCATAGCCATGTTTCACCGGATTAAAGTGAATATAGTTGAGCGCCCGGTAGTAATGTGATTCATTGCGAATCTGAGAATCGTAGAACTTATACCACACACGGCGTATTCCGGTTAACCCATCCTCTATATTCCACCTCCGGGAGTTTGCGCCATGTAGCTGCTTAAGAGCAGCGGAGAGTGAGTCTAGATCGTCCAACACAATCAAAACATGGTAGTGATTGGGCAATATTACCCAAGCAGCGATTTCTCCAAGCCCACTCAAAGCAGCTAAAAGTTGATCTTCAAAAGCTGTACGACGTATAGCAGGCTCGATGATCGGGATATGTTCATAATTGGCGGCAGTAATACAATACGCGCCACCACCACGATAGGGATGCGGCGGAGAATGTAAAGGATAACCACGACTACGCCGGTCCCCGATGACAGCCGCGCGTTCTTCAGGTGTCATTTTACGATATTCATAGGACATATCGCCTCCTGATTGAGCAACTGAAGTCGCCACTACGTCGCCACAGCGTAGTGACGACTTTAGTCGTTCGTTCCTTGGCAAGATTAGGAGCGACTGAAGTCGCCACTACACCACAACAACGTAATCACCACTACGTTGATTATACTCTTGTTGACGATCTCACCAAGCAGTTGTATCATCACGATAACAACTCACCATTATCTTTTTTGAGGAGAAATGCATGACCACAACATTCACCACCCAAACCGTCATCGACGGCGTTTGGCATATCAAAGACGAGCGCGGCGGGGTGATGTACCTCGTCGCCGGGACGGAGCGCGCGCTGCTCATCGATACCGGCTTCGGCGAGGGCGATCTAGCGGCGCACGTCGCCACGCTCACCGATCTGCCGGTCACCGTGGTGAACACGCACTACCACATGGATCACACGTCCGGCAACAAGCACTTCGCCGAGGTCTACATCCACACGGAAGATGCGCCGCTGGTGCAGGAGCCGTCCGCGAAACTGATCCCGACCTACGACGGCTACACCTTCGACCTGGGCGGGCGGGTCTTGCGCGTGATCACCACGCCGGGCCACACGCCCGGCTCGATCTGCCTGCTGGATAAAACCGACCGCATCCTCTTCACCGGCGATTCACCGCGACCGGGCGCGGTGATGCTGCACCTGCCGGCCTCGCTTACCGTGCAGGCGTTCTTCACCGGGATGCTGCGCCTGCGGACGTTCGCCGCCGACTTCGACACCCTCGCGCCGGCCCACGGAGAACCGCAGCCCGTGGGGACGCTGCTGGATGACCTCATCACCTGCGCGGCGCAAATCCTCGATGGCGATCTGGTCGGCAAGCCGGAAACGACCCGCTTCGGCGATTGCCTGCTGGCGGAATACGGCAGCGCGGGCATCTTGTATCTGCCCGACAAGCTGTACTTCCGCTGGGGCGAGGGCGACGGCGTGATCTCGCCGGAAGTCCACGCCGACCGCAGCGCCACCTTGCGCGTCAAAGCGCCGCACGCGCAGCGGGTGCTCCTCAACGCGACGACGATCCTCAACGCCCTGGGCAGCGCCGACAGCAACATCGCCTTCCACGAGAAAGACGCGGACGGCGTGTGGTCGCTCACACTGCCGCCTCTCCCGCCGGACATCTACGATTACAGCTTTCTCATCGACGGCGTCGCCTTCACCGATCCCAACAATCCCGATGCGCAGACAGGCTTCATGGCCCCGCGCAGCCTGCTCATCATCCCCCACGAGACGGGCGAGAACTATTTCGACGCGCGGGACGTGCCGCACGGGACGCTGCACCGCCACTACTACACCTCGCGGACACTCGGCGACGTGCGCGATGTCTACGTCTACACGCCGCCGGACTACGCGAACAATCCCGACGCGACCTACCCCGTGCTCTATCTGCTCCACGGCGCGGGCGACGTCGCCGGGAGTTGGGCGATGATGGGCCAGGCGCACCTGATCATGGACAACCTGCTCGCCGAGGGCAAGGCCAAGCCGATGATCATCGCTATGCCGTTCGGCCACGCGCTGCCGCGTTCCGTCCCGTGGGAAGAACGCTGGCAGAAGAACACGCCGCTGTTCGAGCAAGACCTGCTCACCGACGTGCTGCCGCTGGTCGAATCCACGTATCGCGTGCGGGCGGACCGGGAGCATCGCGCGATCGCCGGGCTGTCGATGGGCGGCGCGCAGACGGATCACATCGGCCTGGGACACCTCGACCTGTTCAGCCACATCGGCATCCTCAGCGCGGGCGCGCGCAACTTCAGCGAGCGCCACGCCGATCTGCTCGCCGATCCCGTGGGGACGAACGCCAAACTCAAGCTGCTCTTCCTGGGATGCGGCACGCTCGATACGCTCGCGGCGGAAGGGACGGAAGAACTGCACGCGCTTCTAGCCAGGCACGGCATCGCGCACACCTACTGGGCGCTCGAAGGCGCAGCGCACACGTGGGTGGTCTGGCGGATGGTGCTCTACCACGAGTTCCTGCCCAGGTTATGGCGTTCGTGAAACACGCCGGCCTGCACGATCTGACGCAGGGCCGCTTGCGCGACAACATCCTGCGGCTTTCATGGCCCAACCTGTTGAGCCAACTGCTCTTCATTGCGCCGACGCTGTACGACGCGGTGTGGCTCGGCAGGCTCGGCGCGGGTGCGCAAGCCGCCGCCGGGCTGGCGACGTCGGTGCGCATCACGATGATCAGCGTGTTGATGGCCCTGAGCGGTGCGAGCGGCGCAGTCGTTGCCCGTTACATCGGCGCGAAGGATCAGAAGAACGCGAATCTGGCGGCGCTGCAATCCGTCATCCTGATGCTGGTCTCGTCCGGCACGCTCGGCGTGATCGGCGTGATCTTCGTCGAACCGCTGATGCGCCTGGGTGGAGCCGACGCCGAGACGCTGCCGCTGGCGGTGCGTTACGCGCGCATCCTCTTCGGCGGGCTGATTGCGATGGAGATGGTGCCCAGCGTCGGTGGGATGCTCAGCGGCATCGGCGCGCCGCAGGTGTGGCTGGAGATGACGGCGTGGGTGACGGGTGTGATGCTCGTCGCCGAACCGCTGCTGGTGATGTGGCTCGGCCTGGAAGGGGCAGTGCTCGCGTTGACCGGCGCGCACGCCGTCGCCATGGTCTGGGGATTGCGGCAACTCGTCGTGGGACGCGCCCCCGTGCGCATCGATCTGCACGACCTGCGGCTGGATTTTCCGATGATGCAGCGCGTGCTGCGCATCGCCGCCCCGACGGTCATCCAGCGGGGCACGCCCAACCTGGCGATGACACTGTTGACGCGCTTTATCGCCGTCTATGGCGCGGCGGCGGTGGCGGCGTGGACGGTGGTACAGCGCATCTTCGGCTTCGCGCAGGTGCCGGGGATGGCGTTGGCGCGCGTCGCCCCGGCGATTGTGGGGCAAAATCTCGGCGCCAAACAGCCGGAGCGCGCCGAACGCGGCGTCAATGTGCTGATGTGGATGACGTTCGTTGTCACCGGTTTTGTCCTGGGCGCGCTGGTGATCTTCGCGCCGCAGGTCTTCGCTTTGTTCAGCGATGACGCCGCCGCTACCGCCGTCGGCGTGCAGATGCTGCGGGTACTGGCGCTCGGCTATCTGGCGAGCACGCTGACCTGGGTGCTCAACAGCGCGCAGACCGGCGCGGGCGAAACGGTCGCGCCGATGGTCATCAACATCGTCGCGCTGTGGGCAATCCAGATTCCGCTGGTGTACCTCTTCTCGCAGGTGCTGCGGCTCGGCGTGACGAGCATCTGGGTCGCGCTGGGCATCGGGTGGGTCGTGCAATTCGCGCTGCTGATGTACCGTCAGCGGCAAGGGGCGTGGAAACGAAAGCAGATATAAAACTCAACGGATCGAACGGATACAACGGAATAATCTGTTCACCTTCGTTCAATCCGTTGAGAGAACTTATCCTTTCTTCAGCGCCTTGAGAGCTTCGGCCTCAGGGCGCTTTTTGTAGTAGTCGTCCAGCGGGTAACAGCCGGAGACCAGCCCCTTGCGCGGCGCGGTCGTGCAATCGCTGAAGGTGCGGCAGATGCGCGTGCGCTGCAAGGGACGCCCGGCCAGTATGTCGGCCGGCATCTCCGGGTACGAGAGGACCATGCGCCCCAGGCCCACGAAGTCGGCCTGCCCGGTGCGGACGACGTGCTGCCCGATGTTGGGCAACCACTCCTGCGCATACGAATACCCCGATCCCACGAACAGCAAGTCCGGGCGGTGCTGCTTGAGCTGCCGGACGACGTCCACCTGCCGCGCCACGCCCGCGAGCGGATCTTCCGGCGGTTGGTAGCCGTCGGAGGGCGGGAAGAGGGCCGGGCGCTGGATGTGCGGGACGTAGTACGGGCTGCCCACGGTGATGCACACCAACTCGATGTCCAGCCCGGCGAGCAAATCCACAAACGCGAACGGCTCAGTGAGATCGTAGCCCACGCCGGAGCCGTCGCCGCCGAAAGCATAACGGTAGGGCTTCTCGCAGGGCGCGGGTTCTCCCACCCCATCCGCGCCGGGCTGGAAGGGGACGAAGTCAATGGCGCTGAGTCGCACACCGATGCCCAGACCCGGCACTTCGGCGCGGATGCCGGCGACCAGCTCGCGCAAAAAGCGCGCGCGATTTTCGAAACTGCCGCCGTACCGTCCGGGACGGTCGTAGGCGCTGAGGAACTCGTGGCCCAGGTAGCCGTGGCAGTGTTTGAGGTCCACGAAGGCGAAGCCGGCCTGCTGCGCCAGTTTCGCCGCACCCACGAACGTCTCGATGAGCCGGGCGATGTAGTCATCAGTGATGACGGGGTAGTCGGCGGCGATCCCGAACTTCGCATCTAGCAGCGGATGGTGGTAGAGGATTTTCGATTCCAGTTTCGTCTTGCTGTTGGGCCGCGCGAAGCGCCCGGAGTGCGTCAGTTGCAAGCCGATCAGCAGACCATCGGCGGTGGCGTAGCGCGCGGTGTGTTCGCGGATCAACGTCTCACGCAATGCGGCCAGATCGCCCACGGTCTGCGGGTTGATCATCAACTGTTCGGGATTCGCCCGCCCGTCGTGCTGCACGGCGACGGCTTCCCCACCCCAGATCAATTTCGCGCCGCTCGCCCCGAAATTCTGCCAGCGGCGGATGGTCAACTCGGAAGGTCGCCCGTCTGCTGTGCCGTCCCACCCCTCCATCGGCAGGATGCAGAAGCGGTTGCCGATGACGAACCCATCCCTGAGTGTGTACGGCTGCGCCAGCGGCGCGTCCGGCCCGGTTGCCAGTTCGGCGTCGAAGCCCAACTCGATGCCAGATTCGTCCAGATACGCCCGGAACGCCTCGGCAGTTTTCAGTGTTGCAATACGACGATAGTTCATCATAGCTCCTTCAACTTCGAAATAAAAAACCACGAATCTTCACCAATTTCCACGAATAGAGAACAAAAAATTAGTGTAGATTCGTGGTTAGATTTTTGATTCACGACCAGCTAAAGCCCTGAAAGCGCCTGGCGTACTTTCTCGATCATCGCGTCGAGGTCGGCGCGCGAGCGGGTTGGGTCGGTGTGCAGGAAAAGGGTACGCGCCAGGATGTCGAGGGTGTTCGGGCACATGTCCGGCGCGTATTCCACCGGGACTTCGGCGCGCTTGTAGGCATCCATCCCCGGATGATGCGCCCCCTGCTGCTTGAGCACCGGCTCCCAGTTGGTGTAGACGTGCCGGCCGCTGTCGATCGGCGTGCCGGCGTCAACCCCGGCTTCATCCAGGCCATCCAACGCGGCGCGCATACGCTCCGGCGTCTCGAAGAGCAGTGCCAGCGTCGTCCCACAGTCGCCTTCGACGTCGTGAATCGGGTTGAACGTGAAGCCGTCCATATCGCTCAACGCCTGGATGATCAGCCGCTTCTCGGTCAGCATGGCGTCCAGCATCCCATCGAGGCGCGTCAGCTGCACGCGCAAGACGGTGCTGAGGATTTCGTTGATGCGGAAGTTCATCCCCGCGAAGAACGGCGTGGTGATCCGCGAGGCGTGGTCGCGGAAGACCGAGCCGCCATCGTGGAAGACGAGCGCGCGGTGGTAGAGCGTCTCATCATCCGTGACGAGCGCACCGCCCTCGCCGCACGTGATGATCTTGTAATAATTGAATGAGAACGCCCCCGCGTCGCCAATCGAACCCAGCCGCTTACCGCCGTAGGAACCGCCATCCGCCTGGCACGCATCTTCGAGCACTTTGACGTTGTGCTGGCGGGCGACGGCCATCAGCGCATCCATATTGCTCGGCAAGCCATTCATGTGAACGGGAATGATGACTTTGGTGCGCGGCGTGATCTTGCGTTCCACGTCCGTCGGATCGAGCGTGAGCGACGCATCCACCTCGGTGATGACGGGCACGGCCCCCACCGCCAGCGGCGCGAGCGCCGTCGCCATAAAGGTGTACGCCGGGACGATCACCTCGTCACCCGGCCCAACGCCCATCCCCACCAACCCGGTGATGAGCGCCGCTGTCCCACTGGTCAACGCGACGGCGTACTTTGCCCCGATCTTCGCCGCCCACTCCGCCTCGAACCGCGCCGACTCGCTCTGGTCGCCGCCGAGGTAGCGGAACAATTGTTTCGATTCGATGACGCGCTTGACGGCGTCTGCTTCTTCTTGTCCGATGATATACATACTCGTGATCTCCTTGTTGTTTTTTATCAGCAGATTAAGCAGATTTTATTGTGATGACGATAAAAATCTGCTTAATCTGCTAGATCTGCTGACAATAAAATAGTTTCAATAGGGCTAACCCTCGAATGGATACTGCGGCGTGAAGCCGAACAGCGCGCGCGCTTTCTCGATGCTGACCAGCGTATCCACGCCGGACAGCGGCTTTTGGCGCATTGTCACCGCCGGGAAGAACACCCGCGCCAGTTCCTCCGAGGGAAAGCCGACGAAGTTGCGTGTGTCGGTGACGTAGACGGGGTGACTGCCTTCATACTCCGCGAGTAGCGCCTTCTCCGCCGCCTGCGCCGCATCGCGCACGTCGAGACTCGTCCAGAAGTTGCTGCGCCCGAACATCACTGCGCCGTCGGGGAAGGTCAGGTCGAATTTCGCCTCCCACTCGCGAGAAGCCGCGCGGCGCTCGAACTCCGCGACGATCCCGCGCACCCGCTCGGCGCGTTCCGGCTCCGGCAACGCCAAGAGTTCGGCGGTCTGCTCGTGGCACGCCTTCACAAAATCCAGCAGGATTGACGTCTCCGGCGCGTGCAGATCGTACACCGCCGGGAAGCGCAGGAAAACGCTACTCACGCCCTCGCGCCGCCAGAAGTACACGCCGATTTCCTCGATCATCTGCTTGGAGAACGAGTACGGATCGGTCGTGTAGAGCGGATGATCTTCGTCAATGGGGAAGTAACGCAGTTGCCCTTCCGGAAACTTGATGCCGAAGTTGTAACCGAGCGCGTTGATCGAGCTGGCGCACACCACACGCCGGATGCCGGCTTCGACCGCTGTCTGGAACACGTTGAACGTTCCGCCCACGTTGACGCGGAACATCTCCTCGCTCGGCGCCATGCTCGGATGCGGGTACGCTGCCAGATGCAGCACGCCCTCCATCCCGGCGACGTGTTCGCGCAGACCGGCGAAGTCGGCGATATCGCCTTCACGGTAATCCGCGCCGGGAAGCGGATCTTCGAGCCGCAAATCCAGCACGCGCACCTCATGCCCGCGATCCAACAACCATGCCACAGTCGGGCGTCCAACACCGCCCGTGCCGCCGGTGACGAGAATCTTCATTGGTAGATCTCCCCTTCCCTAAACTGCGCCCACGCCGTCTCGAACCACGAATCGGGCTTAGGCAATGTCCTGCGGATGACCCACTCACTCGTGACGGCACCGTCTGCCGATACGACGGTCTCCAAGACCATATCGCGGAATATCGTGTCCTCCGGTATGACGCGCCACACATCGCTGAGCGCCGCGTGAATGGCCTCGCCATCCGGGTCAATGGCAATGGACGAGCCGCGACTGCCCACGCCGCTGTCCAGCGCGAAGAGCAACGCTTCCAGATAAACGGCGTGCGCGAAACATAGTTGGCGGTTGCGCAGCGATTCGGTCAGGTCGGCGGGATCGACGCCCTGGGCGACGCGCCGGTACTGCGCCCACGCTTCGGGGACAACTGCGCGCAACTCCGCGAGCGAGCGGATGTGCGCCCCTGCCCGGCTCATCCGCGATTGGAACTCCAACCGTTCCGCCTGCCAATCCAGCGCCGGTGCCGTGGCAGACACCGACGCCAGCAAATCCTCTGCTGCCTGCACGATGACAGGCATCGCAGCAGCCTCGTCCACCGTCCACGCCTGATAACGGTTGGCGATGTACTCCGCCGCGCGGAACCCGCCGACCTGCCCGGAGTTGAGCGCCGACCCGCCGGGCCGGTACAGGCCGTGCGAGCCGTTCACCTCGCCGAGCGGGAACAGATGCTTGACGTTGAGCGACTCCCACCACAAATTGCCCGCCAGCCCGCCGTTATTGTGCTGCGCGCACACGGCGATTTCCAGCGGCTCCCGCGTGATGTCGATGCCGTGATCGAGATAGAGTTGGATCGCGCCGGGATTCATCTTCTGCAAGCGCGCAATCGGCGTCTCCAACAGCGCCTCGGAGCGCGTGAGATAGGTGCGCGCTTCGTCGCTCAATCCCTCGAAGCTAAAGCCTGCCGGGTTCTCGCGGAAGTCGAGGAAGACGCGCCTTTCTTTAAGCACCGTCTCGATATAGACGAGGATGTCCACAATCGAAGAGCCGCCGCTGACCTTGCGCGCGTCGAAGGGCCACTGGTAGCCCTTGAGGAAGACCATCGAATTCATCTCGCCCACGGAATCGAAGTACTCGGGCATAAACTCACGCGGGTCGCTCACGCCATCGGCTTCGGTGCTGATAAAGCGCGGGATCACCTGCATATACGTGCCGGAGACGTTCCAACGGAACTGGATCGACGCCAGACCGTACTGCGACTCCGGCAAACTTTGCGCCTGCGCGCCCGCCAGCAGCGCCAGGCCAATCGCGCCGGTATGCACGTCGGGATAGACGCTGGTCTTGTACAGGCCGCCCGGCCCGCCCACCGCGAAGATGACGTTTTCCGCGAGATAGGCTTCCAGGTTCTCGGCGGCGTCGAGTGCGAGCGCGCCGATCACACGTTTAGACCTGTCAGGTTTTCCGAAACCTGACAGGTCTGGTTCGAGCGTCAACAACTGCACCACGTTGCGCCCTTCGCGCACGGGAATGCCCAACTCACGCACGCGGCGGATCAGCGCGCGGCACATCTCCCGCGAGGTGTACGGCCCAATGGACGTGGCGCGTTGGCGCGGATCGTGGTCCGTCTTGTAGCCGACGAACTGCCCGTAAGCGTCGCGAGGAAACGGCACGCCCAGGTTTACCAAATGGATGAACGCCCGCGCCGACAAACTCGCCTCGACGAGCGCCAGGTCGCCGTGCATACTGCCGCCCTCGAAGTACGTCTCCGCCATCACCTCCGGCGCATCGGTATCCGCACCGCACAGCGAGAGCTTGTAGTACGTCTGCTTGTCGCTGCCGGTGTTGATCGACGTGCCCTTGTCCAGCCCCTCGCTGATGATGAGCACATCCTCCACACCGTTGGCACGCAGTTGCACGGCGGCGTTCAGTCCCGCCGCCCCACTCCCGATGACGAGGGTGTGAACGCGGGTCAAGGGAATCGTTTTACCAACAATCGTCACATTCCGTTCCTGCATTTTTGTCCTCTCTAATGGTTATACTCAACATATCCCAGGGAACAAACCACAGAGACACAGAGAGCACGGAGTTTTCGCATTATCCTCTGTGTCCTCCGTGTCTTTGTGGTAAGAATTTGCTTGCCGGGGATGCTAAAACCGATCAATCACCGACACCCCAATCTGCGCGAACTCGCCCATCGCCATCAGTTCACCAATCGATTCTTCCAGCGTCACCGTCTTGCGAATAAGCTTCTGCGGTTCCAGTTTGCCCGTCAGAATCATATCCAGCATCGGCGGATAGGCGTGCGCCTGCATCCCGTGGCTGCCCAGGAGTTCCAGCTCCCAGGCGATGACGAGGTTCATCGGGATGAGCGCGTCCTTGTAATCGGCCACCATCAGCCCCACTTGGACGTGACGTCCGCGCTTACGCAGGCTCAACACCGAGTTGCGGCACGTCGTCGCACTGCCGAGCGCGTCGAGCGATACGTGCGCCCCGCCGCCGGTCAGGTCGCGGATGCGCTCGATGAGGTGCGGTTCCTCGCGCGCGTTGATGACGTGTTCCGCGCCGATACTCTGCGCAAAGGCCAGCGTCTCGTTCTTGATGTCCACACCGATGACGCGCGCGCCCATCGCGTGCGCGATCATCACCGCCGACAGCCCCACCCCGCCGCAGCCGTGGACGACGACCCACTCGCCGGGCGCGGTGCGGCCCTGCTCGACCACAGCGCGGAACGACGTGATGAAACGACACCCCAGGCTCGCGGCCGCGACGAAATCGAGCGCATCGGGCAAGCGCACCAGGTTCACGTCGGCGTGGGGGATCGCCACGTACTGCGCGAACGATCCCCAAGCGGTGAACCCCGGCTGGAAGTAGTTGTCGCAGATGTGCTGATTGCCAGAAAGGCATTGCGGGCAGCGCCCACACCCCACGGCAAACGGCACAGTCACACGGTCGCCGGGTTTCCAGCGGTGCACTTCCGCGCCGACGGCTTCCACCACGCCAGCCAGTTCGTGACCGGGGACATGTGGCAGATGGACGTCCGAATCATGCCCCATCCAGCCATGCCAATCGCTGCGGCAGATACCGTTGGCCTCCACGCGCACGACGACACCATCGGGCGCAGGCGTGGGATCGGGGACGGTTCGGATTGTCGGCGGTTCGGCGAAAGCATTGTAAAGTACGGCGCGCATATAGTATTCTCCCTCTGGTTGATTGATCTATAATTGGTATGATATAATGAATCTATGAGGATTCAAACGGACCGAAGCTGATTTCAAAATTTACAAGAGGTGAATTATGGAAGCTCAGACGTTAGCCTTACGCTTACCCGGCTTGTTGCAAGCACAAGTCACTGCGGCGCATCAAGTTGGTCTATATGCGGACGAAACCGACTTAATCACCGATGCTGTCCGGATGTTACTGGCAGCGCGCCCCGACGTGCGTCAGGCAAGCGCCTGCCAACTCTATCAACGCGGCATCGTTTCATTGGGCAAAGCCGCAGAACTGGCGGAACTGGACATCGTCAGTTTCAAACGAGTGCTCGCACAACACAGCATCACACGCTCAGACCCAGAAACATTGAGCGAAACTTTGGAAATGGCTCGCAATGCCATAAAGATGTCGGGACGTGAATAATATGCCCACCCTCATCTTTGACACCGATTTCCTCAGCTCGTTCTTACAAATCGGGCACTGCGAGTTGGTTCGGGAATTCTACCAAGTCGACCAAGCCTGGGTTCCCGCAGCAGTCTATCGGGAATTGGCACAAACAGACCTGCTCACACTCCTACTCGCAGTTCCGTGGCTACGCGTTCCGCCGATAGAACCGCCGCCGAATGAATTCTTGCTACAGAACAGCACTTTTCAAAGCCTCGGCGCAGGAGAACGCGCCTGTATCACATTAGCTTACGCACAAACCGATACGGTTGTGTTAATGAGCGACAAGAAAGCGCGCCAATTCGCGCAATCTCTGGATATAAACACCGTCAATATTCCGGCTTTTCTCCTGGCCTGCAAAACGGCCGGGCTGATTGACTTTGTTTTGGCATCTCATCCGCCTTGTATAGAATCTTGTTTTTGAACGCACCAGCGGATCACAATCCACCGCTACTACACCAGTCTGGGATTGTGAATCCCGCGCGAGCATCGACAGTGACAGCTACAATCGTTGCAACGTCATCCCGCCATCGACCATGATGACCTGCCCGGTTGAATACGCGAAGTCGCCGCGCGCGAGGGCCGCCACGGCCTTGCCGATGTCGTCGGGATAGCCCCAGCGCGCCTGCACCATCAGCCCTTCGGCGATGAGCTTGTCATATTTGGCCTGCACCGTCGCGGTCATGTCGGTTTTGATGACGCCGGGCCGCACTTCGTAGACGGGGATGTCGAACTCGCCCAGGCGCGTCGCCCAGAGCATCGTCGCCATGCTGACACCTGCCTTCGAAATGCAATACTCGCCCCGGCTCGGCGAGGCCACGGTCGCCGAAACCGACGAGATGTTGATGATGCAGCCTTCAAACGCGGCGTCGGTGTTGCGTTGTGCGATCATCCAGTTGGCGACAGCCTGTGTGAGGAAGTAAGGCCCCTTGAGATTGATGTTCATCACCCAATCGTAGCTCTCCTCGGTGGCTTCGAGGATGTCGGCGCGCACACGCGGCGCAACGCCGGCGTTGTTCACCAGCACGTTGAGCCGCCCAAAGCGGTCCTTGATCTCGTCGAGCGCGCGCTGGCGAGCCTCGCGGTCGGTGACGTCGGCGCGGCAGTAGAGGACTTCCACGCCTTGCTCGCGCAGTTCGTTGAGCGCCGGGATGACGACCTCGTCCGGGTGGATGTCCATCACCGCAATATCGCACGGCGCAATCGGATCCGATGCCAGGGCCATCGCAATCCCCAGACCGATGCCGCGACCAGCACCAGTGATTAAAGCGACTTTTTTCATAGCGTACTCCTGTTGAGTTGTCAGCTATCAGCTTTCAGCCGTCAGCTTTTAGATGTGTTGTAACCAATTCTACTACAGTTTCGCCATAGTGCGCCAGTTTGGAGGGGCCGACGCCTTTGATTTTCTCCAAAGCTTCCGGCGTCGTGGGTTTGTGCCGCGCGATCTCTTCAAGCACCGTGTTGTGGAAAATAACATAGGGTGCGACCTTTTTCTCCTTCGCCAGCGCCAGTCGCCACGTGGTCAGCTTCTTGAGCAGCGCGGCATCCGGTTCCGGCGCAGCAATAACCTCGCCGGTAAGCGTCGGCTGCACGTTGACCTTCGGCGCAGGCGGCGACAACACCGCATCCAACACCGCCGGGTCTTGCAGCGCCTTGCGCCCGGCGGGCGTGATTTCCAATACGACGCCGCCGTGATCGAGGGTGCGACCTTGCAGAAAACCGCCCGCGTCCAACCGGTCGATGAAGGCCGCGAGCGCGGTCTCAGAACGGAAGGCAAGCGCGCCATAGCCAGACCGGCCCCGTGCGTAGTCCGGCGTCTTGGCATCGCCGCGCAGCAGACGGATGAGCGTCGCTTTCCCCCACCCCCGGCTTTCGGCCAGCGCACGTAGAACGGTGCACGCCTGTTCGCGCTCATCGGGCAAGGCCGCTTCGACGACGGGCGCATCGCCGACGCAGTTGTCGCAGGCCGTACAACGTTCTATCGTCCGCCCGCCCAGGTAGGCGTTGAGATAGCCGTGACGGCAGCGTCCGGTCTGCGCGTAGGCGGCGATCTCGTCCACGCGCTGCGCCTGGATGGTGGCATAGCGTTCGAGCAAGGCCGCGACACGCTCGACAGCGTCGGCGGGAGGCGGCAGCAGCGTCAGGCAGAGGTCGCGCCCGGCGGGGAGATAGGTCAGCCAGCCGGCGTCGGCCCAGGCGAGCAGGCGCGGTTCCAGTTCATCAGGCGCGAGGTCAAGATCCCGGGCTACGGCGCTCAGGTCGAGCGGGAGGCTTTGCCCCGGCTTGCGCGCGGCTTGACAGAACGCGACAAAGTCCGCCGGAACATCGGCTTGCGGGGCGCGGGCCAACTGCACCGCCACGCTGCGCGGCAAATCGGCCCCACGGCGCAGCATCCCGGCCTGCTCCAACAGGCTCAACGCCACCCGGATGCGCGTTTCATCGGCGCCGAGGTCGCGTTCCAGGTCCGCCGCTGCCACGGGACCGGCGGTCTGGCCGTTCAGGCGGCGTCTGACGGCAGCGTAGACGGCCCGCAGAAATTCCACCGGCAACAAATCCCGGTTCGCGCGGCGGGTGAGCGTGCCGCGATCCGAGGTCGTATACATCAGCAAACACTCGGCGGGCAAACCATCGCGTCCGGCGCGCCCGGCCTCCTGGTAGTAGGCTTCGAGCGAGTTCGGCGGGACGAAGTGAACGATAAAGCGAATATCCGGTTTGTCGATCCCCATGCCAAACGCCACCGTCGCCACGACGATGTCCACGCGCCCGGCCATAAAATCGTCCTGTACCCCCGCGCGATTGTCCATCCCGGCGTGATAATGCGCGGCATTCATCCCCTGCTGCCGCAGCAACGCCGCCAGCGATTCGCAACGCTCGCGCGTCCCGGCGTAGACAATGCCGCTGCCTTTGCGCGTCCGGCAGAATGCGAGCAGATGTTGCAGTTTGTCGTCCGTATTGGCAGCGTAGAAGACGGAGAGCCGCAAATTGGGCCGGGTGACGTCTCCCGCGATAACGCGCATCTCCCCAAGTCGTTGGATAATGTCCTGGCGGACGCGCGGCGGGGCAGTGGCGGTGAGCGCGAGCAACGGTGGACGTCCGAGCATCTCCCGCGCCGCGCCGATGTAGAGGTAATCCGGGCGGAAGTCGTGCCCCCACACGCTGACGCAGTGCGCCTCGTCGATCACCAGGCGATTGATCCCCGCCTGCCGCAGCGTGTGCAGGAACGGTGGCTGGCGCAAGCGTTCCGGCGCGGCGTAGGCCAGCCGGTAGCCGCCGGCTGCGACCTGCTCCAAACGGCGGCGCAATTCGTCGCCGTCGAGGGTGCTGTTGATCGTCGTCGCGCGCTCGCGCACGCCGTCGGGCAGCGAATCCACCTGATCCTTCATCAGCGCGATGAGCGGTGATATGACGAGGGTAAGGCCGGATTCAGCCAAGAAAGCCGGTAATTGGTAGCACAGCGACTTGCCGCCGCCGGTCGGAAGAATAGTCAGTACGTCCTCGCCACGCAGCACGCAGGCGACGGTCTCTAGTTGGCCGGGCAGCACTTCGGTAAAGCCGAACAGTCGCTCCACGGCGTTCAAGATTGTGGCGCGCTCTGCGTCGGAGACGGGGACCTGATCGAAGGTGGGCAAGAATTCGGCGACGGGGGCCGTTGGCGCGGGCGCGGCAGCTTCGGCGCGGCGACGCGCAGGGGCAACGCCGGGCCGCTGCGCCAGCGCTTCACGCAGCGCGCCGAGTTCGGCGGCGTAGAGGCGTTCGAGTTCGGCTTCGACATCCGCGACGCGGGTGACGTTGTCGCTGGCGCGGAAGTAATCGAGCAGGCGGCGCAGTTGCGAGACGGTGAGCGGCGTCTCCGTCTCCTCGGCGATGCGCAGGGCGCGCACCGCGTAGGCCGTCGCCGTGACCCCGTCGTTACGCGCGCGGTAGACTTCCATCATGCCGAGCAGATAGGTGCGGTTGTCGGGGAATTGATCGCCGATGTGACGGTAAGCGGCCTGTGCGGCAGCCGCATCGCCGCGCGCCAGTTCCACCTCACCGAGCAGGCCCCACACGCTGAGGCTGCCTGGATCGGCCTGGGCGGCTTGTTGTGCAACACCATGCGCAGCAGCGGTATCCCCCAAAGCCAGATGCACCCGCGCCAGCAGCGATTGTGCGGCGAACGAGGGTTTGGGTTGCACGGCGCTCCGCTCCGCCATCAGCGGCAACGTCTCTGCGGGCCGGCCTTCGGCCAGAAGCGCCTGCACGCGCAGGTCGATCAGCGAGACGAGGGGCTTGTTGCGTGGGATGATTTCATCCAGGCAGGTATGCAACTCCGCGACGTAGTCCCACCGCAACAGGAAGTTGAGCAAGCGACTGCGGTCGTTGCTACGTAATTCCGGCGTCTGCGCGGGCGTCAAGCCCAATTGGGCGAGGATAGAGGGGGAAGCGTCAAACATAAGTTACCTCCTCGTGATACGCAATTTTTCATCGGCTATCCACAAACAGGCTTTCATTATACCCTCTTGTGCTATAATAGAAACATAAACAAGAAAGGTTGACGAGAACTCATGTTATCAATAGCGGATCGAGAGATTGCGCAACGTTTCAAGCAACGTCTGCAGCAAGTTGCCCCTTTGCTCACGCTCTGGGTCTACGGATCGCGCGCGCGCGGCGATGCCACACCGGAATCAGATCTGGATGTGTTGATCGAGTTAGAGTCGATCACACCGGCTCTACGGCAACTTATCCGTGAGTTGGCTTGGGAAGTAGGTTTCGACCAAGGGCGAGTCATTTCTACGTTGGTCGCCACACGTGAACAATTGGAGTATGGTCCCTTAAAAGCCGACCCACTCATTGGCAACCTCCAACGTGAGGGCATCAGAATATGAACTCGGAACCCTTACACGCACTGTTACAGCATCGTATAGAGCAAGCGCACGAAACACTGCGCGAAGCGACAATTTTGCAAGAGGCCGCCGCTTATCGTGGCGCGACCAATCGCGCCTACTATGCTATGTTCTATGCTCTGCTGGCGTTGCTGGCCACCAAACAATTGGGAACCTCAAAGCATAGCGGGGCTATTGGTTTGTTTGATCGAGAGTTTGTCAAAACGGGGCTATTTCCGGTCGAGATGTCACGCGCATTACATCTCGCCTTTGATCGTCGGCAATCCAGTGATTACGGCGAATGGAGTATCCTGGAGACACGCGAAGCGAAAGCAACCCTGAGCGATGCTCAACAGTTTGTAGCCGCTGTGGAGTCCTATCTCCGCGAACAAGCGTTCATTTAGCGTCCGGTGTGTTCAGAATTTGTGCATATTCGGGTACGGTATGCACCCCAACAATCAAAGGCCAGTGTTCGCCTTGCCAGAGGCGGCTTAGGCCGATAACGAGATAGAGCGATTGGCAACGCAATTGCTCAAAGAGCGCGTCGTGGCTTAGTGCTAGACGACGCTCCCCCTCCCCCAACCACGTCCGGCCCAGATCACGCCAGCGCAGATCGGTGACAGTCGCGCCGCGCGGAGACGCCGCGCGCGGGTGATCAGGGACGCCGGAGAGCGTGAACCCCATACGCGCTTCGTATGTGCCGGAATCGGGATTCAGCGCAAACTCGGCCCAGACGCGCTCCGGCTGCACCAGGCAGAGCGAGCGGGTCTGGTGGACGAGCACATCCTCCGGCGCGCGGTCGAGGTGCGCGGCGAAAAACTGCGCGCGGCGGTCGCCTTCCAGGCGGCGCAACAGCCGGGGACGCGGGCGCACGAAGTCGGCGCGCCAGTCTTCGACGTGCGGCGGACAGGGACGCGGCGCGACGAGGTTCAGCGCGATCACGTCGCAGCAACGAAAGGGCTGTCCGTCAGCATCGGTCATATCGCCGGGCAGCACGGTCTCGAAGTCGCGAACGGGCCGCACCCAGCGCAAGCCCGTCACCGGATCCGGCTCGCGCGAGAATCCGGCCACACAAATGCCGCTGCGCATCTGCGTCAAGGCGAGAATGAGGACTTCTTGTACAGCCATTCCCTTTTTGTCAACGGATCGAACGGATTTTAACGGATTTCTTCACCCTTGCAAAGGTTCAGAAACCTTCGCAAGGGTCTACGCTATAGGTGAACAACGGTCACATCCGGCAGGTGGGCGGCCCAGTATTCGGCGACAAGACGGCGGTGACAGTGGTCGGCGGTTGGTTCGGCGCAGAGCAGGCACGGCGACCGGTAACGCGCCAGGACGTCCCGCCCCACAGCTTCGGCGCACCGCTCGCGCAGTAGCGGGAGAAACTGCGCTTCGTAGGCCGCCCAGTCATTGTCCGCCAAATATGCATCGCGGATTTCCGCCGTTGGCGCGAGTTCGGGATGATGCTCGTAGGCGATGCCGAACCCCTCTTGCAGCAGGAACGCCAGATCGTCGCGCTTGGTGTAGCCCGCCAGGTGCGACGTGTTGCGCAGACGGATGTCGATCACGGCATCCACCCCCGCCGCGCGCAGTTGCTCGATGAATTCTTGCAGCGATTTTCCTTTGTAGCCGATTGTGTAAACAGGCATAGGTCCTCCTCGCATAAAACAACCTTACTTCAGCGCTTAAGGCGGATCACAATCCGCCGTCCCCGCAGCGCCGGTTTAATGAACCATTCACACTATCAAACGTCATTCCGAAGCCCCGTTTTTCATATGCGAGCATTCAGATAGCTAAAAAAGGGGCTGAGGAATCTCTTACACACGAGATTCCTCACTCCGCTACGCTCCGTTCGGAATGACGGATACGCGGAATATTACCGAATTTAATACTCAAAGTTCACTAATCTGGCGCAAGCATTTCGTGATTGTTGTAAAAGTAAAGCAAAAATCCGTTGACTAAAACAGCGAGAGTTGCTGCGGGATGATCTCTCCGGCAGCGGTCGTGCCGTCCGGCTGGATGTGCTGGACGTCGATCCCGCGCTCCAACAACGTCTGCGTGATGAGCTTGTGACGGTGGCACTGATGATAGTCGCCTTCGCTGCACATCACGACGACGGGCTGCTCGCGCGCCAGGTCCAATAAGTGCGCGATTCCGCGTTGATAGGTCTCCGTCTGCATCACGCGCTCGTAGTCGGGACGTTCCTCGCCGGGATCGTAGAGCGTGGGATCGGCGGGGCGCCCACCGAGACTGTCGCCCATACTCCGGTAGGCGATCCCGGCTTCCTGCAAGTCGTGCACCAGGTCCTCACGGTTGAACTGTGGCGTCCAGCGGCTGTACGGCTGGCTGCGCACGTCCACGAGCAGCGCGATATCAAACTTACGCAGCAAGTCCACAAATGCGGGTATGGTGTGGTCGCTATGACCGATGGTGTAGATTAGCAAAGTGTACCCTCCGACTGTATGGAGTATGACGTACGGAGTAAGGAGTATGGGGAACTCCCTACTCCCTACTCCCTACTCCCTACTCCCTACCGATAGTTTACCTTAAATTGGAATCGTGCATAGTCAACACCAAGAACAACATAGAGACGCCGCGTTGCGGCGTCTCTACTGTTTCACGTCGGCTCCACATCAGCTATTTGAGAACCAGCGGTAAATAGACGTACCACATAGACGCCCAGAATTCGTCGGCGCCCAGATCAAAGCCAAGTCCTCGAGGCCGAGTATCGCCATCGATATCTGTCAGGATTCCCGCCGGCACACCTTGGTCGATGGCAGCCGATGCCGCACCGATATGGTAGTCTCCGCCGCCCGAATCCACAAAGGCCGGATCGCCTGTGTGTGGATTCTGCACGGACACCATCGCCCCGGTCTCATGCGAAACGGTGATGGGTGTCGTAGACCAGAGAACGCCATTGACCGTGATTGTGTTGCCTGCGGTGACGCTGATGCCCACGCTGTGCTGCGCCATGACGGTGTTGGTGAAAGCCGCATGGGTCGATGCGCCCGAATTGGCAACGTAGATGCCGCTGCCGTCGCCGCCGGTATTACCGGCAAGGGTCGTGTGCCAGAGTTGGGCGTCTTGGAAGATGGTCATGCCGCTGCCGGAGATACCGGCGAAGTTATCACTGACGATGTTGTTGATCAACGTAGAGCCAGGCGCGTCCACATTGATCCCCCCGCCGGACCACTGGGCAGTGTTGCCCCGGATGACATTACCGGTGAGTACATTGGCGACGTCCCACACGCATATCCCGCCGCCATCATGCAAAGCGATGTTCGACAAGATCATGTTGTTGCGCACCGTGGCGGCGCTGGAATACGACAGAATCCCGCCGCCGTACCTGGCCGTGTTGCTGAAGATGGCGTTGTCGGATACGGCACTGTCGCTGTTATGCAAGAACACGCCGCCGCCCAGGGTATACTCGTCGCTGTAGATGTTGTTGTAGATCCAGTTATGGCTGATCGTCGCCGTGGCAGTGACAACATATAAGCCATTTCCGGCATTCCAGGTTCTGCCCCACTCAAAAGGCCCCAGCCCGGACGCATCGCCGTTGGTGAGTCGCAGCCCCTCGATTGCCGGACTGATCGCACCGGTGATGTAGATGACGCGCCCTGCACCCAGCGCGTCCAGCGTGGTGGGATTCACTGCCGGATCGGGCGTGACCCAGTTCGTCAGTGTGTAGCCGCCCTGGACAGCGAGCCCCTTATCCAGGTAGACCTGCTGGCGCAGCCCATCCCGTTCGCCAACCCCCAGGCAAGTACCGGCGACCTTGACCACATCGCCAGGATTGGCGGCGTCTACTGCTGCCTGGACAGAGGCGTAGGTCATCGGGCTGGAATTGATGCGTGCGTGACAATCCTGCGCGTAGGTGGTGGCCTGGGCGGCGCTGCTGCGCGTCTCGTTGGCCCGCGCCACGACCGCGTTCATCATCGCCTGCCCCATAGGCGCAGAGGCAGACACTTCCACGGTCAGCGTGATGGTTGCAGACGCGCCGGTGGTCAATGCGCCGATGGTACAGACCACTGCGCCTCCCCAGCCGGGATTGGTAATCGCACAGCTTCCCAGCGATGCCACAGCGCCGGTCGCCCGCTGCCAACTGTCCAGGGTGTCGGTGAGTACGACGCCGCTCGCGGGGACACTCCCCGCGCCGATGTTGGTCACGCCGAGCGTGTAGGTCGTCGCCTGGCCGCGGTTCACAAAGGTTGCGAATGCCCGGTTACTGGCGCTCAACGCCGGCGCCGGATACTCGTATGCACCCAGGTCGTAGCCCAGGCCCATTGGACGTATCTGCCCGTCAAGGTCTATGGGCACGCTGGTATCGACCCCGGCGTCGCGGGCTGCCGAGGTCGCGCCGATGTGATAGTCCCCACCGGTCAGGAAGGCCGGATCGCCCGTGATCTGGTTTTGCACCGACACTATGGCTGAAGGCGATTGCGAAATGGTGATAGGGGTGCTATACCAGAGGATGCCATTGACGGTGACGGTATTGCCGTCTGTGACACCAAGACCTATGCTTTGGTTGGCCAGAATGGTATTGGTCAGAGCCACCGTCGAAGACCCCGGGCCCATCAGGGTAGAGGCGCCAATACGCACGCCACTCCCATCACCGCCGCCGTTGCGGGCCAGCGTGGTATGCAGGAGTTGGAGCGAGTAAACCGATTCGATATATATCCCACCGCCCTCAATATAGGCCTGGTTGTCGGCAATCACCGTATTGCTCAGGCTGACGTCTTTCTCGCCCCACCCTGCGAGGCCGGTGCTGGCGATGGCCAGCCCACCGCCACGTTCAGAGGTATTCGATATGACAAACGTTTCGTAGAGCTTTGCCTCGCCGCACACCATATCCAGGAATAGCCCGCCGCCAGCCGTAGTGGCCGCGTTGTCGACAAAGGTATTCCTCCTGAACTCGGTGCCGTTACAATGCATGTAGAATCCGCCGCCCCGGCCGGCGCTGTTCGCGTCAAAGACGTTGTCAGTCAGCACAGCCGCGCCAGCGTGCAGTAACACGCCGCCGCCAGTTTCCTGGCCGTTATTCGCGGTGAACGTATTTCCACGCAGTGTCGCGTTACTGCAACAAAAGCTCATGTACACGCCGCCGCCGTGTCTGGCAATGTTCTCATAGATGTGGTTGTTCGTCAGCGTGAACTCGGCGCCAAAGGGGTCTACCGCGCCGTGAACGTACACCCCGCCGCCGGCGCTGCCATTTGTATAGGAAGGAAGATGTTCTCCAAGCTGTCCAAAGGCATTGCCGCCGGTGATGTGCAGGCCATCAATCACGGAGCCGTTACCGCCAATGACGTACAGCACGCGTCCGTGTCCTTGCGCATCTAGCGTGGTGATGTTGGCTTCAGGGTCCGGCGTGATCCAGTTGCCAGGCGTGTAACCGCCCTGAATCGTCACTGATTTGCTGATGTAGACAACCTGCGTTACCCCTTCGCGGGCACTCACGCCGGTATACGTCCCGGCTGCCACCTTGATCACGTCGCCATCATTGGCGGCATCCACGGCCGCCTGCACGGATGCATACGGGCATCCGCTGAGACAGACGTGCAGTTCATCCGCCGGAGCGGCGCTGACGGCGAGGAATTGACTGTCCATCAGCCACAGCATAGCCGCAGCCAGTCCCACACAGACAAAAAACACGACCGCGACAGATTTGGTTCTCATAGCGATTTCTCCTTATGCGTTTGCGTTGAAAGTAATGGCAATCTTCGTTAGGCGAAAGATGAACTTGTGAGACATCTGCCTTGTACGGAAATCTGCGGTTCCGGCTAGCAGTTCGGCGCGCGATGCCATCGCGCAAAAGGGGGTTAAACAATGAGGCGGACGCCAAGCGGCTTCGCTAATAACAGCGTCCATGTGCCTATAAGTATAGGCGCGTCACCAAACAAGTCAACGACGGGTATAGGACAAATTAATGGGGACTTCTTTTGTTGGTCATGTCCGCATTTTATGCTAAACTCAATGTAAACTAACAGGAATATACCGCAGGACTCGCTAAGCTGCTACCCCTCAAGCAACGCCTCGCCGCCACGGACCGGACGATCGATCTCATCGTCTACCGGCTGTATGGGTTGACGGAAGCGGAAGTAGCGATTGTGGAAGACGCCGCCGGATTGTGATCCGGTGCAGGCACAAAAGGAGAAACAACAAGAACGTAGGGCGATTTGGCAAATCGCCCTACGTTTACATTCCGAAGGTTAGCGATTCCGTAACACCAGCGGCAAGTAAATGGGATAGTTCACGTCGCTGACCACCTCAAGGCTATAGGTCCCCATCACCGGACCGCCGAGGCCGTTATCCACCGTGACGGTGATGTATTTCATCCCCTCCACCGTCCAGGTGAACGCCTGATCGTTGCTCGGACCACCGGCGGCGACGCGCGGCGTGTGATCCGTTGCCTGCCAGGTGTAGGTGATGGGCAGCGTCGCCGTGATCGGGTTGACGCTGGCGATGAAGGTGTATGCTTGCCCGGTCTTGTACGCAGCAGCCGGCGGCGTGATGCTGACGCTTTCCACCGCCGCCAAGGGCTGAGGCTGGAACAACATCGACAGGCCGCTGCTCGTTCCCGCTTCGAAGTGATGCACCACGCCATAATCGCGGGTTGTGCTTTGTGCGCGCAGGCCCTCGCCCTCCTCCAGTTCGGCGGGCAGCGTAAACGTCCACGCGCCGTCCGCATTGGCGAAGGTCGAACCCAGGTGGACCACTGCCTCGGTGTGCGGGTCGTCATCGTCGCGGTAGACGTCGATGCGGCAGTAAGGGCAGGGGTCGTCGGCCATGCCGGTGACATTGACGCCTTCGATGCGCGTTACCAGCGCCGGACTAAAGAACTTGAGTACGTCGGGGACGGCGTCCCCGAACTCGATGGCGGGCACGGTCTTGGAGATGACGTTGCCCTGCATCGTCGTGGCGTTGATGAAGATCGTGCTCCCGTTGACGAAGAGGCCATTCAGCGCGCCGTTGACGACGGTGTTGGAGAGGATGCGCGTGTAGCGCGTGCCGATGTCCACCGCGCTGCCGCACGTCCAGAGCGGCGCGCCATCCAACGCCTGCCCAATGGCGTTACCGTCGATCAGGTTATCCTGCCCGGAGGGAATCCAGATCGCGTCGGGCGGCGTGGTCGTGGCGCTGCCGTAGATGAGCAGTCCGGCGATGGTGTTGTCGAGAATGCGGTTGCGCCGCCCGCTGACCTTGATGCCGCCGCCGCCGAACCAGTTGTCGCTCAACGCGGCCGGCTTGCACAAATTCGTAGCGGTGATCGGTGTGGAGATGGTCCCATCGGCGAGCAGGCCCACCGTGTTGCCTTCGATCAGGTTGTCGTCGCTGGCGAAGTTGATGGCGTTCTGCTTCGAACCGGCGAGTTTGTTGTTGCGCACCAGGTTGTGGTCGCCCGCGCTCGCGCCGTTGATGAAGCCGTGGTTGTCCTGCGCGACGTCGTTGTTGTAGAAGTAGATGGCCGTCCCGTCGTCGCTCAGACCGAGCCAGTTCTCTTCGATGATGTTGCTGCCGCCCGTCATGCGCAGTTCCACGTTTTGGAAGCCCAGGCCACGCACGATATGAGCGCCCTCGGTGGTCAGTGTGCCGAGCGCCAGGGTTTTGTAGGCTGTGCCGCTCCCGCTGCGGAACAAGATGATCTTCGGGCCTTCCGCGCGCCCGCCGGATTGTGTGCTGCCGTCAATCGTCACCTGCCCACCCCTGACGGCCGGTAAATCCGTGGCGCTCAGGGCGATCTTCCAGAAGCCGACGGCATTGTATCCTGCGTCGCTCGTGGGGATGTCGAAGGCGATCAACACCGGGCGTTGCGCCGCAGAGAGCGCGTTCGCCTGGGCGATGGCGCGCCGCAGCGTGCATTGATCGGCTGGCGCAGCGGCGCACGTCGTTGGCGAAGTCGTGGGGTCACTCGTATTTGTCACGGTGATGACGGTGACGTAACTGGCGGGCGGTTCCGGCGGCGGCGCATACCCGACCTCAGGAATGACCGGCGGCGCGGGGAAGACGGGCGCGGGTGGCGGTGGCGGCGGGGTCGCGCCGGTACGGCTGTAGACCTCGGTGGAGACGCGCGAGGTCGAGGGACCGTCGAAGTTGGCGATGATGCCGTAGTTGAAGGCGGTGCTCGCCGTGCGCAAGCCGCTGTCGAACCCCAACGCGAAGGGCAACACGGTACTCCAATCCCCATTGACATCCGAGTTGACGACCGCCACCGATTCGAGCGTTTCCGTCAGCGGATCGAGATCGTCCAGGAACAGTTCCACCTGGCAGTAAGGGCACGGCGCATCGGGATGCGCTGCGCCGGTGACGGTGGTGCTGCCGCCCACCACGTTGATGCTCAGGATCACCGACGGCGTGAAAAGTTGGCGCGCTTCGGGAACCTGATTGCCGAACTCCATGTACACCGGCGCGGTGCTGTCCCAGGAGAGATTGCCTTCGTAGTAAAGGGCGTTGATGGAAACCTGCGAACCGTCCATGCGGAACGGTTCCAGCGCCGTGCGCACGACGACGTTGTTGATGATGCGCGTAAACCCGGCATCCACCACCAGACCGCGCCCGCAAGAGCCGACTTCCTTGTCGTCGGCGTCGATGCCGATGACGTTATCCTCGATCAAATGATCCTGCCCCTTCACTTCGAGCGCCGTGTCGGGCGTATTTTGCGGGTCGTTGCTGTACCACAGCAGCCCGGCGATGCGGTTGCTGATGACCTGATTGCGCTTGCCGCGCACCTCCACACCAGCGCCGCCAAACCAGTTGAAGTAACGCGCGTTGGGGCGGCACCAGCGATTCCAGGTCACCACCGGCACAGCGCCGTTGGCGTTCGTACCCACGCGGTTGTCGAGGACGAAGCCGTCGTCGCCGTCCATACTGATCGCCGCGCCGATGAAGCCGGCCAGCGCGTTGTTCTGGATCAACGTTTGCGTCGTGTTCTCCGCCACCTTGATCCCGCCCAGGCCGCTGCCCTGCTCCGGCGCATCGGCGTCGCGCCAGGCGATGTCTGTCCCGGCGTTATCCAAACCGAACCAGTTGTTCTCCACGATATTCTGGCTGTGGTTGAATTGCAACGCCGTGCGCATCTGCTGGAAGGCGATGCCGCGGATCACGTTGTTATTCCCGTTGACGACCAACCCCACCAGGTCGCGGTTCTGCGGCCCGCGCACGATGATCTTCGGTCCGGTGCTACGCCCACCAGTCTGCGTCCCGCCGTCGATGACAACCTGCCCGGCTTTGTTAACGTCGGTGCTGCCGAGCGCGGGCAGCGCGTTGAGTTGCAGCGTGTCGGTGATTTGGATGACCCACACGCCCAGGCCCGCGTCGTAGCCGGGATCGGTGGTGGGGATGTTGAAACGAATCTGCACCGGGCGGGCAGTGGGCGTCTCGGCCATCAGCGCGGTGGCCTCCACGATGGCGCGGCGCAGCGTACACTTGCCGTCGGACGCGGGGATTGGCGGGCCGGGCAGATCGCGGGTGCAGGTGTAGCTCATACTGTCGTCTGGATCCTCGGCGCTGTCCACGGTGATGACGGTGTTGAACGTCGTCGGCGCGGTCGGCCGTGCTATATACGACGGCCATACCACCGGCAGCGGAGACTCCGGGACAGGCGGGGGCGGATCCACCGGCGCAGGCGCGCCGGGCTGGGTGTAAATTTCGGAAATTTTGGTCGTCGTCCCCGCACTGTAGGTAATCGTGCCGCTGGCGTTGCTGATTTGCCCGTCGGCGACGGTGGTACTGGCAGTGCGCAGGCCCTCGGTGAGCGCGAGCGTGCGAGTCAACGTGAAACTCCAATCGCCGTTGCCATCGGCGGTCGTCGTCCCCAACGATTCCAGCGTCTCGGTTACGGTGTCGTGATTGTCCAGGAAGACTTCGATGACGCAATCCGCGCACAGGCTGTCCGCGCCGCTCGCGCCGGTGACGTCCACGCCATCGATCTGTGTCACCGCCGCCGGGTTGAATTCGCGCAGCGTCGCCGGGACGTTGGGACTGAAGTCGAACGCCTGCACTTTGCTGTCGAGGATGACGTTCCCCTGCACGGTAACGGCGTCAAGATCGTAACCCAGCTCTCCGGCAGCGACGAAGATCCCCGCCGCCCCCTGCGCGCCGACGATGAGGTTATCGCGCACATCGATGAAATGGCCGCCGCTCGCCCCGCCGACCTGAATCCCCTCGCCGCACGTGCCGAAAGGCACGTCATCGCTCGTCAGGCCGATGATGTTGTCGTGAACCTGGTGATGCCAGCCGGTGACGGAAATCGCGTCGTCGGGCGTGTTGAGCGGGTCAGGACTCTGGAAGAGCAAGCCCACCACACGGTTGTAAGCCACCTGGTTGTTCCGCCCATAGATGTCGATGCCTGCGCCGGGAAACCAATTGTAATAGCGGGCATTGGGCTTGCACTTGCGGTCGTCACGCACCTCGGGCACGGTTCCGTCGGCGCGCGTCCCCACGGTGTTGCTGAGGACGAAGTTGTTGTTCCCCTGTACGCTGATGGCAACCATCTTAAAGCCCACCAGCACATTGCTCTGAATCGTGTTGGTTGTCCCGTTGCTGCCGCTCATCTGCGCGTAGATACCGCCCTCGCCGCTGCCGTCTTCGGGCCGGAGGGGGTTGCGCAGGTCGATATCATCGCCGGCGACGTTCAGGCCGAACCAGTTCTGCTCGACCAGGTTCTCGTTGGTTGCCGGAATGTTGATAACGTTATCTCCAAAGCCTTGAAAACCCAGGCCCCGTACAGTGTTATACCCACCGGTCAGTAGAAATGCGCCTTTCTTGTTATCACCCCGCAGAATAATACGCGGCCCGAGGGAAAAATCACGCCCGATAGGTTGCGTTGTCCCATCAATAGTGGCGTGACCATAACTGCCGAAACTACGATAAGCAAATGTCTCTACCGTCACATCACTGTTCACATTGATAATCCAGACTTCATGCATTGCGTCGTAGCCCGGATCGCTGGTGGGGATGTCGAAAGCGATATGGTAAATTCGCTTGATTGGTTCAAGACCATAGTAATTCACCTCATTGATCGCGCGGCGCAACGTACATGGACTAGTGGTATCACAACGCTCACTCATCCCTCCGGCATCGCTGGCGCTCGTAACGGTCAACCAGTGCGTAGGCGTGAGATCGGTCAGCACGCCAGTCACCCCACTCGGCGCATCCGCTGCCGCCTCGAAAGACGCCGCCGTCCCGCTCGTCGTCGCCAGAACTCCAGCGATCAACGCCAGAGTCATCAATACTGCACCTACAACAAGACAAAATTTGCAATTCATGTTGGTTCTCCTTATCGTTTTTCGATTCGCGTCCTAAAAAACCGCCTTAGCAGGATTGAGCCACCCGGCATCGGATTGGATGTCGGTCTTGTAGACGACCAGATCAGCATCGAAGGCTGAGTCGGTGAAGTAAACTAGCTTTTCCGCTTCACCCTGAATGTCGGTGTAACACCAGATATGGCTTGGTGTAGCAGCCCATGTATCCGTCGTCTCGTGGACCACCAGATCAGCTTCAGAACAAACGTCGGTGACGAAGACCTTCACGTTGGCTTCTGAAGCGATATCCGTTTTGTACATTTTGGGCATATCAAGCTCCTTTATTTGGTTGATGATGATTGTCCTGCCCTGTCATCTCGCGTTGCAAGAACTCAAACAACGTTTCCACGTCGGCAAAACTCTGGCGCTCGCCCGTGCCGGGACGTTCTACGGAGGCGCGCCAGACGTCTTTTTCGCCGTCACTCGTTTCCCACAGTCTCAACAGGTACGAAAGATAACCGCGTTGTTTCATAGCCCACCCCTAGTCAAGTAGTCGGATAGTCGTTAGTCGGGAAGTCACACCAATCCGATACATCCGTTGAATCCGTTGACAAAACTTCACAGATAACGGTATGCCGTGAGAAATGTGAACTCGCCAAACCCGTCGCCGATGAAGAGATAGCGCCCGTCGCCGGTGACGGCGATCCCCACCGGGAACAGGAACTCGCCGGGCGGCCAGCCGGTCACGCCGTCGTTGGTCGCTTCCACGCCGATCGTTTCCAGCAGTTGGCCCTGCGAATCGAGCTTCACCGCACTGTATGCCCCCCAGGTGGTGATGTAGAAGTTGCCGTCGTCATCCACGCGCAATCGCTGCGGGAAGCGATCCTCCAGCACCTCCTGTCCCAGGCGTTGAATCACGCGCCCATCGTCGGGGATAAGCTCCAGGATATAGCCGCCGTAACCGGTCAGGAACAGCGTGTCGTCCGGGCCGATGTCCATCGCCCGCGCGCCGAGTGCTTCTTCGACGGGGAACGCGCGGATGAAGTCGCCCTCCGGCGTGAACACCTGCACGCGCGTCCCGGCGTCGCCGATGTCCAGTGCGTAGACATTGCCGTCCGAGTCTACCGCCAACGCCGCCGGGCTGTCGCCGCTGAACTCGCCGTCGCCTTCGCCAAAGCCGCCAAACACATTTATCAGCGTGCCTTCGGGATCGAAATGTGCAATCAGTCGCAGGCCCGCGTCGGCGATGTAGACCTCGCCGCCCGGCCCCATCGCCACATCCACCACGTAGCCGACCTCACCTAGACCCAGGATGCCCTGGAACGCGCCCGCGAAATCGAACATGAGCGCACCGTTGTAGGCGTCGGCGACATAAACAGTAGTATCGGATGCATCCATGCCGCCGAACGTGGAGAATTCCAGGTCCACCAGTTCCGGCGACGTGCTGCCCACCTGCCACACCACCTCAGATGGCGTCGTGGGTTCGGGGATGAAGAAATGCTCCACTGCACCGATGACCTGCACGGCATCGATAGCCGGGCGTCCGATCCCCAACGTTTGATCTACCGTGATGCGCAGCCCGCGAATCTGATAGCCCACGTCCAGTACGGGAATAGAGAGGGTATAGGGGCACTCGTCGAAGGCGTAAGGCTGCGCCGTGTAAATCTCGAAGTAGTTGTCGCGAAAATCGATCAGTTCAACTTTGACGATCTGTGACGGGTTGTCCGTCTGGAAAATATGGATGAGCGTCGGCGCGGTCGGCGAATCGTAGCTCAGTTCGAGCCAGGCGATGCCGTCCGCCTCGGCGGGCGACCAGGCGTAGGGCGCAGCGCCGCACGCGAACGCATCCGTTTTGCCGGTGGCCTGCATCGCGCTGTAGGCATCGTTCCCGTACTCGGAGCTGGCGGCGGCGGCAATCGCCCACTGACGGTAACCCTTATCGGCATCCGGTGGAATGGGAATCTGCGCGGGTGGCGGCACGGTTGCTGTGGGCGGGGTGGTGGACGTAGCGGTTGGGGGAACGGTGGTTGCCGTAGGTGCATCCGTCGGTGCGGCGGTCGCTTTGGGCAGCGATGGCATGGCGGTTGGCGCGGATGGTGCGGGCGTCGTTCTGCTACCAAAACTGCACGCGGAACTCAGCATGACGCAGATAACAAGACACAAAACCGGCCATTTTTTCATGGGCGTTTCTCCTATATCGACTCGAACACTTGCGTCGGATTGTGATCCGACGCAAGCGCCTTATCATCTCGCTCGAAGGGGATCGCCAGATCCCCGCTTACCGTTTGTAGACGCGGATTTGGCAATCCGTTCCAAGCATAAATATTGAGTTCACCCTTGCGAAGGTGTGCGAACGAAACCGCGTGCAGTTTAGTTCGCCTGAACCTTCGCAAGGGTAAAGAACTAGTCGCTGGACCGCAGTACCAGCGGCAAGTAGATGTACGCTCGCGTGCTGATCATCGCCTCTTGCGGCGCGAACGCTCCGAACTCGTGCGTGACGTAGCCCACCACGCGGTACGTCTCGCCCGTTGCGCCGGTAGAATTCCACACGTTGTTGAACGTCGTCGTCGCGCCGGGCGCGAGTGCGGTGAGCGTGTGTGTGAACTCGACGGTCTCTGTGACCGTGTCGCCCTCCACGCGGAGGACGGCGACGCCGTTCAGCGGCACATCCCCGGTGTTCTGGAACGTCAGCGCCAGCGCGATGTTGTCGCCCGGCTTGAAGAGCGCCGGCGTCGCGGTCAGGCCCGTCACCTCGCCGGAGACGATGCCGACCGTGAACTCGGTCAGTTCGGTGTCGAGTACGCGGCCCTCCATATCCAGCAGCGTCACGTCGAGGACGTAGTCGCCCGCCGCGAGCGTGTCCGTGATGACGAGGTCGATCAGCGCCGTGCCGGTGAGGGCGCGCAGTGCGCGCAAGGGCAGCGTGGTCTCCACGTCTTCGGAGAGCGACCTGACGACGGTTTGCGCCACGAACATCTGCTCCGCGCCGCTGTTGTTGACGAGCAACGTCGCCGTGACGTTCTCCGTGAGGCCATAGGCCAATTGCGCCGGGCGCAAACTGACGATGTCCACGGTGGAGGAGAACACGTCGATGTCGAAGCTCCATTCCTTGTAGAAACGCGCGTCCGTCGTGGCCGGGTTGTAGGTGAAGGGATAAAGCGTAAGTTCCAGGGTCGAAGTGCCGTCGGGGTTGTCCACCACCTGCCACTCGTAGGGCTGGGGGAACTCCGGGAACCAGCCGTTGGCGCTGTGCGAGCGCGCGACGTTAGAGGCTGTTGGCGATGCAGCGCAATCGCAATCGATCTCTTCCGTGGTGACCGGCAGACTCAGACCGGTCGTCACCGCCAGGCCACCTTGCGCGGTCAGCGTCACAGTCTGCACGCGCTGGCCCACGGGATAGGCATAAGTCGCTTTCCAGGTCGGTACAACGTAGTCGCCGAAGACCGACCAGACACCGCCATCAGGCAAAAGCACGCGATCCCAGCCATCCTCGTCGGTTGTCACCGTGTAATCGGGCAGAGTCAAAGCAAGTGTTCCTACCGGGCCATCGAGTACGGCGGCTTGTGCAGCGGCGACGTTCAGTATGGGCATCGCGCCGAATTTGGGGTCGCCGAAGAAGTGATACTGGTAAATCCAGCGTTTCCAATACCAGCTATCGGCCCAGTGATCGCGCGCCATATCGTTCATCGCGCTCCCGGCCATCAATGCGTCATTGTCCCCCCAACGGTTCAAGAACGCGCGCCCGGCGTAGGTGTTGGAATGACGATACGAGTTGCTCACCGCGCCGATATAGCCACCCGCGCCGTAGCGCAGCCAGGCTTCAGCCATGCTATAATGATCGCGGTAGTTGCCCGATTGGCAGGCCAACGCATAGACCAGCGGATGATAGCCGTGGAAGTCGAAGCTTGCCACGTCTCCAGTACCCAGCGTCCAGGGAGCCGCGTCACCCCATGAAGTTCCGCCGGCATGTCCACGATAGAGCACGAAACTCTGGCCATCGGCCATATTGTCGCTGATTTCGGCGATCACTGCCGGCATATCGGAATAGCTCTGCCAATGTACCAAAGCCCGCGCTTGATGATTCAGCAGACTGCGAAACTCAATGATGTCTTCGTTGAACGCGATCACACCCTCTCCGCGCCCGCTGGTCAGGAGTGCGCGTTTGCGGTCGAAACCGCTTCCGGACCTGGCGACAAGGATCGAGTTTTGCAGCCCCTGGCTCAGCGTGCCGAGGTCGTCCCCGGGGATGCGCCCCAGCACCAGTTCCGGCTTGGCCTGCCCGGATGTGCTGGCATAGCGCAGGTCGCTGTAGGGCACCTCGTAACCGGCCCCTTGCGACGGTATGATTTTATCCTCACCGACAAAGAGCACATAGCCGGTGCCGTTGTACCCTCGGAAGTTGGGATGCAGCGTATTGGCCCAACGCCCGCCCGGTTCAAGCAGCGCGTCCAATTCGGCGGCGGTGAACTCGGAGGGGAGGAAGCCGAGCACGCCATTGCGCAGCGAGGCCAGGTCGGCCATACCCGAAAGCACCAGGTTGAATTCACGCTCCTTCCCCGCGTGCGCGCGCCAGGTAGGCAGCGTGGCGAGACTCCACAGTCTTCCCGGAGACGTGATGATCAGGTAATCCGCCGCAGCGTAGGCTTGCCGCACAGCGTCATCCACGTAGATGCCGTCGATCACGTTGCCGTCGACGTAGAAGGGGCGAGTCAGCGTGCCGCCCGTTCCCAAACGATACGTGATAAAGGCAGTGTTGATCGGCGACGCACCCACGCCGATGTAATAGCGCTCGCCAACCACAAATTCGATCTGCTGATACAAGACGGGAACGAGCTTGTAGGTGACATAGGTTTTAGCGCCCGGCGTGAGGGCGATCTCGGTGTCGCTGCCGCTGCGAAAATCGATACGGAACGTGTGATGCGGCGTGCCGGCGCTCCCTAGTGCGGTGATCAGGTAGCCCGGCGTCTCCTTTTCCGCCACCCGGAAGCCGTAGGCATAATCGTCCATGTAATCAACGTAGACCGTACCGGAACCCACATTTTCCAGAGTCAGGTCGACCTTGAACGCCGTGCCGTCACGTGTCACCGTGCGTTCGAGCGCCAGCTCGCCCACGCCTTGCTTCAGCACAATCTGCCGTTCCGCGGTCATCGTCCGTCCGTCCGACAAGGTGATGATGAACATCAGAGTGTACGTCCCGGCGCTTTTGCCCGCCAGGTCCACCGTGAACTGGTGGCTAAACTCACCGTCGGCCGGCGTATAGTCGCTGCCCACCTGCGTCGTGCCCAGGTACAGGCGCATATTCTGCGCTTTCTGCCGCACCTCGCCGCAATCCACGTACTCCAGGCCGGGCGGGATGTCGTTCGGATCGTAGGCTTCGCTCTCGCATTTCCACAGATATTCGACGCCGTAGCCCCACACTTTGAGCGTCGTTCCAGAAGGCGCAACCGCGCCGTCAATCAGCATCTCGTAACCCGAACCGGGCGAGGTAATCAGCGCCCGGCCCGGCGCCAGGCGCGTGGGTTCAGGCTGCACAGTAGCGACCTGCACCGCAGGCTCGCCGAGCAGGTTGTAAGCTTGTACCTGGAGCGTGTGATCCTGACCGTACCATGAATCGCGGGTCAGCCCCCACGCGGCCGGGGAGAAGTGTACCTCGTAACGGTTGCCCGTTGGGGAGTGATCGCGCCCGACGAGTTTCCCGTTGAGGAAGAACGCGACGCGGTCCACGCCGGCCACATTGCTATTCACGTAAGCGTAAAGCGTGAAGAACTCGAAGGCTTCGGTGGCCGGAGGGCGGTAGTTCTGTATGCCGATAACCCCCAGTTCCACCGGCCCCGAACCGACCGGCAGCGTCTCGAAGAACGCGCCGCCGCTGGTATTGAGGTTGTCCGCCGCATCGGTGACGCTGACCTTGTAATAGTAGACGCTGCCACTGTTGAGGCCGGTCAGCACGACCTGGTGGTTGGTTTTGAATGTATTATCCGGGATAGACTGGATATTGAACGGCCCATTCCGCCCATAGTCCAGGCGGCTGGTGCAAGGTTCGTTTGTTGTCCAGGAGATCGTCGCGCTGGTCTCGCCAATTGCTGAAACTGTCGGCCCGGATGTAATCTGCGGCGGCACAAGGTCGCAGGACCACGTCTGCTCGAAGCAGTTGTTGACCTCGCTGTCTTCCGGAATGATACCGGTGGCATCCGCGCAGACTCGCACCTGCGCTGTCGCGCCCGCGCACGTCCAGGGGTAAGCGAAGCTGCCGCTGCGCGTCGCGCCGGGCGGCAAAAGTGCGTCGAAGGTCACGTCGCCGACGCCGCTGCCGTCGCGGAACAAGCGAATCACGTGCCCCGCCGGGGCTGTCCCTGCGCCGACGTTCTTGAGGATGTAGTACACACGCTGCTCGGCGAGGTTATACCACGCGCCCGAAATCGTCAGGTCGGGGCGCGACTGCACGTTGACCGAGTAATGCTGCACGATCATCCCGCCGCAGTTCTGCGCTGTGACAGTGATCGCCTTCGTTCCCGGCGTGGTCCACGTATACGTCACTGACGCCTGACCGCTGACGGCTAACTGTTCATCCGCTTGCCAGGTGTAGGTAATGGGCGTGGTGGCATTAGCCGGAATGGGTGTCGCGGTGTACATGTACTCCGTCTCGACAATGCCGGTGGCCGGCCCGTCAAGCGTCAACCCGGTGAGCGGGAACTCGCACGCGGGCGCCGGCGCGTTGATCACGATCTGGTGCGTGTCCACCACGCTGCTCTCACAATTCTCCACCGTCACCGTAATCGTCTTCGTTCCCGTCGTCGCCCACGTATACGTCACGGCTGATTGCTGACCGCTGACGGCTGACTGCTCATCCGCCTGCCAGGTATAGACAATCGGCGGTGTCACCGTCACCGGGAGGAGGCTGGCGTTGAAGGTGTATGGCGTGTCGGTGATGCCCTGCGTCGCTCCGCCGATATTGACGCTGGTAGCAGAATAACACGGCGGTGGGCCGTAGGTGATGATAAGTTGTGGCGGATTCGACGGTGAAGTAGATTCACGGGAATAAAAGACCATGCTCTCCGTCCCTGACGCTGCCTTAAGCTTGATGCCGTAGTTGAACAGGTCTTCGGAGGCCCAGGCGTGCACGATATTCGTAACATCGAACCAACTCCAAAAACTTTGCCCTGCTGCGACGCCCGGATCACCCCGACTCTCGGAACCCGGCGCCGTGTCCCAGGTAACTCCCATTTGGCTCCACGCGGCCAGCACGGCTTCCGGCGCTACTGTGATCGCTTGAGGTTCGGCGGGCGACTGCAACCGGTTAAAGAAGTTTGCCACGCCCACCGTAGCACTGACGATCGTACTGCCTGTCGGGATGCCGGAGGTATCAAAACGCAATAGCGCGTGTATCGCGTCATCAGCCAAGGCTGGTTTCACTGCTAACGTTGTCGCGCTGCCATAGTTGGTGGTGGGAGAAGCTTGGCTGACTTGCGTGTCAGCATCGGCGGTCAATGTTGTGCGAAGTACGTACTCTACTACCAAGCGCGGCGGATTCGCGCCTTCACGGGAACTAAAATAATGAGCAGAGTATGGTGTGATGAAAGTGCCGTACGTCGCCAATCGCACACCATAATTCGTCGCAGGAGTAGCGCGCCATTTTTGTACAATGGCCGCGATATCCCAGCGATACCAATCTCCGCTAAATATGCCCACCGCCTCATCTGTTGTCGTCGATGCTGGATTGGTATTCCAGGTCACACCTAACTCACTCCAGTCTTCCGTGAGTGCCCTGGCTGACAAACTCACACTTCCAGCAGTGGTCCGGTATAACTCCATTGTTGCAGTCAGAATTATCGCATCGGCAGGCAGTGATGATAAATTAAAAGCCACGTATGAGTAGTACGTCCCGGAAGGTATAGCGAAATACGGCCCCGCCCGTAGATTATCGACTGTGCCGTAGTTCGTGTCCGGTGCGTTACTATTGACATAACTGTCCTTCGTCGCAATAAGCGTGCTGCGAAAAGCCGTCCCGCCGTCAGCAGCAAGCGCGCTGCACACAGCCGGCTCGACCGGCGCTTCCGGCTGCGGCGGAGCAGCCGCCACACCGCCGCGCGCGGTCCCCAATCCAAGTAACATTACACCCAAAATGACGCCGACAAGCAAAATCCTTCTCATGTTGACCTCCTTGAAAATGACAAAAAGATAGGTGCGTTCCTTCGCAAGGCTTCGTGGATTATCATAGTTTAGTGCCGTCATAAAAACGTCATAACGGGGCCGCATCTGCCCCGACTCTTGCAAAATGGCAAACATTGCCCTCTCAATGGCTTACAGGTATAATCAGCGGTAAGCGTTCGGCTATCAGCTCTCAGCATTCAGCTTAGCTGATAGCTGACAGCTAATAGCTGACGGCTAGAACTATGACACAACTAGACATACACCTACTCGGCACACTACGAATCTCGCTGGACGGCAACCCGCTGACCGGATTCGCTACCGACAAGGCCCGCGCCCTGCTGGCCTATCTGGCGCTGGAACACACGCACCCGCAGCGCCGCGATGCGCTCGCCACGCTGTTATGGCCCGATCAGCCGGACAACAAGGCGCGGCAAAACCTGCGGCAGACGCTGCTCTACGTGCGCCACGCGCTCAACGAGGATGACCAATGCGCCGTCCCGTTCCTGCTCATCGACCGCGAGACTGTGCAACTCAATCCCGCCAGCGATTACCGGGTGGATGTAGCCGAATTTCAGGCGCTTCACACCGCCTGCCAGGGACACCGTCACCACTACGTTGAACGCTGTCTACCCTGTATGCAACACCAGACGCGTATGGTCGAGTTGTATCACGGGGAATTCCTGGAGCACTTCTTCCTGGCTGACAGCACGCTCTTCGAGGAATGGGCCACCCTCAAACGCGAGTGGCTGCACCGCGAGGCCATCGAGGCGCTCTTCACACTGACCGATTACCACACCCGGCGCGGCGACCTGGCCCGCGCGCGCCAGTACGCCTGGCGGCAAGTGGAACTGGAACCCTGGCGCGAGGAAGCGCATTGCCAACTGATGCGTTTGCTCGCCCTGGAAGGTGAACGTAGCGCCGCACTGGCCCAATACGAAACCTGCCGCCGCATCCTGCAACAAGAGTTGGGCGTTGAGCCTATGGCGGAGACGACGGCGCTGTTCGAGGCCATCAAGCGCGAAGAGGTACAGATCGAGCCGCCGGACAACGGCCTGCCGCCGGCCTCCACCCGCTTCGTGGGACGGGAGAGCGAGATAGCCGAACTCGCCGAATGGTTGGCCGCGCCGGATTGCCGTCTTATCACCCTCGCCGGATCGGGCGGCGTCGGCAAGAGTCGCCTGGCGTTACGAGTTTTGGAAGAGCACCGGGGCCTGTTCGCGCATGGCGTCGCCTTCGTCCCATTGAATGCTGTGACCTCGAGCGAGTTCGTCGCCTATGCCATTGCCGGGGCGCTCCGTTTTTCCCTGCAAAGCCCGAGAGCGCCCGACGAGCAACTGCTCAACTACCTGCGTGAAAAAGAGATGCTCCTGGCGCTCGACAACTTCGAACACCTTCTGCCAGACTGTGCGCTCATTGAACAAATCCTCAACCGCGCGCCCGGTGTCATACTGCTGGCGACATCGCGGGAGCGGCTCAACCTGCGTGAAGAGCGCGTCTATCGTCTCGAGGGCTTAACCTACCCCAACACAGATGAACCCGATCCCGATGTGGAGAGCTACAGCGCCGTGGCCTTGTTCACGCACTGTGCACAGCGCGTCGACCGGCGCTTCACACTCGATGCGCACACACGCCCCGATGTGCTGCGCATCTGCCGTCTGGTCGAAGGCATCCCGCTGGCCCTCGAACTGGCAGCCGCCTGGGTGGATACCCGCGCGTGCAGCAACATCGCCGCGGAAATCGCCGCCAACAGCGACGCGCTGACGACGACACTGCGCAACGTCGATCCACGGCACCGCAGCCTACGCGCCTCCTTCGAGTACTCGTGGAAACTGCTGGGCAACCCGGAACGCGCGTGTCTCGCCCAGTTGGCGGTCTTTCAGGGCAGCTTCGACCGTCACGCCGCCACGCAGGTCGCCACCGCCACGCCGGATGTACTCACCGGGCTGATCCACAAATCGTTGCTGCGCGCCGATGCCAATGGGCGCTACAGCTTGCACCCGCTGCTGCACCAATACGTCGCCGAGAAACTCGACGCGACAGGAAAGGCGGTAGCCGTCTACACGGAGCACGCGCGCTATTATGCCGCGTTCCTGGAAGAACAAGAGCCACACCTGAAAGGCGTATCACAGAAACAGGCCCTGTTGAAAATCGCCCAGGAGAGCGACAACGTGCGTCAGGCCTGGGAATGGGCCGTGGCGCAAGGATACGCTTACGAAGTCGCGCAGAGCCTGGAGAGTCTCTACCTCTTTTACGACATCCGCTGCTGGTTTCAAGCCGGGGTGGCGTTGCTCTCACCCGCCATCGACCGCTGGAACAACGATCCGGCGCAGGAACGCCTGCTCGGCAAAGTGCTGGCCCGGCTGGGCGCGCTTTACCAACACCAGGGCTTTTACCAAGAGGCCATAGCAGCGCTGGAACACGGGCTGGACATTTTCGAGCGCCTGGAGATGCCGGATGAACAAATCTTCACCCTGGTCAACCTGGCGAACGCCATCCGTCACCAGGGGCGGAACGACGAGGCTGAGCGGCTGGCTGAAAGAAGTTTAGCCCTATCGAAGCACATTGGGGATCGCAGAGGTATGGCGCAATCGCTCCAGATGCTAGGGATTCTCCGTTACTGGACCGGCAACCTGGAGCAAACAGAAGCGCTGCTTGAAGAAAGCTTGGCGCTCGCACGGGAACTCGGCGACCAGCGGCTCATTATGCCGCCGCTCAATAACCTGGGCGACGCCGCCTGTCATCGCGGGGACTATGGCAAAGCGCAGCAGATTTTCGAAGAGTGCCTGGCGCTGAGCCGCGCCCTGGACGATCAATTCAACGTCGCCATCCACCTCAACAACCTGGGCACGGTCTTCCACCTGGGGGAAGAGTATCCACAAGCCAGGGCATTTTACCAGGAGAGCCTGGATATCTGCCGCCAGATCGGCGACCAGAACGGTCAAGCCATCGCACTGAGCAACCTGGGGGAGATCGCTTACACACTGGGTGACTACCGGAAAGCGTCGCAGTTTTACCGGGAAGGCCTCAGCATCGGGCGCGCCATCCAGGAATCGTGGACGATTATGACGTGCCTGAACAACCTGGGCGAGATCGCCTGCGCCCACAACGATTGCCGCGAAGCACAAGCCTACCTCACCGAAGCCTTGCAGATCGCGCAAGAGACCCAGACACTCACTATGGCGACCAAAATTCTGGTGAATCTGGCCCGTCTCTTTGCACAGCAAGGATTGAAAACCCAGGCCGCCGCACTGCTCGATTTAGTGCGCCGCCATCCGGCCAGCGAGAGCGACATCCAGGATAAAGCCGGGCGCTTGCTGGATGAATTGGGCCTCGCCCCACCGTCGAGTACACCTGGCGGACTCGACGAAGCCATCAAGGAGATCCTGATATGAAACAAACCGTAGAACATCAACGTTTAGTCGATTCCGAGGCGCGCCGCGCCGATTGGAAGCACTGGGGACCGTATCTCGCCGAGCGGGCCTGGGGCACGGTACGCGAGGATTACAGTCCCGATGGCGAAGCCTGGGACTACTTCCCCCATGATCACGCCCGCAGCCGCGCCTATCGCTGGAACGAGGACGGCCTGGGCGGCGTCAGCAACCGCTACCAAAACCTGTGCCTCGCCGTGGCGCTATGGAACGAACAGGACGCCATCCTCAAAGAACGTCTATTCGGCCTATCCGGGAACGAGGGCAACCACGCCGAGGACGTCAAGGAGTATTACTACTACCTCGACAGCACGCCCACCCATTCTTACATGAAAATGCTCTACCGCTACCCGCAAGTCGCCTTCCCCTACGCCGAATTGGTGACGGAAAACCGGCGACGCGACCGCGATGCACCCGAATTCGAACTGCTGGATGCGCTGCACGACGATTTCGAGGCCGGGCGCTACTTCGACGTCACCATTGAATACGCGAAGGCTGACCAGGAAGACCTTCTGTGCCGCATCACCGCACACAATCAAGGGCCAGACCCCGCGCCGATTCATATCCTGCCGCACCTCTGGTATCGTAACGTCTGGTCGTGGGGCTACGAGGAACGCGAGCGCCCCGCACTGCACGCCACAGGGCCGGGTGCGGTGCATACGGAAGAACGTCACCTGAGCGAACGCTGGTGGTACGTCGAAGCTGACGGCGACGACGACATCCCGCTGCTCTTCACCGAGAACGAGACGAACACCGCCCGCCTCTTCGGAAAGCCGAACGACAGCCCCTACGTAAAAGACGGCATCCACGCGGCAGTGGTCGAGGGTCAAACCGAGGCGGTGAACCCAGAGCAGACCGGTACGAAAGTTGCGGCGCATGTCCACGCGACGGTTGCGCCCGGTGAAACGCTCACCGTGCGCGTGCGCTTCTGCGCCGAACCCCACAACGCGCCTTTCGCCGGCTTCAACGCCGTTTTCGAGAAACGCCTCGCCGAGGCCGACGAATTCTACGCCGCCATCCAGCGCCCCGACCTCTCCGACGAGGAGCGCATGATCCAACGGCAGGCGTTGGCAGGCATCCTGTGGACCAAGCAGTTCTACCACTACAGCGTCGAACTATGGCTCGAAGGCGATCCCGCACAACCGCCCCCACCGGAAGAACGCAAACAAGGCCGCAATGCCGACTGGAAGCACGTCTACAACAACGACGTGCTCTCCATGCCCGACAAGTGGGAGTATCCCTGGTTTGCCGCGTGGGACACCGCTTTCCACGCGCTGCCCATCGCTATGGTCGATCCCGAATGGGCCAAGCGGCAGCTCATCATCCTGCTGCGCGAGTGGTACATGCATCCCAACGGGCAACTCCCGGCCTACGAGTGGAAGCTGAGCGACGTCAACCCGCCGGTTCACGCCTGGGCCGCCTGGCAAGTCTATCTGTTGACGGGACGCGACGACACCAAGTTCCTGGAAAAGGTCTTCCACAAGCTACTGCTCAACTTCACTTGGTGGGTAAACCGCAAGGACGTAGACGGACACAATGTCTTTCAGGGCGGATTCCTGGGGCTGGACAACATCGGCGTCTTCGACCGCAGCGCGCCCCTACCAACGGGTGGGCTTATCGAACAGGCCGACGGCACAGGCTGGATGGCGTTCTACAGCCTCACCATGATGCGCATCGCGCTGGAGCTGGCGCACAGCAATCCCGCCTATGAGGACGTGGCGACCAAGTTCTTCGAGCACTTCGTCTACATCGCAGATGCCTTCTACAACATGGGCGACCGGGGCGTGACACTGTGGAACGACGAAGATGCGTTCTTCTACGACGTGCTGCACACACCGGACGGGCGCTTCACACCGCTGCGCGTGCGCTCCTTTGTGGGGCTGATCCCGCTGGTGGCTGTGGAGACGCTCTCGCCGGAGGAATTGGAGCACCTGCCGAATTTCCGGCGGCGCATGGAATGGCTGCTCAAATATCGCCCACACGTGACGGCGCACATCGCAGCACTCACCGAACCGGGCAAGCACGGCGACTACCAACTCGCCATTGTCGACCGGAAACGGCTGAGCCAGGTGCTTCGGCGGGTGTTCGACGCGGACGAATTCCTCTCGGATTACGGCCTGCGCTCGCTCTCACGCGCCCACGCCGCGCAGCCCTTCGCCTGCGAGGTGAACGGCGAGCTACACATCGTGGAGTACGAGCCGGGCGAATCGCGCACCCACCTCTTCGGCGGCAACTCGAACTGGCGCGGGCCAGTCTGGTTCCCCATCAACTACCTGCTGATTGAGGCGCTGCGAAAATACCACCACATCTACGGCAACGACTTCACGGTCGAACTGCCGCTTGGGTCAGGCCATCACCTGACGTTGGCGCAGGCCGCCGACGAGATCGCGCTGCGCCTGGAGCGCCTCTTCCTCCGCGATGCCGGCGGAGACGGCAAGCGCGCCGCCTTCGGGGGCGATGCGCTCTTCCAGACCGATCCGCGCTGGCGCGACAACATCCTCTTCTACGAGTACTTCCACGGCGACAGCGGCGCTGGGCTAGGCGCCAGCCACCAAACTGGCTGGACATCCCTCGTCGCCAACCTGCTGCAACATCCGCGTGACGCGGGGTGTCCTTATTGCAAAAGATAGCAAAGCCTGTCGCAAGTAAAGCCCCCCCTTAATCCCTCCCAGAGGGGGGGGGAGAAGAACACCGTCAAGCGGGTTATCTTCCCCCCTTCGGGGGGAATTAAAGGGGGGATGTTCTTCGCCTCAATCAAAAGCTCCCTAACAACTCGCGCCTCTTCACGCTACAAGCACCTTCACGTCGTAGACATGTAACTCGACCACACCGCTCAACGTCTCCCCGGTCAGCAGATCGGTGTACGTCACCGCACCCAGATCGAGTGTCACAGGTTCCGCGTTGAAGTTCATCACGAAGACGTAGTTCGTTTCGTCATCGGTGCGCAGTTGCGCGCTGACGCCGTGCGGCAGCTCCGCGTCAAGCGAGCGCAGCAGGCCCAGATTCGCGTCAAGTGCGCCGTAGAAATCGCGCAGGAAGCAGTCGTCGGGATTGGAAGCGAGGTAGTATGCCTTGCCGCTGCCGTGGGTATTCACGGTGAGCGCGGGCCGCTCGGCGTAGAAGTCCGCCTTGTACGTCGCCAGCACGGTCGCGCCTTCCGGGTGAACGAGGGCGCAGTAATCGCGCAACTCGTACTCACCCGCGAGACCAAGCGCGTTGTCAACGCAGAGGACGACAGCGTTGCGGTCGTTCTCGTACAGCGCGTCGATTTCCTCGTCCCAAATTCCCAATACCTGGCGCAGCTTGCCGCCGGGCCAGCCGCCCAGGAAGACCAGGTCATTCTCGTCCACGATGCCGGTCCAGTAGGTGGCGACGAATGTCCCGCCCGCCTCCACGAAGGCTGCGATACGTTCATCCACACCGGGACGCAGCATGTAGAGCATCGGCGCGATCACCAGCTTGTAGCGGAGCAGGTCTTGCTCCATGTCGATCACATCCACCGGGATACCGCGCTCCCAGAAGGCGCGATAGTGACGCTTGCAGGTGTCCAGGTAACCTTTTTCACCGCGCCGTGGACCTTGCGCGTCGTCCAACGCCCACAGGTTCTCCCAGTCGTAGATGATCGCCACGTCGGGACGCACGGTCGTCCCCACGAGTGGCGCGAGCTGCTCCAGTTTCACACCGAGGCCGGCGACGTCGCGGAAGACGCGGGTGTTCTCGTGACCGACATGATCCACCACCGCGCCGTGGAACTTCTCCGACGAGCCGCGACTCTTGCGCCACTGGAAGTACTGTACCGTATCCGAGCCATGCGCCACGGCCTGCAACGACGAGAGCGCATGCATCCCTGGGCGCTTCACCTTGGCGGACTGCACCCAGTTGGTGGCGCTGGGGACGCTTTCCATCAGCATAAACGGCTTGCCGCCCTTGAGACAACGGTTGACGTCGTGAACGAAAGCCACGTCGGCGGCCAAAACCACGTCATCACCCCTATGCCACATCGGATAGCTGTCCCACGAGATCACGTCCAGGTGTGGAGCCATCTTCCAGTAATTGAGGCCGGGGAATGTGCCCATCATATTCGTCGTGACAGGAATGTCCGGCGAGAATTCGCGCAGCGCGGCGATTTCGTGGCGCATGAAGTCCGTCGTCTGGTCGGTGACGAAGCGTTTCCAGTCCAGATTCAGCCCATGCACCGACTGCTCTCCAATAGGACTTGGCGGCTCGATGAGATCCCAATCGGTGTACGTGTGGCTCCAGAAGGCCGTCCACCAGGCTTGATTGAGTGCGTCGAGCGTCCTGTACTTGCGCTTGAGCCATTCGACGAATGCTGCGCGGCACAGCTCGCAGTGACAGTCGCCGCTGTACTCGTTAGAAAGGTGCCACACGGCGAGCGCGGGATGACTGGCGTAGCGTTCAGCCAGCTTACCGTTGATGATACGCACCTTCTCACGGTAGACCGGCGAGGTGAAGCAGTGGTTATGCCGCCCACCGAAAAGATTGCGCTGCCGGTCAGCGCGGATGCGCAACACCTCCGGGTATTTGCGCGCCAACCACGCCGGACGCGCCCCACTCGGCGTCGCCAGCACGGCCACGCCGCCGTTCTCGACAATCATGTCCATCACCCGGTCAAGCCAGTCGAAGTCGAACTGGCCCTCGACGGGTTCCAGGCGCGCCCAGGCGAAGATGCCCACGCTCATCGCGTTGCAATGCGACAGCTTCATCAGGCGCATATCCTCTTCCCACACTTCGACAGGCCATTGATCGGGATTGTAGTCACCGCCATGGAAAAGAACAGGTAATTTCGACGTAATCGGGGGGTATTTTTTGATCATAGCGCACTCCTTGTATAGAATCCTTGCGAAGGTTCAGAAACCTTCGCAAGGGTAAAGATTATCGTTCTCCGTAAACGGCTTCGCGCAGCCCCTTGAGATAGCCAATCGCGAAGAGCCGGCCCACCGCCGAGTACGATGGATTGTCGTTGCTATCGCCCTCCATCGTGGGGACGTGGTCGGGGCGACAGACGCCCTCGAAGCCGACGTCGCGGTAGGCCTGCATACAGGCGAGCATATCGGTCTTGCCGTCGTCGTGGAAGGTCTCGACGAATTTCTCCGGCGTGCCGCGCACGTCGCGGAAGTGGACGAAGAAGATTTTGTCCTGTTTGCCGAAATGACGGATGACGCGGGGCAGATCATCGGTCATCAACGTGAAGTTGCCCATGCACAACGCGATGCCGTTAACCGGACTGGGCACGAGGTCGAGCAGCCGCTGGTAGTTTTCGACGCTGCGCATAATGCGCCCCAGGCCACGAATCGGCGAGAGGGGAGGATCGTCGGGGTGCATCGCCAGCAGCACGCCGGCCTTTTCCGCTTCCGGCACAACGGCTTTAAGGAAGTATTCCAGGTTCTCCCACAACTGCTCTTCGGTGACGACGCCGTATTCCGTGAGCGGCGCATCGCGCATCAGATCGTGATCGTAGGCGGTCGCCAGCGCCCCACCCCGCGTGGGCGCGGTGGTCGAGGTGCGCATCCAGTTGAAGACGGGCATCCACTCGTAGCACCACACCGGGATACCGAGTGCGCCCATATTGCGAATCAAGGTGATCGCGGTGTCGATTTCCTCGTCCCGTCCCGGCAGGCCGAGTTTGGCCTTGTTGAGCGGTGGACGGCTTTCGAGTACGTCGAATTTGAAGCCGCCATCCTCATAGGCAGTTTTGATCCGCACCAACGACATATAACTCCACGGCAGACTTTCTTTGTCCACATTAAGACCGCGCCGGAAATCCATCGAACCGACGACATGATCCACACCGCATTGCTTGACCATACGCCACAGCGGCGTGGGATAAGGGGGAAGCACTTCAGCAATTTTGATCATCCTGGTATCCTTTCTTGTGTAGGTTTGGTAACTGGTAATCGGTGATTCGTGATTCGTCATTGACCCCTCACGCATCACGCCCAAAGTATACACAACTTCAGCATAACATTCAAATGCCAGCGCGTCTTTTCTTGCCGCAAAAGCAAAGGCGCATATAATGTCTGTCAACGGATTGAACGGGTTCTAACGGATTGTTAGTTTGCCATTTACCATCTGTCATTTTCTAAAGGAGGCCCGTAGTGTTCGAAACGTTCGAAGAGGCGCAAAGCTACATCCGTGAGCACGAGATTGTCATGGTGGACCTCAAATTCTGCGATCTCTGGGGGCGCTGGCATCACGTGACGATCCCTGCCGTGCAATTCACCCCTGAGCTAATGGCTGAGGGCGTCGGCTTCGATGGCTCCAGCGTAGGCTTCAAATCCATCAGCGCGGGCGATATGGTCGCCGTGCCCGATCTTGGCACCGGCGCGGAGGACCCCTTCTGGGATATGCCCACGCTGAGCTTCATCTGCTCCGCAAAAGAGGCCGACACACGCGCTATCTTCCCCTACGACCCGCGCAACATCGCCCTGCGCGCCGAGGCCTACATGCATACGGTAGGCGTCGCCGATACAAGTCTCTGGGGGCCCGAATTCGAGTTCTACGTCTTCAATAGCGTAGGCTATCACAACAGTATGAACTCGGCCTTTTACCGCGTGGAGTCGGATGAGGCGAACTGGAACGCGCAGGAGATGGGCTGCGGCTACGCCATCCCGCGCCACGGCGGCTATCACGCCATTCCGCCGCAAGACCGGCTGTACAACCTGCGCTCACGCATCAGCCAGCATTTGATGAACATGGGCCTGGACGTGAAGTATCATCACCACGAAGTCGGTGGGCCAGGCCAGTGCGAGATCGAGACGCCGATGCTGCCGCTTCTCCAGGCCGCGGACGGGTCGATGCTGGTGAAGTACGTATCGCGGATGACGGCGTTCAAGGAAGGAATGACCGTGACCTTTATGCCCAAGCCGCTCTACGGTGAGGCCGGTTCGGGGATGCACTTCCACCAGTATTTCTGGAAGAATGGGAAGAATCTATGTTACGACCCGGAAAAGTACGGGACGATCAGCGACCTGGGCCGTTACTACATCGGTGGCTTGCTGCACCACGGCGGCGCGATGATGGCTTTCACCAATCCAAGCACCAACTCCTTCCGACGCTTGATCCCCGGCTACGAAGCGCCCATCAGCGCCATTTACTCGCTCGGCAACCGCAGCGCGGCGGTACGCATCCCCAAGTACGCCAACCAACCCGACTCGGCGCGGTTCGAGTTCCGCCCACCCGATGCAACCTGCAATCCCTACCTGGCGATGGCGGCGCAGTTGCTCGCCGGTCTCGATGGCATCCTCAAGCGGATGGATCCGACCGAGTTGGGCTTCGGGCCGGTGGATGAAGACATCTTCGCCTGGCCGGCGGAAAAGCGCGCGACGATCAAGGCGTTACCCACGTCGCTCGGCGCGGCGATGGATGCGTTGGAGGCCGACCACGACTTCCTGCTCGCAGGCAACGTGTTCAACGAAGAACTGATCCAACGCTGGATCGAACGCAAGCGGTGGGAAGAACAACAAGTCAACAATCGCCCTCACCCTTATGAAATCGAACTGTATTACGACTTGTAAGCATGACCTGAACTTGTTACGAGTACTGAAGCGGCAATTTAACCACTAATCTTCACGAATGTCTGTAATCGCCGAATCTACACTCATCCTTTATTCGTGGAAATTCGTGTAGATTCGTGGTTGACTTTTAGGAGGAGATGATGACTGAGAATGAAACGATGACGCCACGGGATTTTATCCGTACGGCAGTTGAGGAAGACCTGAAGAGCAGCCGATTTGGCGGGCGCGTCCATACCCGCTTCCCGCCGGAGCCGAACGGTTACCTGCACATCGGCCACGCCAAGGCAATGGCGATCGATTTCGGCGTCGCCAAAGACTACGGTGGTAAGTGCAACTTGCGCTTCGACGACACCAACCCGGCTAAAGAGGAAGACGAGTACGTCAAAGCCATTATCGCGGATATACGCTGGCTCGGTCACGATTTCGGCGACACGATTTTCTACGCCTCGGACTATTTCGAGCAGATGTATGAGTGGGCCGAACAACTCGTCAAGCAAGGGCAGGCTTACGTCGATGACCTGAGCGCCGACGAAATCCGCGAGTATCGCGGCACGCTCACCGAACCCGGCACAAACAGCCCCTACCGCGACCGCTCCGTCGAAGAGAACCTCGACCTGCTGCGCCGGATGCGCGCGGGCGAGTTTCCCGCCGGCTCGCGCGTGCTGCGCGCCAAGATCGACATGGCGTCGCCGAACATCAACCTGCGCGATCCGGTGATGTACCGCATCGTCCACGCGCCGCACCACCGCACCGGCGACAAGTGGCACATCTATCCGATGTACGACTGGGCGCACGGTCTGGAAGACTCCATCGAAGGCGTCACCCACTCACTGTGCGACCTGGGCTACGAAGATCACCGCCCACTCTACGATTGGTTCCTCGACGCGCTCGGCATCTATCACCCGCAGCAGATAGAATTCGCGCGGCTCAACCTCACGCGCACAGTGCTGAGCAAACGCTTCCTGCTGCGCCTGGTGAACGAAGGCCACGTGCGCGGGTGGGACGATCCTCGTATGCCGACCCTGCGCGGGCTACGGCGGCGCGGATATACACGGGAGGTCATCGCCGACTTCCTGGAGCGCATCGGCATCGCCAAGTCCAACAGCGTGGTGGACATCGCTCTGCTCGAACACTGCGTCCGCGACGACCTGAACGAGCGCGCCCCGCGTGCGATGGCGGTCCTCGAACCGCTCAAAGTTGTCATCACCAACTATCCGGAGGATCAGGTGGAAACCTTCGACGTCCCCAACCACCCGCAGAAACCGGAGATGGGGACGCGGCAAGTGCCGTTCTCCCGCGTCGTCTACATCGAGCAAGAGGACTTTATGGAAGAGCCGGCGCCCAAGTATTTCCGCCTCGCGCCGGGACGCGAGGTGCGATTGGTGGGCGCGTATTACATCACCTGCACGAACGTCGTCAAGGACGCGGATGGCAACATCGTCGAACTGCACGCCACGTATGACCCCGAATCGCGCGGCGGCGCCACGCCCGACGGGCGCAAGGTCAAGGGGACGATCCACTGGGTCTCCGCCGCCCACGCGCTGGACGCGGAAGTGCGAATGTACGACTACCTCTTCACCAAAGACGATCCCGGCGACGCACCCGAAGGCCAGGACTTTATGGCGAACCTGAATCCCGACTCGCTCGTCATCCTGGCGGACGCGAAGGTCGAGCCGGGCCTCGCCGGGACGCAGCCGGGCGACCGCTACCAATTCATGCGCAAAGGCTACTTCTGCACCGACCCGGACACGGCTGAAGGCAAACTCGTCTTCAACCTCACCGTGTCGTTGCGGGATAGCTGGGCGAAGGTGCAACAACAATAGTATCGACAAAGAGGTAAACAATGACACTGGAGATCTACACGCAAAAGAAAGAGCTGGCCAAGTTGTGCCGGAAATATGGCGTCAGAAGACTAGAACTGTTTGGTTCTGCTGCGCAAGGACGCTTCGACCCCCAACACAGCGATATCGATTTCGTCGTAGACTTTACAGAAGAACATCCATTGGGCGCTTTCGAGCAATACTTCGGTTTCAAAGAAGCTTTGGAACAGCTTTTTGAACGTTCGGTCGATCTGGTTGAGGAAAAGGCCATTAGAAACCCCTATTTCCGGCAGGCGATTGCACAGGACAGGATGATGATCTATGGAGCTACAAACTAAAAAACTACTCTACGACATCGAACAAGCCGTTGCGCTGATTGTCGAATTCACAACAGGTAAAGAATTCGAAGATTACGCAGCGAGCGCCTTGCTACGCTCGGCAGTCGAACGTCAATTCGAAATAATCGGCGAGGCATTGAATCGACTGAAGAGAATTGATGAGGAAACGATTGAGAGGATTACCGATCACCAACGCATTATAGGTTTTCGGAACATCCTTGCACACGGATACGATGTCGTTTCAAACGAGCTTGTGTGGGATATCGCAAAAAATCGACTTGCCATATTGCAACAAGAGATCGAGCAAATCGACAAGTGAATATGATCGAATACGCGCACTCGACAGAGAATATCGCCGCCGACCAACTGCACGGCTTCTTCATCGGGTGGCCAAACCCGCCGACGCCAGAAACCCACCTGCGCCTGCTGCGCAATAGCGACGCGGTCGTGCTGGCGGTAGATACGGAAACCGGGCAAGTCGTCGGCTTTATCACGGCGATCACAGATGGCGTGCTCGCGGCTTACATCCCGTTGCTCGAAGTGCTGCCCGCGTACCAGCGCCAGGGCATCGGTCAAACACTAGTGCGCCGGATGTTGGAACGCTTGCAGGACTTGTATATGATCGACCTGCTCTGCGACGCGGACGTGCAGCCGTTCTACGAGCAGTTGGGAATGTACCCCGCCGTGGGGATGTGCGCCCGCAACTTCGACCGGCAATCCGGACAGTAGAAAACAGCTTGCGGCAGATGGTATCATCCGCCGCAAGCACACACTAAAAATCTGCTTAATCTTCCCAACCTGCTTACAAGAAAGACCTCTGTACAATCACAATCCAGCAGTCCGCAATCCCTCCAAAAACCGGATCACCGTCTCGATGCCCTTGTAAAACGCCGGGATGTGGAACTTCTCATTCGGCGAGTGCAACCGGTCGTCGGGCAGGCCGAAGCCCATCAGAATCGTCTCGATACCGAGCGCCTTCTGGAACGTCGCCACGACGGGGATCGAACCGCCCTCGCGCATAAAGATCGGCTCGACGCCGAACGCCTCCGCGTAGGCGCGGAACGCCGCCTGCATCGCCGGGCTGTCGCGGCGCACGATGGCGCCGTCGCCGCCATGCAGGTCACGCACTTCGACGGTCACGGCAGGCGGGGCGATGTGCATCAGGTAGTCCCTCACGAGACGCGCGATCTCCTTCGGGTTTTGATCCGGCACCAGGCGCATCGAGATTTTTGCAGACGCCTCGCCCGGTAAAACCGTCTTCGCGCCGGGCTGGATATAGCCGCCCCAGATGCCGTTCACGTCCAGCGTGGGCCGCGCGGACGTGCGCTCGACGACGGTGTAGCCCGGCTCACCCCAGTCGGCTTTCACGCCGGCCTCCTCAAGCCAGGTGGCGTGATCGTAGGGGAGTTTCGCCAGTTCGGCGCGCTCGTTGGGATCGAGGTCACGCACTTTGTCGTAGAATCCGGGGATCGTGATACGCCCGTCCGCATTTTGCAATTGGGCGATCATCCGGCAGAGTGCGTTGATGGGATTGAGCACCGCGCCGCCGTAGATGCCGGAGTGCAAGTCGTGATCCGGCCCGGTCACTTTCACCTCGAGATAGGCCAGTCCCCGCAGCGCGTAAACGATGGTGGGCGTGTCCATCCCCAGGATGTGCGTGTCGGAGATGAGCGCCACGTCCGCCGCCAGCAAATCGGTGTGGGCGAACACAAAGGGATTGAAGCTCGGGCTGCCGATCTCCTCCTCGCCTTCGAAGATGCACTTGAGGTTGACGGGCGGCGCTCCCAAGGTTGCTTTGTATGCCTCGGCAGCTTTGAGATGGACAAACACTTGCCCCTTGTCATCGGACGCGCCGCGCGCGAAGAGGTCATCGCCCACCACCGTCGGTTCGAAGGGCGGTGTGCGCCACAGCTCAACCGGATCGGGCGGCTGGACGTCGTAGTGCCCGTAGACGAGTACCGTTGGTGCATCTGGCCCGGCGGACAGCCACTCCGCGTAGACGATGGGATGACCCGTGGTGGGCATCACTTCGGCGTGCGGGAAACCCACATCCAGCAGCGCATCGCGCAACCACGTCGCCGCGCGCTCGATGTCGGCCTTGTGCTCGGCCTGCGTGCTCACGCTGGGGATGCGCAAAAAGGCTTTGAGTTCTTCGAGAAATTTGTCGTGATGGGTTTGAGCGTATGTTATAGAGTTCATTGGACCTCGCAGAGGATTAGATCAAGGAATCATGATTCATGATTCATGATTCTTGGTACGGAACGATGCAGGCAGGCGTATCATTCGCCGGGCTATTGACGAGGCGAGAGACGGGATAGGCGGTCATCAGGTCGGCAGGATAGGGCGTGAGCAGGTGGTTGAGAGCGATGGGCTTTTGCTCGGCGGGATCGAGCCACAAAGCGTAGGTGTCCGGCGGCAGGATGACGGGCATACGGTTGTGGATCGGCGCGAGCAGGGCATTGGGTTCGGTGGTGATGATGGTGCAGGAGAGGATGGGCGTATCGTCGGGCCGCCACAGTTCCCACAATCCGGCAAAGGCGAACGGCTTTTTCGTCGCCAGTTGGATGTACATCGGCTGTTTGGCTTTGCTGCCCGGAATAGTTTGCCATTCGTAGAAACCATCCGCGAGGATCAGGCAACGCCGCCGGAGATAGGCCGCACGGAAAGATGGCTTCTCCGCCAGCGTCTCGCCGCGCGCGTTGATCAACCGGCTACCGATGTCCATATCTTTGGCCCAGGAGGGAATCAGTCCCCAGCGGAAGAAGCTCACGTGACCAGCAGTGTTATTAGGGACAACCATCACGTTCTGCGTCGGCGCGATGTTGTAGCGCGGTTCTGTCTCCGGCGGGAACGTAAAGTCGGGAAACGCGTCGATCAAATCATCCAGATTCACACCCAAAGAAAAGCGTCCGCACATGCAAGACCTCCCTTCTCAAAACAAAACGCCGGAGACCCGCTCCAGCGCTCGCCAAACGAACAGTGTCATGCTCCTTACGGTGCAGCAGGAGCGTCGAGCGCTGGAAGAACCAAACCGGAGAAGGCGTCGGCGTTCAGCCATTGGCTGCTATCTACCGAAACGCCGTTGACCCACATTTCCCAATGCAGGTGTGCGCCAGTCGAAAGCCCAGTATTGCCGACCAGCGCGAAGGTCTCGCCACGCTTGACGTGCTGGCCCACCTCCACGTCGATGCGCGAAAGGTGCCAGTAGCCGGTGATCAAGCCGCCGCCGTGATCGAGCAGCACCGCGTTCCCGCGCGCTTCCAGACGTTCGGCGAGCAGCACCACGCCATCCGCCGGCGCGAGCACGCGCATCCCGCCCCACGCGCGGTAATCCACGCCGGAGTGGTAGCCGGCAACCATCCCGCCATACGAGCGGCGGTCGCCATAATTGGCCGAAATGGAAACCTGGTACGGCAACGGGAATGCAAGCGGCAAATCCCACGCGCGTTGGGGCGTACGGATGGTGCGCCACAAGGCAAGATAGTCCAGCTCGTCCTGCATAAGTTCAGGGTCCATCAGCTTAGAGAGAGAAGAAGGAGGATCGATGTATTGATAGCCGTACCACCCGGGGCTGACTTTCAATGGGACAACGAAAGCCGTCTCCAACCCATCGGTCTGCATAGTAATCTTCACCGTATACGTGCCCGCATCTACCAATGCGGAAAGTCCCACCAGCGCATAGAGATGCGAATCGTCCAATGGGTAACACGGTTCCGTTTGATCAAGATAGCCGATCTCGCATGCCGCCGGTTCTGCCGCCTCGAAAACGAACAACGCCGTACGCCCGCGTGTCACCGGCTGCGGCGAGACAGCCAACGACGTCAAAGGATACGGTAGGCAGGTCTCCGCCTCTACGCCGGGGAGCCTCACGCTTTTGCCGGTGTACAATGGCGCCTGGTTGAGACGTCGAACGTCCCACAGTGGTAGACCGTGCTGTACGGCGAGCGTCAATGGCGTGTCGCCAACGTGGGCCGCGACGAGCACTCGTGGTTCAGACGGTGGTAGGCTAACCATCCGACCCGCGCCCAACAACGTGGGATTCAGAAGCTTGTTCGCCGCAGCGACGGTAGATACATCCATGCCGCTGCGTTGCGCCAGACAGCCAACTTCCTCACCCAACTGCAACGTGTACGCCGTCCAGGCGCTGGCATCGACCAGGTCAGGGGCTGCATCAGCCGCCGGAGGAGCAACCGAGGATGTGAGTGCGCCGGATTGACTGCTTGCCGCTATCACGGGACGGGCAAACGGCAGAACCAGACATAAGATCAGAATCAGCCACAGTTTTCGCTGCATCAAAAGAGACCTGTGAATAAGTCATAAAATCATCACAATATTATTATCATAATGCAAAAAACAGAAAAGTCAATGACTCAAAGTATGCGCTGCTCGCGCTTCACATGAGCATCCACACTGCTCCCAACCGCAACCCCCAGAATCAACCCTGCGATCGAGGCTACAGGCACATAAAGCCCGTTGTTCAACACCAGCAAGCCCACGGCAATGCCAAATAGAAGGCCCGTGATAAAGCCGTAGCTGGCATACAGACGAGTGTAGTACTGCGCCGGCGCCATCCGGTGCGCTTTCACAAAGTGTTCGATCAGCTGGCGCAACTGCTGCGCCTGGTGATGGCGTTGCGCTTTTGATCCCGGCAATTCTGGAAGATCCTCCGCCAGGTGACTCAAAGTACTCTGAAAGCCGCGACACGTTTCACAGGCATCGGAAGCCTCTTTGGTCCGCAATGCAAGGCGCAGCATAACATCCACCTGGTAAGCGTGCAACTGCTTATCGGTGAAATCCGGTTGGTGCTGCTCGATGTCACGGATGAATTGCCGGTACCACAACTCGTCTTTGTACATAGATTCCTCTTTGACGCAAAAAGCCGGAGTGGTGAGACGTTAAAATGCGCGCATGACGAGAGGCAAGTAGACGCGGCGCGATTCACCGAGCACGCCGAACAGCGTCAGGTGATTGAGGCGCGAGAGCACCACATTATCCTGCGCCGCAACAACTCTCGTAATCCCCTCCGTGGACCATGTGCCACCATCCCAGTAGTATAAGGCCAGCGTTGATTCGGCAACCACGCCCCGTTCCTCTGGGGTGTAGGCGACGGAGATCGTGAAGACTGTCCCTGGCACAAGCTGCGCCAGTTGGTCGGTGCTGCTGTAGACCGCCGTTGTGTTGAAGAAGTGATTGATCCCCGACAGGTCACCGAGCGGCGGGACGGCAGCCGGGGGGATGGGCGCGTGCCGCAATATAATCGTATCGGTGAAGGCGCCGGAAGGGAAATAGTAGGTTGTACCATCAAATTCTGAGGTGAAAGGACCGCCACCCACCGGAATCGGCCCAACAACGACCGGGCCGTACCAGAGCACCACCACGCCGCCATGCCCATCCGCCACGTAGATATACTGGTTTGCCAGCGCGCTATGCAACGCCTCACCGGGCGTGTTGTAATAACCGATTTCCTCGGGCGCGGCCGGAGTCTCAACATCGATGAGGCGCAAGCCGGCGTATCCTTCGGCGACATAAGCAACATCGTTGAACACAGTCACTCCCTCGGCGCGACCGGTTGTCGTCCAGGTCATCACACTCGTCGGCTTGGCTGCCACATTCACGCCATACAGGCGGGTCCCGTCAACAAGATAGGCCATAGACCCTTCGACGGAAACATCGGACACAGCGGTCCCGCTGCTCCAGGTATACACAGTAGTCGGAGAAATCGGGGTAGTAATGTCGATAACACGCAGACCACCCACATCGGCAGCGACGTAGGCGCGGTTGCCGGCGAGCGCCAGATCAAATGCCCTGCCGGCGGTATCCACAAACTCTTCTGTCTTGGGATTGAGTGGGTCGGCGAGGCTGGCAATATGAAATCCATTGCGGGCGGTGCCCCCACCCTCAGCCATATAGGCATATCCGCCCTGGACAATGATTCCATACACCCAACCATCCCATGTGCGAAACATCTTTACATAGGCAGGCGCAGAGGGAACGGCAACGTCAACGATCTGCATCCCACCGGAACCATCGGCGACGTAAGCATACCGCCCGGCGATGGCCATACTCGAGACGTTGCCCGGCGAATCATAGTGGCCGATTTCACGCAGTCGCGCAGGATTCGCTACGTCCAGGATACGCATACCGCCATCATCATCCGCGACGTAGAGCAGGTTGCCCACCGGCAACACACGGCGTGCATTGCCCACAACGTCGTAATACCCAATTTCCACCGGTGACGCCGGTACGGTAACGTTGATCGCACGTAATCCGCGGAAGCGATCTGCAACGTAGGCGTAGTTGCCTGCCACAGCCACATCCGAGGCTAATCCCAGCGTAGCCACGCTGCCCGCGAGGATTGGCGAGCCTGAAATGGGAACGTAGATGATGTGCAGACCCTGATACCCGTCGGCAACGTAGGCATAGTTGTTGACCACCTTCACACCATAAGCTGTGCCGGGCGTGTCGTAATATCCGGCATCGATTGGCGCGGCGGGATTAACAACGTTCACAATACGCAAACCGAGGGTTCCGGCAGCCAGATAAGCCATATCCCCCACAACAGCGACGTCCTGAAGGACCTCGGCAAACGGAGACGATGCTCCAACCGGAGACGGACTTGCCGGCGTTGTCACGTTCAGCACATACAGCGTGTTCCCTGCAACGAGGTAGGCATAGTTCCCCACCACGGCAACGCGTAGCGCCGCCGAAGCTGAAGCCACGTAGAAACCGGCCGCAATTGGATCGGCGGGCACACTCACATTCACAACACGCAGACTGCCATCCTTGACGGCAAGGTAAGCATACGTCCCCGACACAGCCACGCCGTTGACATCGCTCGGCGCGGCATAGAAGCCCACCACTCCAGGGGCAGCGGGATTGGCGATATGCACCACAACCATCGCGGCTCCGGCAGCGACGTAGGCATAGTCTCCGGCAACAACGACATCCCTGACAATATCAGGCAGCACTGCCGTCTGCCCCACCGGATGGAGGTTTGCCGGATTGCTCACGTCCAACACGACCAGACGCGGCCCTACGCCAATATAGGCGTAAGTCCCTTGCACCGCGACGGCATACGTCGCCCCGCCAAACTGCCCCACCAGTTGCACGTTGACGGCGTCAGCAGGGGGCAGGACGTCCGCCCGCACGGGGCTAGGTGACGCGCACAGCACAACGAGCATCCACAGACAGGTGAAAACACGCAGGTATTTCATTGCTTTCCTCCTCCGCACTTTGCGAAGATTTAGGTGAACCAGGTTCGCACACCTTTACAAAGGTAGCTGTTTCAACGAGCCAACGCACCCATCGGATCCCAGGGCGGGAGCACGACCGGTTCGGTCTTGAGCACCGCCAGCAAGTCGGGCGAGAGATAACGCTTGCTCACGGCAATCTCGTAGAGATATTCCTCAAACCAGCGATCGGTCATCAGCATATAGCCTTTGTCGCCGCGCTCGGTGCCCCAACTGTTCTCAACGCGCCACTTCAGCGGATGCTCGGTCTCGTCCAGGTCGACGCCGGTGAGCAGCATCGCGTGGGTCATCCGGCTGTGACCGTAATCCAGCCGTCCCGCCTTGTCGAGGGCAAACGGCACGCCGTATACCAGCTCGTAATCGTAGACGTTCGTATCCAGGATGCCTAAATCGCGCTCCAACATCTGGCCCACATCGCTGCCAAACCACACAGCCTGCCCGTCGGCGATGCTATCCACCGCCGCGCGCTTGAGGATTTCGACGTCCGCATTCAGATAGCGCACCGGCTGCCCGCCTACAACGTTGCCGAGGTACGCCACGGTATAGAGCTTGTTGTAGGGTTTGTCCTGTGTCGGCGCGTTGATGAGGCAGACCATATCGTCCAGATCGACACCGACGTACTCCGCGTAGAAATCCAGCGGTGTGATCGCGCCATAGTGGTGATACGCCTTGTCCTTATCACGCCACGCCCACTCGAAGCTGGCGGGCGATTTGCCGAAGTGGATCGTGAGCATGCGGTGGAAATCTGCCAGCATCGCGACCTTAGTCTGTCGCAAGCCGTCCTCATCGATGCCCTGCGCGGACATATCCCGCAGCGTTTGCGCGAACTCGCGCAGCTTGGCCACGAGCCGGTTGTTCATCAGCCGCGACGCACTGCTGCTCTTCGTCTCCGGCATCATCGTTTTGGGGATGACGCCATATTTCTTCACCAGACTCACGAACATATCCCACTGCCCGGCGTCGGGGAGCGGATCGGCGAGCAACCACATCACCAGCCGCCCATCCAGCGGTTCCTCGCGCGTCGCGATGATGTTTTCCAGGAAGAAGTTGGCCTTTTCCAGCTTGTCCCAGTACATCAGGTAGGCCTGAGAAAGTTCGAACTTCTCCATCTTCAGGTTCATCTTCTGAATCGCCGCCAGCCGCAGCAGGTTGAGGCCGGCGAACATCCAGCAGCGCCCGGTTGCGCCTTGATCCGTCGCCTCCGGCGTCTCGATGAGGTGCGAGTACGTGTGATTGATGCGACTGACGCTCGCGCGGTTGAGCGCCACCGCCGCGATGTCGTTCTGCGCCACGGCGTTCGCCGCCAGGCGATTCTTGGGATCGGCGTCGAACGCTGCTGCGAAGGTTGCCAGATCGTCGGGAGTGATATTGGGTTGCATTGTGTAATCCTTTCGTGTGAAGTGCCTCAGTTATTCGATAACTGAGTGTTGCTTGAGGTAATCTTCCAAATCATCCATTGTCTGCACAAAGGCTCCCTCTAAATCAACCCCATGCGCATCTGCCAGAACGATGATCGACCACAAGCAGTCGGCCAATTCGTGCGCCAGCTTGCGTTCAGCATCGGGAATCATTCGCCGCCCGCTTTGCGCCATAACAAGCTTGGCCAGATCGCCGACATCGCCCACGAAGCCCAGGGCCAGTTCTTCGTTGGTCCATGATGCGCCGTAGTTTTGTTGCTCGAAGTCACGGTATCGCTTACGAACCGATAGTGCACGCTGAATCAGGTCGTTGAATTCCATATTTACACCGCATACTATGTATAGCAGCGTCCACGCGAGCTCGGAACACTGTCGGCAACAAACAAGTCGGAAATACGTGAAGCAAGACTGCTTGCGCCAAGTTTGTTAAGATGAGATTCCATTTCTCTTGGCGATAGGGTGCCAATTTGCCAAAGCAAACTATCAAGATGCACCATTGTGATGTCAGGATGCGATTTCCGAATCCGCTCAAGAACTCTGTGCCATCTTTCGCGCTCGGATTCTTCATCTTCACCAGGAAAGCCAAGACGAGTGGAAACATTGCGGATTCGTGAATCCACCGGCACAGGAATCGCACCGAAGTCGAACCTGGTCTCATTAACCATAAGAAGCGCAAGCGCCAAGCACTTCATCGCAAAAGCTATCGTTTTATCAGTAAGCTTTTGTCCCATTGTGTGGGCAAGAGAACGCCAGATTCCCCCAAAACCAGCCGCGAGCGATGCAGCACTACTTGTCCAAATCTCACGACAGAGGTTACTCTCCAAAAAATGCGTGAGTCTTTTGAGCTTGTTTTGCGCAAATCGTTCTTTGACAAAAAATGGTTCAAGAATATCTGCCAGTTGCGATGTATTCCTTGGGACGGGTCCTGGATAAATCAAAGGTACTACTTTCGGCCAATATCCAACGTCTGCTTTCCCTTTCGTTTGGTAATCGTTTAATCCCAAGACTATAAACAAGGCTGCGAAATGCCCGAAGTCCCATACCTTTGATAAAGGCAACATCCATTTCCATTCAGGTTCTTCTAACACCGTAGCCTGCCACACCTCTGCCGGAAGTTGTGTCAGTAACTGAACAAATTCATCAAAACGGTTAGCGTTCATCGGCTATACCCTCCTACCTAACGACTATGACTGATAGTGGATTTCCCAGGCGACTAACCCGCACATAACCCCAATAAAAAAGGAGTGGATTCCGTCCCACTCCTTCATTATAGCCAAATACCTGGAAATAGACTACCGATTACGCCAATTCCAAATCAGTCTGGGAAAAATCATTGCCGACACACAACAATGGTTTTCCCGCCAGCCTGGCGATAGCGTAAGTCAAACAATCGCCAAAATTCAGTGCGGCCGGATGTCTCCCCTTGCCATATTTTTGCCATGCTGTCACCGCCGTGCTGTAATGCGCATCGGTGAAGGGAATAATGAAAACGTCATTCTCTGCCAAAAAGCGCGAGAGCATCCCACGCGCATCATGCCCTAACCGCGCGCTCAGGACAATGCCACATTCGACCAACGTCGGCGCACCGATCCCTACCGCGTGAGCACGATCGAGCTTCTGTAGCAGTCCCTCGTATCCTGATTCCTTGAAAAAGATTGCTACAATCGCCGATGTATCAACAATCATACGCCATGCTCCCCATAACCTAGAATTGCCTCTTCTTCCGCTTTGGTCAAAGACGTCCCAAGCAAATGCTCCGGGATATTAGCCCAGATTTCGTCTTGCAAAAACGCCTCTAGCCGAGCCGCATCCTGGGGAACTACACGCAGCAAAGAGAGCCGTTCCAACCGTTCAGCCAGGGCTTGACGGATTGCATTGGTTTTAGATTCTCCGGTCAATCGAACGACGGAGTCCAATAAACTCTCCACCTCTTGATTCTTGATATTGACAGTCAACGGACAACTCCTTTCACCAAACTTCACTAGATTCTGTAATTCTCCATAAATTCTTTAATTCATTATACCATTAACTGGGAAAGGTTCAATCTTCGCCTCGTATCACACTCTTGTATCCTGCACCTTGCATCCTTGCTTACTTCAACGCCTCCTGCCCCGCGAACGCCCGGTACGGCGAAAGCACCTTCAACACCTGGCGGTCTTCCGGCGACAGCTCTTCCTGCGCGACCATCCGCGCCAGCAGTTCGCCCAGGCCGGGGCCAAGCATGAAGCCCTGCCCGCACATGCCGATTGCCATCAGGTAGCCGCCCACCTCCCGCGCCCAGCCGACGAGCGGCGAGCCATCCGGCGTCATCGGGTAGAGGCCGCGCCAGGTGCGCCGCACGCGGAGATTCATCAGGCGCGGAACCAAATCCACCATACGCGACGCAATCTGCGGCAGGAAGACACTCGTCTCACGGCGATCGAAGCCCACGATGCTCGGACTCGGCGTGATGCAGAACACAACCTGCCCATCCCGCAGTTGGAAGAAGTAATAGTTCGCCGATCCCGGTGCGGGCCGGATGTCCACCAGCATCGGCCCCAGGAAGTGCGCCACCGACTCGGTGATCCCGGCCTCGTGCGAGTCGGGTTGCACGGGATGTTCTATGCCCACCAAACGCCCAATCGCCTGCGCCCACGGCCCGGCGGCATTGACGACGACCGGCGCGTGATACGTCCCCTGTTTCGTCTGAATCCCGCGAATCCGGCGACCGGTCAGCGTGTCGTCGACCAGAATCTCCGTCACCGGCTCGTTGAAGTGAAAGATCGCACCCGCCGCCTTCGCCGCGTCGTAGAAAGCGTGCCCCGCCAGCAACGGCGAGCAGTGTCCGTCGCGCGGCGAGAACGTCCCGCCGAGCAGGCCGTTGGGATTCACATCGGGGACGATGCGCAGGAAATCGTCGCGGTCGTACCAATCGATGTCGAGGCCGTAGGCAAGCTGCACCTTAAGCAACTCCTTGAACGTCTGCGCCTCGCGTTCACGGTAGGCGACAAAGGCGTAGCCCCCCGTCGTCCACTCGATGTTATGCCCATAAGTCTCCTCCCACGTCGAGAAGATTTCGAGGCTGCGCAGGCACAGGCGGATCTTCGCCGGATCGGAGTGCGTAGCACGCACCCCGCCGATCGCCGACTTGTTCGATCCCTGCCCCTGGCTCGCCGCCCCATCGAACACGCGCACCTGCAGTCCCTTCCGCGCCATCGCCAACGCCGCCGGCACACCCACGCTGCCCGCGCCGATGATGATGACGTCGGAAGTGATTTCGGATTTTGGATTTTGGATCTTGGATTTTGGAGAGGCATGAGGCGTGAGGCGTGAGGCGTGATCCGCGCCTTCCACATCTTGCATCTTGTCTCCTGCATCTTGCTCCGCCGCAAAGGTACCAAGCGGGACTTCAACGAAGAGGGGGCGCGGGACGTTGCGGGTGACGGCATCGAGAGGGATGCCTTCTTCGCGGAAAAGGCGCAGGGTGAGGGCCGCGCAGGTTTTGCCGCCGCAAGCGCCCATCCCGGCGCGGGTGACAGCCTTGATCTCGTTGATGTCGCGGTAGCCCTTGCGGATCAACGCGCGGATTTCGCCCGCCGTCACCCGCTCGCAGCGACAGACGATCATATCGTCGTCCAGATTGACCACTTCGTCGCTCAGCGCCGAACCGACTTCCGGCGGCTGCACACGCAAACTGGCGACGAGTTTGGCAATCGCCTTCGGCGCGCGCACCTTGACCATAACGGTGCGGTCATTGCGCTTGATGACGCGCACACTCACCACCTCCACATCGCCCAGGACGTTGCCCAATGCATCGAGCGCCGTCACGAGGTTGCCGGCGGCGATGTTGCTCGCCAGGAACTCGTAGGCCAGTGTCACCGAGGGCATGTCGGCGTCCTTGCGATAGTCCACCAGCGTGATCGCCAGCCCAGGACAGACCGCGACGCACTGCTCGCAGCCCAGGCAGGTCTTCTCCGCTTCCAGGCCCAGATAGGTGGGGACGGCGCGAATGTCGGCCTCGTCGATGTGGATCAACTGCTGCGGGCAGACCGAGGTGCAGGGATTGCACGGAATCTCCTGCGAGCAGTGGAAGACCGGGAAGACGCCCTCCTCTTGCGTAGGAATGCGCTCCGGGATCACCGCGCCGGGATGCGACTTGAGGATGTCGCCGGTGCGCCGCCATTCGTCGGGGACAATGTCCGCCGTCGCGCCGAGCGCCCGCGCGATCTCCAGCCCGCGAATCTTGCCGGAGAACATCGCCGCCGACGCCTCCGCGATCTCCTGAGCGTCGCCCGCGTCGAAAACCGTCATGCCGAACTCGCGCGCCTTCTGCGTGAACTCGTTCACCGGATCGAGGCCCACGGCGATAAGCACTGTATCGCAGGCGAAAGATTGCTCCGTGCCGGAGACGGGTTGGAAGCGCTCATCGACTTGCGCAATCGTCACCGATTCCACATGATCGGCACCATTGGCGCTGAGAATCGTGTGCGACGTGTAAATCGGCACACCAAAGCGCGCCAACTTATCCCGGTGAACCTTGTACCCGCCACATTCCGCCAGCGCCTCCACCAGTCCCACCACCTCGATGCCGGCCTGAAGTGCGTGATACCCTGCGATCAACCCAACGTTTCCGCCACCGACGATGAACAGCCGCTCCGCCGCCCGTACCAAATCGCGGTTCACCAATGTCTGGAATGCTCCCGCGCCATACACGCCCGGCAGCGTGTTCCCCTTGAACGTCAGCGATTTTTCCCGCGCGCCCGCTGCAACGAGGAGGATTTCGGGGTGAACGAGCACGTACTCTTCAGATTTTGGATTTTGGATTTTAAATTTTGGAGAGTCATGATCGATCATCAACGATTGGTGCTCCGCAATCAAAGATTCATGATTCATGATTCGTGATTCGTAATTCGTGCCCCGCAGAATCCCCACTTTCTGGTCGCTAAACACCGCCAACGCAGTGCTATCGAGCCAGACTTCGATGTTGTCGAGGCGGCGAACTTCGTCTGCGAGCCGGGTGGCGATGTCGATACCGCGCGTGCCCGCGTAGACAGCGTCCACGGAGCCGAAGAAGCGGTGCGTCTGCAAGACCAACTTTCCACCGAGACGGTCTTTGTCATCCACCAGCAGTACGCGGACGCCGTACTCCGCCAACTGGATCGCCGCCGACATCCCCGCCGGTCCGCCGCCGATGATGAGTACGGGCACGTTAACCGTCTCCAACGCACGTGAGGGCGGTGGCTCTGCGACGGGTGGCAGCACGGGTAAACCTTCCAACGGTTCGACGGCCATGCCGGGCGTCACCGGCGTCATACACGCTTTCACCGGCAGCCCGTCCGCGATGACGAGACACTGCGAACACTGTCCGTTCGCACAGAAGATGCCCTGCGGCGAGCCGTCACGGGGATGATGCCCGAACACGTGAATGCCGTGCGCGAACAACGCCGACGCGATCATTTCACCGTGCCGTGCGGTCAAAAGTTGATCTTGCCAGGTGAATTCAACAAAATCATCGGGAGGGATCGGAAGGATCGGATGCGCTGCGATGCGATAGTCTGCCATACGTGCTCCTTGTCGAAAGTCACATCGTCGTTAGTCTGGTCGCCAGATAGTCTCAGTCGATCATAAAATGCTCCGAGGGGATCGTCAGATCCCCGTCCCGGTCTAGATCTGGCGATCCAGACCAAGCGACATTAGATCTACTGAGTCTAGTCGTCAAGCGATGTACGGCTCTGTGCTATGTCAAGTATAGCAAGACGATCGTGAGGATTGCACTGAAGTTATACCCGTCTTTGAAAGTTAAAAAGCACACTACGGTAGACGGTAAACAGTAGACGGTAGACAGGGCTTTCTCCCCATCTACCGTCCCGTCTACCGGCTACCGTCTACTGTCTACTTCTTTGGAAACCGCAAAATGCCGCCGTTGGGTTGCGGGATATCTGCCCACGTGCGGCCCTCACCGTTGAATTGGGGCATCCACGGAGCCAGGGCGTCGAACATTTCGTCGCACATGGCCCAGACTTCCGGCGGGTTGCAGACGGCGCCGGTCAGCGGGTCGTGGAGCACGGCGAGCTTGACCAGTTCGCGGTTGCCGGTCAGCGCCGCCTCGACCGCCATCTCCTGCACGTTGACGCTGACGCGACACGTCGCCGCGCATGCCATCGGCAGATCGCCCACCCACGCTGGGCTGATGCCGTTGCCGTCCACGTAGCAGGGCAACTCGATGGTGCAGCCGTCGGGCAGGTTGGTAATCAGGCCTGTGTTGCCCACGTTGAAGTGCCCGCGATAGGTCCGCCCGGTCTCCAACGACTCGATGATGTACGAACCGTGCTCGCTGCTGCGGTCGCCAAGGGGAATCATGCCCACTTCACCGCTCATGTACTTGGGATACAGTTCTTCGTATTCGTTACGTTTCTCGGTCGTTTCGCGCAGATAGCCGCCGGTTTCACCGTTGATCCAACTATCCAGCGAAATCCAATCCTTGATCTCGTCCGGCCGTTTGCGATACCATGGCACATACTCGCTCAGGTGGCCGTTGGACTCCGTCGAGTAATAACCAAAGCGCCGCAGCACGTCGATGCGCACCTTCTCGGTCTGGGAGAAATGAGGGTGCTTCTCGAAGGCTTCGAGCAGATAAGGCGTCATATCCTTGCCCTTGTGCGTCACCTGGATGTACCACGTCTGGTGATTGATGCCCGCACAGATGAAGTCCACCTCTTCCTGGGGCAGGCCCAACACCTGCGCAATCTGCCAGTGCCCGCCCTGGACGCCGTGGCACAGCCCCACCACCGGCACACCGCCCGCGCGCCGCACCGCCCAGGTGTTCATCGCCATGGGATTGGCATAGTTGAGCAACAGCGCGCCCGGCGCAACCTCGCGCATATCTTTGGCGATGTCGAGCAACACGGGGATGCTGCGCAGCGCGTAGAAGATGCCACCCGGCCCCAACGTGTCACCCACGCACTGATCCACGCCGTATTTCAGCGGGATTTCGATGTCGTGGCGGAACGCCTCCAGGCCCCCCACCCGCGCCAGGCAGAAGACGTAATCCGCGCCCGCAATCGCTTCGCGCTGGTCGAGCGTCGGTGCAATTGTCGCGGGCACATTGCTATCCGCGATCATCTTCCGGCAGACGTTCGTGACCATCTCCAGATACGTCGGGCTGATGTCCATAAAGCGGAACTCCGTATCCCGCAGTTCCGGCACGGCTAGAATGTCCATCATCAGCCGTCGCGTGAACGTCAAACTTCCGGCCCCAATCACTGCAACTTTAACCATAGAATAACCTCCTTGAAGATAGTAATTTGGGATTAGTAACTGGTAAACGCGAATCAAACAAGTCCCTCATTTACCGATCACCAGTTACCGATTACCGCCCTCCCCCTTCTGAAACAAAAACCGCTGCCACAGATGCGCCAGGTTGCCTACGTCGGGCGTGTAGGTGTCGAGGTAACGAAAACCCCACCCGGCCATGAAGTGCTGCAACGCGGCGGGTTTGTAGGCGCGGACGTTCATCAGCTCAATCGACTCGCCGGGCAGGCAACGCACGATGCCGCCAAAGCACGGGAATTCCAACGGCTCGCGGACGCGGAACGACGCAACGTACCGCAGTGCATCCACATCTCCCTCGTAGATTTCCTCGCCGACCAACTCGCCGGCAGCTTGATCGATGCACAGCTTTTCGAGCAGGTTGGCGAAGAACAGGCTCAAGTTCTGCGGCAGGTGGACCAGCCGGTTGCGCAATTCCGCGTTTTTGTCCGGCGTTTCGAATTGCGGGACAACATCCAGGTAGAGATAATGCCCATCGGGGACGATGCGAGCTAACGCCTCAGCGATGACCGTCTGCTCGAAATTGCCAAACGTGCCGCCAAGCATCGCATACACCTGCGTGCCGTACTCATCAAGATGCGGACGCCATTTGTCCACAAAATCGGGGCGCAAGATGTCGGCCAGGACAAATTTCTTGGGAAAAGGCTCATCGGCGAGATTCTGCTGCGCCAATCCCAACATCGTCCGCGAAGAATCCACGCCGAAGTAGGTCACAGGGTATCCCACAGTATGGGCGGTGTGCAAAAGCGGCTTCTCCGGTCCGGCGTTGCCGCACCCCAGGCTCACAAAAGCGATGCGCCGCTCCGCAGTCCAAAACGGCTGCCGGGCGAAGAACGCGCACTCATCATCGGAGCACATCTCCGCCAACTCCGCCCCGCGATACGTGTAGAACGTCTCCGCGCCTTCTGTTGTGTAGAAAAGATTTTGCCGTACCTTCTTGTGCTGCTGGAAATCGGCCAGATAGTCAAACTCCAAATCCAGCGCTTCTGCCAAAACAATGATGTCGTCCATTCCACCTCTTTCATTGGTCAGCAGATTAAGCAGATTCAGAGAAAAATCTGCTTAATCTGCTAAATCTGCTGACAGATTTTTGTCCTCGTCAGGCATATCTCGCGACTGGCGCTGCGAGCGGATGTCTACGGAGTCGAAGCCCGCGAAAGGTTGCGCCAGACGGCGCTCGGCCATCACAATGTATTCCGGTGTAATGTCGATGCCGATGTAGCGCCGGTTGAGCGCCTGCGCCACGCGCGCGGTCGTCCCGCTGCCCACAAACGGATCGAGCACCACGTCGTTTTCGTTCGAACTGGCGCGCACGATGCGCTCGATGAGAGCTTCCGGTTTCTGCGTGGGATGATCCTCGCGCTCCGGGCTGCTGTAGTGGACGTGCGAGAACGTCCACACATCGCCGGGATTCGCGCCGCGCATGTTGTTGCGCTCGCGGTAGTACTTCTGCGGGATACGCACCGCGTCGAGGTTGAACGTGTAATCGGCGCTCTTGGTGAAGTAGAGGATGTCCTCGTGGCGCGGGGAAAAGCCAATCGTCCGCCCTGTGCCCTGGGTGTAGTGCCAGGTGATCCAACCGTTGAAGAGCAACCCCAACTCTTCCAGGATGCTGTACAACCGGGCAATGAACCGCACACCCATAAACACGTAGAGACTGCCATCATCGCGCAGAATGCGGACACATTCCGCCAGCCACGCGCGCGTGAACCGCTCGTACTCGTCCCACGCCTTCATGTCCACCATTGCGCCGTAATCCTTGCCCAGGTTGTACGGCGGATCGGTACACAGCAGATGCACGCTCGCTGGCGGAATCTGCGGCAACACATCAAGCGCGTCGCCGGTGATGAGCCGGTCGATGAAAGCGTCAATCGTGTGTTCGCGCGTCATGCCTGGGATTATAGCGTCAGATGCACGAAAGTGAAAGTGGCAAAAAAGAATCCCAGTTTCTTTCAGAAACCGGGATTCTCCATCAACGCGATTTTATCTCAAGCGAAAGCACCAGAGATAAGTAACGTACTTGGTTGCGGGGAGACATCGCGGCGTGAATCCAACCAACGCTGCAACGAGCGCGCGCTTTCTCCGCTAGACCGTCCTGCCAATAAGCCCTCAATCCCGATGTGTTCATCAAGATCGGGCCATTCAATCGCGTACCCGTCGCCCAATAGCACCCAGTTTTGACGTTCCTCCTCGGTTGCGTAGAACAAGCGCGGATACCAAGCCAATGGCACACTCATGCGTCGACCATCGGAAAGCATAACCGTCAATTCATCTTCGGTAACGATGGCTTCTATCACAACAGGTTCGATTTCAAGCACCAGAGTATTCAATCTGTTTCCAAAGGCGGCGGCGTCTCGGCCTCTGCCGCCGCTTCAGGTGTGGCTTCCGGTTCAGACTCAGGTTCCGGCTCCTTCGGCGTCAGGGCGTGTTGCAACACTTCGTTCACGTCCTCCACCAGGATGAACTCCATTTCGTTGCGGATTTTGTCCGGCAGTTCGTCCAGGTCTACGTCGTTGAGCTTGGGGACGAGGACGCGCTTCAGGCCAGCGCGGTGCGCCGCCATTACCTTCAACTTCAGGCCGCCAATGGGAAGCACCTGGCCTTGCAGCGTCACCTCGCCCGTCATCCCCAGATCGGGGTAGACCGGGCGGCCGGTGAGCAGGGAGACCAACGCCGTCACCATCGTGACGCCCGCCGAAGGGCCGTCTTTCGGCACCGCGCCAGCCGGGACGTGCAGGTGAATCTTGCCCTTGCAACATTCCTCGCCCAGAGCCAGGTCTTTCACGTGCGATTCGACGTAGCTCAAGGCGATGCGCGCCGATTCGCGCATCACATCGCCCAGATGCCCGGTGAGGATGAGATTGCCGTCTGCGCCGGGCATCGCCGCCGCCTCGACGAACAACACCTCGCCGCCCGTGGGCGTCCACGCCAGGCCTGTCGCCACGCCGGGGCGCTCGGTCCGCAGCGCCGCTTCGAAACGATAGCGCGGTTTGCCCAGGTATTCGCGCACCTTCTCCGGCGTGATTTCGATCGGTGCGACCGGCTCCATTGCTTCGGGCGACGGCGTCGTCGGTTCTTCCTCAATCACCACGATCTCAGGCGTTTCTGCCTTAGTCACGTCGCGCTCAGAAACCGGAGCCTCCGTTTCGCCATCGCCGGCCTCCGCTTGCGCTTCTGCCCGCTGTTCCTCTTTCGTCTCGGCGACTTGCGTGGCGACCTTACGGCAGATCTTGCCGATTTCGCGTTCCAACTGGCGGACGCCGGCCTCACGCGTGAAGTCGCGGATGATCGCACGAATCGAAGGCTCGCCGAAGATGATCTCATCTGGCAGCAGGCCGTTCACCTTTGTCTGGCGCGGCACAAGATACTGTTCGGCGATGTGCAGCTTATCGTATTCCGTATACCCGTCGATCTCGATCGTCTCCATCCGGTCCAGCAACGGAGCCGGGATCGTCGCAATTGTGTTGCCGGTACAGATGAAGAGTACCTGGCTCAGGTCGAAGTCCACGTCGAGATAATGATCGCGGAAAGCATGGTTTTGCTGCGGGTCGAGCACTTCCAGCAGCGCCGACGAGGGGTCGCCGCGCCAGTCCGAGCCGATTTTGTCCACTTCATCCAGCATAAAGACCGGATTCTTGACGCCCGCGCGCTTGACCGCCTGCATGATGCGCCCCGGCATCGCGCCGATGTATGTACGGCGGTGACCGCGGATTTCCGCCTCGTCGCGCATCCCGCCCAGGCTCATCCGCGTGAACTTGCGGCCCAACGCCCGCGCGATCGACTGCCCCAGCGAGGTCTTGCCCACACCCGGCGGACCTACCAGTGAGAGAATCGCGCCGGAACCTTCGATCTTGCGGCCCTGTAGATCGGAGTCGTCGCCATCGTCGATGCCGCGCTCCTGGCGCAATTTTCGCACTGCCAGGAATTCCAGAATGCGTTCCTTGACGTCCTCGAGGTCGTAGTGATCCTCATCGAGCACGGCGCGTGCGTCGGAGATGTCCAGATGGTCTTCGGTCAACGATTTCCACGGCAGCGCGACCAGCCAATCCAGGTAGGTTTTGATAACCCAATACTCGGCGGCCTGAGGCGGCATCTTTTCGAGGCGCGCCAACTCGCGCTCGGCCTCTTCTTTCGCCTCGTCCGTCATCCCGGATTCCTCGATCTTCTGCCGGTACTCCTCTACTTCGCGACGACCGTCTTCGCCTTCGCCTAGCTCTTTACGGATCGCGTCCATCTGCTGGCGCAAGTAGTACTCACGCTGCGTCTTCTCGATCTCCTCTTTGGCCTTCTCCTGAATCTGCTGGCCGATCTCGCGCACTTCCAGCTCGTGGGTCAGCACTTTGACCAGGTGTTCCATCTTGTGCGTCAGACGATCCACCTCCAAAAGGCGCTGCGATTCGGCCATCTCGATGCGCATGTTCGACGCCAACAGGTAAACGAGCAGGCGCGGATCTTCCAACTGCTGGATGAAGCGTATAGCCTCATCGGGGAACTGCGGGATCAACTCGGCCAGGCGTGTGGCGACATCCAGCAGGCTGCGGCGCAGCGCCTCTTCGATGACGGAGCCTTCCACAATATCGGGCGTGAGGCGGATGCGCGCTTTGAGGTACGGGTCTTCAACCGTCCACTCGACCACGCGGAAGCGCTCCAAGCCCTGGATAAAGACCGTCAGTGTGCCATCGTCGGAACGCATGACGCGATGGATGATCGCTGCCGTCCCCACCTGATATACCTGCGAGGTGGCGGGAATTTCTACCGTCGGGTCCTTCATCGCCACCAATCCCACCACGCGATTGCCGCGATCCACATCTTCAATCAACCGCACCGAGCGTGGGATACCCACCGCGAGCGGCATGACAATGTAAGGAAACGCCACGGTATTCCGCAGCGGGAGAATGGGCAACTCTTCCGGGATACGCCGGATCAAATCGTCGATATTTTGCTCTTGTGTGTTAAACCAGGGTAACATATAGCCCTCCAATAAGAATAAGTCCAAAGTCGAACGTCACAGTCGCTTGGACAATGCTTGCGCCGGATTGTGATCCGGCGCTCAGACGTCACATCTAGCTCTAGCTTTAGGGATTATAACACACTCGTATTAGAATTTCATAAGCGGCGTGTAGATAAATCATCGAAACCCGGTATAATGACCTAATGCTGATCGACACACACGCCCACTTGCAGCACGCACGTTTTGCAGACGACTTGGATGCAGCAACGGTGCGCGCCGCCGAGCGCGGAGTGACTGCCGCTATCATGCCCGGCAGCACGCTCGAAGACAGTCGAGCCGCCATTGCGCTGGCGGAACGCTACACAGGGCCGCCTTGCGCGCTCTACGCCGCTGTTGGCGTCCATCCAACGGATGCGGGCAGTCTCACACCCGCGACGTTGGCCGAACTGCGCGAGATAGCACAACACCCGCGCGTCGTCGCCATCGGCGAGATCGGCCTCGACTACTACTGGCCGAATATCCCCAATCGCGGCTGGCCCTGCGCAGAGCCGTCGCAGCAGCGCACCGTCCTTGAAGCGCAGTTGGCGCTCGCCGCCGAGTTATCGCTGCCGGTGATCCTCCACGATCGGGATGCCCACGCCGACATCCTCGACATCCTGCGCGCCTGGATACACGATCACCCAGAACGCACTGGGACGCTCCACGCTTACGCCGCCGGGTCGGCGCTGCTGCCTGAGGCTCTGACGCTGAATCTCTACATCGGTATGGACGGCCCGGTGACGTTCGAGAAAGCCACCGGACTCCACGAGGTCGCCCGGCAAGTCCCGCTGGATCGGCTGCTGCTGGAAACGGATGCGCCCTACCTCACTCCCCACCCTTATCGTGGACGGCGTAACGAACCGGCCTACCTCACCTATGTTGCAGACTACATCGCCACGGTGCGCGATATTCCTGTCGAAACCCTGGCCGCCGCAACCACGACAAACGCACAACGCTTGTTTCGGTTACAGGCTCCCACTACAACGAATGGACACGCATAAGCACAGGAAACGCGAAGCGCTGTGGTATAATACACGTACAACCCGGGGCCAGCGCGAGTATCAATGAAATCAAACGGATTACAGTATGCCTTGCTGCTGCAGGATGAGCTGCCAGCCGTCCACGCAACCATGCTCGAAGTCCAGCGTCGCCTCCCCAACCCCGTTGCGCCTGCGCTGGCGGCCCTCATCAACGGTGGAGGCAAGCGACTACGCCCGGCCTTGGTGCTCTTGTCGGCGCATCTATTCGACGTAACAACGACCACTGCTATCACCGTCGCGGCAGCCGTCGAAATGCTCCACACGGCTACGTTGATCCATGATGATCTGATCGACAACGCGCTGGTGCGACGGGGAAAACAGACGCTGAATGCCCAATGGAACGCCGCTGCAACCGTCCTCGCCGGCGATGTGGCCTTCGCCTGGGCCGCGGAATTGGCCACGCGCAGCCAATGCCTCAAACTGGTAAAACATTTCTCCGAGACGCTGGCGATCATCTGCAGCGGCGAACTCAACCAAATGTTCGCTAACCGCACTCAGCTTCCCACAGAAGCCGACTACTACAACCGCATCTTCTCCAAAACTGCTTCGCTCTTTGTCCTTGCCGCGGAAAGTGGTCCATTGCTGGCACAGCGGGATGAAGCCGATGCACAAAGATTGGGGATGTTCGGCCAACTTCTCGGTGAAGCCTTCCAAATTGTCGATGACGTGCTCGACTTTATGGGCGACGAGGCCGCACTGGGCAAACCGGTAGGCGGCGATCTGCGCCAGGGCATCATCACCCTGCCAGTGCTGTATTACTTCGGCAGCCATCCAAATGACGCACGCATTAGAACCGTCCTCGCGCGCGCAGGGCATGTGCGCGGCCATAATAACCACATGCGCAACGAAAGCGCCATCCAAGCCCTGATCACCGATCTGCGCCAATCCAACGCCGCCGAGTGGGCCATGCAACAAGCCGAGACACGTATCACGGAAGCTCAGGCGCTCCTCGACGTCTATCCTGACACGCCTTATCGCCGGGCTATGCAGGAAATCGCCGCCTTCGCCGTGCAACGGCAATACTAGACCGCGATGAGCGCCGTTCTGTCCGTCATCGTCGTGAATTGGAACGTGCGCGATCTGCTGCAACGCGCCATCACGTCCGTCTATACCTCATGGGGCGAGCAGTCCGGGTTGGAAATCATCGTCGTGGACAATGCCTCCCGCGATGACAGCGTCGCCATGCTACATGCTGACTTCCCGGATGTACAGGTCATCGCCAACACCGAGAATCGCGGGTTCACCGGCGGTAACAACCAAGGCCTCGCTGCCGCCACAGGCAATTTTCTACTGCTGCTCAATCCCGATACCGAAGTCGTCGAGGACGCACTGCCGCGTATGGTCGCCTATCTCAAAAGCCATCCGGATGCGGGTATGATTGGCCCTCAGCTACTTAACCCTGACGGCAGCGTGCAGTCCTCGCGTCGGCGCTTCCCCACCCTGCCGGTGCTCTTCCTCGAAAGCACATGGCTCGAAAAACTCGCGCCGCGCAAACTGCTGCGTCATTACTACGCGCAAGAACAACCAGATAACCTTGTTCAGGACGCAGATTGGATTACCGGCGCGGCCATGCTGACGCGCCACGAGACTTTTGCACAAGTTGGCGGCATGGACGAGGGCTTCTTTATGTACTCCGAAGAACTGGACTGGTGTCGTCGCATCCGGGAAGCCGGTTGGCGCGTGGTTTACTTCCCGGAAGCGCGCATCATCCACCACGAAGGCAAAAGTAGCGAGCAAGTCGTCCCGGCGCGACACATTTACTTCCAGTCAAGTAAAGTCCGCTACACGCGCAAGTACCACGGCAACGCCATCGCTGGGATCCTACGCTTCTGGCTGCTCGCCCAATACATCTGGCAGATCGCGGTGGAAGGCGTAAAATGGCTCATCGGCCACCGCCGCGACCTGCGCGCCGCGCGCATCGCCGCCTACCGCCAGGTGCTCAAGAGCGGGTTACGAATGAGCGAATCAGCGAATTGACAGATCACGCATCATGGAGGAGCCCTCATAAGCTTCGCTCACCAACGATCACAAAAATGCTTGCGCCGGATCATAATCCGGCGCCGCGGGGACGGCAGATTGTGATCCGCCTTAAGCGTTGAAGTAGGACTATTCTTGGAGGAGGAACTTATGTCGAAACAGAAACGTATGTTTTATTTGATGTTCGGCCTGCTTTATTTTGCCCAGGGGACGGTGTTGAGCTATTTTACGGCGCTCAACGCCATCTACTTCCTTTCCAAAGGACTGACGATGGGCGACGTGGGCATCTTCGCCTCCATCGCGCTGATCCCCTTCGTCATCAAAATCTTCCTGGGGATGTTGAGCGACAAAGTAAACCTGTTCGGCCTGGGCCATCGCAAGCCGTACATCGTGATCGGGCTGGGGATCCAGGCGCTCTGTCTGATTGCTGCACCCTTCATCGATCCGGCGGGCGCGTATTGGGGCTTCGTCGCGCTGGCGTTCATCCTGCAGATGGCGATGGCGCTCTACGATACCTGCACCGATGGCCTCGCACTCGACATCATCCCCGAAGAGGAACATGGCCTTATCCAAAGCTATATGGTCGGCGGGCGGGCGCTCGGCGTGGTGATCACCGCCTCCATTGTGGGATTGCTGGCGGAACACGTCTCCTGGCTGGCCGTCTTCTGGCTATTGGCCGTCTTCACCCTGCTCCCGCTGCCCATGGTGTTGCGGCTGCGCGAAGCCGCACGGCCCGTCGAGCGCACATTCGATTGGGGCGCGTTCCGCGCGTTCAGGCACAAGCACGTCCTCGCGCTGGCTGGATTGGGCTTCGTCATCTTCTTCATCATCGCCGGAGCCAACCAGATGGTCAACCCCTTCCTGGAAACCGAGTTCGGCATCACGTTGAGCACTGCCGGGCTGATGACGACGGTGTGGGGCGTCGGCGCGGTGCTCGGTGGAGCAACCGGCGGCGCGATCATCAAACGACTCGGCAACCGCAACGCGGTGGTCACGGCGCTGGCCGTCACCTTCGTCGCGGTGCTGGCCCTGGCGCTGACGCCCAACACGCTGCTGGCGTGGCCGGTCGTCGCTGTCTTCGGGCTGGCCTACGGCGTCTGCCAGACGCTCTACTACGCGCTATCGATGAACTACACCGACCCGCGCATCGCCGCGTCGATGTTCTCCATCCTGATGGCGGTGACAAACGTGGCGCAAGGCGTGGGCATGGCTGTCGGCGGCGGGTTGACAGTAAAAATCGGCTTCCGCTGGACATTCGCCATCATCGCCGCACTCAACGTGGTCGCCCTTCCGCTGCTGCCCATCGTCTTTCAACGCAAAAAAGCAGGCGGGGATTAGGGATTGGTGATTGGTAACTGGGAATCAGGAGCACCTTATTCTCCATTCGCTAATTCATCCATTCGCTGACTCATCCATTCGCCGATTCGCTGATTCGCCCGAAACTCCTCCACCGTCATCCCGTAGTGGAGTTCGTCGAAGTGCTGGCCTAGCGTGAAGACGACGCGGCGGATGCGACCTTCCAGCGTGAAACCCAGGCGCTCGTGGAGACGCTGCGAGGCTTCATTATTGCTGTAGACGGTGGCGCTGACCTTCTGGTAATTGAGTTCGTCGAAGAAGTAGCGCAGCAGCAAGAAGATGGCCTCAGCGGCATAACCGCGACGACGATAAGCCGGACCAATCGCCAGGCCGTACATAAAGCACCCCACCCGCCGGTCGCAGGTGTGGGAGTTGATGATGCCGACGGCTTCCCCGTCTTCGTTCTCGATGACAAAATCGAAAAGATCGTCCTTGGCTTCCGCTATCGCCATCCGCTCGAAGTGCTTGCGGGTGGCCTCCAACGAATAGGGAAACCGCACAAAGTCGGCGAAACGATCCATATCGCTGTCGCGCCACGCGAAGAAGGTGTCGGCATCACCCGGCTCCACGCCGCGCAGCCGCACGCGCTGCCCTTGCCAGATATCCATACGTCTCCTCCAAAAATGAACCACGAATCTTCACGAATTCACACTAATTTTCTATCTTATTCGTGAAGATTTGCAGTGGTCAAGATGAGTTTGCAACGAACAGTCAAAGAATTGTACACGGATTTGACGGATTCTACGGATTTTTTAAGAAAGGAATCCGTGTTTTCCGTGTTCATCCGTGTACCAAAACTGCACTATACTTCTGCCCACTACACTTATTCGTGAAGATTCGCGGTAAAAATCTTCATTCATTGTCGACGGTTTACCGTGAAGTCAAGCCACTTCGCCTTCTCCGTTGGCCCAGCGGTACAACAGTGCGTCCACGTCGCTGAGGGAGATCGGTTTTTCATCGGCCAGCGCCTTGATGTGTTCGGTGATGGTTTTGATGTGTACGTCATCCAAGACCAACCCCAGTTGTTCGGCGCGGTTTTTGATGGCATTCCAGCCGGTGAGTCGGTGGGCGATGCTGACGTAGCGCGTCAGGCCGAATGCCTGCGGATCGATGATCTCGTAGGTCTCCGGGTTGTTGAGGATGGCTTTCGCGTGGATGCCGGCCTTGTGCGTGAACGCGGTGATGCCGGTGATATAATTGTTGAACGGCACATCCACGCCAACCATCTGCGCGACGGTGGTATCGATGGTGCGCAGCAGGGGCAGATCGTATTTGGCGACGGACGCCGGATCGGTGGCGTAAAGCCGCGCGATCAGCCCGCCGAGCGGCGTGATGCCGTTGCGCTCGCCGATGCCCAACACCGTCGTATCCACGTGCGTCGCGCCCGCGTCAAGCGCCTCGTAAGCGTTGGCGATGGCGCAGCCGGAATCGTTGTGCCCATGGAACTCGATGTCGCAGGTCACCCGCCCGCGCAACTCGCGCACCAGCTCGTAGACCTGGCGCGGCGTTGCCACCCCGACCGTGTCAGCGATGCCCACCCGGTGCACGCCGATGCGGTCCACGGCCTCGTAGATGCGGAACAGGTCGCGCACATCGCTGCGGAACGAGTCCTCGGTGCTGAAGCGTACACGTACGCCCTGCGACCGCACGAACTCGACCACTTCCAGCGCTATGTCGATGATCTGCGCGACGCTCTTGCCGTGGCTGAACTCGCGCAACATCGACGACGCGCCGATGACCACGTCCACGCCATCAACGCCGGTTTCTATCGCCACGCGGGCGTCTTCGAGGCGGCAGCGGATGTGCGTCAGAATGCGCGCGTTGAGACCCAGACGCGCGATGGCTTTCGCGTCCTCGTAGCTCTGCGGCGACGCCAGCGGCGATGTCAGCTCCAGGCACTCCACGCCGAACGCATCCAGCAAACGCGCTACTTCGAGTTTCTGTGCCGTCGTGAAACTTGCCCCCACAAACTGCTCCCCCTCACGTAACGTCGATTCGATGATAGCAAACTGCTGCAAAGTCATTGTTCCTCCCCTTCCATAAGATTGATAAAGACTACTTTCATCAGCAGATTGAGCAGATTGAGCAGATTTTTGCCCAGTTTACAGCGAATAAATCTGCTCAATCTGCTTAATCTATTCCGAAAATGTTGGCACTTGCACACTTAAACTCCAATAGTACACGGATCGACACGGATTTCACGTATAAAAATAAGAAAAAAAATCCGTGTACGAAATCTGAAAACAGCCCTCCTGCCGCGCTATTTTCATCTTTGGTGGAGAGCGTAGTTCATGTTGTCTGCTGACAAGAACAAAAAAACCGGCCCTAGTGGGTTAATCTTCACTAGGGCCGGTTCTTAGCAACGCGAAATTTCCGGACCTAGCGGTCCGGCTTCTTGCACACACCCATTTCAATTAGCGATATGACATTCGGGTACATTTTTTAGTCATTTGTCACAAATCCGACTCAACTGTGCGAAATTCTAGCGTAAATCACTGAATTGTCAACTAGCGCCTGGTAAAACCTATTGACAGCGTTCAATACCAGTGTTATAATGTTATAAAGAAATACCAAAGTGCCTTTCACGACGAAAAGTCAGGCTATTATGGTTGATCGAAATTCTCCTGTTCCCATCTATTACCAACTCAAACTCCATTTCAAACAGCAAATGGAAGCCAATATCTTGCGGCCCGGCGATCGCTTGCCCACCGAGATGGAATTGTGCGAGTTGTATGACGTCAGCCGCGCCCCCATCCGACAAGCGCTTACCGAACTGGCCCGGGAAGGCTATCTGTATCGCCGCGCCGGTCAAGGCACCTTTGTCGCGCGCGGCGTCTCCAAGCGTATCGAAAGGCAAACCGACATCCACGTCCTGACCCACTACGACGTGTTTTGGCTCGGGTCAATGGAAAGCGCCGTCCACACATGGAATCTACGGCATCCCGACCGGGAAGTCAGGCTCAAAGTGACGATGTGTTCGCGCAATGACTTTCATCGCCAGTTGCGCCGGTCGGTCGCCCAGGGTGAAGCGCCGGACATCGCACCGATGGATTATGTATGGATCCCCGACTACGCACGCTCTGGCTACATCGCGCCGTTGGACAGACTGGATAGGCAATGGGCGCGGGAATTGACCGAAAGCCTGGAAACACCGGTGGCCCTGAACAATACCGTGGATGGGCAACTCTACGGCGTGCCAGTACAGGCAGACGTCTCCGGGTTGTGGTATCGGAAGGATTGGTTCGAGGCCGAAGGGATCACGCCGCCGGAAACCTGGGACACCTGGTTGGCAATAATCGACCATTTTGCACTACCCGAAGTACAACAACGATATAACAATCAATACGCCGTGGTGTTTCCGGTGGGCGCCGCAGCCGGCGAGGCTTTGCTCAACCTGCTGATCCCATTTTTCTGGACCGCCGGAGTGCAGATGATGAACGGTGCGGATGCGCTTAAACTTGATGATCCGGCGGCCTATACAGCGCTGCGGTTTCTGCGCCAGATTACCAGGCAGCGGCGCGCGTGTCTGCCACCTGATATGGTCAACTTCAACTGGTGGAGCCTGACCGTCCATCTCGCCAAAGGGATGACGCCGATGACATTGGGAGGTACATACGAGTGGCCGCGTCTGCAAGACGAATCCGATTGGACCGAAGAGGAAGACGCCGTTACACATCTGGGATTTATGCCGGCCCCACGCCCGACAGTGACGTCGCCGCAAGCGATGTCGCTAGGCGGCACCAGTTGGGCGATCTTGCGGCAGTCGCCGGAGGGCGAGTTGTGCGCCGAAATTCTCAAACAGGTCTCCTCATCTGAGGCGCTAAAGGCATATTGCGAAGAACATTTACAGATCGCGCCGCATCGCACCATCAACGCCGGCTTGAGCAGTGGCGGACATCCGTGGCTAGAGAAGATCATCCCATTCCTGACATTGGCGCGTCCCCGTCCATTTTTGAGCAATTATCTACAGGCATCGCTGTTTATACAGGATATGCTCCAAAAAATCCTGTGGGAAGATGCACCAATAGAAGAGACCGTGCAGCATACGATGCAAGCCTTGACACTATTGGTGTGAGTATTCGAACGACGCCCAACGGCGTCACAGATAGAAGATCAGGAGGGTTCAATAACAGAAGGAGGTGCAATGCAGCAAAATAGAGATAAGAGTCGATTACTGTTCCGAAATATCATAACCAGTATAACCTAGAAGGAGGTTCGTATGAAGAAGCAACTGTCTCTACTGTTTAGTGTATTGATGGTGTTGGCGATGGTACTGTCGGCGTGTAGGACCACGCCTGCGCCCACAACCGCGCCTACCCAGCCACCGGCTCCGGCGGCCACTGCCGTCCCGGAAACCAAAGAAGAGGCGCCCCCGCCAAGCCAATACAAGCAAGCCCCCATGCTGGATAGCTGGGACCTGCCCCCGGTTGACGAGCGCCTACCCTTGGACGTTATGGTCGTCGATGTAGTCGAGTCCATCGGCAAGTACGGCGGCACCTGGAACGATGTGACCTGGTGGGATGGCGCCGGCAACATCAAGATGAAGTTGTACGATCCGCCCGTCCGCTGGAAGGCCGACCTCACCGGTTACGAGCCAGGCCTGCTAACCGAGATGCCCACCTGGAGCGACGAGGGCAAGACCATCACCTTCAAGTTCCGCCGGGGCATCAAGTGGTCCGATGGCGCGCCTTTCACCACCGCCGACCTGCAGTTCTGGTGGGAAGACATGGCCAAGAACGATGACTACAAAACGGCCAATGTTCCCTGGTGGGGACGCAACAGCGATGGCACCCCCATCACTATGGAATTCCCCGATGACTTCACCTGGGTGCTCAAGTTCGACAAACCGCAGTACATCATGCCCTACGTCCTGGCGCAAGGCTTCTGGGAATGGGAACCGCTCATGAAACCGGCGCACTTCCTCAAGCAGTATCACCCCGACTACGAGGGCAAGGCCGGCGCAGAAGGTTACACCGAACTCGATCTAATGGACCGCTGGTTCGACACCCCCGGCTATCCCTGCTTGATGGCCTGGTGTTTGAAGGAATACCGGCCAGGCGAATTCCGCATCCTCGAGCGCAATCCCTACTACTGGAAGGTCGATCCCGAAGGCAACCAACTGCCCTACATCGACGCCATCCGGGTAGAGGTGGTCGAAGACAGCGAGGTGCGTCTGCTCCAGGTGGCGCAAGGGCGATACGACTGCAACTTCCGCTACAACGGCAGCCCTGCGGACATCCCCTTCCTGCTGGAGAACGCTGCAGCGAACGACTTCCGCCTGGTGGATGGCTGGATGAACGGCGCGGGCGCGTGGCCTGGGATCATCGTAAACCAGGACTATCACACCGAAATGGAATATGACCCCGCGACCGAGCCTGAAATCGACGTCGAGATCCGCGAACTGCTGCGCAACAAGGACTTCCTGCGCGGTCTCTCCTACGCGATGGATCGCAACCGCGTCATCAATGTAGCCTGGGACGGCATCGGCGAAGCCAAGAACTTCACCATCAGCCCGCAATCCCCGCACTTCACCAGCTCGGCAGAAGGTATGGCGGTCTACGAGAAATGGGCCAATGCCTACGCCGAATACAACCCCGACAAAGCCAAGGAGCACTTCGATGCGGCCGGCTTCGTGGATGCGACCGGCGACGGCATTCGTGACCTGCCGAGTGGCAAAGAGTTCACCCTCATCATCGACCTGAACGACTGGAGTGCCGCCACAGTGAACACCGAATTCGTCGAGGTCTACAAGAAAAACCTCGAAGACATCGGCGTCAAGGTGCTCATCAACAACGTCATTGGGACGCCCGACGCAGGGCCGCGCGGTGACTACGGCCTCTACATGCTGCGCACCACCCACGCCTCGGAACTTGACCTGTGGACTTACCCCGACTGGGTCTTCCCGGTGCGCGGCGGCGGCGAGGGCACCCGTGCCTTCCCACAGCAGGGTCTCTGGTACTCAACCGGTGGTGCGGAGGGTTGGGAGCCTGAAGTGGGCAGCCCAGCCTACAGGCTGCAGGAGATCTATCGCCAGGGTCTGCAAGAGCCTAGCGAACAGAAGCGCCATGAGCTGATCTGGCAAGCCGTTGACGTCTACATCGATGAAGGTCCCTTCATCATCGGCGCGGCAGGCGACCAGCCCCAGCCAGTCGTCTGCAAGAACTACTTCAAGAACGTCTACGAGTACGGCGTGCTCGGCCCCTGGGCGCCCGGCACTCCCGGCAACTCCAACCCTGAGCAGTACTGGATGGATAAATAGGCAGCTTTCCTGGCGGGTGGGGAAGGTTTCCCCACCCGCCATTTTTTCATTTACGGGAAAGGAGGCAACAATGCTATCGTATATTGCGAGACGGATACTCTACATGATCGTCATGCTCGTTCTGGTCTCCTTCGTCAGCTTCCTGATCATCGAATTACCTCCCGGCGACTACTTGACCATCAAACTCCAACAACTGCAAGCCATTGGCGACCGCAGCGCCCAGTTACGCATCGAGGATTATCGCGCACGGTACAAGCTCGATCAACCAGTGCTCACGCGTTACTGGAACTGGATCACGAATTTCGTCAAGGGGGACTTCGGAGAGTCGTTCCAATATGAGCGCCCGGTCAAGGAAATCATCGGACAACGCGCGTTGATGTCAGTGCTACTGGCGCTTTCCAGCATCACTATCGTCTGGTGTCTGGCGATACCTATCGGGGTCTATTCCGCCACACACCAATACTCCCTGGGCGATCAGATTGTCACCACCCTGAGCTTTCTGGGCCTGGGGATGCCGGGCTTCCTGTTGGCGTTGTTGGTGCTTTTCTTTGCGATGATGGTGCTCAAGGTAGAAGTCGGCGGATTGTTCTCACGCGAGTTCATCGATGCGCCCTGGAGTTGGGCGCGGGTCGTGGATTTGCTCAAGCATCTCTGGATACCGGCGTTGATCAGCAGCGTGACGGGAACCGCCGGGTTGGTACGCATTATGCGCGGGAACCTGTTGGAAACCCTGGGCCAGCCCTTTGTGGAAGCTGCGCGCGCGCGCGGATTGAAACAGAGGGCCGTGAACTGGAAACACGCGGTGCGCGTGGCGATCAACCCGCTTATCGTCATTTTAACCTCGGAAGCTTTGCCAAGCATCGTTGCCGGTGACGCATTAGTGGCAACAGTGCTGAATCTTCCCACGGTCGGGCCACTCTTTGTGAGTGCCCTCCAATCACAGGATATGTTCCTGGCAGGCACGGTACTGGTGTTTATCGTCCTGATGACGATGATCGGCACGCTCATCGGCGACCTCATGCTCGCGGCGCTTGATCCGCGCATCCGTCTGGACTAAGGAGGACACAATCATGGTAGAGCCACGCGTAACTGAAGCCACATTCGAACCAAGTGCTCCCAGTTCAGGCAAACCAACACCCGCAGAAAAGGCCAAGCAGGAGCAATTTAGTCAGGCCTACTGGAGCCTGGTATGGTGGAAATTTAAGAAGAACAAGCTGGCTATTGTTGGAGCCATCATCATTATCCTCTTCTATACCTCGTGCGGCTTGTTCGCGGAATTCGTAGCGCCTTATCGCCTGGATTACCAATCCGATCATCTGGAATCACGCCCACAACCCATCGTTTTCAAGGACCCGCAAGGGAACTTCAGCCTGCGCCCTGCTGTATATGGTCTGAACCAAGAGGTGGACATGGCGACGCGCCGGCGCACCTGGGTGATTGATGAGGAGAGAATTTATCCGATTTCCTTCTTCGCCAAGGGCCAGTCATACAAGCTATTCGGCCTGTTACCCACTAACATCCACCTCTTCGGCGTGGATACGGAGAAATATCCAGACGGAACGATCTTTTTGTTTGGTACCGACCGTCTAGGCCGCGACCTGTTTTCACGCATATTCTACGGTGGACGTCTATCGTTGCTGCTTGGCCTGATAGGGCAATTCCTCACCCTTGTCCTGGGCATGGTGATGGGTGCCATTTCCGGCTTCTACGGCGGCGCGACGGATATTCTGATCCAGCGTCTGGTCGAGTTTGTCGGCGCTTTCCCCGATATACCGCTCTTTATGGCGTTGGCAGCCGCCATTCCAGTCACATGGTCACCCATTCTTGTCTACTTTATGCTGACGCTGATTCTGGTCTTCATCCGCTGGGGCGGACTGGCCCGGCAGGTGCGTGGTCTGATTCTCTCCTTGCGGGAACGCGAATACGTGTTGGCAGCGCAAAGCGCCGGGGCCAGCGACCGGCGGATTATGTTCCGCCACCTGCTGCCCGGCACAATGAGCCACGTCATCGTTATCGCCACGTTGATGATCCCCGGCATGATCCTCTCCGAGACGGCGTTGAGCTGGTTGGGTCTGGGGCTGCGCCCGCCGTTGACCAGTTGGGGCGTCCTGCTGCAAGAAGTCAGCAGCGTGCGCGTCATCCGCTTTGCGCCCTGGCAATTGATCACCGTCCCCTTCATCATCATCGCCGTGCTGGCCTTCAACATGCTCGGGGACGGGCTACGGGATGCCATGGATCCCTACGGTGGACGGTAAAAGGAGGATGCTATGGCTGAGCCTTTAGTCGAAATCAAAGATTTGCACGTAGAATTCGAAGTGCGCGACGGCATCATCCACGGCGTCGATGGGTTTACGCTCACCATCAACCGGGGTGAAACGTTGGGCGTGATCGGCGAGAGTGGATGCGGAAAATCCATCACTGCTAAAGCCGTGATGCAGATGGTGCCCAAGCCCGGCAAAATCACCGGTGGCGAAATTCTCTACTACCAGCGGGACAAGTATGATCCCAAAAAGCCCACCGAAGTCATCAACATCACCAAGCTACATCCCGACGGCGAGCAGATCCGCAAAATTCGCGGCGGTGAGTTTGCGATGATCTTCCAGGAGCCGATGAGTTCGCTGACACCGGTCTACACCACCGGCACGCTCATTGGGGAAGCCCTGAACTTGCACCGGATGGTCCCCAAAACCGTGGGGCAACAAATGGTACAGAACATCACTGCCTATCGCCCGGTTACCAAGGAAGAAGCGCGGGAAATCTCCATCGAGATGTTGCAAAAGGTAGGCATTCCCAAGCCCCACGAGCGCGTGGACGCCTATCCACACCAGCTTTCTGGCGGGCAGCGCCAGCGGGTGATGGTCGCTATCGCGCTCTCCTGCCATCCCTTTATGCTGATCGCCGATGAGCCGACGACAGCGCTGGATGTGTCAATCGAGGCGCAGATTCTCGACCTGATGCGCGGGTTGCAAGAGACGACGGAGATGTCGATTATGTTCATCACCCACAACCTGGGGGTCGTGGCGGAGATGGCAAAGGAAATCGTGGTGATGTATATGGGCAAGCAGGTGGAGGCAGCCAGCACCGATCGGGTCTTCTACGAACCCAAGCATCCCTACACCCGCGCGTTGCTCCAATCCATCCCCAAAGTGGGCAAGCGCACCGGCGACCGCCTGGCCTCCATCAAGGGTATGGTGCCCGATCCCTTCCACTTGCCGAGCGGCTGCGTCTTCCACCCACGGTGCCCCTCGTTTATGCCGGGTAAGTGCGATCAGATTACGCCGAGTTGGATCGAGGTCGAACCGGACCACTGGGCACGCTGTCTGTTATACGAGAACGTGTAGGAGGTAGAGCAAAATGGCTGAAAATATAGCAACCAAAAAAGCCGATCTTATCCTGGATGTGAAGGGGATGAAAAAATACTTCCCCATCCAGAAGGGCCTGCTCAAGAGGGTCGTCGGCAACGTAAAAGCCGTCGATGATGTGAGCTTCTACCTCCGCGAAGGCGAGACGCTCGGGTTGGTGGGCGAAAGCGGCTGCGGCAAAACCACCGTGAGCCGCACCATCATCCGTCTGTACGAACCAACCGCCGGCACAGCGCATTTCAGAACTGCGCTGTTCTCTACCAGCGGCAAGCCGGAGATGGTCAATATCTTCGACCTGGATAAGGATCAAATGAAACGCATTCGCCGTGAGGTCTCGATGATCTTTCAGGACCCCATCAACTCGTTGAACCCACGCATGTCGATCTTCGACATCGTCTCGGAGCCAATGGTGATCCACGGGATGAAAGTTGGCCCGGAGATGGAAGAGACCGTCATCACTTTATTGGAACGGGTGGGGCTGCGCAAGGAGCACATCCGCCGTTACCCGCACGAATTCTCCGGCGGGCAGCGCCAGCGCATCGGCATCGCGCGCGCGCTGTCGATGAACCCCAAGATCATCTTCTGCGACGAGCCGGTTTCAGCGCTGGACGTATCGATCCAGGCACAGACGCTGAACCTGTTGCAGGACTTGCAAGCGGACTTCAACCTGTCCTATGTGTTCGTCGCCCACGACCTGAGCGTGGTACAGCACATCTCGGACCGTGTCGCGGTGATGTACGTCGGCAAGATCGCGGAGATGGCCCACTCCGACGCGCTGTACAACGAGCCGCTGCACCCGTATACCGAGGCGCTCATGTCCGCGGTGCCCAAGCCGGATCCACGGTACGAGTCCGAGCGCATCATCATGCAAGGCGACGTAGCCGATCCCTCCAACCCGCCGCCGGGCTGCTACTTCCACCCGCGCTGCCGCTACGCCATAGACAGGTGCTCGATAGAGACGCCGGAATTCCGCGAACTCAAGCCGGATCACTTCGTGGCGTGCCATCGCGCCGAAGAACTCACGTTAAAGGGGGTATGACATGGCCGTAGCTGATAGATTAACCATCCTGCAACGCACGCCGTTGTTCCGAGGATTGAACCGGCGGCAGATCGAACAATTAGGGAAACGCTTCGTCGAACGCACGTATGCCCAAGGCGACAAAATCGTCACTCAGGGTAAGGGCGGCGAAGGCTTCTTCGTCATCATGGAAGGCCAGGCTGAGGCCATCCGTGAACAGGCGGATGGAACGCAGGTTGTTCTGAACCCGCTGAATCCGGGGGACTTCTTTGGTGAGATGGCCTTACTGACCGAGCAGGTACGTACAGCCTCTGTCATCGCTACCGAGCCGACGTGCTGTCTGGTGCTGGCGCAATGGGACTTCCTGGGTCTGCTGCGTGAGGATGCGGAGATGGCCGTCGCCGTGCTGCAAGAGTTGGCGGCGCGCTTTAGCCGCGTGATGGCGATTATTTAGCCTTTTCCAGACCTGACAGGTTTTCTGAAACCTGTCAGGTCTGGAATTCATAAACCAATCAGCCGCAGTGGATTCCCCCACCCTACCTGTTGCAGCTCTGCTTCACTAAATACATCGAGAGACGCCAGATGCGCCATACACTGTCTTGTCGTCGCCGATGAACCGACGAGACATTGCTTCTCCGGGTTGTGAAAGCGCCCCGAAGGCTCCAAAATCGCGTCGTTGTCGAGGAAGTGATAGTATCCCGGCGGCAGCCCCGCTACCGGCGATGCGTCGCTGACGACGATGAACCGCTCCGCCCCTTTTGCACGCGCCGCTACCTTGATCACCGACGCGGGCAAATGATGCCCATCCGTGATGAGCATCGCCGTGTACGCATCGTGCGCCAACCCTACCCACAACGGATTGTCGTGGCGCGACAGCACGTTCGGCAGGCCGTTGCCCAGATGCGTGAGCGCCGTCGCGCCCGCGCCCGCCATACGGTCGAGGTCGGCGGTCGTGAAAAGCGAGTGCCCGATGGAGACGGCGATCCCGCGTTCGACGGCGCAGCGCGCCAGATCGTCTGCGCCGGGCAGTTCCGCCGCCACCGTGAGTAACCGCACGCGCCTGCCGGCCCAGTCGAGCAACTGCTCCAACAGCGCGATATCGGGATCGCGGACGTAATTGGGATTGTGCGCCCCCACCGCGCCTGGCACGCGCGAAATGAACGGCCCTTCGAGGTGAAAGCCCAACAGCCGGCTCTCGAACTCCCCACACGCGAACTCTTCGCGCGCCATCACATCCGCCATCAACGGAAGATTGCGCGCGTAAGTTTCGAGCGAACTGGTGATCACCGTCGGCAGAAACGCCACCGTGCCTTGCGCCAACAGCGCCCGGCACGCGCGAACGAAATCTGCTTCGGTCAAGCTCGGACTGGAAAAATCCACGCCCAAAAAGCCGTTGACCTGCAAATCCACAAAACCGGTATCGATCACAGCTCCTGTTTCTCGAACTTCCGGATGGCGACAATGATACAGGCCACGGTCGCCAATAAGACCACGATGAGCGGCGAGAACGGGGCTGGCATCTGTCCCAACATAATGGTGGGGGCAATCGCGCCGCCGATGTCATTGTTAACCGGCATCACCAGCGACCACGGCAGCACGTAGGCCAGAAATGGCGCCATGCCGATCAAGTATTGCTGTCCAAAGAGCAGGCCCAAGGCAATGCCGATGACGGCCCCCCAACTGTTGAAAATCGCGCCCAACATCACCGTGAAGGCCAGGAAGAAGGCCAGGTGGAGCACCAGCACCAGCCAGCCCAACACGAAATTCCCCAACGCAACGTCGATGTGCGCAAGCTGAAACTGGATATATGCCCCTATGGCCGGGAAAAGCGCCATGGTCACACCCATGCCAAGCGCATTGGGCACGAGCTTGGACAGAATGTAGGCCACCCGCGAAACCGGCTTCGACAACACCCACGCCGCCGTCCCGGATTGTTTTTCGCCCACAATCGCACCTTGCATCATGATGATAATCGCCACCGCCGGAAACAGCCCGGCAAAGAGACAGTAGATCGACACCGCATCCACACCGGCGATCTCCTCTGCACCCCAGATGATACCCGCCAGCACAAAGTTGATCACCCCCGTCCAGATCAAGGCGTGAATCCACCACGTCTTCGTCTTCCACCAACTATTATGCCCGGCGCGCATTAGATTCCGCAGACCGCGCCGCCAGCCCTGTTCGTTCACCAACTGGAACGCACTATTGCCCGCCATCGCGCCCTCCTTCGACGATATCCACGAAGACATCCTCAAGCTCATACCGCCGGCGTTGAAAACTCGTCACAACCAGCGTCTCATCCGCCAACAACAAACGTAGCAGGCGCGCCTCCGCCGCGGCCTCGTCTGTCACGCTGACCGTCCACTGGATTTGATCGTTGTGGACGCGCGCCTGGATATCGGCGATCCAGTCCTGGGCAGCCACATGGCTGCGGGCGCGTTCCTCATCCCCCCTGAAGGCCACCGTGTAGACCGGAGCGCCGCTGCCCGCCAACAGCGCCTCGATAGGACCGGACGTGACCAGGCGACCCTTGTTCAAGATGGCGACGGTATCACTCACCTTCTGCACGTCATCCAGGATGTGCGTGGAGTAGAAAATCGTGGTGTGCTTGCGCAGGCGCTCCATCACGTCGAGCACATCGCGCCGTCCCAACGGGTCCAGAGATGCAGCAGGTTCGTCGAGGATGAGCAGGTCGGGGTAGTTGACTTGCGCCTGAGCAATGCCCAACCGCTGACGCTCGCCGCCGGAGAAGCCCCCCAACGGGCGGTCGGCTTTATCGGCCAGATCCACCAGTTCCAACATCTCGTCAACCCGCCTGGCGATTTCCACATCCGGCCCCGCGAAGAAAAACCGCGCGGTGAAGTCCAGCGCCTCTCGCGCCGTCATGTGCTCGTAGAAGCGCGGGTCTTGCGGCAGATACCCCACCCGCGCGCGAATGTCGACGCTATCGCGGAGAATATCCAGCCCGAACACCGCGCCGCCGCCGCGCGTCGGACGAATCAGACCAAGCAATAGCTTGATCGTCGTCGTTTTGCCGGCCCCGTTCGGTCCCAGAAATCCGAAAATGGAGTTCCTGTGAACTTCCAGGTTCAGACCTTCCAATGCCGCCACGTCCTTATACGTTTTAGTCAGGTCTTGCGTTTGAATCACTGTCGCTTCTGCCATACACACGCTCCTTTAAGAAATAGACCACGAATCTCCACGAATCCTGACGAATGGATTGCGAAATTAGTGGAGATTCGTGGTAAAAGTTTCATGCGCGTTTTGAAAGACCGTCAGGCCAACAACGCCGCCGCCGGTTCATCGAGAAAGAGGTCGCAGTGCGGATGCTGTTGCAAGATCGACGAGGGATGCAGGTTCGTCACCGGCCCTTCGACAGCTTTTTGCACGGCGATGGCCTTGCGCGCATCGGGCACGGTGCAAATGATGGCGGCACTCTTGATCATCTGCCGGATGCTCATCGAGATGGCCTGTGTGGGCACATCCGCGAACGTGGGAAACCACCCTTCACCCAGCTGCTGGCGGCGGCACGCTTCGTCGAGATTGACGACGATGTAGGGCGCTTCGGTGTCGAAGTCGGCGGGTGGATCGTTGAAAGCCAGATGGCCGTTCTCGCCGATGCCGATGCACGCCACATCGATGGGATGGGCGGTAATGAGATTTCCCAGGCGCGCGCACTCAGCAGTGGGATCGGCAGCCGCACCATCGACGTAGTGGAACTTTCGCAGCTCCGGCAGCTTGTCGGCGAACCGCTCCTTGAGATACTTGCGGAAGCTTGCCGGATGCGTAACCGGCAGGCCGATGTACTCGTCGAGGTGGAAAACCGTCACTTTCGACCAGTCCACGTCTTGCTTGACCAGGCTTTCCAGCATCTCGAACTGGCTTGCACCCGTTGCCAGGATCAGATTTGCTGCGCCACACTCCGCAGTCGCCACGTTGAGCCATTGCGCCGCTCGCTCCGCCGCCGCCATACCCATCTCACGCTTCGTTGCAAAAATGTGTAAGTTCATTATGACGCTCCTTGTGAGTCATCAGCGATCAGTTTTCAGCCGTCAGCCAGAGCAGAAGGGACTGATAGCTGAGAGCTGACCGCTGACAGCTATGCTAAACACCGGCACGCAATCCCTTCACCCGCCTCTTTGGGCCAGCAGCGATTGCCAGAGATACAGGCAGAGCGCGCCTGGCCTTGCTGCAAACGATTCGGGAAGTCAGGCTCGGCGATGAGAGGACGGCACAACGCGATGAAATCCGCGTCGCCCGCGTCGAGCACGTCATCCATCACCTGCCGCGAGCGGAAGCCGCCGACGAGCATCAATGGCAAAGGTGCGACGGGGCGCACCGCTTGCGCAAAATGGCGGAAGTAGGCTTCATCTTCGGCTTTGCGAACCCCTGCCTTGGAGTTCTGGATGGCCCCGGCTGTAATGCCGCCGCTCACTTCGACAGCGTCCAGCCCCATCTCGGCCATTGCCGCCACGACGCGCACGCTCTCGTCCAACATCAGGCCGCCCTCGACGCCATCCACCATCCCAAACTTGATGAACAACGGGTAATCCGGCCCCACCTGAGCGCGCACCGCCGCGCAAACCGCGCGCAAGAAGCGCATCCGGTTCTCCAGATCACCACCCCAGGCATCGGTGCGATGGTTGACGAACGGCGAGAGGAACTGGTTGATCAAGTAACCGTGCGCACCGTGCAATTGCACTGCGTCGAAGCCGGCAGCCTGCGCGCGACGGGCAGCTTGCGCGTAAGCGTCGATGGCGCTTTCGATCTCATCGGGCGTCATCTCGCGGGCTGGCTGCGGCAGGAACGGCGCATCCACCGCCGATGGCGCAATCGTCCCGGCGACGCTCTCACGGGCGCACTGCATCCCGCCGTGGTTGATCTGCACGGCGATCTTGCCGCCTTCTTGATGTACAGCCTCGACCAGATCGGCCAGTCCGGGGATCAGCGCATCGTCGTAGATGCCGGTCATCCCCAAGTGACACCGCCCCACAGGATGCACGTACATGTGCCCGGTGATGATCAAACCCACACCGCCCCGCGCCAGATCACGGTACAGCGATGCAACTTCCGGCAGAGGACGGCCCTCGTCATCAGCCATCCGTTCAGCCGTCGCCGAACGAACGAGGCGGTTTGCCAGCGTTAACGTACCAAACGTACCCGGTGTAAATAACAAGCTCATCTGACTCCTTCCCAAGATAACCGCTAATCGCACGAATCTACGCGAATCATTTTAAAAGATCAGCGAAAATTCGCGTAATTCGCGGTTGAAAATCCTTTATTCACCAACAGAAAGTCTGAATCGAGTGCGCAGGGCTTTCGGCAATGGCAACCTTACCGGCGAATTTGAGCGCGAAAGGTACGTCCTTCTCCGTGCGGTTGAGCACGACGACGGCGATTCGTCCATCAGGATTGATGAACGCCGTCGTTTCCAGCTCGTCGCACGTCGGCGCGGCGATGATGCGCTGCGCGCCGGGACGGATGTAACGCGAGAAGTGGCCGATGTAGTCGTAGGAACTCTGGTAGAGCACTTCGCCCGTACGCGTGTCGGCGATGATGGGGGCGCTGCAATAGTTGCCCACGTGGTTCGGCCCACCGATCTCATCCAGCACCAGGTTCCAATCCACCCACCCCACCGTCCAGCGATTGAGGTCGTTGACCATCGAGCGCGCATACCGCTCGCCCACGGCCCACTCGCCGAGATGCGGCCCGCCTTCCTGGCAACCCTCGGTGAAGAGCAGGTGTTTGTCGGGATAGGCGTCGTGTACGCGCTGGACGTTGTCGAAAGCATCGACGACGTACCAGTGAAAGCCCGTCCCCCACACGTAGCGTGCGGCTTCCGGATCATCCAGCACGACCTTGGCGCGCTCGTAGACCAAGTCGCGGTTGTGATCCCAGATGATGAGATTGACGTCGCCCAAACCCTCACGCTCCAACGACGGGCCGAGGTAGTCGCGCACGAAATCACGCTCTTCCTCGCCGGTGTAGATGCAGGAATCCCAGGTCTGGGTCGCAAGCGGTTCGTTCTGCACGCTCAAGCCCCAAATCGGGATGCCCTCCCTCTCATACTCGCGGATGTAGCGGCAGTAGTAGCACGCCCAGACGTCGCGGTACTCCGACTTGAGCTTGCCGCCGTGGTTCATCTCGCCGTTGGTCTTCATCCACGCGGGCGGACTCCACGGCGAGGCGAACAGCTTGAGCGCCCCACCCGCCACCGCCATTGCCGCCTTGATCATCGGGATCAAGGCCTGCCGGTCGCGGTCGATGGAGAAGTGCGTGAGGTCCACATCGCCATCCACTTCATCGTAGGCGTAGTTGCCCAGCGAGAAGTCGCAACTGTTGATGTGCGTCCGGCAGAGGGTATAGCCGATCCCTGCCTCAGGATCGAAATACGCCCTGAGGATTTCGGCCTGCTTCTCCGGCGGCATTTTGTACAACGTCACCGCCGCGGCCTCGGTGAACGCGCCGCCGAAGCCCTCAATGGTCTGAAAGCGCGTCCCCGCGTCCACCGTGATGGACGCCATATCGGGCACAGGCCCGCCGGTAAACGTTAATGGCGTTTGCGCGGCCAGGCGCTCTCCCGTGCCCTGTGCGGTACAAATCACTTGGATCACCATGTCTGCCATACTCACCTCCCTGAGATAGTTCCAATGGTCCCAGTGGTTCTAATTTTGCTTGGTCTGGATCGCTCCAGACCAGAGCAGAGATCTGACGATCCCCTCGAAGCAATTTGTGATCAACTGAGTCTGGTAGTCTTTAGTCCAATAGTCTAATAGTCTTTCGTAAAGTTTCAAGTGTGGGTATAATGCGAATAGTCCGGTTGTGCAGCAACAATGATTATGCGACTAACGACTACCCGACTAGCGGAGGAAATATGATGAACTGGATCGTCTCAGAAACGGAATTTGATCCCACGAAATTGCATCACAAGGAAACCGTGTTCACCATCGGCAACGGTTACCTGGGCACACGCGGCGCGTTCGAGGAGGGCTATCCCGGCGCGCAGCCGGCGACGCTCATCCACGGCGTTTTCGACGATGTGCCCATCGTTTATACCGAGTTGGCGAACTGCCCTGACTGGCTGCCGCTTTGCATTAGCGTGGAAGGCGAGCGTTTCCGGCTCGATCAAGGGACAGTATTGGCCTACCGGCGCGAACTCGATGTGCAACGCGGCGTCCTCAGCCGTGAGGTGGGCTGGCGCAGTCCCGGTGGACACGCACTCGACCTGCGCTTCGAGCGGTTCGCCAGCCTTGCCGATGAACACGTCGTCGCTATCCGCTGCGAGATAACGGCTGTTGATCGCTCCTGCGCAGTCACGGTGCAAGCGGGTATCAACGGCTATCCCGACAACATGGGCGTGCTGCACTGGACGTGGCTCGATCAAGGTGTGGATGCGCCGACGGCCTGGCTCCACACGCGCACGCGCCATTCGGGACTCATGTTGGGGATGGCGATGCGGATGGTCGTCAACGGAACGACGACCCCGGTACAAACGATGGATTGTCACAACTGCCCGGCGTTGGCAACGACATTCACGGCGCACCCCGGACAACCGGTCGTCATCGAAAAGATAGTGACGATCTTCACCTCGCGTGACGTTGCACAGCCGGTACAAGCGGCGCAGGAACGACTCGCTGGTTTACCCGATTACGTTGCGTTGCGTACCGCGCACGAAGCAGCCTGGGCCATTGTCTGGGAAGACAGCGACGTGATCATCGAGGGCGATCCCGGCGCGCAATTGGCCGTGCGCCACAGCCTGTTCCAGATTCTCGCCGCCGTCCCGCGTCACGATGACCGGGTGAGCGTCTCGGCGAAAACGCTCTCCGGCTTCGGGTATCGCGGGCACGTCTTCTGGGATACCGAGATTTTCCTGCTGCCGTTCCTCACGTACACGCAACCTGCACTGGCCCGCAATTTACTCACCTACCGCTATCACACGCTGCCGGGCGCGCGCCGTAAAGCGCAGGCCAACGGCTACGAGGGCGCGATGATCGCCTGGGAGAGCGCGCAGACCGGCGACGAGGTGACGCCGCGCTGGGTCCCCGGCCCGCAGGGCGAGGAACTGGTGCGCATCTGGTGCGGCGACATCGAATTGCACATCACCGCCGACGTGGCCTACGCCGTCTGGCACTACTGGCAGGCCACCGGCGACGATGCGTGGATGCGCGACTACGGCGCGGAAATCCTGCTCGACACTGCCGTCTTCTGGGGAAGTCGCGCCGGGTGGAATCCGGCGCGGCAGCGCTACGAGATCAACGACGTGATCGGCCCGGACGAGAACCACGAGCACGTGGACAACAACGCCTTCACCAACGGGATGGTGCGCTGGCACCTGCAAACCGCGCTCGACACGATGGCCTGGCTGCAAACCACTGACGCGGAACGCGCCGCGGCCTTGACCGCGCAGCTCGACCTGACGCCGGAACGGCTGGCGCGCTGGCGCGACATCAGCGAACGCATCGTCATCCTGCACGATCCGCAGACCGGCTTGATCGAGCAGTGCAACGGCTTCTTCGCCCTGAAGGACGTCAACCTGGCGGACTACGAGCCGCGCACCAAATCAATGCAGGCCATTCTCGGCATCGAGGGTGCGAATCAACATCAGGTGCTCAAGCAGGCCGACGTGATCATGTTGCTCTACCTGTTGCGCGACCGGTACGACGACGCCACACTGCGCGCCAACTGGGACTACTACAACCCGCGCACCGATCACACCTACGGCTCGTCGCTCAGCCCGGCGATTCACGCCGCCGTCGCCTGTATGATGGATGATCCGCAGCAGGCGTACACCCACTTCACCCGCGCCGCGCTGGTGGATTTGGAAGACGTGCGCGGCAACGCCGCCGAAGGCGTCCACGCAGCCTCGGCGGGTGGCTTGTGGCAGGCGCTCGTTTTCGGCTTTGCCGGTCTGCGCCTGACGAACGCCGGCCCGGTCGCCGTCCCCCGGCTGCCCGATCATTGGACGCGGCTCAAGTTCCGTCTGTATTGGTGCGGGCAGGCATACACATTCGACATCCGCCCCAATCCCGGCCCAGACGACATTCGCGGCGTGATCTTCGACCTCGACGGCGTACTCACCGACACGTCCGAGTTCCACTACCTGGGCTGGAAACGGCTCGCCGACGAGGAGGGCGTCCCCTTCGACCGCGAGGCCAACGAGGCGCTGCGCGGCGTCTCGCGGCGGGAGTCGCTGCTGTTGTTGCTCGACGGTCGCCCGGCGACAGAGGATCAAATGCAGGCAATGATGGCCCGCAAAAACCGGTACTACCAGGAATACGTCGAAGGGGTGACGCCGGAGAATCTGTTGCCGGGGGCGCTGTCGCTGTTGCAAGAACTGCGCGCGGCGGGGATCAAAATCGCCATCGGCTCGGCAAGCAAGAACGCGTGCACGGTCATCGAGAAGCTGGGCATCGGGGCGTACATCGATGCCGTGTCCGACGGCTACAGCGTGGACAAGGTCAAACCGGCGCCCGATCTCTTCCTGCACGCCGCCGCCCAACTGGGCTTGCAACCCTGGCAGTGCATCGTCGTCGAAGATGCCGCGGCGGGCGTGGAAGCGGCGCTGGCGGGCGGCATGTGGACAGTAGGACTGGGGCCGCAAGAGCGCGTCGGCGCAGCGCACGTCGTTTTTCCCAGCTTGGAAGGCGTCGACTGGCAGGATATTCTGGGCCAATTGTAGGCGCAGTATATACAAACCGGGCGTTTCACGGTATACTATACGCACCATAACCTTTCAGCCACACAAGCCAAATGGAGGCATCGAAAGCCATGTCGGTTCGCACCGTCACCGAGACTTACACCTATTTGCGCCAGAGCATGCCTATGCTCGCGCAACAGACCACCGCGATGACCCTGTAGAACCTCACCGAAGTCAAACTGCGAGACATTTGCCGCAACCCAGAAGAGTTGCCAGGCTTGCCCATAATGAGTTGAGGAGGTGTCTATTGGGTTCGCCCCACTTTTGCGCGCTTTCGTGTTTATCCCGGACTTTGCGATTGACCACCACGACAGCTATGGACCAGACAAGCAGGGGGCGTCATTTCCCCCTCGGAGGATAAATACATGTCGATCGTACGTTTCCTGGTGCGACGTGTGCTATTGATGCTGATCACGTTTGTGGTCATCACAGCGATGTTGTATGGGGTGATGATGCTGTCGCCGGCGGAGGCGCGGGCAACGTTGTACATGCCCAGGAGCGATTTTGGAATTTCGATAAATCAGCTCCGAGTCATCATCGAGCAGCATGGCCTGGATGACCCTTACCCGGTGCAATATGTGCGGTGGCTGGGAAGTATGTTGCGGGGCGACTGGGGATGGAGTCCCGGATTGCGCGATGATGTGCTAAAAGCGCTGCTCCGCCGCACACCGGTGACGGCCGAATTGACGCTGTGGTCGGTGTTGCTGTTCATCCCGTTGGGCATCATCAGTGGAGCCGTGGCGGCCTGGCGGCGCGGGCGCGCACCGGATCACAGCTTTCGTCTGTTGGCCTTCATCGCCACTTCGGTCCCCTCGTTTATTCTGGGATTGATGCTGCTGGCGATCTTCTACGTGGGGCTGCGGTGGTTTCCCATAGGAAGGCTGGCGGTATCCAGCGAGTTCGTGGTCAAATCGGCGGCGTTCAAGACATACACCGGCTTGCTGGTGGTGGATGGTCTGCTCAACGGGCGCTCCGACATCACCCTGGACGCGCTGCGGCATCTGGTACTGCCGGTCCTTACGCTGAGCCTGGCACACTGGGCCACGTTGGGCCGGGTCACGCGGGCGGCGATGTTCGAGGAACTGCATAAAGACTACATCACCACGGCGCGCGGCAAGGGATTATCGTGGCGGCAAACGGTCTGGCGGCACGCGCTGCAAAACGCCATGCTCCCCGCGCTGAACAGCAGCGCACTATCGGCAGCCTCGTTGGTAACAGGCGTGCTCATTGTAGAAGTCATCTTCGCGCTACCCGGCGTCTCCGCATTGCTCGGCGCAAGTACGCGCGTTATTGGATCTATCATACCGGACGTCGCGGCCACGATGGGGTTTGCCGTCTATGGCGTGCTGTTGGTGTTGCCGTTGATGTTTATTCTGGATGTACTTCAGGCCCTCATCGATCCCCGCCTGCGGGAAGGAACGGTGCTGTGAGACGTCTCCGTCATTTCTTCACCGTGCGCCTAAACTGGCTGGCCATGCTCATAATCGGCTTCTTTTTCGCGGTGGCCGTCGCCGCCCCTTTGCTCGCGCCGCCGGACGATCCGGCCCATCCAACACCGTACCGGTATGTGGAAGGAGAAACACAAATAGCGCCGCTGCCGCCACAGTCCGACCTACCGCTGGGGACAGTCGCCTATTTGATGGACAGCACAGACGGGCGCGAATTGTTGCACTTCGATATTTACTATTCGTTGGTGTGGGGAACGCGCGCCGTGTTGCGGTTTGGTCTGCTCACGGCACTGACAGCGGCGACACTCGGTGTGATCATCGGTGCGGTCAGCGCGTATGCGGGCGGTGCGCTCAACTTCGTGTTGATGCGGATCACGGATGCATTTCTGGCCTTTCCGATGATTGCCGGGGTATGGCTCTTTCGCATGCTGATACAGACGGCTAACCTGGAGTTGGTAGATTACATCAATTTTGTGCCGGTCAGCGTGCCTTCTACCCCTTTTCAACAGTTGATACTGACGTTAGGGGTTGATCCGGTGATGCTGACGTTGATTCTATTTTCCTGGATGAGTTACGCGCGGCTGATCAACGCCAACATAGTCAGCCTGAAGGAAGCCGAGTACGTGCAGGCGGCCAAAGTGACGGGACTACGCCCCCTGCGTATCATCTTCCGGCATCTGTTGCCCAATGCGATTGCACCGGTCACTGTGCTACTGGCGCGCGATATCGGCGGGATGGTCGTGATGCAAGCGGCCTTTGCCTTTATCGGCGTCAGCGGTACAGTCAACAGCACTGCCATTCCGGAATGGTCGCGTTTGCTGATGATGGGGCGGAACTGGATTATCGGACAAAATGGCAATCCCTTTATATACTGGTGGCTCTATCTCCCTGTGACAGCGGCGCTGATTCTATTCGGTATTGGCTGGAACCTGCTGGGGGACGGGCTTAACCTGACACTCGACCCGCACGAAGTGACACACAGACATCCTTAGGAGACGTCACTATTTGCGCACTCGTATCATTGGACTATAATACAATTGTAGTTCATCAGCCTGACAAGGAGGGAACATTATGACAGACCTGGATCAAACGGTAGAGATTCTCGGCAAAGTGCCGCTATTCGAAAACCTGAAGAAGCGTCAACTCCAAAACCTGGCGCGGATTTTTGTGGATCGCGTGTGCGCTCCCGGCGAGGTGATCGTGCCACAGGGCCGCGACGGATACGGATTTTTCGTCATCGCATCCGGCAAGGCCGAAGCCGTGCGCGAGAAAGCCGACGGCAGCAAGGCAGTGGTCAATCACTTTGGTTCGGGGGATTTCTTCGGCGAGTTAGCCTTGCTCGATAACGGTCCGCGTACCGCATCCGTGATCGCCACAGAAGAGACCGAATGTCTGATCCTCCCCCGCGAGAATTTCCTCGGCGTACTCAAGCGAGACGGCGAAATGGCTGTGGACATTATGGTGGAACTCGCCAAACGCTTCCGCATGGCTTTGGATGCGTACTACTAGACCGTGATGCGTGATATGTGATATGTGAAACGTACTACGTACTCTTCACTGTTCACTCCTTACTCTTTTGGGGCGCGCTACACAGAAGCAGCATACCTGTGACGCGCCCATTTTTATCTAAATAATGAAATGTCCTGAGTGCGGCTTCGAAGCCCGTAGACGGGCTAAATTCTGCGGGATGTGCGGTGCACGTCTCCGGCTGGTTTGCCCTGCCTGTGGAACGGAGAATCCGCACGTCTACAACTTTTGCAGCGAGTGTGGCAACCCCCTCGACGCCGACGCCACATACAACGTCCCGCTGCGCTCACCAGAAATCACGCTAGAACGTGCGCCGGAGCATACGCCAGAGCGCGTGGTGGAACGTGCGCCAGAAGGTGTAGCAGGAAGTGCGCCGGAATCTGCTGAACTTGTCCAGTTCGAAGGGGAGCGCCGGCTGGCGACGATCATCCTCGCGGACGTGAAAGGCTCCACCGACCTGATGGAACAGGTCGGCACCGAAGCCTGGGTCAAAATGATGAACCGCGTTCTCCAGATTCTGGAGACGGAGGTCTATCGCTACGGCGGCAAAGTCGATCAATTTCGTGGTGATGGTCTGGTCGCCTTCTTCGGTACGACGACCGCGCACGAGGACGACCCGGAACGCGCGGTGCTGGCGGGCATGGCGATGCAAGCCGCGCTGCAACCGTTTGCTGCCGATCTGGAAAAACGCGAGGGCATCAGTCTGGCGCTGCGCGTGGGCGTCAACACGGGCGAGGTCATCGTCACCAGTGTGGGCAACGACCGCCAGTACCGCGAAGAGACGGCTATGGGAGAGGCCATCGCGCTCGCCGCGCGTATGGAGACCGCTGCCGAACCCGGCACCGTCCTGGTGAGTGAGAACACATTCCGCCTCACCGCCTCGCAGTTTGAGTGGTTGCCGCTCGGTGAGATCAAGGTCAAAGGCGTGAGTGCACCCATCGCGGTCTACCGCCCCCTGGCACCTTACGCCAGCCTCGAAAGGCCCGAGGCTTACGACCTTTCCAGCCCACTCATCGGGCGGGATGCAGAGGCAGAAAGCCTCAAAGCCTGCATCGAAGACCTGAGCGATGGTATAGGCGGCATCGTGATGATCACCGGGGAACAGGGAATGGGCAAATCGCTGCTGACCAACGGCGTGCGCCAGTACTTTGCCCGGCAGAATGCGCTCCTGGCTGAAGCGCGCGACAAAGGCGCCGAGACCGGCAGATCAGCAGCAAGTACGGAGATTGGCGTCATCTGGCTGCGTGGGCGCTGTCGCTCCTACACCCAGTCGCAGCCTTACGCGGTGTGGCAGGATATGCTACGCAGTTGGCTCGGTATACGCCCGGACGAACCGCACGAGCAGACGCGCGACCGGCTGCACCAACAGGCCGAGGTGCTGTGGGGCGATCAGGCCGACGAGTATTATCCCGACCTGGCGACCCTGTTGTCACTCCCGCTGGAAGCGGATCACGCCGAACACATCAAGCGGCTCGACGCCGACAGCCTGCGCCAGCAGTTTTTTCTCACGCTGCGCAGTTGGATCGAGGCGCTCACCCAACAAGGCTCGGTCGTACTCACCTTCAGCGATATGCACTGGGTGGATGCCACGTCGCTGGACCTGCTCCGATACTGTCTGCCGCTGTGTGATTATACCGATCTGCTATGGTTGTTCGTCTTCCGGCCGGATCGCACCTCGCAAGTATGGGAATTCCGCTATTACATCGAGACCGAGTACCCGCACCGGCTGACCACGCTCAACCTCGCCCCCCTTGACGCCGAGCAAAGCCGGGAGATGATCGCCGAGTTGATCGGCGCGGACGTGCTCCCCGCAGCCACACAGGACCTCATCATCAACAAGGCCGAGGGCAATCCATATTACATCCAAGAAATGGTACGCGCGCTCATTTTCGAAGGACTCCTGGCCCGCGACCCAGAGGATGGTCGCTGGCGCACCACCCAGGCGGTCACCACCCTCAGCCTGCCCGACAGCCTGCAAAGCCTGTTGCTGGCGAGTATCGACCGGCTCACACCCGAAGAGCAGCATGTCCTGCAAATCGCCTCGGTGGTCGGTACCGTGTTCTGGTCGAAGATCATCGAAGTTCTGGCAGCGCAGCCCGCGCGGGTAAAAGCCCATCTCACGGCATTGCAACGCGCGCAGTTAATCCGCGAGCGCGGGCGATCATCGGAGTTAGGGATCGAGTACGTCTTCCGCTCGTCGTTGATCCGCGATGCCGCCTACGAGCGCCTGCTCAGCACCCAGCGCACCAACTACCACCTGCGCATCGCGGAGTACGTCGAAGGCCACTGCTGTCGGGCAGAGGCGACCCAGCCTGCTCCGCAGTTCTACGGGGCGCTGGCTTACCACTTTCGGCGCGCCGGCCTGCCGGAGAAGGAGTTGTATTACAACCTTAAGGGCGCCGAGCACGCCAAGCACATCTACGCCAACGCCGAGGCCGGCAAGCAGTACACCCGTGCACTGGAAATCCTCGACACAATGGAATGCGAAACAGACGACGAAGCGCGCCGTCGCGCTATTCGTGCGCAGCGTTTTAAGGTGCTGAACGAGCGGCGCGCCGTCTTCTACCTGATGGGCCAATTCGAAGCGATGTGGGCCGATGCTAAAGCATTGCTGCCGCTGGCAGAGCTATTGTCCGACGATCCCACGTTCACCATCGATGCGTTACTCCAACAGCCGGGGGTGGCCGATTACCAGAGCAAGGAAGAGATTGAAACCGGTATCCCGATGGCGCAGCAAGCTCTGGTCTTGGCGCAGCAGTTGGGCGACCGGCGGCGCGAAATGGAAAGCCTCATCGCTATCGTCAACCATCGTCTGGCCCTGAGCGATCCAGAATGGCAACCGCTGGCCGAGCGCGCCCTCGAACTCGCCCGCCAGTTACAGGATGAACACTACGAAGCGCGCTTTCTCATCGGGATGGGTGGCATCTTCGCTTTCAGCGACGAACCGGGGCTTAGCATGGAATACCTGGAAGCAGCCGCCGCGCTCGCCATGCGCCAGGGCCTCGACGACAAGATCACCCAGATGTCGCTGCTCAACCTGCTGGGATTGGAATTCGAGCGCAGCGGCGACTACTATCGTCTGCTGACGGAATATCAGCAAGAGCGGCTCAACATCAGCCGTGAGATCGGCCATCGCCCCAACGAGAGCAAGGCGTTGCAAGCCTGCGGGCGGATTCAGGGTATCTACCTGGGCGATTATCAGGGCGGTCTGGGATTGTTGGAAGAGTGCCGCCGCATCCTGATCGGCTCCCGCGACGAAGTTTATCCTCTGTTCCACATCGCCCAGATCCAGAGCGAGCAGTACCAGTACACCGAGGCGCTCGCCAGCCTCGAACGCATCCGCGCCATCGGCGAACCGCTCCAGGATCGCGGGTTGGCCAGCCTGAAACTGGTGTGGGCCATCCTCTACAACGCGCTCGGCGACGAAGCGCACCTGTACATGACATTGGAACTGGCCGAAGAAGTCCAACAAATTGCCCTCCAGAGTCCTCTCGTCTCACGACAATACGAGATGGCGGCGCTGTGCAAGGCCGCCACCGCGCACCTCAAACTGGCGATACTCGCCAAAGATGCCGCTACGACCAAACCCGGCGCCGTCTACGGTCATCTGGATAGCGCATTGAACGCCGCCCAAAAGGCGTTGGACCTCTATAACACGTTCGGCTTTGTGCAAATTACCGAGTGTGTGAGCGAAGAAATCCTCTTCCGCTACAGTCAGGCGCTTGCCGCCAACGAACAGCAGGAAGAGGCAAACAAATATCTTCGCCGGGCCTATGACGAGATGGCGCGCAAACACGCGCTCATCCCCACCGATAGCTACTTCCGCCGGACCTATCTCGAGAACATCCTCCTGCACCAGGAGATTCGCGCCGCGTATGCGGCGCGGGTTGGCCTGATCCTGACAGAGTCCGGTCAAGTGCCCCATCTGAGCCTCATCCCAGAGACATAAAACTAACGCAACTGCTACGAAATCGCCACACAAACTTTATCCTAACGTAACGGATTTGTGCTATGATTACGGTGATAGCATCAGCCGATTGTGCTGGCGACAGGCGACTATAATTATGTTTTGAGTGAGTCCTTAAGGACGGTGCAGATTATGACGCAATTCCTCAACAAGCTGTTCAACATTCGCTCGGAAGAATGGCCGCGCTTGCTGCTGCTCTACACGATGCTCCTGGCGCTCACGCTCGGCGCGGTTTGGGGCGAGACGATCGTCGCAGCGGCTTTCCTGGAACAGGTAGGGGTGAGAGGCCTGCCCTGGTTCTTTATGATCAGGGCCATTCTCTCTATCCCCGCGGTTGCCATCTACACCGCCTTCGCCGACCGCATCGCCAGCCGCAAGCTGTTGATCGGCATCTTGCTCATCGGCGGCGCGGGCATCCTCGTCGGCTTGGGGTTGCTGAACTTCGGCATACCGTATATCGCCTACCCGCTCCTCTACTTGCTGATCTACGTCCCGCTCACCGACATCCTCTCTGCGCATTGGTACACCTACATTGATGATTTCTACGACACGCGGGCGGCCAAACGTATCGTGCCGGTCTTGGGCACGGCGGGCAGCATCGGCGGGATTATCGCCGGGTTGAGTATGGAATCGCTCAACAAAATCCTCTCGCCCAACAGCATCATCGTCGTGTGGCTGAGTATGTTGGGCGTGATGGCGCTCGGAGCCTGGCTGATGCCGTACCTCATGAAATCGCCCAACGGTACGGCCCAACGCGGCGCACCCGCCGTCAAAGCTAAAGCGACAGAGAAAACGCGCGTTTCCTATCTCAGTGAGCTACGCGAAGGCTACCGCTACGTCACCCAATCGCGTTTCTTGCGCTGGATTGCCGTCGCGACACTCGTGATCGTCATCCTGCTCAACTTCGTCGGCTACCAAACCAGCGAGATTATCGTGAATCGGTTGCAAACCACCGAGGCCATGGCGAATTTCTACGGTTTGGTCACCGGTATCGCCAACCTGATTATGCTGCCCTTCCAACTGTTCTTCCTCAGCCGCATCATCGGCTGGATTGGGGTGGGCAACGCTCACATGATCTTCCCGGCGGGCAACCTGGCAATATGCGCGGGCCTGGTGTTCTTCCCCGGCTTGCCGATGGCCGCGTTCGGCTACTTCAACAGCACCGCCTTCTACGGCAACGTCGGCTATCAGATCAACAGCCTGCTCTACAACGCTGTACCGCTACGCATCAAGGGACGCGCACACGCCTTCATCGATGGCCTCGTCGCGCCCATCGGCGCGTTCATCGGCAGCATCCTACTGTTACCGCCGTTCGTCGCGGTGGGGTGGTTCCTGCCCGCGCTCACGCTGGCGCTCGCCGTCGCCTACATCGCCAACACGCTGATCGTGCGCCACCAATACGGGCAGGCGCTCGTCAAAATGCTCGAACAGGAAGACTACTCCTTCCTACTCACCCAAAACGTCTCTGAGCTAACCGTTGCCGATCCGGCGACGCTGAGCAAACTGCGCCTGAAGCTCGAAAGCAGCACCAGTCACGAACTCACAGTCTTTATGGCGCAACTCATCAGCCGCATCGGCGGGCGCGACGCCATCCCCATCCTCAGCCACGCCACCCACGCCGCGCCCGAAAGCCACACGCGTGCTGCCATCCTCGATGTGATCGCCGCTGCCGACCTGCGCGGCGATGCGGTGCGCCAACTGTATCTCGACTTCATGAACGATCCCGCCGGGCAGGTGCGCCAGTCCGCCATCGTGGGCTTGCAACAGCTTGCTGCACCCAATGACCCCGAATTTCTCACGTATATGGCGAACCTGGTCTACGATCCCGACATCAACGTGCGCGGGCAGGCGCTTACCGTCCTGGTGCAGGTGGATAAGTTATACAGCCTCAAGCCCGCCGTGGATGCGCTCGAAGCCATCCTGACCGGTGACAATCCGCAGCACCGCGCCTACGGCGTGCGCATCCTGGGACAAATCAAGAGCGAGCACACCCTCAACCGGCTGATGAACTATCTGGACGATCCCGCGGACGAAGTCCGGCTCGAAGCGGCCCTGGCCGTCGAAGCTGCCGTGCAGAAAGCGGCGCTCAACGACGCAATGAAAACCGAGATCGAAGCCAAAATCAGCCCCCGTCTCAGCGACCCCGTCGAACGCACGCGCCAGGCCGCGCTTGTGGCATTGGGACGCGCGGGCAGTCGCAAGACCTACCCGCTCATCGTCAACGCGCTCACCGACGCCAGCCCGCAAGTCCGCGAGACCGCCGCCGCGACGCTCGTGGCGCTCGGCAAGGCCATCATCCCGGTGATCCATCCCCGGCTCGATGCGCCGGATGCGCAACAGCGCAAAATGGCCGCGGTCGTCCTGAGCCGTATCAATCCCAAGGAATTCGGCCCGCTCATCGTCGGCGCGAACATCACCGGCAACCTGCTCGCCATCTACGGGAACTTCGGCCTGGTCGAAGCGCTGGAGCCGTGCGCTACCTATCCGGCTTTCGGCGTGCTGCAAAATGCCCTGCGCGAACAGGGCCAGCGCCTCACCTCGGAAATCTTCTACCTGCTCTCCGCCATCCAGGACCCCAGCAGCGTGGACATCATCAGCGACTCACTGCACAGCGACAACCCCCGTACGCGCGCCAACGCCGTGGAAGCCCTGGAATCGCTCACCTCGCCCAAAACCGCCGAGTTGATCGCGCCGCTGTACGAGCCGGAGACCCCCACGAGCAAATACCTGGAACTGAGCAAGGAAACCTGGGATATGGAGCCGCTGGACACCGTCGAAGCCATCCACAAACTCGCCGCCACCCCCGACGATCCCTGGGTGCGCACGATGACGGTTTTCGCATTGGGACAACTCGGCGCGGCGCTCGTTCCACCCGCGCCGGTGACGCCCCCCACTCCCGAGCCGCCATCCGCCACACCGGAAGCCGCGCCACGCCGCACACGCCGCGCGGCGCCCAAAGACCTCTTCGCCGCCCTCGAGGCGCCGAAGGCGGAAGCGCCCCAACCCACCACGCCGCCCGCAGACGCTGCGCCTGCAGACGGCGCGCCTGCGCCCCGCGCGCGCCGTCGCCCACCCGCCGATCTGTTCGGCGCGTTGGACGGCCCCAAAACCGAAGCGCCAACAGCCGATGCCAAAGCCGTCGAACCACCAAAACCAGACGCTCCCCCTTCCCCTCTCTCTCTCTCTGTCTCTCCCTCTCTCCCCCTCACGCTCGCGCAGATCGAGGCGCTCCTGGCGACGGCGCTCAGAGACCCGGTAGAGGAAGTCCGCCTCGCGGCGCAGGCCGCCAAACGGCTAATCGCCGGCATGCAAACCGACTTTATGAAGGAGGACCTTATGCTTTCTGCCATTGAAAAGATCATTTTCCTCAAAGAAGTCCCCTTCTTCCAGGGGATGACCATCGACCAGCTCAAAATCCTGGCGAACGTCTGTGAGGAAGAAATGTACGAGGAAGACATGCGCATCTACAACGACAACGATCCCGGCGGCGCGCTATACGTCGTGGTCAGCGGGCGCGTCGGCATCGAGCAGGAGAAGCGCGCCGGTTCCTTCGCGCGGCTGGCAACCGTCGAGGCGCACTCGTACTTCGGCGAGGCCAACTTCTTCGACAGCAGTCCGCACACCACTTCCGCCGTCGCCATCCAGGACACGCTCACGCTGCGCCTGCGCCGCGAACCGCTCATCGCCCTGGCGCGCCAAAACCCGGAGATGTCGCTGGCGCTCATCAACGTCCTCAGCGAGCGGCTCCGCGAATCCAACGACCGCATCGCCGACCTCACCCGCGCCCGCCCGCGCCAGCTTAACAAACTGTTCGACCAATACGACTAGGATCTTCACCACGAATCCTTACTGACAAAGACTACAAAAGTCTCAGCACGTACTGCACCTTGCAGACATGTCGTTTAACGTAGGTGTTTACACAATCAGGTGCTTTACAAGACTTTTGTAGTCTAGCGCTAACGAGATTCGTGGTTTGGTGTTGAAAACAATGACAGACGAGACATTCCGGCGACAAGAACAGCACGAATTTCCGGCAATGACGCCGCTGGCGATTGCTAAAGCCCTGCCACACTCCGGTGGGGTGACGCCGCGCGCCTGCTACGAAACCGCACCCACACCAGAACTCACCGCCGCGCTGCATAACTACGCGCGCCAGAACGACCTCGACATCCCGACGCTCCTTCAGGGCGCGTGGGCGCTGCTCCTTAGCCGATACAGCGGCGAAATGGACGTGGCCTTTTGGGTGCAAATCTCCCACACGCGCGAACCCACCCTCACGCGCGCAACCGTCCGGCCCAAGCAAGAGGCACATGCCTGGCTCGCGGCGCTGCACACCGACCTCGCCGCCATACCGCAACCCGCGCCGAAATCGTGGCCCAACGAGACGCTGCTCGTCTTCAGCGCACACGGCGACGACACACACACCGCGACGCCCCTGGTCCTCACGATTGATGACACGCTGCGACTACACATCGACCATGATGCCGGACGCTTCGAGACGGCGGCGATTACACGGCTGGCCGGTCATCTGCTCACACTGCTGGAAGGTTTCATCGCCACACCGGCATTGCCCCTCAAATCGCTGCCTATGTTGACCGAAGCCGAATGCCAACATATGCTCGTCGCCTGGAACGACACCGCGACCGACACCGGTTACAGCGGGCAGTGCATCCACCGTCGCTTCGAGCGCCAGGCCGCGCAAGCGCCGGAAGCCATCGCCGTGGTCTACCCTGAACCGGGACAACCCCGGCAAACCCTCACCTACCGCGAACTGAACGCCCGCGCCAACCAACTCGCCCGGTACCTGCGGGCGCTCGGCGTCGGCCCGGAAGTCCCCGTGGCGATGTGCGTCGCGCGCTCCACGGCGATGCTCGTGGGGATGCTCGGCATCCTCAAGGCCGGCAGCGCTTACGTCCCCATCGACCCCGCTTACCCGCCCGACCGCCAGGCGTTTATGCTCGCCGACACGCAAACGCCCATCCTGCTGACCGAACGCGCGCTCGCCGATATGCTCCCGTCTACCCAGGCGCTCGTCGTCTGCCTGGATTCTGACTGGCCCGCCATCGCCGTCCACGTGGACGCCAATCTCGACGGCGGCGCGCAGGGTCACAACCTGGCCTACATCATCTACACCTCTGGCTCAACCGGCCGGCCCAAAGGCGTCGAAATCGCTCACCAGAGCGTGATCAACCTCGTGGAAGCCACCCGCCCGGTCTTCGGTTTCAACGCCGATGACGTGTGGACGGTCTTCCACTCGTATGCCTTCGACTTTTCGGTGTGGGAGTTCTGGACGCCGCTGCTCTGCGGCAGCCGCCTCGTCATTGTCCCGCAAGCTGCCGTGCAGTCGCCCACAACGTTCCTCGACCTGTTGCGCAGCGAAGGCGTCACCGTCGTCAACCAAACCCCGTCGGCGCTGCAACGTCTTGTGGACCTCTACGATGCCGCCAAACCGCTTTCGCTGCGCCTGATCTGCTGCGGCGGCGAAGCGCTGCCGCACGCGCTGGCGCAGAAGGTGCTGGCGTGGAAAATCCCCCTGTGGAACTTCTACGGCCCCACCGAATCGACCGTGTGGGCCGCCTGCTACCCCGTCACAACACCCGGCGACGCGCCGACCGTCCCCATCGGGCGACCACTCGGCAACATCCGCCTGCACATCCTCGACGCGGCCATGCAACCCGTGCCCGTGGGCATTCCCGGCGAACTCCACATCGGCGGCGTAGGGCTGGCGCGCGGCTACTTCAACCGCCCGGAACTCACTGCCGAGAAATTCGTCGCCGACCCGTTTTCGACGGAACCGGGCGCGCGGCTCTACAAAACCGGCGATATGGCCCGCTATCTGGAAGACGGCGCCATCGAATTCGTGCAGCGCCTCGACCATCAGGTGAAGATCCGCGGCTATCGCGTCGAACTGGGCGAGATCGAAAGCGCACTCGCCCGCCATCACGCCGTGCGCGAAGCCGTCGCCATCATCCACGACGAACGCCTCATCGCCTACTGGACTCCCGCGACTAACGACTACCCGACTACGCGATTAACGACTAGCGAACTCCAAGACTTTCTCAAACAGCGTCTCCCGGCCTATATGATCCCCGGTGTGTTCGTCCATCTCGATGCCCTACCGCTGACGCCCAACGGGAAAATCGACCGCCAGCACCTCCCCGCGCCGGACGCGACCCGCCCCACCCTCGCCGCCGCTTACGTCGCGCCGCGTACAGAAGTCGAAGCGACGCTGGCGCGCATCTGGGAAACCGCCTTGCAAACCGCGCAGGTGGGCGTTAACGACAACTTCTTCGAGCTGGGCGGTGACTCGCTGCTGGCGCTCAACATCATCGCCGAGGCCCGCGCTGCCGGACTGCTCATCACCGTCCAGCACCTTTTCGAATACCAGACCATCGCCGCGTTAGCCGCCGCCTGTCCTCCTTCTGCCGACAGCCCTTTGCCCACCCTCGCACCCGGCGACTTTCCCGAGGTACGTATGACACAAGACGAATTCGAGGCGTTGCTGGCCGAACTCGGCGACCCGATCCCGTCAAAGGAGGCCGTGGCCGGTCTCTAGCCGAGCCACCGACAACATTCCCATGAACACACCCGACAACATCGAGGCAATCTACCCGCTTTCGCCCATGCAGCAGGGAATGTTGTTTCACTCGCTCTACACGCCGGAATCCGGCGTCTACTTCGAACAACTGTGCTTCACCTTGCACGGCGATCTCGACGTTGCCGCGTTCGAGCGCGCGTGGCAACATCTCATCGACCGGCACCCGGCGCTGCGGACTGTCTTCGCCTGGGAGACGCGCGACAAGCCGCTACAGGTGGTACGGCGTCACGCCACACTCCCCTGGACGACGCACAACTGGCGCGATCTGGCGCCCGACGCGCAGCAACGCCAACTCACGGCCTGGCTCAAGGACGATCAGGCGCGCGGCTTCGATCTGCACCAGGTCCCACTGATGCGGCTGACCCTCTTCCGCCTGGCTGACGATACGTGGCGCTGCGTGTGGAGCTTCCACCACCTGCTCCTCGATGGCTGGAGTCTGTCGCTGGCGCTCAAGGACGTGTTCGCCTTCTACGAAGCGGCACGCCAGGGGCAAGACCTGCGCCTGCCGCCGTCGCGCCCCTACCGTGACTACATCGCCTGGCTGCATGCGCAAGACCCGGCAGAGGCTGAAGCGTTCTGGCGCGAGACACTGCGTGGGTTTACCATGCCCACGCCTTTGTACGTTCAACAAACGATAGAAGCCGATCCCGCCGCAGATGACTACACAGATCAACATCTGCGCCTGCCTGTCGAAACGACGTCGGCGCTGCACGCCTTCGCCCGACAGCAGCGGGTGACGCTCAACACGGTCATCCAGGGTGCGTGGGCCGCGCTCCTCAGCCGTTACAGCAGCGAGCCGGACGTGGTCTTCGGCGCGACGATCGCCGGACGCCCCGCCGCATTGGACAAGGTCGAAACGATGATTGGGCTGTTCATCAACACGCTGCCCGTGCGCATCCACGTCCCCGACGACGGCGCGCTCGGCCCCTGGCTGCAAACGCTGCAAGCGCAGCAAGCCGCCGCCCGCCGCTACGAGTACGCGCCGCTGGTCGACATTCAGCGGTGGAGCGACGTCCCGCAGGGCCAAAGTTTGTTCGACACGTTGTTCGTCTTCGAGAACTATCCCGGCGAGGCGGATGTTCAACCGGCGGATCCCCGGCTCAGCATCGCCGACATGGTCACGCTCGAAAAGACCAACTATCCCCTCACGGTCATCGTCGAGCCGGGCGAAACGCTGCGCCTCAGAATCAGTTATCGCCGCCAACGCTTCGCCGACGACACCATCACGCGGATGCTCGGACATCTACACACACTGGTCGACGGGATGCTAACCGCGCCCGAATCCGCGCCCGGCGACCTGCCGCTGCTCACCCCGGCAGAGCGTGAACAAATCCTCGTCGCGTGGAACGACACCCGCACGGATTACCCCCGCGAGACGCCCGTCCACCGCCTGTTCGAAGCGCAAGCCGCGCAAACGCCCGGCGCTGTCGCCCTCAGCTTCGAGGGCGCGACGCTGACCTACGCCGAACTCAACCGCCAGGCCAACCGCCTGGCGCGCCACCTGCGCGAACTGGGCGTGGGGCCGGAAATCGGCGTCGGCGTCTACGTCGAGCGCTCGTTCGAGATGATCGTCGGCGTTCTGGGTATCCTCAAGGCCGGCGGGGCCTACGTCCCGCTCGACCCCACCTATCCACAGGAACGCCTCGCGTTCATGATCGACGACACGCAAGCTCCGGTCATCCTGACGCACACGCGGCTGGTGGGGAAGCTCCCGGTGTATGGCGGGCGGATCGTCAACCTTGACGACGACCCGGGGACCAACAACACAGATGATAACCTCGACGGCGGCGCGACCGCCGACAGCCTGGCCTACGTGATTTACACGTCCGGCTCGACGGGCGCGCCCAAAGGCACGAGCATCGACCACCGCGCCATCATGCGGCTGGTCAAAAACACGAACTTCGCCAGCCTAACCGCCGATGAGACGTTTTTGCAACTGGCGACGCTCTCCTTCGACGCCTCGACACTCGAAATCTGGGGCAGCCTGCTCAACGGCGGGAAACTCGTCATCTTCCCCGCGCACAAGCCGTCGCTCGACGAGTTGGCGCGCTTTATTGAAGAACAGCGCATCACGACGCTGTGGCTCACCGCCGGGCTGTTCCACCAGATGGTGGAAAGCTACCCCGAAAGCCTCTGCCACGTCCGCCAACTGCTGGCGGGCGGCGACGTGCTCTCCGTCGCCCACGTGCGGCAGATGCTCGACCGGCTACAGCCGGGACACACGCTTATCAACGGCTACGGTCCGACCGAGAACACCACCTTCACCTGCTGCTATCCGATGCACTCAACCGCGGCCCTCGCTTGCGCTGGATCACAATCCAGCACCGTCCCCATCGGACGGCCCATCGCCAACACGCAGGTCTACATCCTGGATCGCGCGATGCGGCCCGTGCCGGTCGGCGTGCCCGGCGAGCTGTACATCGGCGGCGACGGGCTGGCGCGCGGCTACTGGCGGCTGCCCGAACTGACCGCCGAGCGCTTCGTCCCCCACCCCTTCAGCGCCGAACCGGGCGCGCGGCTTTACAAAACCGGCGACCGCGCCCGCTATCTGCCTACCGGCGACGTCGAGTTCATGGGACGGCTGGACAATCAGGTGAAGATTCGCGGCTATCGCGTCGAGCCGGGCGAGATCGAGGCGCATTTGGAGCAGCACCCGGCGGTGCAAAACGCCGTCGTCGTGGCCCGCGAGGACAGTCCCGGCGACAAGCGACTGGTGGCTTACGTCATCGCTTCGCCGGGCCAGCAATCTTCCGCGGACGCGCTGCGCGAGGCGCTGCAAACCGCCCTGCCCGACTATATGATCCCCGCAGCCTTTGTACAATTGAACGTCCTGCCGCTCACCCCCAACGGCAAAGTCGACCGCGCCAAGCTCCCCACCCCCGATTGGACGCAGGCGGCAGTAACGCACACCCCGCCGCGCACCCCCACCGAAGAGGCGCTGGCAGAGATTTGGCAGAGCGTACTCGGCGTCCCCCAGGTGGGCGTCCACGACAACTTCTTCGCACTTGGCGGGCACTCGCTGCTGGCGACGCGGGTGATGTCGCGCGTGCAGCAAAGTTTCCAGATCGCCATCCCCTTACGTGCCATCTTCGAAGCGCCGACCGTCGCTGGGTTGGCGACCGTTGTCGAAGAGGCGCTCATCCGCGAGATCGAGGTCCTCAGCGACGCCGACATTCACGCCCAGGCAGGGGACGATGACTGACGTCCTTGCACCTGTGCAGGCTCCGGTGACGAGAACCACGCTCTCGCCCGCGCAACGCGCGCTGCTCGAAAAACGCCTGCGTGGACGACCGGAGGCGCGTCCGGCGGAGATTCTGCGTCGCACAGAAACCGGCCCGGCGCCACTCTCCTTCGCCCAGCAGCGATTGTGGTTCCACGAGCAATTGGAACCCGGACAACCGACCTACAACGTCCCCATCGCCGTGACGCTGCGCGGCCCGCTCGACGTCGCCGCGCTCGAAGCCGGCCTGCACGACATCGGCCAACGTCACGCCATCCTGCGCACGACCTTCACGGCTGTAGACGGCGAACCCGCGCAGATCGTCGCCCCAATGGCGCACCCACCACTATCGGTTATTGAAGCGCAAACACTGTCCGATGAAGACATCGCGGCAGACCTTGCCGCCGAAGCGCGCGTTCCGTTCGATCTCGCACAAGGACCGCTGTGGCGCGCGCGGCTGCTGCGCCTGGATGCAGCAGAGCACATCTTGCAGTTGACCTTCCACCACATCGTTTTCGATGGCTGGTCGCTGGGCGTCTTCTTCCGTGAACTCAGCGCGCTGTACGCGGCACGCGTCACGGGACAAGCGCCATCGCTGCTGGAACTGCCCATTCAGTACGCGGACTTCGCCGTTTGGCAGCGCGAATGGCTGCAAGGCGACGTGATCGAACGCCAGCTCGCGTACTGGCAGGCGCGGCTGAGCGGGTCATTGCCGGCGCTCAATCTGCCGACTGACCGGCCTCGCCCGCCCATCCAGACGCACAACGGCGCGTTGCATCGTTTCGCGCTCCCTGCTTCGCTGTACGCCGCAGCGCAGGCGCTCGCCCAAGAGGAGGGCGTCTCGCTCTTTATGCTGCTGCTGGCGGCGTTCGAGGTGCTGCTCTATCGCTACACCGGTCAGGAGGATTTCATCATTGGCGCACCCATCGCCAATCGCACGCGCAGCGAGGTCGAAGGGCTGATCGGCTTTTTCGTCAACACGCTGGCGCTGCGTGGCGATCTCACGGGCCAACCCACCTTCCGCGAGCTGCTCGACCGCACGCGGCGCGTCGCCCTCGAAGCCTACGATCACCAGGACTTGCCCTTCGAGCGGCTGGTGGAGGCGCTGCAACCGGAGCGCGATCTGAGCCGGTCGCCGCTGTTCCAGGCGATGTTCTCCTTCCAGAACAACGGCAATGCCGACCTGCGCCTGCGCGATCTCGCCGCCGCATACGACGTGATCGACAACCAGACCGCGCTCTTCGACCTGTCGCTCGACATCGAAGAGACGCCAGAGGGGCTGCGCGGCAGCTTCGAGTACAACACCGATCTGTTCGACGCCGCCACAATACAACGCATAGCCGGGCACTTCGAGACAATCCTGGGGGGCACGCTGGCCCACCCTGAACGGGCCATCGCCACGCTGCCATTGATGCCGGAGGCTGAGCGCCGGCAAACACTCGCCATCGGGCGCGGGCCGGCGCGCGCGTATGCCGCCGACGAGTGCGTGCACCACCTGTTCGAGGCGCAGGCCGCGCGAACGCCGGAGGCGCTGGCGGTCATCCACCAAGGCCAACGTCTCACCTACGGCGACCTCAACCGCAAGGCTAACCAACTGGCGCATTATCTCCAAACGTTGGGCGTGGGACCGGAGACACCGGTGGGATTGTACGTCGAGCGTAGCCCGGAGATGATCGTAGGACTGCTCGGCATCCTCAAGGCCGGCGGGACGTACGTTCCGGTCGATCCGGCCTACCCGCCGGAGCGTCTGGCGCTGATCCTGGGGGATGTGCAAGCGCGCATCCTCGTCACCCAATCGCATCTGGTGCGCACACTGCCTGTGCAGCCGGAACAGGTGTTTTGCCTGGATACGGATTGGAAGGTCATCGGGCAGCAGAGCGCGAAAAATCCCGATTCCGGCGTGGGCGGTGAGCACAGCGCGTACATCATCTACACTTCGGGGTCCACAGGCACGCCTAAAGGCGTCGTCGTGCTGCACGGCGCACTGCACAACTTCGTTGCAGCGAGCCAGGAGGTCTATCACGTCTGCGCGGGCGAGCGTGTGCTGCAATTCGCCTCGCTCAGCTTCGACGCGGCGGCGGAAGAAATCTACCTGAGCCTGACGCAAGGCGCGACGCTGGTACTCAGAACCGACGAGATACTCGGCGCGACGAGTACGTTCTGGCAAAAGTGCCGCGAATTCGAGATCAACGTCCTTGACTTGCCCACGGCCTACTGGCGCGAGGTGGTGCACGGCTTCACGCTGTCGCCCTATGCCGGGAACAACCTTCCAGCCTCGCTGCGACTGGTCATCATCGGCGGAGAAAAGGCGCTGCCGGAGGACGTGGCGCTGTGGCACGCGCATGTCGGCGCGCACGTGCAGTTGATCAACAGTTACGGCCCCACCGAAACGACGGTGGTGGTAACGACGCACGATCTATCGACGCCGGAAGCGCTGGCTGACGCACGGACTTGTGTACCCATCGGACGCCCCATCGCCAACGTCCAGACCTACGTGCTCGATCGGCTGTTGCAGCCCTTGCCTGTGGGCGTGCCCGGCGAACTGCACATCGGTGGGGCGTGCCTGGCGCGCGGCTATCTGGGTCGGCCGGACCTCACCGCCGAGAAATTCATCCCCGACCCATTCAGCGACGCACCCGGCGCGCGATTGTACAAGACCGGCGACCTGGCGCGGTATCGCGCGGATTCCACACTCGAATTCCTCGGACGGACCGACGAACAGGTGAAGATTCGCGGCTTCCGTATCGAACCCGGCGAAACCGAAGCGGTGCTGCGCCGGCAAACCGGCGTCAAGACCGCCGCCGTTGTCGTTGCCACGGACCCCGCAGGACAAGAGCAGCTCGTGGCGCACATCGCGCCGGAAGAAGGAGCTTCTTTCAGCTTGGACGGCCTTCGCGAGGCGCTCAAACGCGCGTTACCCGCCTACATGTTGCCCGCCGGTTACGTGGTCCACGACGCGCTGCCGCTGATGCCCAACGGCAAAATCGACCGCCGGACACTGGCGGCGCTCGGCGTTAGCCGTGAAAGCACCCTGGATTACGTTGCGCCGCGCACCGAGACCGAAAAGCAGCTTGCCGCCATTTGGGCAGACGTGCTCCACGTCGAACGTGTGGGCCGCTACGACAACTTCTTCGATCTGGGCGGGCACTCGCTGCAGGCCGTACAGCTCATTTCCAAGATGACGGCAGCATTGCACAAGTCGCTTTCGATCAAGACGCTCTTTCTGCACCCGACCGTCGCAGAACTCGCCAGGGCGCTAGAGGCGTCCACCCCGGCAGTCGAGACTGGTGCAAAAGCGTCCGCGCCATCGACCGTCTCGTTCATCGCGGTCGAACGGCGCTCGTTGTTGGCGTTGTTCGCTGCCGGGAAACTCGCGCCCGTGGCGTCGGCAGCGCTCGGCTATCTCGACCGCACCGGCCCGGAGCGCGACACGTTGCTGCGCGAGATCGTCGCGGATATGCCGCTCTTCACCGACGTCATCGAGACATCGCTGGGCCGCATCGCCATCATCCTGCTGCCCCGCTTCGAGGACGAATTGTATGACAATCCGCAGGATTTCGTCGCCCGGATCATCGACGGATTGCACATGGCGCACTTACTCGGCGCGCGCGCGGTCTCGCTGACCGGCCTTATCCCCTCGGCGACGGACTACGGGCGCACCATCATCGCCAGCAGCGCCTACACCACAGCGCTGCCCACCATCACCACCGGACACGCCGCCACGTCGGCTGCGGTGATCCTGGCCGTGAAGCGGATTCTCCGCGAGAGCGAGCGGCTATTGGAACGCGAGCGGGTCGGGGTGCTGGGGCTGGGGTCCATCGGCTTGACCTCGCTGCGGCTGCTGCTGAGCACGTTGCCGCATCCCGAAGCGCTGCTGCTGTGCGACCTGTACGACAAGCGCGGAATGCTGGAAAATGCCCGCCGGGAAATCGTCCACGACTTCGGCTTTACAGGCGAGGTGCAGATAGTGGCAGCGCGACGTGAGGTTCCCGCGCCGTTCTATGCGGCGTCGCTGATCCTGGGCGCGACGAACGCACCCGACGTCCTCGACATCGCACAGGTGCGACCGGGCACACTAATCGTCGATGATTCCAGCCCACGCTGTTTCTCATCAGAAGCGGCGCTGCACCGCCTACACACAGACGGCGACATCCTGTTTACCGAGGGCGGCGTGCTCAAGTCACCCGATCCTATCCACCAGACCACCTACCTGCCGGAATCGTGGGACGAACCTTTGATTGGGTACGCGCGGCGCGACGTCCACGACATCACCGGCTGTATCATGGCCGGGCTACTCGCCGCGCGCGACGATCACCTCACGCCTACGGTCGGCCCTGTGACCGTCGTGGAAAGTGTACAACATTACTACAAGCTCAAGGCGCTCGGTTTCGACGCCGCCGACTTGCACGGCGATTTGTACACCCTGGAGCCAAAGCTCATCGACAGCTTCAGGCGGCGGTTTGGGGGTCAACGATGAAAGCCAGACTACATAAGTCTCATGAAAAGCCTGGTTATGCAAACACTTGTGTTTCACACGAGAGTTGGACGATCCCAATACGTGCTCAGACTTCTGCAGTCTTCGCCTGGTTGAGTATGCCTGTAAAGTGAGTACAATAGTGTAGGAACAGCAATCCCTGGCGAGGACTTATCGTCGCGCAAGGGCAAGCGTCCCACAAGGAGGATGCCACGAATATGAATAGATACAAATTGAACCACAGAATACTCTTGTTCCTTATGATTTTCAGCGGCCTCTTGAGCCTCACAGCCTGCAACGGCGCGCGCGTCACGCCGGAAGCCGACGCGCCGACCGCCGTTCCAACGGTTGCCAGCCAGCGAGGCATCGGTGGGACGCTGCGGATGGTATACTGGGAAGCGCCCACCACGCTCAACCCGCACCTATCGCTGAGCATCAAGGACTGGGAGGCCGCCCGCATCACTTATGAGCCGCTCGCCAGCTTCGATGAGGACGGCGAACTGGTGCCTTTCCTGGCCCTGGAGATCCCCACGTTGGAGAACGGCGGTGTCGCGGAAGACGGTAAATCGGTCACGTGGAAGCTGAGGAACGATGTCACCTGGTCGGATGGCGTACCGTTTACTGCCGAGGATGTCAAGTTCACGTACGAGTACCTCATCGACCCGGCGGTGAACGCGCAGTCGGCTTACGTGTACGGGAACGTCGAGGCCGTCGAAGTACTCGACCGGCTCACCGTCAAAATCATCTTCAGCGACGTGACGCCCGCCTGGTCATTGCCGTTCGTCGGCATTCAGGGCGTGATCCTGCCGCAACACGTGTTTGCAGCGTATAAAGGCGCCAACGCCCGTGAAGCGCCCGCCAACACGCTCCCGGTGGGCACAGGACCGTATCGCGTCATCGAGCCGGGGATCAAACCGCAGGAGGTGCTGCTCCTCGGCACGCAAATCGTGGAAACGAACAAGATCGTCTACGAGCCGAACCCTTACTATCGCGATCCCAATCTGCCATATTTCAGCAAAATCGAGCTGCGCGGCGGCGGCACGGTCGCCGAGGCGGCGCGTATGGTACTGGAAGCCGGGGAAGCGGATTATGCCTACTATCTCACCACGCTTTCCATTGAGGAACTGGAACGGCTGCAGGAAGGTGGCACAGGCGTCGTACTGGCGAAATTCGGCTCGAACGTCGAGCGCATCTTGCTCAATCACAGCGATCCGCGTCAAGCTGCACCCAACGGCGAACGTTCTAACCGTGATATCCCCAATCCCTTCTTCGGGGACAAGCGCGTGCGGCAGGCGTTCGCTTACGCCATCGACTACGAGGCCATCGTGGCGCTCTACGGGCCGCTCGGCCAGGAAACACACAACAACCTGGTGGCTCCCTTGCAATACAATTCGCCCAACAGTTTCTACACGTACGATCCTCAAGAGGCAATGGCGCTTCTGGATGAAGCCGATTGGACACTCGACCCCGCCACCGGCATCCGCGTCAACCGCGAAACCGGCAGGCAGATGAGCCTGGTCTTGCAGGCCGCCGCTGCTCCGCAGGGCACGGCGCTCGAACAAACACAGCAAATCATTCGCCAAAACTTGCGCGCCATCGGCGTGGACCTGGAACTGAAGATCGTCGATCCGAGCATCATGTTCAGCGACGATCCAACCACCGTCCCTGACAACTTCTTGCGCTTCGCGGCGGACATGCAGACATTTGGCATCTCCAGCGATAGTCCCGACCCCGGCCCGTATATGCAGTTCTGGACCTGTGAGCAAATTCCACAGCAGGATAACGATTGGGCAGCGGGACTCAACATCGAGCGGTGGTGCAACGCCGAATACGATATGCTCTACCAGCAAGTCTCCAGCGAAATTGACCCCGACGAACGCCAACGACTCTTCATTCAGATGAACGATCTGCTTATCGAAGATGTCGTTATGATCCCCCTGGTGCACATCGCCGAGGTGCAAGGGATCGGCGCATCCCTCGCCGGCATCGACTTGACGCCGTGGGATATGAACACCTGGAATATCAAGGATTGGAGGCGCACGCCATGACCAACCATGCAACCCCCATCACGACCGATTCGAAAATGGCCCCCTGGGTTGAGAAATTGCCCGGCATGACCTGGCTCAAGGACTCGAACATCGGGCGCAAGCTCACTCTGGGATTCGGAATCCTGGTGCTGCTCATCTTCGTGAGCGCGGGCGTGAGTTATCTGGGCAGCGGACGCGCCACCCAGGAGATCATGCGCGTCACCGACGTGCGCGCACCGACGGCGCTCGATGCCTCGCGCGCGCAAGCGAACTTGCTGCGCATGTTGGCCGACGTGCGCGGTTATCTCGCGTTGGGCGATCAAACGTACCGCGAGAGCTACGCCGAGTCTGCCCGCGCCTTCGAGGAAGACCTGGAGCGCCTCTACAGCCAACTCCAGAATCTGGACGAGACCAACATCCGCCGCTTGATTCGTCTCCGGGTGGCCTACGACCAGTGGTCGGCGCTGCCGGAACCGCTGTTCGACCTGCGCGACGATCAACTCGACCGCGAACCGGCCTACCGGCTCCTGGCCACCGACGGCATCCGCTACGCCGGGCAGGTGCTTATCGCCACCAACACCCTCATCGAATTACAGGGCCAGCAAGACCCGACAGCAGAGAACCTCGCGGTATTGAGCGATATGGCAAAATTCCAGGGCAATTTCGCCGCGATGCTGTCGGCGCTGCGCGGGTACGTCACCACCAACAATCGTATTTATCGGGGCGAGTACGAAGTCAACCTCGTGGACAACCAAAACGTGTGGGAACGTCTGCAAGGCAGGCGCAGCGCGCTCACCGGCAGCCAACAGGAATTGCTCGACACCATCGTCCAGAATCGCGCGGACTTCCTGAACCTGCCGGCCAGGATGTTCGCCGACCTGGAAGGCGAACGGGCGAGAGAGGACCTCTATCTCTTCAGAACGCAAGCTGTGCCGCTGGCCGATGAAATGCAGCGCTTGCTCAATGAGATGACCGACGACCAACAGAATCAACTCACAACAGACCTGGCGACCGGACGCCGCGACCTCACGCAAACCAACGTCATCATCATCGGCGGTGGTATTTTTGCGCTGCTCGTCGGCATCGGCATGGCTTACGTCACGCGCGAGACGATTGCCGGCCCCGTCGTGCGGCTCACCAGCGTCGCCGAGCGCATCCGTGGGGGAGACTTGGACGCGCAGGCGCGGGTTGAGTCGCGGGACGAAGTGGGTGTGCTGGCTACGACGTTCAACAATATGACGACCCAACTGCGGATGACGTTGCAGCAAGTGCGCAAAGAGAAACGCCGCGCCGACGACCTGCTGGAAGTCGTGATCCCCATCGGTGTAGAGCTGACCACGGAGAAGGACTTCAACCGGCTGCTCGAAAAGATGCTGCTGGAAGCCAAAGACTTCTGCAATGCCGACGCCGGTACGCTTTACCTGATCGAGGGGGACGAACTCAGGTTCGTGATTGTGCGCAACGACAGCCGCGGCATCGCTATGGGCGGGACAACCGGCAACCCGGTCACCTACCCGCCGTTGATCCTCAGTACTGCGTTGTCAGACGATACGCCCAGCATCGCCTATTTCGCCATCGCTGCCCAGGTGGCGCTGAGCGGCATCCCCAGCAACATCCCCCAGCATGACCAGAAAAGCACCATCATCGGCGATTACGCCATCGATTCGCTGCTCACCATCCCCCTCAAGAACAGCGCCGGGACGGTGTTAGGCGTGCTACAACTGATCAACGCCGAAGAGCCGGGAACGGAAACGCGCATCCCCTTCGATCCAAACCTGCAACAGATGATGGAGTCGTTCTCCTCGCTCGCCGTCGCCGCATTGGAAGCCTACATCCGCGAGCAAGCGCTCCATCGCCAAATCCAGGAATTACGCATCGAGATCGACATGGCGAAGAAAGAAAAACAGGTGGCGGAAATCACCGAATCGGACTATTTCCAGGAGCTGAAAGAGAAAGCGCGCGAACTGCGCAGCCGAACGTAAACCAGACTACAAAAGTCTCACGAGGCGCTTGCTTGAGCCACAATGTACACTAGACAACAGGTCTGCAAGACACAAGCCGTGCTGAGACTTTTGTAGTCTTTGCGACATAGACTATAATTGTAATCAAACCGTATAATAGGAGGCCAGGCATGTCAAAAATCGTTTCAATCCATTCATTTCGTGGCGGCACAGGCAAATCAAACGTCTCAGCAAATGTAGCAGCGCAGATCGCCAAAGATGGCAAACGCGTTGGCGTCGTCGATACCGATATCAACTCACCGGGCATCCATGTGCTTTTTGGCATGGATGAGGATGAGATGACCCGCTCGTTGAACGACTATCTGTGGGATAAGTGCGCCATCGAGGATGCTGCCTATCCCGTCGGCGCGCGCATTGGCAAAGGCGAAGTCTTCACGATCGGCGGGGAAATCTATCTCGTCCCTTCCAGTATCCGCGCTGGCGACATCACACGGGTATTACGCGAAGGCTACGACGTCGGGCTGCTTCAAGACGGCTTCGAGGCGCTCATCGAGAAGCTCAATCTGGACTACCTCATCATCGACACGCACCCCGGTCTGAACGAGGAGACGCTGCTCTCGGTCGCCATCTCCGATGTCCTCATCATTATCCTGCGGCCCGACCAGCAGGACTTCCAGGGCACCGCCGTCACCGTGGATGTGGCGCGCAAGCTGGAGGTGCCCAACCTTTTCCTGGTCATCAACAAAGCGCTGACCTCCTACGACTTCGCCGCGCTGAAAAAACAGGTCGAGAGCACCTACAATAGCCAGGTCGCCGCCATTCTGCCGCTCTCGGAGGACGTGGCGCGCCTGCAATCCTCGGACATCTTCTCACTGCGCTTCCCGGAGCATCCCTTCAGCCAGAGCATCCGCAACGTCGTTGCCCTCATCGAGGCCGTCTAGGGGACCCACCATGATCTGCCATAAATGCGGTCAACCGGCGATGGGGATATGCAAGTTTTGCGGGCGCGGGGTCTGTAAGGATCACCACTCCACGTCCCTACCAACCATTATGGCGATGTACCTGGGAAGAGATAACACGCCCAAAGCGGTGGTCGTCTCCAACGTGCTGTGGTGCGGAGAATGTCAGCCGCAACCGGAGCCAATCGAAATGCCGGAATTTTTCTAGGAGGTCACGCAATGGGCATTTTTGGTTCAATCTCAAAGAAAATTGAAGAACGGCAGGAAGGCATCAAACCCTCCGATCTCCTTGAGTTGCCCAAGTCGATGCGCACATTGATGCTGACCATAAATCGCGTCAAAACGCTCGATGTAGAAACGGCATCAGCGCAGATCGGACAAACGGTGGAAGAAACACAACGCGATCTGGACACGCTCGTCGAAAAGGGCTATTTGCAATACGATCCATTGATTCACCAATACCGGATACGCTATGGGCGGACGGACCCGCAGAACATGCCGGGGAGTCTGTGGTCCGCGCTGGACGACAAGACCAAAGAACCAGGCGACTGAGATAACGGCGGTTTCACGCGATGAATCCTTTAGCCCTGCTCTTAGCCGCCGGTATCCCGGCCATTTTCTTGCTGATTATCTACACGCAAGACCTGTATGCCTCGCGCACGTTCCGGCTGGTACTCATCTGCTTTGCCTGGGGCGCGCTCGGCGGTGTGGGATTGTCTTTTCTGTTCAACAGCTACGTCGCCTATCCGACCATCGTCAAGCTCGGGTGGGACATCCTGCTGTTGTATGTACTGTTCGCCCCCATCGCCGAAGAGCTGATGAAGTCGCTCGTCTTGCTATACATCTCACGCAGATCAGAATTCACGTACTTCGTGGACGGCGCGATCTACGGGTTTGCCTCCGGCATCGGCTTCTCCATCGTCGAAAACTTCATCTACCTGAGCCAAAATCCGCGTATGGGGATCACGCTGGCGGTATCCCGCGCCTTTTCGACGTGCTTGATGCACGGCGCGGCTGCCGGGCTGGTGGGCATCGCCATCGGGCGCGTGCGCTTCCAGCAGAAAGCGGGGCGGGGATTGGGGTTGGTGGGCGGCTGGATCGCGGCAATGGTTCTGCACGGCGTCTTCAACGCCATCACCCAGGCCGACCTCCCAGACTCGCTCCTGGCGATTATCCCCATCGGCATCGGCTTTGCCGGTGTGGGTCTCATCGCCTACGTCATCTCGCTAGGACTACGCGAACAAAAGCAGTGGCTCGCGGACACACTCGACCGCAAGGTCGGCGTCACCGGGGCCGAAGTGCGCGCGGCGCAGGCATACAGTTCGCTGGAAGAGATGCTCGAACCGATTGCCAAACAATTCCCGCAAAAAACCGAGCAGGTGATGGCGCTCGTGCTGCGCCAGGCGCAGTTGGGGATCAAGCGCAAAGTCCAGGAAAAACTGGATGACCCCAAACAGAAAGACCAACTGGCACAAGAAATCGCGCAGATGCAGGACGAGATGGAAAAACTCCGCAAGGCCATCGGCCCTTACGTGATGACGTTTGTGCGCAGTGTCTTCCCGGCGGGCGCGTTGAACGTCTGGGCGCGGATGGAACTGGTCGCCGCGCAGACCGGCCCGGCGGACGTGCAAAAGTGGGCCAGGATGTTAACGACGCCACAAGCCGGATCGCCTCAGGATGAGGTCTCCGCTGCGCCGACGGACGCGCCGAAGCGCAGTCTCTTTGGCACAATCCAGGCCCAGGCGGATAAACCAACAAACACCCAGTCATGAAAATCTTTGCGAAGGTTTGAATAGCGACCTTCGCAAGGGTGCAGAAATAATGTGGGCGCGAGTGATGATTGCATGGGTCAGGCCAGAGACAATCCCGACACGAAAGACGCGGCAGCGCCAGACGCACTGGCGCTGCCGCCCAACCTCGACGCCTACCTGCCCGCAAAGCTCCTGCTCCCCCTCCGTGAACCACGCTTCAACCGGCGCGCGTGGGGCAATGCCCTGAATCACCTGCGCTCCCTGCGCTATCTGCTCTCGACCTACGTTCCCAGTCACCTCGCACAGGCTAAGCTGCACCACCCCACTGTCGGGCAACCTTCGGGTGAATGGCTCGACGGCAGCCTGCTCTTCTCCGACGTCAGCGGGTTCACCGCCCTCTCCGAACGCCTCGCGCATCAAGGACAAGAAGGCGTGGAACAACTCACCCGCGCCATCAACGCCTACTTCGAGCGCATGCTTGACATTCTCGCATGGTCGGGTGGCATCCTCCTTAAATTTGCAGGAGATGCGCTGCTCGTGTACTTCCCCGCAAACAAAGACGGCGCGCACACGGCCTGGGCCGTGCGGGCCGGGCAACGAATGATGCGCGCCATGCCCGAATTCGCCGCCATCCCCACGGCCCTGGGACCAGTCGAACTCAAGATGAAGATCGGCGTCAGCACGGGGCTTTTTGCCGGGTTGAGCGTCGGTTCTGCCAAACGCATGGAATACGTCCTTCTCGGCGATCCCGTGACACGCGTGATGGGCGCAGAGGGCGCAGCGACCGCCGGGCAAGTCGTCGTCGATAGCGTGACCTTCGCCCAACTTGCCCCTACGCCGTTTACCGAACTCGGCAACGCCTACTACGCAGTGGAAGAGGAACCCGGCGAGACGCTCGATGCCTTCGAAATCCGCGCAGAGACAGGGCGCACACGCTCTACCGACAGTAGCGGCTTCACTCCCGCGGAGATGACGGCGGATATGCAGCGCCTCGCAGACCAAATCGCGGCGCTGCACCCCTACCTGCCCCACCCCCTGGTCGAACGCATCATCGACGACGCCGGGCAGCGCCGCATCGAAAGCGAATACCGGCTGACGACGGTGCTATTCACCAACGTCACCGGCTTCGAGAGCCTGCTCCCCGACGCCAACGTCCCACTCGACCACGTCACCCGGCTGATGAGTGACTACTTCAACGCCATACATACTGCCGTCGCGCGTTACGATGGCGTCATCACCCGCATCGATCCCTACAGCAAAGGCTCGAAAGTCCTCATCCTCTTCGGCGCGCCCGTCGCCCACGAGGACGACCCCGAACGCGGCACGCGGGCCGCCCTGGAAATGATGACGGAACTGGCGGCGCTCAACGCGCGTTGGCAGACCGGCGACCCCATCGTTCAACAGCGCACCGGCATCACGCACGGGCTGACCTTCGCCGGGCAGGCCGGGGCCGCCACCCGCCGCGAATACACCGTCATGGGCGACGACGTCAATCTCGCGGCGCGGCTGATGTCGGCCGGAGCGCCGGGCCAGATTTTGCTCGCGCCATCGGTCTACACGAAGGTCGCGGCGCGGTTCGCCATCACCGCGCTGCCCGCTATCCGCGTCAAAGGCAAGACCGCCCCAATCCCCATCTACCAGGTGAATGGCCTCGCAGAGGAAAATCCGATAGCCAGCCGTTTGCGCGATCTTCCCCCACCCTTCGGACGAGAGACAGAACTTGCGGCGGCGCTCGAACTGGCGAATAACGCGCTTGCCGGTTGCGGGACGCGGCTGACGTTGCGCGGCCCGGCAGGCATCGGCAAGAGTCACCTGGCCTACACGCTAGCAGCCCACGCACTGGCGCAAGGCGCGCAAGCGATCCTGGTCGAATGTCACGCCTACACCGCCGAGACGCCCTATCACGTCTGGACGTCGCTGCTGCACACGCTCGCCGGCTTTACAGCAGATGAAAGCCCACCGCAGCGCAGCGAGAAACTCTACACCTGGCTCACCGAATTGGAAATGACCGACAGTCGCGCCATCGACGCGCTGTTCATCCTACTCGGTCTGCAAAATCCGCACCCGCCGTCTTTCATCCCAGCACCGGCGCGGGAGACCGAGGCACCCGCCGTTGTCAAATCGCCGGCGCGCGCGGGCCTTTTCGCACAACTGGGGCAGAAAATGGCTGATGCGCCCGCCAAACCGCGCGAAGGCGCGCCCGCGCCGAACCTCTGGAAACTGGCGCAGGAACGCCAGGAAGCCGAGCGGCTGAAATCCGGCAGCGGCCCGATGTGGCAGCGACTCGAAGCGCGTGTCACCGCTCGCGAGCGCGAACGGCTCTTCGCCGCCGTCAGCGCCCTCATCGAACGCCTATCGCAGCGCACGCCGTTTATGCTGCTCGTGGAAAACGCGCAGTGGATGGATACGCTGTCCCAGGCGCTGCTCGACGATCTGCAAACGCGCATCGCGGCCTGGCCCGTGTTGATCGTGCTGGCAGAACGCACAGAAGACGAAGGCGACACAGACGCGAACACGCTCATCCTGCGTTCCCTGGATCAAACGGGGACGTGCAATCTCGTCGCGCATATACTACAGGCCGAAGAAGCGACCGACATCGCAACGCTTTGCCAGAGCATCCACCGCCACAGCGGCGGCAACCCCCTCTATATCGAAGAAATCGTCCGCTGGATGCAACGCACCGGGCGGAGGACGCCCGACGTCGTCGAAGCCGGGTTGCGCAGCTCGGACGTTCTGCAAGAACTCATCATCAGTCGCGTGGACAGCCTCCCGTACAGCGAGCGCGTCGCCGCCAAAGACGCTTCCATCGTCGGCGACGATTTCTACGCCAGCGACCTGGCTCCGCTGCAAGATACCGGCGCCGACGACGCGCATCTCACGTCGTCCCTAACCGGGTTGGAGTCGGCGCAGATGGTGCTCCAAACGTCGCCCGCCGATGTCCACTATGCCTTCCGCCAAACGCTCACCCGCGAGTTCATCTACAACAGCCAGCCCTTCGACAAACGCCGCACGCAGCACGCGCGGCTCGCCGAATACCTGGAACAGCAATACGCCTCGGTCCTCGCCGCCTACGCCGAACTGCTGGCCTACCACTATGCGGCAGCGCAACGATGGCTTTCGGCGGCGCGTTACCTGATCCTATCCGGCGACAAGGCGCGGCAACGGTACGCCTTCCCCCAGGCTGCTGCCTGTTACCGGCGCGCCCTGGAAATGATCGAGCGGCTGCCGGTGGATTCGACCTTGCCGGAAATCGCCGCGTACAAAATGCACGCTTACACGGGACTTGGCGACATCGCTCTATTGGCCGGCGATTTCACGACGGCGGCAACCCACTACAGCGCCGCCCGCGAGATTGCTGCGCCGGAGACGCCCGCCATGCTGCTTGTCAAACTAGCGCTGGCGTTCCCCACGCAAGGGCAGGCCGAAACAGCAGAACAATACGCGCGGGAGGCGTGGTCATTGTCGCCGGTTGGCGAGGATTTGGCCGCAAGCGCGACCCTCGCCTGGTTGCTGTGGCGCGCGGACAGTCCCGCCGCACGTGAGTGGATCGACCATGCACGCCCGTTAGCCGCGAATCCCACCGATCGCTGGACGGCTGGCATCGCCGCGCTACTCGACGACCTTAGCGGCGAATGGGAAGCCGCCCGGCGCGCCTACCTCGCACTCGGTCACAGCGACGCAGCGGCGCTGGCAGCCTGCCGTCAAGGCGACCGTGCATTGCACGATGGCGACATCGCTGCTGCGCTCACCCATTACGAAAGCGCCGCCGACCTGTGGAAACAAGAAGATGACGCGCCGGGATTGGCCCTCGCCCGCTACCGGCAGGCCGAAGCTTACTGGTGCGCCGGGCAAGGCGCTGCCGCCCGCGCCGCGCTCGAAACGGCGCTGGCGCTCCTCGGCGATGGCGATGGGGCGGATCGAGAAGTCGTCCACGCAGCGCTGGATAGCATCGCGGCGGGCAGCGCGGAAGACTGGCCCGCGTGGCGCTGGCAGGCCTACGATGACACTTGCCGTATTCTGTTGTTATTTCCATTCTGAGCTAGAATAAGAATCTGTCCGCAAATTCACTCGATCACGAAAACGCTCGCGCCGGATCACAATCCGGCGCTGCGGGGGCGGCGGATTGTGATCCGCCTTAAGCGTTGAAGCAGGATTATTCTCAAAGGAGACCGAGATGACAGAAACCACAGGACTCAAAACCATATTGCTGTTCAACCGTTTGCCGGAGGCTGCGCTTGCTGAGATTGCTGCCGCACTCAAGCCCCGCGCATTAGGTGCCGGTGAAGCCCTCTTCGCCATGGGCGACCCCGGCGACGAACTCTTCATCGTCAAGGCCGGACGCATCGCCATCTACGCGCCGGATCCCGCAAAGCCGGGCGAGGAGCGCCCTATTCGCATCTTCGAGGCGGGCGAGGCGCTGGGCGAAATGGCGCTCATTGACAACCAGCCACGCTCGTTGAGCGCGCGCGCCGTAGAAGCCGCCGAAGTCCACGTGCTGACCGGCGACGATTTCCGGCGGTTGCTGCGCGCCTACCCCGACATGGCGCTGGCGGTGATGGCCGGCTTGAGCGATCGCATCCGCTATACCACCGACTTCCTGGCCGAGGTGCGTGGGTGGATTCAACGCGTCGCCGCCGGGCAATACGACCGCAGTTTTGCCGCTGACCAGGGATACCAGGATCACTCGCTGCAAAACCTGGCTGCCGACTTCGCCCAGATGGCGGCCCAGGTGCGGCAGCGTGAGGAAGAATTGCGCAAAGAGGTCGAGGAACTGCGCATCGAGATCAACGAGGCCAAGCGCCAGAAACAACTCGAAGAGATCACGGAAACGGACTATTTCCAGACGCTCCAAAGTAAGGCAGGCGCGTTGCGCAGGCGCAGGTAATCTGTCAACGGATTCAACGGATTGAAACGGATTTTCAGACATTCAACTTTTGACTTTGGACTTTTGACTTCGGACTCACCGTGGAGGAAATCTATGAGATGGTTTACGAATTTGAAAACGCAGAATAAGCTGTTGCTCGCGTTCGGCATCATTGCGCTGGTGGGCGCGGTGACGACGGGGTGGAGCATGGTCAGTGTCTTGCGCTTGCAAGAAAAGATTGGACAGGTGGAGCAGGAAACGTCCGCGCTCGTGGAAGCTGCCAAGGCGCAGGGATACTTCCTCCGGCGATGGATCGATTCCAAGAACTACCTGCTCACCGACGACGCCTACTTTCCCGGACAGTACCAACGTTACGACGAGCAAATGGACGCGTATCTACGTAGCGCGCACTTGAGTGCCAACACGACCGACAAGAACGAGGACCTCACCACCTTGGAGAAAAACCTGCGCGACTACACCGCCGCCGTCGCCGCCATCGAGACAGCCTATCAAACAGGTGACGCCGATCAGGCGCTCACCGTCCAGCGCAGCCTGGATGAAGCCGACGGCAAAGCGGATACCGTCCAGACGCAGATCGAGGTAATGTTGTTCAAGCGCGATCTGGACCTGCAGAAGTTGGTGCAACAGACACGCCAACAGGTGCGCAATACGCTGTTCCTGGGTATCGGCACGTTGGTATTCCTCACCATCCTCGTGATTGGATCGGCGACCATCGCCAACCAGATCACCGAGCCGGTGATGCACCTGACCAACGCTGTCGCCGCGCTCGAAACGGACACCTACGATCCAAAAGTGCTGGAAAAGTACATCCGGCGGCGCGACGAAATGGGCAAACTGACGCGCGCTTTCGCGGCGATGGTGGACTCCGTCACCACATCCGCGCGCGAAAGGGAGTTGTTCCTGCAAGCCGCCGAACGCTTCGTGCCCGACCAATACCTTGATTTCCTCGAAAAACCGAGCCTCATCGACGTGAAACTCGGCGATCACGTCAGCGCGGAAATGGCGGTGATGTTCTCCGACATTCGCGGGTTCACTACGATGTCCGAAGATATGAGTCCGCAGGAGAACTTCGACTTCGTCAACACCTACCTGCAAATGGTCAGCCCCATCATCCAACGCTTCGACGGCTTTATCGTCAAGTTCCTTGGCGATGGGATGATGGCGATCTTCCCGTATGCCGTGGATGACGCCGTGAGGGCCGGTATTGAGAAACAACGGCAGGTCGAGGCCTTCAACGCGGAACTGCACCGCAAAGGCCTGCCGCCCATCGAGGTGGGCATCGGCATCCACACCGGTCATATGATGGTCGGGATGATCGGTGAGCAGATGCGTATGCAGGGCGACGCCTTCTCCGACAACGTCAACCTGACGTCGCGGCTGGAGGGTTTGACCAAATTCTACGGCATCTCGATGATCATCAGCGAAGAGACGCTGCTGCGACTACAGAAGCCAATCCGCTACCAGATGCGTTACCTGGGCAAGGCGCAGGTCAAAGGCCGTGAACAACCGATCTCCCTGTACGAGGTCTACGAAGGTGCGCCGGAAAGCGTGCGAGCGCGCCGCCAGCAGACCAAAGCCGACTTCGAACGCGGTCTCAAAGCGTATATGAGCGGCAAGTTCACCGAGGCTGTCACGAGTTTCCAGACTGTGCTGACCCACGACCCTGGCGACAAAACCGCCGCCTTGTACCTGGAGCGCGCCACAGCGATGCTCGGTCAACCCGTGCCCGACAACTGGGACGGCGTTGAGGTCATGGCGTCAAAATGACGACGTCTAAATAGCCGGTCGATTCTACGACGGACGTACAAGGAGAAAAACTATGATCAAGAAATTCTTCAACGCACTGAAATCGCTGGGGGCCTTTGGCATCATCCTGCTGATCTGCGTGATCATCCTCATCGGGTCCACGCTGGCCTTTCTGAATGTGTGGAGCAACAGCATTTACAGCGAGACCGTCAAATTGACCATCCTGGAGGATACGGTCACCTACTATGTGGCAAGCCAGATGATCGAGGAAAATTACTTCGTCTACTCTGAGGGAGAATACGCGGAGGAATCCATCGCGACCTTCAACGAGGCGCGCGACGAGGTCAATGCCGCGCTGGAAGAGCTGCGAGCGCAAGAGACACACATACTCTCCGACCGGGAACTCACGCTCGTCGAAGAAATCAGTGTTGCGCAACAGGATTACGAGGCATCCTTTAACGACATTGTGAACACCATCGCCACGCCTGGCTGGACATGGGATGAAGTGACGGCGCTTCAGGCCGCGTCCGACGAACAGGCCACTGTCTTGCGGGGCGCGCTGCAGGATTTGATCGCCGAGATCGAGACTGCCCGGCAGGAAGCTGGGCGAACGCTCGCGGCCGATCTGCAATCCGCGATTCGCGGCGGCGTCATCAGCCTGATGCTCCTACCTTTCCTTGCCATCTGGGCCTTCGCCCTCGCCAGCCGCATCACGCAACCCGTGTTGACGCTTTCCCAGGCAGCCACCGCCATCGCCGGCGACCACTTCCGGCCGGAGGTATTGGATGAGATCCTGGACCGTCGTGACGGACTCGGACAGTTGGCGCATGCCATGGAACATCTGGCAGACACGGCCAAATCGCGCGAATCTGCCCTCGAGACCGAAATCGCCGATCTCCGCGAACAACTCCACGAAACCCGGCGTCGGAAATTCAAGCCCACTTTCCCCACGCACGACGCGGAAAGCGCGTAAAGGCCATCCAAGGAGCGAACAATGAAAACCTGGTTTAGAAGACTCAGCATCCAAAACAGACTTTTTGCGGTTTTCGGCATCATCATCCTCATCTGCACGCTGGCCGTCGGATTCAACCTCTTGAATACGGTGCAAGTCGGCGCGCAGAACGAGATCCTGGATAGCCTGTTCCGCAAAGTCCGGAACTACTACAAAGCGCAGAATCTGCTCCAACAAATGGACCTGGCTGAAAAAAGCTTCGTCGCGCAGGGGTACGACAGTTACGTGGACGACTTCGACAACTACAGCACGCAAATGGAAGTCTTTATCCGTCAGGCCTTGATCGAAGCGGAGAGCGCCACCGAGAAAAACACGCTTGTCGCGCTGCAAAAGACCCTGCAAGCCCATGTCGGCAACTTCCGCGCCATCGGCCCCGCCGTTTATGAGGAAGATTGGGACGCCGTCGATCAACAGCAGGGGACATTGTACGAAGAGGTCTACGATCTCAACGAACAGATCAACGCTATTCTGGAAGAAAGCTACACCGTCTTCGATGACACAGACACGCTGCAAACCATCACCCAATTCGGCGCTATTCTGGTCAGCGGCGTCGCGCTGATCTTCTTCGTGATCCTGGCCCTTGTCGCCGCGCTTGTGCTCAACAGCCAGGTCAACCGGCCCGTACAGCAGTTGACCGAAGCCATCGCCGCCATCGAAACGGGCCAGTTCGACCCCGCCGCGCTGCAAAAGTTGACCGAACGCCAGGAAGAAATCGGGCATCTCTCGCGCGCGGTCATCGATATGGCTGCGGCGATCCAGCAACGCGAGCAAGCGCTGCAACAGCAAGCCGACGACATCCGCGCCAAGATCCGCCAACGCGAGGAAAACCGCCTGTTACAACAGGAAGGATGACAGTTTAACCACGAATTTCCGACTTTTCGTACACGGATCAACACGGAAAACACGGATTTTTACCAGAGAAAAAAATCCGTGGAATCCGTAAAATCCGTGTACAATTCTCTGACTAGATTCGTGGTTTAGGAGGAAATGGCTATGCAATGTCCAGCATGTGGGACCATCAACCCGACCCAGGCCCGCTTCTGTATGGGCTGCGGCCTCAAACTGATCCAAGGCGTCGTCTGTGCGACGTGCCACACCCTGCTGCCACCACACGCGCGCTATTGTACGCACTGCGGGGCGTTTGTGGGACAACCGGGCGGACAACCTTACGAAGGTTCGGAAACCTTCGTAAGGTTAGTAGCGCCGATACAACCGCAGCCGCAACCTGTTGTCGCGCCGGCGCCTGCAACGCCGGAAGTGCTACCCCAGACAACCACCGCTCTTGCCCCACTGCCCGCAGCCCGCTCGCTGGACGACCTGCGCGCTTCGTTGCAACGCTATCTGCCCGAAGCTCTCTACGAACCGCTGGAACGCCGTCCCAAAGACCGCGACTTCGACGCGGCGTGCGACCATCTGGCCGATTTACTCACCACCATCAAGACTTACCTGCCGCAGCCCGTCTGGATGCACCCGCAGCCTGCCGGAGAACCGCGCGGCGGTATGGAACGTGGCGTGTTCCTTTTCGGCGACGTCTCCGGCTTCACCCCGCTCTCCGAAGCCCTCAAGCGCGTGCCCGGCGGGGCAGAGCGCGTCGCCGAGATCATCGACAGCCTGTTCACCGAGCTGGTGCGCGCGTTGTTCGACCACGGCGGCGTGCTGCTCAAATTCGGCGGCGACGCGCTGCTCGGCGTCTTCCCCGCTACCACCGACGAAGAGATGCGGGCGAACGCGCTCAAAGCCTCTCAGGCAGCGCTGGCGATGTTGGAGGTGATGAAGCAGGAGAAATACGCCGCCATCGAAGCCGCCGGAGAAACGCGCGCGCTCCTGATCAAATGCGGCATCTCCGCCGGGCCGTACTTCGCGGCGCACATCGGCGTGCCGCCTAACCCGCGCTACAACGACGAAAACGGCCTCATGGCCTATGTCACCACCGGGCACACGGTGAACCTGGCCGAGGAAGCCGAAGGCCACGCCAACCCCGGCGAAGCTGCGATGACCCGCGCCACCTATGAACTCCTCGGCGATCTTGTCACCGTGGACGCCGTCACCAAAGAGCCGGACGACGACTACGTGCGCCTCGTCGCCGCGCCGCCCGCCGACCAGGGCGCGCTCGCCCGCACCGTCTGGCAGGAACCACCTGCGGGCGACGTCCACCAGCAGCTCACCTACCTGGTCAACCGACTCGACTTGCTTACGCCCTACCTCTCCGACGAACTCGTGGCCCGCATCAAGGATAATCCCGGCAGCGCCCGCATCACGCCCGAATACCGCCCGGTCACGTCGATGTTCGTCAACTACAAAGGCATCAGCGCGTTGATCGAAAAGCTCGGCGACACGTCTCCCGGCACGATCACCAAACAGCTCAACGACTACTTCCGCACCATGGCCGAAATCGTCCAGGGGTACGGCGGCACGCTGGCGCGCATGGACCAATACGCCATCGGCGACCGTCTGGTGATCTTCTTCGGCGCGCCCATCGCCCACGACGACGACCCTGCGCTCGCCGTCTACACCGCGCTAGACATGCAGCAGGCCGTGCGCAAACACTTCAGCGCGCTGCGCACCTCGGCGGGCGTTTTCCGGTTCGAACAACGCATCGGCGTCAACACCGGCTTCCTCTTCTCCGGCAACGCCGGGGCGCTCAACCTGCGCCAGGAATACACCCTCATGGGCGACGACATCAACATGGCCGCCCGCCTCATGTCCTACGCGAAATGGGGCAGCGTCTACATCAGCAACAAGACCGAAGAGCAGGTGCGCGCCCACTTCACCCTCAGCGACCGCTTCGACCTCAAGGTGAAGGGCAAGCAAATCCTCATCCCCACTTACGAAGTCCTGGGCAAGAAAGACGAAATCGGGGCGACACGCGGGCTGGCGGGCAGAGTCACGCCGCTCACCGGGCGAGATACGGCGTTCGAAACCCTGCGCGCGCGGGGCAATGATTTGCTGCAAAACAAGCGCGGGCAAATCGTCGCTGTTTTCGGGGACAGTGGCCTGGGCAAGTCCCGGCTCAAGCGCGAGTTCAAAACCTGGCTGTTCGCGCAACCTGGGACCGAGGACCTCCTCTGGGTCGAAGGGCAATCCATGTCGTTCAGTGAACCGCTGAACTACTGGCTCGCGGCGCACATCCTGCGCGGCGTGCTCCGGCTGCCCCCCGACGCCACCCAAGAAGACATCCTCTTCACGCTATGGGAACACGGCGAGGCGCTGCTCGATAAAGACGCTATGGACGCCATCCCCTTCCTGGCGCATCTTATGGGATTGGAACTCGGCGAGGAATGGGCCTGGGTCACCGAACTGGCGCCGAAAGTCCGCCAAAAGCAGACCTTCTGGGCCGCCGCGCAATTTTTCACGGGACTGGCGAAGGTGCACCCGCTGGTCATCGCGCTGGACGACCTGCACTGGGCCGATGAAGCGTCGCTGGCCATGTTCGAGGAACTGATGAGCGTCGCCGACCGCGCGCCGCTCATGCTGCTGCTCGTCTCCCGCGTCATCCGCGACAAGGGCTGCTGGCGTCTGCGCGACGCCGCCGCCGGGAATTACCCGCATCGCTTCACCGAAATCACGCTCAAGCCGCTCGCCGAGGACGACACGCACAGCCTGTTGGCCGCCCTCCTGCCGGGCGCGCAATTCGAGCCGCGCCTGTACGCCGACATCATCGAAAAAGCCGCAGGAAATCCCTTCTACCTGGAAGAAGTCGTGCGCACGCTACAAGACAGCGGGGCTGTCGTGCAGAACGCGGACGGCTCGTGGACGGTCGTTCCCGAAAAAGTCGCCGCCATCCAGGTGCCGAGCACGCTGCACGCCGCCATCGTCGCCCGCATCGACCGCCTGGCCGAAGATAGCCGCCAGGCCCTGCAAAAAGCGTCCGTCATCGGGCGGCAATTCCAGTTGGCTGTGTTCCGCGAGCTGGCGAAAGCCGACGAACAAATCGACGCGTGGCTGGCGGAGTTAGAGCGCGGCGGGCTGCTGCGTCCGGAGCACGCCGCCGATGTCGATTACGCCTTCCCCGACGCGCTCGTGCACGAAGTCGCCTATAACAGCCTGCTCGTGAAGCACCGCCGCGAGTTCCACCGCTCCATCGGTAAAACGCTGGAATCGCTCTACGCCGACAAGCTGGAAGCGCACTGCGACCTGCTGGCCTACCACTTCCACCGCAGCGACGACGACGAAAGCGCCGTCAAGTACCTGGATATGGCCGCCAAGAAAGCGCGCAACGAATACGCCAACCTCACCGCCATCGAACGCTATAAAGAACTGCTGGAACGCCGCGAGCAGCGGGGCGATCAAAAAGGGCAGGCGAACGCCCTCTACCAAATGGGCGTGCTCGCCTACGAAATCGGTGACTACGCGCAGGCCAAGCCGTGGTTGGAGCACGCGGTCGCGCTGTACGAGGCGGGCGACGATCAGGCCAGCGTCGGCTGGAGCGTGATGTACGTCGGCATGGTCGATCTGAAGCAGGCCAACTACGACGCCGCGCTCCACCACCACACGCGGGCGCTCGAACTGGCCGAAGCGCGCGGCGACTCGTTCCAGGCGGGCATCCACATGACCAACCTGGCACGCGTCCTGTGGCGCATGGGCGCTTACGCGCGGTCGCTCGACATGTTCGAGAAGTCTCTGCGCCTGAAGCAGCAGAACAACGACCTCACCGGGCAAGGCTTCGCGCACTTCTACATGGCGCTCATCCACATCGACCAGGGGCGCGCCGCCGAGGCGGAGACGGCTTTGCAGGCTTGCCGCACGCTATGGGAACAAGTCCCGAACAACGCCCGCGTCATCAGCTACTACCACCAGGGCATGGGCTTGCTCGCCCTGCACCGCGAACAGTGGGAACAGGCCGTGGAGCACCTGCGCCAGGCGCTCGACCTCAGCGAGAAACTGGTGCTCAAGGCCGAGATCATCGAAAACCTGTCGTATCTGGGACGCGCCCATCTTGGACAGGGACAATTAGATGCGGCACTCGACGTCTCACAGCGCGCCGTCACGCTGCTGGCGACGCAGAAGGACGTCGAAGAGGCGCAAAAGATCGCACTGAACCACGCCATCATTCTCGCTGCACGCGGAGCGCCGGAGGCGGAGAGCTTCCTACACCAAGCCCGCGACGAAATGCTACAGCAGGCCGAGCGTCTGGCCGATGCGCAAGACCGGGCGGTCTTTGTGGAACAGGTTAAAGTCAACCAGGAAATCAACCGCCGGATTCATAACGATAAAACAATATCACTGCCGGGGGAAACCGGCTGAAGCCGGTACTCACACGTACACGCCGACTTCAGTCGGCAAAATAGCGCTATACATAGTGCCGAACTAGAATTTAGAACCTCATTAGTCCGGCGCTGCGGGGACGGCGGATTGTGATCCGCCTTAAGCGTCGAAGTAAGTTTTCGTAGGAGGAAAGTCGATGTTGCCCGACAAATTGACACCCGAAGAACTGGAACACTTGTTAGACGCAGAATTGGATATCGCGGCGGCGAACGCGCCGGTCGAGGAGCCACATCTGTTGCGCCTGATGCCGGACACGGCGCGCCAAACCTTGATGCAGACCGTGACCGAGCAGACTTACGCTCGCGGCGACGTCGTTTTTCACGAAGGTGCACCGGGCGACATCGCCTATTTTGTCTGGTCGGGGAGAGTACTCGCCGTCAAGGGCGATCTGGATTCACCGACCATCCTGGGCTATCGCGGGCCGGGTGACATCGTGGGCGAGATGGCGCTGCTCGAAGATCGACCGCGTTCGGCCTCGCTCATTGCGCTGACAGACCTACGGCTGCTCCAGATCCACAAGAAAGACCTCATGCAACTGCTCAGCGACATCCCGACGCTCAGCGTGGAACTGATGGCGACGATGAGCGCCCGATTGCGCGCCGCCGATACCATTCGAGAAGTAACAACGCAAGCAGGTTATCAGCGTGAAAAACAGGTTTCAGCCTTGATGACCCGCGAACAAGAACTGCTCGATCTCCAGCGTATGCGCCAGGAGACTGTCGATCTCATCGTCCACGACCTGCGCAACCCGCTCAATATGATGATCAACGTGCTCGAATTGCTCGACATCACCCTGCCGCCGGAAGTACGTGAAGACAACAGGCAACTTCTCGAAGTGGGCCAGGCAGCTTATAGGAGGATGAAGCGGCTGGTCGATACATTGCTCGACACGTCGCGCCTGGAATCGAGGACCGCCCGGTTGGATTTAAAGGCAACCGAAGTGGCAAAACTCATCAAGACTGCCGTTGGCTCGATGATGTTATCCTCGATCCAGAAAGACATTCACTTTCTCACAGATATCCAGGATGGCTTGCCCGCTGTAATGTTGGACGCGGAGCGCATCGAGCGCGTGCTGTGCAACCTGCTCGACAACGCGGTTAAATTCACACTCAGGGGTGCGATCACGATTGCCGCAGCACTGAAAGGGGATTTTGTTGCGGTGAGCGTCAACGATACGGGACCGGGTATCCCACTGGCAGAACGCGAGCGTATCTTCGCGCGTTTCACGCAGGCCGAGGGTGAAGCCACGCGCGGGCGTGGGTTTGGGCTAGGACTGCGGTTCTGCTATCTGGCAGTGCAGGCGCACGGCGGGGAAATCTGGGTGGAAACCGGAGATGACAACGTCGGCAGCAAGTTCGTGTTTACACTACCGGTCAATGAGGCTTAAAATGCACCCCGTTAGTTTTGGAGAAGTGCTTTGAGCCGCCGGATGTTTTCCTGTTTTCCGGCTTCACGCAGTTCCCGCGCGACCTCGGTAAAATAAGCGTGATTCGATAAGAACTTCAACTGCCGCCGGTACCACTCCTGGAGCGGTATCGGACCGCAACACGCAACCAGCTCCGCATGCAGGTCGTAGCTGGTTTCGAGATAATCTTCTCGTCCGAGTGAATCCAGGTCAGCATCACAGATCAACGCTTCCAGGAAGTTCTGCGGCGTTTGCGGCATCTGGGTCGCCATAATCATCCCAACAATGATCTCAATCTGCTCCGGGCTATAGCCAAAATCGGGTAGCGTCTCGCGGGCGATGGCCGCGCCAATCGGCTCGTTGTTCGCGTACTGCTCCATATAACCCATGTCGTGATACAAAACGGCTGTGCGCAATAACACCAATTCGGTCCCATTCACACCGGCTAACGCTGCCAACCGTTCAACCGCCGGTAAAACATCCGAGCAGGTGTGCCGGATACTGTGATACCGCAATTCAGGCGGTAAACCGTGCGCCAAGCGCGCGAACACATACCTCTCAACGCCATCCCAATCTGGCTTACCCACAATAACACACTCCCTACACAAGAACCCTTTTAAGAAGAACAAGCAGCGCCCTGTGACAGGGCGCTGCTTGTCACTGCAAAGGTAGAACGGAACTACGACTTAACCGTGCCGGATCACGGCCTGCGCCGCCGCCAGCCGCGCCACGGGCACGCGGTACGGGGAGCAGCTCACGTAATCCAGACCCACACGATAACAGAAATCGATGGAGTCAGGATCGCCGCCGTGCTCACCACAGATGCCAATCTCAAGCTCAGGGTTGACGACCTTGCCTTCTTCGACGCACATCTTGACCAGCCGCCCCACCCCGACCTGATCCAACGATTGGAAGGGGTTCACAGGCAGGATTTTGCGCTCGACGTAAGGCAGCAGGAACTTGCCCTCGGCGTCGTCACGGCTGTAGCCGTAGGTCATCTGTGTGAGGTCGTTGGTGCCGAAGGAGTAGAACTGCGCGTACCCCGCAATCTCGGCGGAGGTCAACGCCGCCCGCGGCACTTCGATCATCGTCCCGAACAAGATCGGCACTTCGATGCCTTCTTCTTCCATCACCTGCTTGGCGACGGTTTCCAGCTTCTCGCGTTCGAGTTTCAGTTCGTTCACGTGCCCGACGAGCGGGATCATCACTTCGGGATGCACGTCCACGCCGCGCTTGGCGCAACGGCAAGCCGCTTGCACGTAAGCGCGTGTCTGCATTTCGGTCAGACCCGGGTACATGATGCCGGCGCGGCAGCCACGCAAGCCCATCATCGGATTCACTTCCCACATGCCGGAGACGGCCTCCAACAAGACTTCCTTTTCCTTCAGTTCTTCGGAATCGGGAGCAGTGATGCGCAGCTTGACCACCTCTTCCAGCAGCTCGTGGTATGGCGGCAAGAACTCGTGCATCGGCGGATCGATGAGGCGCATAATGACGGGCTTACCGTCCATCGCGTCGAACAGATCCTCGAAGTCCTGTTCCTGGAAGGGTAGCATCTCTTCCAGCGCCGCGTCGCGGACACTCTGTTCTTTCGCCAGGATCATGCGCACCACGGCATCGCGGGCGCGCGGATCGAAGAACATGTGCTCGGTGCGGCATAGGCCGATGCCCTCGGCGCCGAATTCCACCGCGCGGCGCGCATCCACGCCCACGTCGGCATTCGCGCGGACGCCGAAATTCTTCGCCAGACGAATTTCATCGGCCCAGGAGAGCAATTTTTGTAGGTCGTGCTGATCCTCGTATTTGGCCTGCACCAGCGGAACGGATCCTGCGAAAACCTCTCCACTGAATCCATCAATGGAGATGGTTTCGCCTTCTTTGATCACGATGCCGCCGGGAGCCGTGAATTGTTTGCGGATCAGATCGACGCTGATATCCTCACAACCGGCCACGCAGGGGATGTTATTCCCGCGCGCGACGACGGCTGCGTGCGAGGTCATCCCGCCTTTTTGCGTCAAGACGCCCTTCGCCACCAACATGCCGGGCACGTCGTCGGGATTCGTCTCCGGGCGGACCAGGATCACGGCCTGACCGCTGCTTGCCGCCGCTTTGGCGCGATGTGCATCGAAAATCGCCACGCCTACGGCCGCACCGGGAGAGGCATTCAAGCCCTTCGCCACCAACGTCTTCTCCGCTTTCGGATCGAACGTATCACGCATCAATGCATCCACATCGGACGGCTTGACGCGCATGATGGCTTCTTTCCGGGTAATGAGACCCTCTTCGACCATGTCCACAGCCACCTTCACCGCCGCCGGAGAAGTGCGCTTGCCGGTGCGAGTCTGGAGCATCCACAGCTTACCGCGCTCGACGGTGAACTCCATGTCCTGCATATCGCGGTAGTAGTGCTCAAGCATATCGACGATCTGCGTGTACTGCTCGTACACTTCAGGCATCGCGTCTTTCAGGCTGGCTATTTTCTGCGGGGTGCGAATGCCTGCCACCACGTCTTCACCCTGCGCATTGATGAGGAATTCACCGTACAGCTTATTCTCACCATCCGAGGGATTGCGGCTGAAGGAGACACCGGTCGCAGAATCGTCGCCCATATTGCCGAAGACCATCGTGCAGACGTTGACGGCGGTGCCCCAGGTGTGAGGATACCCTTCGTGCTCGCGGTACACGACGGCGCGCTCACCGTTCCAGGAATCGAAGACGGCGCGAATCGCCAAACGCAGTTGTTTATAAGGATCGGTGGGGAAATCTTCGCCAAACTTGGCGCGATACATCTTCTTGTACTCATCCACCAGCCATTTGAGGCCTTTCAGGCTGACCTCGGTGTCGAGCTTGACGCCCTCTTTCTCTTTCAGTTCTTCGAGTTTGTGCTCGAAGTGCTCGCGCTTGTAATCCATCACGATGTCAGAGAACATCGTGATGAAGCGGCGATAAGCGTCGTAGGAGAACCACTCGTTGCCGGTCAGTTTCGCCAACGCGGCGCGGGTGTCATCGTTCAAGCCCAGGTTGAGGACGGTGTCCATCATACCGGGCATGGAGACGCGGCTGCCCGAACGTACAGAAACCAGCAGCGGGTTATCCGACCGGCCAAATTGCTTACCGGTTTTCGCTTCAAGCTCTTTCAACGCCTCGAGGGTCTGTTCCCACATCCCCTCAGGGAATTCGCCCGTGTTCATGTACTCCACACAGGCCTCGGTCGTAATAATAAAACTCGGCGGTACAGGGGCTTGTGCTGCTGTCATATCGACCAGGCCGGCTCCCTTACCGCCGAACAAAACCTTCATCTCATCAAGACTTGGGGAATGCCCTATAATCTTGGCATACTCTTCTTTACCATTATGCGCTAAATACACCCACTGCTTGCTCATACTTCATTTTCCTCCAGAACTTAGTTAAACATATCTTCGTGATTATACCTGATAGTGCGCTAAAAACAAGATGATCGACTATAAAAGCTGGTTATGATGCCCGGCAGCCCACACACCTGTACAGAATAAAGTCAGTTGTGCTGAGGCGCATGTCGTCTACGTTATGGCTGTTGCAGGCTTGCCACCACACGCCGTTGCAGCACATACCAATCGGCGATGGTGCGGAAACGGTCTCCGGTGCGCATCAACGGCCCCATCTGATCGCCGTTGACGCGGACGTCGATGGCATAGGTATAAACCGGTACATACAAAGGCAACGCCGGTACTTCGGCCATAAACAATTGCTGATATTCCTGATACAGTGCAAGCCGCTGGGCCGGATTGACTGTGATGCGCGCTTGCTCGATGATTTCGCTGATGCGCCGGTTCTGGAATCCTGTATAATTCTGGCCTTGCCCCGGCAATGCTTGCGTCTCGTGCCATAATGTGTAGGGGTCGGGGTCGCCTGGCAGGATCAGGTGTACCAGCGCCGCTTCATAGCTCCGCGACTCCAGCAAGCCACTTAGCGCCAGAGACGGCACAGCCTGGACGGTTGTGGAAACGCCGACGCGCGCCCACTGTCTGACAATTTCGCGTGCTACCGCCAAATCCTGCTCGTCGTTCGATGCCATCAGCGTAAAAGCAAGAGGGATACCCTGCGCGTTGCGCAAAGGTTCTTCGGTGGTCGTACGTCGCCAACCGGCCCGATTCAATATGTCGAGCGCCTGCTGCGGATTGTAAGTGTAGGCCGGGACATCCGTGGTGTTGTATGCCCAAGTGCCAGGCAGGAGCGGCGTTTGAGGGATGATGGCCTGCCCCATCAACACGGTGTCCACGATGGCCTGCCGATCCAGGGCATAGAACAATGCCTGACGCACTTGCGTGTCGTTAAACGGCAACGTATCTGTCACCAACCCGTTGAAATACAACATCACCATTTCGGAGGTTTCCGCCGAGTGCAGCTTGAGGTCCGGATTGGCGAAGGCCTGCGGCAAAATATCGAGTGTGATCCGTGCCACGCCTTCTACAGCGCCGTCCTGATAGGCTTCATAAGCAGCTCGCGCTGTTGGATAGAAGCACAGGATGATGTTTTCCAGATACGGTTCCGGTCCGTAATAACGCGGGAAACGTTTGAAGGTCAACATCGTGACCTGTCCCTGCTCGGTCTGTACCTCGGCCAACCGGAAAGGCCCGGTGCCGACGGGTTGGCGATTGAAGTCCAGGTTAGGCAAATCGGCAGCGCGGATATTATTCAGCCGGTGCCTGGGCAGCAGCCCGACCGTGGTGTAATCCAGGAACGGCGCATAGGGTTCTTGCAGGACAAACTGCACGGTGTAATCGTTAAGCTTGCTCGCCTGGACCGAACGCCATAGCGCGCCAATGTCTGGGCGGCCGGGATAATCGGGGTCCTGAAGTAGATTGACAGTAAACAGCACGTCATCGGCGGTGAAGTAGTAGCCATCGTGCCAGAGGACGCCGGTATTGAGGCTGAAGGTGTACGTGATCCCACTGGGGTCGATGTCCCACCCGGTCGCAAGGTCCGGCTCCACCGCGCCCGACATCCCGATGCGCGTCAGTCCACTGAATACCAACGCCACGACGTCGCTGTCGGCGTCGTTGTAGAAGCTAAGTAAGGGATTGAGAGATTGCGGATAGCCCCCTACACTCTCGATATAGGTACCGCCGTTGGCCGGGCGAAACTCGGTAGTGTACGTCGTCGCCATGTAAGCCAGGATCAGCGCGGTCAGAAGAAAGCCCGCCCCGACCAGGAGCATTTGCCAGCCAATTCGACGGAACATAATTCAGATGCAATACACAGAAAAAGGACGAAGAAGGAAGAGGAGAATCACTTCCCGAGGAAATGCTTCCCTAAGGAATACTTTCCCCACCCTCCTCCGGCCCCGTCCTTTTGCAGAATGATACGTTACCCAATCAGCAAAACGTTGATGACTGCGACCAGGAAAAACAGGATAGAAAATCCTACAGTCATGCGGAACAACAAGAGTTCAGGGCCGCGCCGGTTGCGAATCAAATTGGTCTGCGCGCCGCCGAAAACGCCGCCCATCCCACTGCTGCGCACCTCAAAAAGTACCAATACGGTGAGCACAATCCCCAAAAGGATTTGTATGATGTTCAAATACGTCTGCATTCTCGATCTACCTCCAGGTTCAGGTAGGCAGATTATAACACGCTACATCAAAATGACAATACGCGGGATGCTGGATGCAAGATGCAAGATTAGGGTATAGAATGATACGCAGGCAAGTCTCCAGGCGCGTTCAGACGTGGTTACACGACACGCGCATAAAATAAAGGCAGAGGCTCGACCGGATCGGGCGCCAAGGTCAACGCGCGCCGTGCGCGGCGCACGGCTTCATCGCGCTTGGCGGCGTCGTTGGCGTGGATGGTAAAGAGCGGCGCATCAGCCTCGAGCCTGTCACCCACTTTACAGTGCATCACGATCCCGACGCGATGATCGAGGACGTCGCCTTTCTTCTCGCGGCCGCCGCCCAATCCCAGCGCGACCATGCCGATCTCATCCGCACGCACTTCGGCCAGATATCCGTCCTGAGATGCCTTAACGACTTCGATGAGCGGCGCCTGCGGGAAACGCTCCGGCTCGTCCACGTAACGCACATCTCCGCCCTGCGCAATGATCAGCTGGCGGAACTTCTCCCAGGCTTGTCCGGAGGCGATAGTTTCCGTCACCTGCGCCACAGCCGCTTCGAGGGTGTCCGCTTTCTCGCCCAGGCAGAGCATCTCGGCGGCAACCGTGACGCAGTGTTCGTGGAAATCCTGCGGGCCGTGACCGTGGAGCACATCGATAGCCTCTCGAACTTCGAGGCTGTTACCGACCGCGCAGCCGAGCGGTTGGTTCATATCCGAAATCAGCGCCGTGACTTTCCGCCCAAGCGTCGCGCCGATACGCACCATCCTTTCGGCCAGTGCCCGGGCAGAATCCAGGGTTTTCATAAACGCGCCACTGCCCACCTTGACGTCCAACAGGATGGCGTCGGCCCCTCCGGCGATTTTCTTGCTCATAATCGAACTGGTGATCAACGGCATACCGGGCACGGTGCCGGTCACGTCGCGCAGGGCATAGAGTTTGCCGTCCGCGGGAGCAAGATTGGCCGATTGCCCGGTGATCACGATGCCGATTTGGGCCAATTGGGCCTTGAACTCGGTCACGCTCAGATCTGCACGAAAGCCGGGCACGGATTCCAGTTTGTCCAGCGTCCCGCCGGAAAATCCCAATCCCCGACCGGACATCTTCCCCACCGGCAGGCCGCGTGCCGCAACGACAGGAGCCACCACCAGGCTCACTTTGTCGCCGACACCTCCGGTCGAGTGTTTATCGACGACGAAAGGAGCAATATCCTTCAGGTCCAGCACCTCGCCTGAATAGGCCATCGCCAACGTCAGATCGCCGGTTTCACGGTCGTCCATCCCGCGCAGCATAATCGCCATCAACAAGGCCGATGCCTGGTAATCGGGTATGGTTCCATCCGTGTATCCCTGAATGAAAAAGCTGATCTCTTCCGTCGTCAGTGCCGCACCATCACGTTTTTTCTCGATCAATTCCACCATGCGCATAGATCCACTCTCCATTGGTGAAACAGGTGCAACGCACCAAGGACTGCATGGCCGTGCGTTGCACCTTATCATCTAGACTGAAGTCAGACAAACCCATTAAGATTAATCCGCCACGTAGAAAGCCACCCCGATTGTTCCTGGGCCGGCATGGGTGCCGACAACAGGAGTCAGTATCGTATTATAGATAACCCTCGGGGTAAAAAGCTCCTTGATCCATCCCTCTATCAGTTCTGCATCTTCATCAGCCTGAGCATGAATGATCGCCAATTCCACCAAACGCCGGCCATTGACACGGTCTTTGACAATCTCCACCACCCGTTGCAGAGATTTCCGGCGCATGCGCACCTTCTCCAGAGGCATGACCTTGCCATCTTCGAGATGCAACACCGGCTTGAGGTTGAGCGCCGTGCCCAACAGGCGCGCTGCCCCACCGATACGCCCGCCACGGTGCAGGTATTCCAGTGTGTCGACGGCGAAAATAATGTGCATATTGTCACGGGCATGCTGCACCCGCTCGATGGCAACTTCGAGCGGCTGGCCTTCGCGCGCGGCGTTAACTGCGGCCAATACCTGCATCCCCAGTCCCATCGAAGTCGAACGCGAATCTATCAACTCGATGTTCAGGTCTGGCAAATCGGCTTTGGCCTGTATCGCCGAGGCTAGCGTCCCGCTCAATTCCGCGGAGATGAAAACACCGAGTATATTCGTCGTCTCATACTTCTGCGCCACTTCCTGAAAGAATTCGATAAAGGCTCCAGGCGAGGGCTGCGACGTCGTCGGGAAGGTTTCGCGTTCCTGAAGCCATTTGTAGAACGTCGGTGCATCCAAAGTGACGCCATCCAAGTACGTCTCCTCACCCCAATGCACCGTCAGGGGGATCATCGGTATATCGAACTCAGAAACTAACTCTGGCGGTAAATTCGCCGTACTGTCTGTCACGACAACAAAACGATTCATTGGTTTCTCCTTGCATATAAGAACTAAAGCATAAATAAAGAATTAAACTCCAGCCTAGATGTATCCATACTATAGCGGACAAAGCCTAGATGACAAGCACACACCACGACGACATAAGTCTCATCACATGCCCGAAGAACGATAATCCGCTACGGACCAGATAGCTGCAAAATGCAACTACACAATCCGAATAAGTCAATCGCTATTATACTAAATATGTCAAATGTGGTACAATAGCGTGTATATAGTAAGGAAACACGCGCGATTGGCGAAGGAGTTCGTATGCCCAAAATACTCGTTGCGGACGATGATAAGGTGATGTTAGGGCTACTCAAAACCCTCATGGAGATGGAGGGCAATGAAGCCGTCACCGTTACACGGCCGGAGGATATTGTCCCGGCTGCTCAGGCGGAAGCTTTTGCCTTGATTTTGATAGATTACCATCTGGCAGGCGGCGATTCAATGGACGCATTGCGCACATTGAAAAACGACCCGATCCTAAAAGGCATTCCGGTTCTCGTCACCTCAGGTATGGATCGTGAGCTTGAGTGTAAAAAGGTTGGGGCAGATGACTTCATTCTCAAACCCTTCCGCCCTAACGAACTCCTCGAACGTATCAGCACGATGATCGCGCAAACTGAGTAAAGGTATAGATTAAAAGACAATGACTAGAAGAAGGCGTAAAAAGAGAACACAGCCTAATGAACAATGGTACAAGATGGACCTGCACGTGCATACCCCGGCATCGGCGGACCATCAACAGAGAACGACGACCTGCCTGGAAATTTTGCAGGAGGCCGAGCGGCGCGACCTGGACATCATCGCGTTTACCGACCACAACACTGTAGCCGGTTACAAACAGATGCTCGAGGAAATCGACGATCTCGAGTTGCTCAAACGCCTCAACCGGCTGAAGCCCGAAGAGGAAAAGAAACTCCAGGAATACCGCCGCTTGCAAGACAAGCTCCTCCTGCTCACCGGATTTGAATTTACTGCTACGTTCGGTTTTCACATCCTGGGCATTTTCCCGCCCGATACCTCCATACGCGAGCTGGAATTCCTGCTCTTGCAGATGAACGTGCCCGAAGATAAGCTGGATGACGGCGCAACCGAAGTCGGCGCTACCGTCGATGTGTTGACCGCCTACCAGATGATTGCCGATGCCGGTGGGCTGGTCATCGCGGCGCACGCGAACTCATCGCATGGCGTCGCATTGCAGGGCTTGCGCTTTGGCGGGCAGACGCGCATCGCGTTCACCCAAGACCCCAACTTGCACGCATTGGAAGTCACCGATTTAGAAAAGGTCGGCAAGAAAACCACCGTGCGCTTTTTCGATGGCTCAAAGCCCGAATACCCGCGCCGTATGCGCTGCATCCAGGGTTCCGATGCCCATCGCCTCACACGCGATCCCAACAACCCGCGCAATCCAGGCGTAGGCGACCGCGTCACCGAGGTGCTATTGGACGAACTCTCTTTCCCGGCGCTGTATGCCGTCCTGACGGGCGACGATTTCGCCCGCACACGCCCCTATCGCGCCGAGGCCCATCCCTTCGATTACATTCAAGCCGCCCGTGCCGAAGGTCCCAACATCGTGCAGGACTTCCACGAACGGTACAACAAACGCGGCGGTTTTATGGACGCGATTGTCGCCGACGTTTGCGCATTTGCGAACACGAATGGCGGTGCACTCTACATCGGCGTTTCCACCGATGCGAATACGCCGCCGGTTGGCGTCGGCAACACGCCTACCCGGGTGATCAATACCCTCAAAACGGAGATCGAAACACGCATCACGCCCACGCTGCCGGTTACCATCGACGTGCAAGAAACCCAAGATGTCAAGGTCGTGCGATTGGCCGTGCCGCGCGGCGAGTATCCCCCTTACACAATGGATGAGAGTGAAATCTTCATCCGCAGCGAGGCCGAAACGACGCCCGCCGTACGTGATGAAATCGTAGCGTTGGTCAGGCGCGGACTGGGCACTAAGGCGCCTCCGGCGTCCACCCCGGTCGATACGGCTGAGGAGAAACAGCCCCCGCCAGATAAACACTCCATCGATCCGCCACGCACCGGTGTAGAAATTGCCAACGTGGAAACCCGAAATAACGTGCGGTACTACACCATGCGCGACCTGCGTAATGGCAGTCTGGTCAGTAACGTCACCCGCAACTCAGCCCGTCGTCTCTGGCGCTACGCCATCGACGAGGCAGAGAACAACCCCGTTAAACCAGGCCAAGTGCGCTGGATGGGCAACATCGGGATCTGGAAGCAACGTGAGTACAACACACAAACACGTTACGATCTGGTAGAAAAGGTTAACGACGAACAACACGTCTACTACGGTGTGACCGAAGATGGTATTCACGGTCCTTGGGCGGCACTGGTAGGCGAATAAAGGGAGAGCTGATGCGCATTTTGTCCGTATCCGAAATGCGCGCGCTGGAATCGACCGCCGATATGGCCGGTCATAGCTACGCGCAGATGATGGAGCAGGCCGGCAAAAGCTTGGCCATTGCCGTGGTACAGCACGCGCCTGTCAAGGGACGGCGCATCCTCGTCCTCGTGGGGCCGGGCAACAACGGCGGAGACGGGTTGGTCGCTGCACGTCTGCTACACGATTCCGGCGCGCATGTCACCGCGTATCTCACCACCAAACGCGATCCTGAGAAAGATGTCGTGTTCAAGCATACGCAAACGTCAGGCGTGAAGATCATTTGTGCGCCCGACGACTCGCAATACGAAACACTGCGCCGTCTGACCGTGCAAGCGCACGTCATCCTCGATAGTCTGTTAGGGATTGGGGCAACCCTACCCCTGCGAGGCGTCGTGGCCGACGTGTTGCGGAACGTCACGGCAGGATTGGCGCAAATCAGCATCGATCCATTGACGCCGCTGAATCGCCCCCCAAAACCTGCGCCGCCGCGCCCGTTGATCGTTGCCGTGGATGGACCTTCAGGACTGGATTTCGACAGCGGCGACATCGATCCACTGGCGTTGAAAGCGCACCTGACCGTCACCTTTGCCACGCCCAAGTGGGGGCACGTCGCGCTTCCCGGCGCAGCATACGTGGGCGAACTGCTGGTCGCCGACATCGGTATCCCTGAGCACGTCGAAATTCCGAGCAAAGGGGCGGCCATCGCTGCCCCTCAAACTATCCGGCAGTGGCTACCGGCGCGCTCGTTGAATGCGCATAAAGGCACGTTTGGCAAGGCGCTGATTGTCGCCGGGTCGGTGAATTACACGGGAGCCGCACTCCTGGCGGCAACGGCTGCCGTGCGCGCCGGAGTCGGTCTGGTCACGCTGGCAATTCCCAATTTACTGCACACGGCCATCGTACCGGCGCTGCCGGAAGCGACCTACCTCTTGTTACCGCACACGCTCGGGGTGCTGGACGGACGTGCGATGACGCCGCTTGCGGATATGTTACACAGTGAGAATGCACCCGCGTATTCGGCTATGCTGGTCGGGCCGGGATTGAGCCACACACCGGAGACCATCGCCTTTATGCGGCGGCTGTTGGGGCTGGAGACGGGAAAACGCAACACCGGCTTTGTCCCAAGCGAGCGCAAGCCCACCAGCGAACGCCCGCTTTTGCCGCCATTGGTGGTGGATGCGGACGGGTTGAACGTGTTGGGCGACATTCCCGACTGGCATAAGTTGCTTCCGCCGGAGACGATCCTCACCCCCCACCCCGGTGAGATGGCCCGTCTTACCGGCCAGACGACAGCGGAAGTGCAGGCTAACCGGTTACGCACTGCGCAAACAAATGCCGCTGCGTGGGGACACGTCGTCGTGCTCAAGGGCGCATTCACCGTGGTCGCCGCGCCGGACGGGAGAACGATAGTGCTCCCTTTCGCCAATCCGGGATTGGCGTCGGCGGGAACCGGCGACGTTTTGGCAGGCAGCATCGTCGCACTGCGGGCGCAGGGATTGGAGGCATTCCAGGCTGCCGTCACCGGCGCCTATCTGCACGGCCTGGCCGGGGAAATCGTCCGCGAGCGGCTGGGCATAGCGGGTATGGCCGCCAGCGATGTGGCCCATGCTTTGCCTGAGGCCATCCGAAGTATAACATAGCGATAAACCTTGCGAAGGTGTGCGAACCTCAGTTCGTCTAAACCTTCGCAAGGTTTAAGATTTCCCATCACGTTAACGATTGGGCGAAGGTATAACCCAGTTCCTCGGCCTTGAGTATGTCCTGGTGCATCGCGCCACCGGGGAATTCCCAGGACTCGACCAACTCCCACTTTAGCTTCTCCGCCCACTGCGCGATCTCGCGGCGCGCGCCGCCGCTCCAGCCAAAGCTGCCGAAGTAGGCCAGCTTGCGGTTCTGAATGCGCTTGCGATTCAGCATGTCCAGGACGTGCGCCATCGGCGGGAAGAGTTCGCCTTCGTAGGTGGGCGCGCCGACCAACACGCCGCTGCGCGTGTAGACCGACGACAGGATATAGCTGGCGTGAATGTGACGGACGTCGAAAATATCCACCGGCACACCCGCGCGCGCGACGCCTGCCGCCACGGCTTCGACCATCTTCTCCGTGTTGCCATACATCGTCCCGTAGAGCAAGGTCACACCCGGTTCTGGGCCTTCGAGCGCATAGTTCGCCCACTTTTGGTAGAGGTCGATGATGCGCTTCGGATTCTTGCGCCATAACAGGCCATGCGAGGGAGCCACCACGTCGATTGGGACGCCGGCCAGCTTGTCGATAGCTTTAAGCACAGGTTTGGCGAACAGAGCTACGATATTGGCATAATAGCGCAGCGCCTCGTGCTCATAGAACGGCAACGCCGTGCATTGATCGTCGAAGATCGCGCCTTGCAGCGCGCCGTAGCCGCCGAAAGCGTCACAGGAGAACAACACTTTTTGCGTCGTTTCGTAGGTCAGCATTGTCTCCGGCCAGTGTACCATCGGCGCGATGAAGAACTGTAATTGGTGTGAACCGAGGTCCAACGTCTCACCGTCTTCGACGACGTGCACGTTGTCCGTCACCTGATAGTAGTTCTCCAACATCTTCACCGCGCGGCTGGTGCAGAGGAACGTCACATTCGGCGCGATGCGGCGCAACGTGCGCAGTACGCCGGTGTGATCCGGCTCCATGTGATTGACCACGATGTAGTCCAGCAGTGCCGGATCGAAGACCTCGGCAATCTGATCGAGTAGCGCATCACTCTTGATGTCCTTCGCAGCATCCACGAGGACTTTTTTCTCCCCGTCGATGACGTAAGCGTTGTACGAGACACCCTCGCTGGTGATCGGCCAGAGACCCTCAAAAAGGTCGGTGGTCCGGTCGTTGACACCGATCCAGTAGATTCCAGGCTTTACGTTAGCCGCAGGCATTGTCGCCCTCCTTACTCGTTAGATAGTGTCCACGTCTTGTCGAACGACACATCAACGTCGTACTCTTCGGCCAGCACTTCATCATTACAATCGCGCGCCATCAGGTCATACGTTCCCGGACGCACGTAGAAGAGGCGTGTTCGACCTGACATAATCGTCTCGCTCTCGCCCATTTGATCATCACCCCAATCGTCGCCGTTGGAAGGGGAGATGAAGATGTAGCAAACTTCGGAATCCGATGTGTTATCTACAAACAAGCGCGAGGTGGCGCGTGTCTCCCCCACGTTGATCGTCGTGTTCCGATCGATATACCACCCAGTAGCCATCACTGCCTGATCACACGCTTCAAGCTGGATGTCGTGTTCGCCGGCAGGGATGGTGAAGGTTTTGCTGTCGCCTGGCGCAATTGTTTCATCACCGGCCAGCCAATCTTCACCCCATTGGTCGCTATCACTGCTGGAGATCAACACATAACATACTTCATCAGGAGACTGGTTGACGACCTTGATTTGAAAATCGCCCGAACTGGCCGTTCCACCACCGTTCGTTCCACGTCCTGAAAAGAGCGCGCAGCCCAATGAAGTCAACAACAATACTGTCACGATCAGTAACACCATCCGCTGCTTCATAAACGCACCTCCTTAACCGATTATTCAAGCGCATTATACAACAGCAAAATAAAGGGACAAGCTGACATCCTGACATACGGATGTTTTTCTTTGCCTTACTTCAATATCTGGTACAATGAACGCATAGATATGATGTGTGTCCTAGAGAACTACTATGAGCAAACACAAATCGACACAGCTTTCCAACATTTGGATGTGGTTCAAATCCGAAATCCCCATCGTACTCCTCTTCGCCTTTTTGACTGTTTGTGTTACGTATCCAATCATCGTCCAGCTCAATACCCACCTGGCGCAAAACCCGGATTGGGGTACGGACGCTTATCACCACACCTATGTGCTCTGGTGGTTCAAAGAAGCGATTTTTACGCTCAGAACCAGCCCGGCAGACCTTGTCCTGATACAGTATCCACACGGCGGGTATTACCCAATGCTGAACACTTATGCTGCTGTTTACCTGCCGGGCGTGCCTTTGCTATTTTTTCTACCTCCGGCAACGACCTACAATCTGCTGTTCCTCATGGGGCTTTTTCTAAGCGGATTTTTTGGGTATTTACTGTGCGCATATTTGACGCAGAACCGGCTAGCGGGCATCCTAGGTGGAATCATCTATGCGTTTTTCCCCAGTCACATGGCGCACGCCTACAGCGGACATCTTGAATTAATGTCAATCTATACATTCCCACTTTTCTTACTCTTTATGATCAAAACCTTCCGGCAACCGCGCTGGCGCACCGCTATCGCATGCGGGGTAACGTTGGCAATCTCGATGCTCATCCAACCAATGTTTGGCCCCTTCTTGCTTATCCCGGTGACTTTGATCTGGTTGATGTACGAAGCCCTGGTTCTGAAACACCCGTTTTACCGCGAGACGGTCGTAAAATTGGGTGGCGCTTTTGGACTTGCACTCCTGTTCATTTTACCCTTTTATCTACCAGTGCTGCGCCAACAGTTCACCGGGCAAAGCGCCTACTTGCAGGAAGCGGGCATCGTCGCTTTTTCATCCGATTTATTGGGGATTGTCTCACCATCACCCCTGAATCCCGTCTTCTCCAGATTGGGACTGGTTCCCGATTACGCGCATACTGTCGTCCCGCTGAATTTTCGGTTTGCCGAATTGTTCAACTATATTGGTATCATTCCGCTGATCCTCACTATTGTGGCGGTCATCCATCGCCGGGAAGCCGGCAGTTGGGCATTGCTCGCCCTTGGCGCGGCGCTACTGGCGCTTGGCCCGGTGTTGAAAATCGCCGGGGAGGTATTCACATTCACCGCCGATGACGTGACCGGTACCGTGACGCTGCCTTATGCAGCATTGATGAATCTCCCCTTCATCGCTTACAATCGTGCTCCTGCGCGATTGAATATCACGCTGATGCTGTGCATCGCCGTTCTAGCTGCTTACGGCATAGCCTGGCTCTCGACACGCTTGCGCTCACACTGGCGATATATCTACGGCGCAGGTCTGTGCACACTCACGCTGCTGGAGTTCATCGCACTTTGGCCGGCGCGCACCACGCCCTTGGTTAGCCCGACGGGATTCACGGCGCTGGCGCAAACACCCGACCGTGAGCCGGTCTTCAGCGTCCCCTGGCCAGAATGGCATACCCGCGAACTCTCGCTCTACTATCAAATCCTTCACCAACATCCGATTTTCGGCGGTTGGGTGCAACGTAGCTTGCCACGGGAAGAGACTGTCGCTGACGAATGTCTCGATGCGCTGTTGCGACCTATGCCTGAAGTCGATATTATCCCTACAGCTTCCGCCAGCGCACGCGCAGCCATCGCCCAGGCCGAAGGCGTAGGTTACGTGGCTCTCTTCTCGCGCTACGTAAAAAACCCTGGCGCATACGATGATCTTTTTACGGAGGCTTTCGGCTATCCTCTGGGCAATAGCGATGGGATAAGCGTTTATCAAGTTCCGATTGAGCCGCTACCACTCGACGAGCTAACCTATAGCCTTCCGGCAGAACAGTGGGGTGACGTGGAAACCTGGGGCGAACGTCCGGCGCGTTGGCTTTACGAATTTGGCGATCTGTATCTGTATTCTCCAGGAAGACGGGCAGGCGTGTTGCAGTTCACGGCGCTCCCAGTAAACACTGTACAGCGGCTTGAGATTGAGGTGGACGGTGAACCCATACCGGGCATCCTCATCGGCGACCCTATCACGTACACCACGAGCCTGATAACACTCAATGTCGGACAAAACCTGATCCGCTTCCGACCCAAAGGCGGCTGCGAGAACATCCACGGCGATCCACGCTGCCTGGGAATAGCCCGCGCTACCGGAGCTGAATGTGATCCCTACCTGCGCGAAGAACGTTGTTTAAGCATCTTGTTTCAGGGTATTCACTTCGAATCCGTGGAAAACGCGCCGGGTGCGCACACCGCCGATATAACGCTAGACGATGGCGTCAGGTTATTAGGCTACGATCTATACGGTGAAGTCTCGCCAGGGTACCAGGTTCAGGTTGTGTTGTACTGGCAAGCTTATGCTCCCATCACCAACGACTATATCATCTTCGTGCACCTTTTGGGACCTGATGGTATCCTGGCGAGTCAGTCCGACACGCCACCGCTGGGCAGGTTATACTCCACGACAGAGTGGAAGGCAGGCATCATCTTTACGCACGTAGCTTCACTAACAATCCCTGACAAGGCTATGCCTGGGGAATACCACCTGCTGACCGGAATGTATACCTATCCCGATATAAACAGGTTGACAGTCATAACCGAGCGCCCTTTCGCCGAGCACAACCTGATTTGGTTACAAAACTTCACCCTTGAGCCATACAACGAGTAGTTTTATGAAAACGATACTATCTCGTAGCCTGAAAAGACTTTTGACATGGGTGGTCGTACTCACCCTCGTCTATCTCGTCATCCTGGCGGTGCGGCCCGCGGAAGCGTTTTTCGGCGTGCCCGGTCAATGGACGTGGTCGGGGCGACCGCCGTCCGAGAGCACCATCCCGCGCTGGTGGCCGAGCCTGGCGTTGCTGGCGCTGCTTGCCGGGGCCGGCATCTGGTACGACAAAAAGTGGGAAACGTTGTCGCAGCGCCACCAAACCGCCGTCCTGATCATCCTGGCGCTCCTCATCCCACTCCTGCAAATTACGCTCAAATACATCCACTATCGCTACCCGCTCGAGTACTACCTGCACCGCACCATCGGACCGCACAACGGATTTTGGCAAGCGGCGATCTCCATCGGAGACATCGGCGACTACTTGCGCCATTATCCCGATCAGATGCGCGACACAAAGGGAATTTTCGTCCATCTGCCCGTCCATCCACCGGGCGCGATCCTTTACTTATGGCTGTGGCAAAAGTTCTTCGAACTCTTCCCAACACTGGCGCACACAGTCGCGCACAGTTTCCGCGCCTACAACTGCGCCGATCTGGCGTTTGTCACCTTGCCGGATGCCAAAATCGCGGCGGCGTTCGGACAGATGATCACAACGCTATTCAGCGGCCTGACTATCTTTCCGCTCTATGCGTGGGGCAAGTGCCTGCGCGACGCCCGAACCGGGTGGCGCGCGGCCTTGCTCTTCAGCTTCATCCCTGCGTTGAGCCTGTTTACGATGCGCTGGGACAGCGTCTACCCCTTCTTCGCCATCCTCGCCTTTGCCTGGCTGCATCAAGGATTGGAGACGGGACGAGTCCGGTGGTGGTTCTGCGCGGGCCTCGTCGTCTCACTGGCTTCTTTCTTCAGCTTTGGGAACGCTACCTTTGCTCCGGCCATTGCACTCTACGCCGCGCTTTACCTGTGGCAGAAAAACCCCGTCGCGATTTTGCGGGCATGGAAATTTTGGTTGGCCTTGATCCTCGGCGGATATGCGATCTGGGGCCTATACGATGTCCTGACCGGTGTATCGGTCTGGGAAATTTTCGCCACCACGTTGGAAACCCACCTGGACCTGGGACGCACATATTGGCCCTGGATTTACTACAATCTCTACGATCTCGTTGCTTTCGCGGGCGTCCCGGTGAGCGTTCTCTTCGTGGTACAGAGCGCGCGCGCCTGGCTCAACATCCCCCACCGGCAGAACCGTGTCGGCGAGCTGCCCGCGTTGGCCGTATCCGGCGTCGTCCTGGCGCTCAATTTCTCCGGCGTCGTGCGGGGCGAGGTAGGACGGATGTGGCTTCCCTGGATGCCCATCGTCGCCCTCGCCGCCGTTCTCTGGCTGGCCGAAAAAAGGAACACGCGTGGCTTTTCGCTGTTGGCAGCGTTGATGGCGCTCCAATGCCTATGGATGACGCTCTTTCTCCGCGTCAGTCCCACCGGTATGCCGAGTTACGCGCCGCGACAGCCCGGTAATCCGGTGGTTGCTACGCCGTTACAGGTAACGTTCGACCATGACATCCGGCTCGTGGGTTACAAAGTAGAACAAGGGCAAATAGCACCGGGCGATACCGTCGATCTCACGTTATACTGGCAAGCCAAGACACGCCCAGACCTCCCCTACACCGTCTTTGCCCACCTCATCGGTGCAAATGGCGCGCTGCAAGCACAGAACGACGGGATGCCTGCCGGAAACACGCTCCCCACCTCCTGCTGGCTGCCCGGCGATGTGGTGGAAGACCGCCGCCCCATCGAAATCCCGGCAGACGCCCCACCGGGCGCATATACGGCGCAGGTGGGCCTTTACTACCTACCGACGCTGACACGCCTGCCCGTCATCGACGGTGGCGAAGGTGACTTTTTCCGCTTACCGTTTACAATAGCAGTCGAAGAATGAGCGAATCAGCGGATAAGTGAGTGACAAAGGGCAAATGATACCTGTTGCACGTCTTCTCATTTCTAATCTCTAATTTCTAATCTCTTATCTTTAGGAGCTTTGTATGCGTATTGGGATGATTACCGGAGAATACCCTCCGCTGGAAGGCGGTGTGGGCGACTTTACCCGCGAGTTGGGGATGGCGTTACACGCAGACGGTCACGAAATCCACATCCTCACCTCACAAATGAACGACCGGCAACCGAGTCCCGTCCAGGAAGACGAGATGGCAATCTACCGTGACATTTACGACTGGGATCGGAGCACACATGCGGAGATCACCCGTTGGATCAACACACAGGCGCTCGACGTGGTGAACATCCAGTACCAGGCGGCGGCCTACCAGATGCACGGCGGGATCAACTTTTATCCACGCGCTCAGAAACGGCACCTCAGTGCGCCCCTGGTAGTGACATATCACGATCTGCTGCCGCCCTACCTGTTCCCCAAGGCCGGGCCGCTGCGCCGGTGGTCGGTGCGGCAGTTGGCGCAGCACGCGGACGGCGTCATCGTCACCAACGGCGATGACTACACGGCGCTCACCACCGCGATGGAAGCCAAACTGCCGCCAACGCGCTTGATCCCCATCGGCAGCAACATCGCACCGCAGCCCCCCGCCAGCTACGACCGTATGGGGTGGCGCGCTGCACGCAGCATCTATCCCAACGATATGCTCATCGGCTTCTTTGGTTTCTTGAACCGCGGCAAGGGCGTCGAAACGCTGATCGACGCGCTCGGCCAACTGGTGACCGCCGGGCTTTCGGCCCACCTGATCTTCATCGGCGGGCGGACAGGCTCGAGCGACAGCACCAATGCGCGCTACGCCGACGAGATCGACGCGTTGATCGAACAAGTAGGACTTGGCGCGCGCGTACAACGCACCGGCTACACCACCCCCGCCGAGGTCTCCGCCGCGCTCCTCGCCGTGGACGTGTGCGCCCTGCCCTATCGCAACGGCGCGAGCTTGCGGCACGGGACGCTCCACGCGGCACTGGCGCACGGGAACGCCATCGTCACCACCACGCCGCAAACCGAGACGGCCCAATTGCAAGATGGCAAGAACATCCTTCTTGTCCCGCCAGACAATGCCACAGCACTCGCCAATGCACTGGATCGTCTATGGAGAGAGCCACGTTTGCGAACCGAGATCGGTGCACAGGCCGCGCAATTATCGCGCGAGTTCTCCTGGGAGCGCATCGCCGCGCGCACAGCGGAGTTTTTCCGCACGATCCACGGTCAGATTAGCCGGAAATAGTATGGACAAGCGCTCAATGCGCACTGCCTTAACCCTGCTCCTGGTCAGCTTCACCCTCCTCGGCCTGCTCTACAGCGTCGTCGTCCCCATCTTCGAAGCCTCCGACGAAGTGTGGCACTACCCCATGGTCGAGCATCTGGCGCGCGAGTGGACGCTGCCGGTGCAACCGCTCGAACCCGGCGCATCCAGCGGCCCGTGGCGACAAGAGGCCAGCCAGCCGCCGCTCTATTACGCTATTGCTGCCGCGCTCACCACCTGGATCGACACATCGCCCTCGGCAGCGCCCTACGATCTGGACACGGTGCGCCGCCTCAATCCGCACGTCGCCGCCGGCGAGATCACGCCTGATGGCAGCAATCCCAACCTGGTGGTCCACAATCCGGTGCTGGAACGCTTTCCCTGGCGCGGCACGGTGCTGGCCGTTCACATCGCGCGCATCTTCTCCGTGCTTCTGGGGACGTGGGCGGTGTATCTGACGTGGGCGCTCGCCCACGAGCTATACCCCGCTCACCCGCAACTCGCGTTATCTGCCGCCGCCATCCACGCCTTCACGCCGATGTCGCTGTTCGTCAACGCTTCGGTGAACAACGACAACCTCATCGTGCCGTTATGTGCGCTGGCGTTGTTGTTGATGATTCGGCTGGTAAAGAGGCAGGGGGCAGGGGGCAGGAGGCAAGAATCAAGAACCATGAATCATGAATCTTGCCTCCTGCATCATTTGTCGTTGGGTGTAGTGATTGGGTTAGGGCTATTAACGAAGGCGAGTGCCATTGCCTTGTTGCCATTCGCTGCCGCTACAATTGCCTGGGAAGCGTGGCAAAACCTCAAATGGCAAATGGCGAATCAGCGAATCAGCGAATCAGCGAATGGGCGAGCGAATGAATCACGCATCACGCATCACGCCCCCCTACTCCCTACTCCCTACTCCCTAATCCCAAAAATCGCCCTGCACGCTCTGCGCAACCTTGCCCTCGTTCTCCTGCCGGCGCTCGCCATCTCCGGGTGGTGGTTCATCCGCAACTTCCGGCTGTACGGCGACTGGCTCGGCCTCAACGCCTTCTACGCCGTGCTCGGCACACGCGACGTGGCAGCAGACCTGGCGCAATTGTGGGCCGAACGGTTTGCCTTCGCCGCCGGGTATTGGGGCAACTTCGGCGGTCTCAACGTGCCGATGCCCACCTGGATTTACACCGTGCTCAACCTATTCGCCATCCTCGCCGCACTCAACGTCGCTGTGGGTTTTACAGTATGGGTTGTGAGTGCAAAATCCAACCTCCAAAATCCAACATCCAGAATCCCCAACGTGTGGCCTTTTGCCTGGGACGAGCTGACCGCCACGCGCGCGTTGGCCTGGGCGTGGCCGGTCGCGGTCTTCATCTCGTGGATCCAATGGGCGACGATCACCTGGTCTTCGCAGGGCCGCCTCATCTTTTCTGCGCTGCCGATGTGGTCCCTGGCGTTGGCGCTGCCGTTCAAGATGCAAGAAGCAAGAGGGAAGAAAAAAAACACGAGCTTCCAGCTTCTAGCATCTAGCTTCTTCCCTGCTTTCCTCTTCACGCTCTGCGTGATCGCCTTGCCCGCGTGGATTGTGCCGGCGTATACGCCGCCGCGGGCGACGCGCGCCACGCTGACCACCCCACCCCTGTACACGGACTTCGGCAACGTGCTGCGGCTGACCGGGTTCCAGATTGACCGGCGCAACACCACGCCTGGCGATACCATCGGGCTAACATTGCAATGGGAGGTGCTCGCGCCCACGACCACCGACCACAGCCTCTTCATCCACGTGCTCGGCGTAGGTGAACGCATCATCGCACAGCGCGACACGTTCCCCGGACGCGGCCTGCTTTCGACGACGTGGCTGGAACCGGGCCACACCTGGATCGAGCATTACGAAATCGCCATCTCCCCGCTGGCCTACGCGCCCGACAGCCTGACGTTTGCCGTGGGGATGTACGAGACCGCCACCGGCACGCGACTGCCGGTGCAGGCCGAAACGCCCTTCACCATAATGCCCGCAGGCGACACCGTGACCTTCGGCGACGTGTGGCTCAGTGAAGCGCCGGAGCCAACCGCCGTGTATTTCGGCAAGGGCATCGTGCTCACCGGTTACGATCTAAGCGACGTGATCGTAGCGCGCGGTGAGTCGCTTCAGGCGACGCTGCACTGGCGTTGCGCAGCCCGCATCGACGGCGACTACACCATCTCCGTACAGCTCATCGACGAACACTGGCGCAAAGCAGCCCAATCCGATGCCTGGCCACTGGACGGCGCAGCGCCGACGTCCTCCTGGCAGGTGGGACAAACGCTTGAGGAGCCGCGTGCGCTCGTCATCGCCGCCGACGCCGCGCCGGGTGTCTACAATCTGCAACTGGCGATCTACCGCGCGAACGCCGCAGGCGAACTGCAACACCTGCCCATCGTGTGGAAAGAAGGCCAGATGCCCGCCAAAACTGTCGTGCTCACGCGGGTACGAGTGGAATAAACAACCGCGAAACAAAAGCCCTCTTTTTTCGTCGCTTTTCACAATCCAACCTCCAGTTGCACCAAACTTACGTAACGATTCTGTAACGTATGAGAATGACCAGAATTCCACATTTGCGTATATACTGAAGGTAAGCACACCGTACCTTAGCCTCGCACACTCCATCTGGTTGTTGAATCGTTTACAAGGAGGGTAACCGATGAAAAACACACTGAGACTTTTCAGTTTGACGTTGGCGCTGCTATGGCCAGCGCTCTCCATCGCCCAGAGCTATCGCGCAGCCGCCGCTGTAGAGCAAGCTTCTGGCTTGCTTGCCCCCACCGCTACCTTCGGTTGGGAGATGATCCTGCCCGTCGCGCCCACCAGCATACGACGCTCTCCAACCTACGCGACCGATCAAACGCTCTACATCACCACCGACCAGGATATGCGCCGCTCCACAGACAATGGCAATACCTGGACGACGCTCTTTGCGACGACGCCGTACTCCGAATACCTGCATATCAGCGCGATGACGTGGGATCCAGACATAACGGCGTCTCCCACGTTATTCGTTGCGCGGAATATCGGCTATAGCTACGGCGAAGTCTTCCGTTCGACCGACGACGGCTTAACCTGGCAGGTGGTGCTCTCCACGCCGCCCAACACGCTACTCTACGATGTAGCTGCCGTGCGCGACGCCGATGGCAACCTAGTCGTTTTCGCTGTGGGATTCTCGCCGGATATTCCGGCTGTATGGCGCTCTGCCGACGGCGGGGACACATGGACGCTGGCAAATACCGGCCTGTCCGACTTTACGGACCTGTATCGCGTGTATCCCTCGCCGACCTTCGCCATGGATAATACCGTTTATATGACGTGCTTCGGGCCGCTCCACCGCTCCACCGACGGCGGGTTGACGTGGGAGCGTGTCGCCATCCTGGGGGTAGACATTCCCCGCGAAATTGTGTTCTCGCCGCACTACGCCACAGACGGTACAATGTGGATGAATTACTTCTTCGTTGAGGGCAGCGGCGACGCAGACATACCGCCCAACGGCGTCGTGCGCTCCACAGACTTTGGCGCGACCTGGCAGAAAGTGAACACCGGCCTGCCCGTGGATTATCTGGATGGTTGGATCCTCGGTCTGGGCGTCTCGCCGGACTATCCCGCCGATCCCGCGCTGTATGCCGTCCAACGCACCCTGCAATTTGACACACCGCGCTGGATGTTCTACCGTTCCCCCAACGGCGGGGAAGCGTGGTGGATGCAGGGCCTCGCGCCGGAGGCGAATCCTAAAGGACTGATTGTCGCTTCGCGCGACTTGTTTTTCCTGTCCACGGTTGATGGTCTGTATCGGCTGCGCAACCACAGTTGGGAATGGCTGGTGAACGGCGGCGCAGAACTCAGCGAGGGCTGGCTCTTCCCCATCACCCCATCGACGGCCGGATATACTACAGATCAGGCACGCAGCGGCGCACGCGCCATCCGCATGGGCATTGTAGGGACCTCGAACAAACCTTCATACTCGTCCGCACGCCAGCGGGTGACGTTGCCTGCGACGGCAACTTCGGCATGGTTGTCAGTATGGCTCTATCCCACATCGACCGAAGTACAGCAGGCGGCGTTCTCGCCGGAGATGGACGCAGCGATGAGCGCCGCATCACAAACCACTGTCGCACCTGCGGCGGGTGACGTCCAGTTCATTTTGATTATGGACGACAACGACAAAATCCTCCAACGCCTGTTGTGGACGCTCGACAACAGCCGGACGTGGAAGCCGTACACCTTCGACATGAGCGCCTACATCGGCAAGAGCGTCTGGGTACATTTCGGCGTCTACAACGACGGCGCAGGCGGGACGACCGGCATGTACATCGACGACCTCTCGCTGACCGCCGTCGAACCGCTGCCGGCGCCGGTTGCACCCCCCGGCAATCCCGGCGCGCTGGCCGAGGATTTCCTCGTCACCGATGCCGTCGGCTACCAGAACTTCCCGGCGGCGGCGTTCAATCCGGCGGATGACGAATTCTTGCTGGTGTACCGGGACTCGCGCGACCCCAACTTCCCCGACATCTACGCACAGCGAGTCCGCAGCGATGGGCGACTACTCGGCAATGCCATCCCGATAGGCAACTATTACGATAGTCAGGAATACCCGCGCGTGGCCTACCTCGCCAGCGCCGAGCGGTATCTGGTAGTCTGGAGCGATGGTCGCAACGCCACCGAAACGCCCGACATCTACGGCCAACTGGTGCGGCGCGATGGCTCGCTCGACAGTGGCAATTTTCCCATTGCCGTCGCGCCCGGCGGGCATTTCCGGCCGCGGCTGGCGGCCGGTGCGGATGCTTTCCTGGTGGTGTGGGATTACGTCGTTGAGGGGACCTCGCGCGTCCAGGGGCAGCGGGTGGATGGCAGCGGCGCACCCCTCAGCGCGCGCTTCGATATCTCCGACGGGTCGGCCTGGGCCGGACAGCCGGATGTGGCGTATCGCCCGGCGGCGGATCGTTACCTCGTCGTCTGGACCGACACGCGCGGCGAAGATCAGGACATCTACGCGCAGCAAGTCTTGCCGGACGGGACTCTGGAAGGCGACAACATCCCCGTCACCGGCGCGCCCGGCGTCCAGGCGTGGCCGGTGATTGCCGCCGGCGGCGCGGACGATGCGGCGCTCGTCGTCTGGGAAGACTGGCGCAACGGCCTCCAACGCGACATCTACGGACAGCGTTTCAAGCCGGGGAATACTTTTTGGGGGATCGACATCCCGATCGGCGTCGGACCGGGGATCAAGGGATCGCCGGCCGTTGCCCTATGGGAGACAGCCGGGGCGAGCGTCTTCTTCGTGGTATGGGAGTCACCCGAGGGGGGCCTCGACATTCACGGTCAGCGCGTCGCGGCGACCGGGCAACTGATCGGCGCGCCCTTCGTGGTGAGCGATGACCCGCGCACGCAAGCCAGCCCGGCCATCGCCGTCGCGCGGACAGCGCCGCAACCTTCGGCGCTGGTGGTGTGGGCGGATATGCGCGCCGATCCTGCCGGCATCTACGGCCAACGCCTGGATGCCGACGCGCGCAAGGTTGGGCTGCACGTGGGTCTCACACCGTTGGACGGCCTGCAAGCGCGCCCGGTGATCGCCTATAGTCCACTTTCGGATCGCTATCTTGTGGCCTGGCATCACGTCGATGGGGCCGGCGCGCGCATTATGGCGTACAGCGTCGGCGGCGATGGCGCGCTGGTGTGGAGTCCGTTTGCCGTGGCGAGCGGCATCCAGACGCCCGATCTGGCCTTCGACGTGGCCTGGGACGCGCTCAACGATTACTTCCTGGTGGTCTGGAGCGACATTGCGCCCGAAACCGTCGATGATTTCGACATCTTCGGGCAGATCGTCAGGCTGGACGGGAATGAGTTGATCGGCGACAAAATCACGGTTTCTGCCGCGCCGCACCAGCAGCACGCGCCGGCGGTCGCCTTTAGCCCGGAACTGGCGCGTTACCTGGTCGTTTTCGAGAGCGTGGATCCCGCCTCCCAGCCGACGCTGCACGGGCAATTCCTCGCTGGCGATGGTGCGTCGCTGCTGACGGATGTGGGCGAGAACTTTCTGCTCACCATGCCCGGCGAGAACCGGCAGGCACGCTATCCCGACGTGGCCTACGATGCGGCCAGCCGCAGCTTCCTCGCGGTTTGGCAGGATAACCGCGCGGCGTTGGGCGGATGGGACATTTACGGGCGACGGGTGGACGGCGAGAGCGGCACGTTGCTGCCGTTCGAGTTTACGATTGCCGCCGCCGCGAATCACCTGGCCGAACGCCCCCGCCTGGCGAACGGGCCGGCGGGACGCTATCTCGTCGTCTGGCAAGATGCCATTGTTGGTGGTCATGCCGACGTTATGGGATGCATGGTGGACGCAAACGGCGCGCCACTCGGCGCGGCCATTCCCATTGCCACGCAGGCCGCCTATCACGAAGCCGCGCCGGACGTGGCCTACAACGCCAGAGCCAAAGCTTTCCTGGTGGCCTGGCACGGTGCGCCGCAGAGCGAGGCGGGATATTTGCCCGACATCTACGCACGCCAACTAAACATCAAGGGAATCCCGTCAACGCCTGTACTGCCCATCGCTGAGGCCAACGATTCGGCACGATCCTGGCCGGTCGTCGCCGCGCGGTATGGAGACAGGGGCGCTGCTGAATGGCTGATCGCCTGGGAAGATTTGCGTGCTGATCGTGGGGCTGAGCGTATCGGTGTATATGCGCGTCGCCAGGCAGCTTTCTCGCAGATATTCTTGCCGCTGGTGTTACGAAACTGGTAATGATGCTTGAACCCTTGCGAAGGTCTTTTCCAGGCCTTGGAATGGGAAAGTCGTGCGCAACCTTCGCAAGGGTATATTTTTGCCTCTTGACAAAATCATGCAACCATATTACAATATAATACGTAATACAATTACAGGTAAGTAAAAAAGAATAAGTGCTTGTAAGGAGGCAAAAAATGGTCAAAGAAAAGCGTGTTGAAGAAGTGGTTGAAGAAACCCCGGTCGTGGACGTGGAGGCCGTGGTCGAGGAGGCCCCCGAGGCCGAGGAGAAGCACGAGGGCAAGAAGGCCGCGTCTGCTTCATTGAAGGATGCGCTGAAGCAAGTGGAGACGTTCGGCCAGGCGTTAAGCGATGCGCTGCAAGCGCGCGGCAATGTCGTGATGGTGCGGGTGAACGACGAGGCTTTGGTGCACATGGATATGCTGGTGGATGCCGAAGTCACCAAGAGCCGTTCCGAAAGCGCCGCATTCCTGATCGCCGAGGGTATCAAGGCGAACCAGGTGCTTTTCGACAAGATCGGCACCATCACCCAGCAAATCGCCGAACTGCGCGAGCAGTTGCGCAAAGAGGTCAAGCTGGAGCCTGAGGCATAAGCTAACGGCGCTAGTTCTGAACAATCATCTAAAAAGAGAAAGGAATAGGGAGGGAAACAATGAACGAAGAAAAAGTGGTCGATGTCGAAGTGGTTGCCGAGTCTGCTCAGCCAACGCCTGAAACCGAGGCTGCGCCCAAAACCGTTGCTATCACGTTGCCCCTAAACAAGATTGTCGACGAAACGGCGAAAGTGATGGAGTCGTTGGGCAATGCGCTCATCAAGGCGGCGCAGGATGTTTCCAATCTGATGGTCGTGCCGGTAGACAAGGTCACGCGCGCGCAGTTGGACTTGCTCGTCGAAGCCGGCGTCGCCCCGACGCGCACCAAGGCTGCCGCGAGCCTGCTCCAGGAATCCGTCCAGAGTCGACAGGAGATTTTCGAGAAGGTGGAAAAGACCCGCGCACAGATCGCAGCCCTGAAGGATCAGTTACATTCATTGGTTGGCAGCGCGAGCTAGGACAACACGGTCGAAGATCAGCCACAGCCTGAATAGCTCATACATAGACGGCTCCTTCACGGAGCCGTCTATGTATTAAGACCAGGTGCGGAAGTGCCTTCTAGTCGTTTTCTTGAGACGACACAGCCGTTTTAACAGCTTTCGGAGCCTCTCTGCGATTTCTCCGAGGTTTGCTGATCGGCACAGGTTCTTCAGGAAACGGATCGAGGTCGAACAGCATCGCGTAGACGTAACGCCCCACGACGCGCAATGAGGCAATGGTCGGCGCAGCAATCGCCATCCCCAGAACGCCGCCGATCTCCAGTCCGATGATAATGCCCAAGATGATGACCACGGGATGCAGCCGGATGTAGACGCCAATGATGTTGGGAATCAGGATGTTAGTATCGAGTTGGATGAAGGCGAAGAAGACGCCAAAGACGAGCAACGCGAAGGCTAACGGCGGCAACGGCAGGTGTGTCGATCCGTAAAAGACGGCCAAAAGCACGGCCGTCGTCCCCCAGATGGTATTGCCGATACTCGGCAGCAGTTCGAGCAGGCCACCCCATACGCCGAGCAGAATCGGCTGCGGCAATCCTAGAATCGCGCTGATCATGCCCAGGAACACGCCCACGATTAAACAGAGGGTCAGTTGCCCGCGAAAGAATGAACCCCAGACCTTGCCGATTTCTGTCACGATGCGCCGGAAATCGGTCTGGTAAGCCGGTGGGGCCAGATTGAGAAACCAGCCGACGAACTTCTTGGCATCGCGCGTCAGGTAAAAGCCGATGACCAGCGAGAACGCAGCCAGGAATCCCGTCCGTGCTGCGCCCATTACGACGGCGATGGCGCGCGTGGCGGTGCGGGTGATCCACGTGGTGAGTTCCGAGGTCAATTGCCCCACCACGTCGCTAATCATGATGGTGTAGCCCATAAACTCGATGTCGGCGATGGTGACCCGGTTGAGGTACAGGATTAAATCGATCAGATCACTTTGCACCCGGAGAATCTGGTTCACCACTTCTGGCCCGAGGAATACAACGATCGGGATAATCAGCGCCACGATGAAAAGATACACGAGCAGGGTGGCGGCGTTGTGCGAGAGGCGTGTCACGCTACTCATCCGGTGCGCGAGCGGGTAAAAGATCAGGGCCATGATGGTCGCTACGAGCAAGGGAACCAGGATGACACGGAACAAGTAGAAAAAGAGTCCGAATAGTACAATCAAGACGACGGATACGATAACTTTTGTCGTTGCACCCCAGCGAGAGGCAGGCGGGAGCATTTTTACTTCTTGCTCAGGATCCATAATTCAGCTTCTCCATCGAAAATTGTCGAAAACCTGTCATGTCTTTTCTACGTGTGTTTTTTGAGCCAGGCCATAACTTTGTCGGTCAGATCATCGCGGGTGGTGCGGTTGACCTCCCAGATCGTCACCTGGGCCAGCGTCTTGAACACATCACTCTCAGGATGGGGATGGCGCATAATCGTCCCCAAAACCGGCGCCGGTCCCAGGATCGCCAACATTACCGTGTCACAAAAGACGCGAGAATACAGCTCCATTGTGCCGATTTCATCCACAACCACCAGTTTCTTCTCTTGCATAGCGCGACGCAGCGCGGCGACGCCTACGCGCTCCAACGCGGCGACATCTACGCCGTAGCGCCCCACACGCGGCGCCTTGGGGTCGCGCAGATCAACGTGGGCGATGGTCGCCTCTTTACCATCCAATGTGATCAGCCGGAATCCCTTCCGCCCGCCGGGACCAACGATCTCCTCGGTGTAAAACCCGCCTGCCTTGTTCCCCAGTTGCATGACGACGTTGCGGATGATCGTCGTTTTTCCAATGCCGGGATGCCCGGTCAGCAGCAATGTCTTTCCCATACGCTCTCCAATTGGCCTGTATACGGCTTGGAGTATAATGCGATCAAGTTAGAAATGCAAACCGGGGTGCGAAGTTAAAGGAGGCGCTATGCGTATTCTCATCACAGGCGGGGCGGGGTTCATCGGATCACATTTGTGTGACCGGTATCTGGCTGAGGGTCACGAAGTGATCGCGATGGACAACCTGAGCACGGGAAGCACGGACAATATCGCGCATCTGGCGGGTCATCCGCGCTTCTCATTCGTCAAGCATAACGTGACGAACTACATCTATGTGGCGGGGCCGCTGGACATGGTGCTGCACCTGGCTTCATTGCCCAGTCCGGTGGATTATTTGAATTACTCTATTCAGACACTCAAGGTGGGGGCGTTGGGCACGCACAACACGTTGGGACTGGCGTTAGCTAAGGAGGCGAAATTCCTGTTGGCCTCTACCTCCGAAGTCTATGGCGACCCGCTGATCCACCCGCAGGACGAGACGTATTGGGGCAACGTCAATCCGGTGGGACCACGCGGCGTTTACGACGAGAGCAAGCGCTTCGCCGAAGCGTTGACGATGGCCTACCACCGTTATCACCACGTCGACACGCGCATCGTGCGCATCTTCAACACCTACGGGCCACGCATGCGCGCCGACGACGGGCGGGTGGTGCCGAACTTCATCTGCCAGGCGCTGCGCGGCGAACCACTGACAGTCTACGAAGATGGTTCGCGCACGCGCTCGTTCGGTTACGTGGATGATCTGGTGGAGGGCATCGTGCGTCTGATGGCGACGAATGTCGAAGGCCCGGTCAACTTGGGCAATCCGGTGGAACTGACGATCCTGGAATTCGCACAGTTGACACTCAAAGTGACCGGAAGCGCATCGGAGATCATCTTTGTGCACCCCACCGACGAACGCACGCGCGACGATCCCAAGCAGCGATGTCCCGACATCAGCAAGGCCAAGACGGCGTTGGGATGGGGACCGCGCGTGCCGGTGGAGGAGGGCTTGCGCAAGACGGCGGATTATTTCCGGGTGAAGTTAGGCCTGGCATAATGCTAACTTACGTGCTCAGCGTGTTAGTCTACGTACAGCGCGGCGACGAGGTGCTAGTGATGCGACGCAACAAGGAGCCGAATCTCGGGCTGTGGATCGCGCCGGGCGGCAAAGTAGAAGTGGGCGAGTCGCCGCACGAGACAGCGCGCCGCGAGATGTTGGAAGAGACCGGTTTGAGCGTCGACGAGCTACGCTTGCGCGGCTTTTGCACGGAGGTCTCCCCGTTGCCGGAGTGGAACTGGATGTTGTTCATCTACACCACCCGGACGTTCTCCGGCGTCGTACAACCCGACCGGCGCGAGGGCGATTTCGTCTGGATGTCGGTATCGACGTATCTGAATGCGCTGCCGATTCCGCAAGCCGACATGATCTTCGCGCCGCGTGTGCTGGGTATGGAAACCGGCGTGTTCCAGGCGAAATTCATCTACGATGAGGCGCTGAAGTTGGTGACGTGGACGGAATATTCAGATTAGGGCAACTGCAGCGACAGAGGCAACGTGACGCGGTTCCCGCGTGGGCGTTTCCGGCGGCGCTGGCGTTAACCGGCGCGGCGTGGGGTGTGCTCCTGACACGGCTCTCGCTGTGGGAGGGGCTGTTGCTGACGGCGTTGGCCTTCATCCTCGTGGGGAGCCTGTGGGAGCCGCTGGTAGGCGTTGGCGCGGCGTTATTCCTGGGGCCGTTGCAAGCCTGGCTTCGTATGGAGCTGCCGGAGATTCCGGCGCTTATCGGGCAGATCGTGTTCGTGCTGACCGTAGCGATCTGGCTTGGGCGTGGTCTGCTGCGCCGTGATGTCCACATCCCGCTGCCGCCGCTGCTCGTGCCGTTACTCGCGTTCATGACCGTGGCGCTACTCTCCCTGTGGCAGCCGGCAGACGTATGGGCAGGATTGTTGGAATGGGGCAAGTGGGGGCAGATTCTCGTCATGTTTCTGCTGATCTCGGACCGGTTGCGCGGCGACCAAGGTTGGCGGCGCGCGCGGCTGGTGATCGCGTTACTGGCAGGCGTCGCGGTCTTCCAGGCACTCATCGGCCTGTGGCAATTCGGTCTCAGTGATGATCTGCCAGCGCATTTCGCCATCGATGCACGGTTTTATCGCGCCTACGGCACGTTCGAACAACCCAACCCCTACGCCGGGTTCCTGGGCCTTACCGGCGCGCTCCTGGCCGGTTTGGCGCTGGTAAGCGTGTGGGAATGGGTGACTCGAATCATAAATCATGAATCACGAATTACGAATTTCCGATTACCATTTACTAATTACAAATGGGGCTTGTTGCTGTGCGCGCTCGCCGCGGTCGTGGCGGGGCTGGTGGCCTCCTGGTCGCGTGGTGGGTGGATGGGATTCGCCACAGCGATATTCGTCATCGCGGTATTGCTGCCGCGCCGCAGCGGCTGGGGCCTGGTGCTGGCGGTGGTGATCATCGTCGGTGGGATAGGGCTGTACACCGCCGGATGGCTGCACCCATCGATCGCGGCCCGGTTAACCGGTTTCCTGGAATACACCCGTTTCGAGGACGTGCGCGGGGTGGGCATCAACGACGCGAACTACGCCGTCATCGAGCGCATGGCGCATTGGCAGGCGGCGCTGTCGATGTGGCGCGAGCGTTTCTGGCTCGGCGTGGGCTTCGGCTGCTATGAGGCGGCCTATCCCGCGCACCGGCTCATCAACTGGCCGTATGCCCTGGGCCACGCGCACAACTATTATCTCAACCTGCTGGCCGAAACGGGTATCTTGGGACTGATCGCCTATATTGTGTTACTCGGCAGCATCTTCGTGCGCCTCTGGCGTGCATCTCGGCAGACGACAGGCTGGATGCGCGGATTGGCGCTCGGTCTGGCCGGAGCGTGGACGCACTTTGCCGCGCACAATTTCGTGGATAACATTCTGGTAAACAATACGCATTTGCACTTGGGCGTATTATTGGCGCTGAGCGCGTGGGTAGTCGGGGAGGGAGGTGTTTGTGTACGGTCCCGTGATTGTGGTCCATGGCGGCGCGTGGTTCATCCCAGCGGCGCACCGTGAGGCTTTTATCGAGGGTTGTCGCCAGGCAGCTTCGACCGGGTGGGCGCGTTTGTGCGCAGGCGCTTCTGCGTTAGACGCTGTGGAAGCGGCGGTGCGGATGATGGAAGACGATCCCACATTTAACGCGGGGCGTGGCAGTCATCTCAACAGCGCCGGTGATGTAGAAACCGACGCCATCCTGATGGACGGCGCTACGCTCAATCTCGGCGCGGTGGCGGCGGTGCAGGGAATACGCAATCCCGTCAGTTTGGCGCGGCTGGTGCTGGAACGGTCACCGCACAATTTCATCACCGGCGCCGGCGCGCAGGCGTTCGCCCGCGAGATGGGCGTGCCACTGGTCGACCCGGCGACGATGATGGGCACGCCGCCGATTGCAGGGTGGTCGCCGCCGGCAGATACCGGCGGTGCAGACACCGGCAGTGCGGACGCCGACACCGTGGGCGCGGTAGCCCTGGATATGCACGGCAATCTGGCCGTGGCGGCCTCGACCGGCGGGACGGCGGGCAAGTGGCCGGGGCGCGTGGGCGACTCGCCCCTGGTGGGCTGCGGCGCTTACGCCGACAATGCGGTTGGTGCAGCGGCAGCAACGGGGCACGGCGAGATGCTCATGCGTGTGGTCATCAGCAAAACTGCGTGCGATCAACTGGCTGCCGGAAGGCCCGCGCAAGAAGTAGCCGCTGCCGTCATTCACCTGTTGCATGGCCGGGTGGGAGGCTATGGCGGCATTATCATCGTGGACCGGTATGGTCACATCGGATTGGCGCACAATACACCGAACATGGCCTACGCCTATGTGTTGCCGGGCCAGGATGTCGTCGCCGGAGCCGAAATCCCGTCACCACTTGAAGCATAGTCTCTATCCGCAAATTCTATCTGTGAGCGTTTTTGTGCGTCAGCGATGAATTTTCGGATAGGGGCATAACCTGACAACTTAACAAACAACGATCAGACGAAAATCGGAGGGTGATATGAAAATGATCATCCCTGCAGAAGTGATCAAGCTATCACACAACGTGAGTCGTTTTCACGTGCATCAGCGGGAGACGAACGACTGCGGCCCATATTGCGTAGCGATGGTGAGCAATGCGTTGTATCAAGCGCCGTTGGTCAACGCGGCGATACTGGCCGAGGAGTTGAATCGTCGCGGCTTCCCAGAGCGCATCCCCGGTTGGGCGACGCTGCCGTGGGGCATCGTCGCATCGCTGCACCGTTTGGGATTGCGCGCGCGTTGGCGTCCGTTGACGTCGCTGAAACGGCTGTTCACCAATCTCCGCCAGGATCGCATCACCATTGTGGTGCTGGGCGAGCCGTTGCATTTCGAAGGGCGCACATGGCGCGGTTGGTCGCACTACAAGATCCTGGATACCTGGGATCCTGAGCGCGGGCTAGGCTTCGTAGATCCGGCTGCGTTCGGCCGTACCGGAATGACGTGGCAATTACTCGACGAATTTCGCCGGCAATGGGCGTGGCTGGGTCATCAAACGATCGAAGTGTGGCGGGACTAGGGTCTGAACGAGTTTTTACGACATCCCCTTGACTCGTTTCCCCATCTGCACCAACCGGCTGGCGACGGCGTACTCGGGCACCTGGAAATCCTCGCTGAGTTGTTGCAGCGTGATCAAGGGCCGCCGGGCGGCTTTGAGGAGCCATTGCGCGGGAACAAGAAAACTCGCGGCAAAGTATTTGGCGGCATCGTTGCTGTAGGGATACTTCTGTTCCCAGTCGGCGCTGGCGCGGCAGATTTCACGGTAGAGCAAGCGCGCCATCGCCATACGGTACTCGTAACGATGTTCGCCAATCCCGAAGACGAGCGACATATCGCTGATATCCACGCTGCTCAATCCTTCAGGAGGATTCGAGAGCACCTTTTCGATCTGGACAGGCGGACGTTTGCTGTCGTAGTGCTCTATAAGTTTTACGGCCAGTTCTTCGATGCGTTGTTGATCGTTCGTTGATAGCGCCACAGTATCTCCTCCACCGCGTGCGAGTTTTCATGCGGGACTTATTATATCCGCTCTGCAAAAACAGACAAGGATTAAGCCTCTATCCGAGAATTGTACTTTTGAGCGTTTCTGGTGCGTCAAAGGCGAATTTTTGAATAAGTTCTAACCACGTCCAAATTGGCGAATGAGTTGCTCGACTCCGATTTGCACGATGGTCGGCCGGCCATGGGGGCACGTGCGCGGATTGGTCGTGCGTTCCAGGTCACGCACCAGCCGTTCCATTTCCTCGCGTGAGAGCACCTGCCCGGCCTTGATAGCGGCCCGCTTGCAGATGCGGCGCACGATCATTTCCTCCAGCGCGGTGTGAATGGGCGATTGTTCGTCGCCGGCTGCGATGTCTGCCAACAGATCGGCGGGTGACAGATTAGCCAGCAATGCCGGTAACGCCCTCACGAGGAACGTCCCCGATCCAAACGGCTCCACCTCCATCCCCAATGCGAGCAACGCAGGCAGAAGGTCCTCGAGATAAGCGGCCTCAGCGACCGGCAGCGACACCGGTTCAGGGTTCAGCAACGGTTGCGCGGCCATCTGTCCCTGCATCCACGCGGCAATCAAGCGCTCGTAGAGGATGCGCTCGTGTGCGGCGTGTTGGTCGATCAGATAAATCCCCTCCGGGCCTTCGGCGATGACGAACATCGTCGCCGCCTGGCCGATGACGCGCAGCGGCGGAAGCGTGGGTGGAGCCATTGAAGCGGATGTCCCCGGTTCGGGAAGGCCCAATTCAGCGTCTTCCGCCGGTTTGCTGAGAGCGTTCGAGAAAACAGACTGCGCAGACGACGTGCCCTGGAATGGTGTTGCGCCGGCGTGTGGCTCCGGTGGAGGAAAAGCAATTTGGCGCGCCGATGGGGTCAGCGCAGCAAGCCGCGCCCGCGTTGTCGTATCGGTAGATGCGACACCCTCGCCAGGCGCAAGCGAAGGCGCTTCCCACGCGCTGGCAACCGGGGCTTCGTCCATCACCGTGGCACGGACGGCGCGCTGCACCGCACGGAACACGGTATCCCCATCACGGAAGCGCACCTCCGTTTTGGCCGGATGTACGTTCACATCCACGTCTTCGACGGGCAATGCCACCCTAACGAAGGCGACAGGGAAGCGCTTCACCGGCAGCAGCGTGTGGTACGCCTGGATGATGGCGTAGGTCAGTCGTAAATCCTGCACCCAGCGCCCGTTGACGAAGAGCGTGATGTACCCCCGGTTGGCCCGGTGAACGCTCGTCGGGCCAACGAAGCCACTCACCCGAATAGACGCCTGTTCGCTGATGACTTCCGGGATTTCCAGCAGGCTCGTCCCCAAGTCCATCCCGTAAACGTTGAGTAGGGCTTCCGGGGCGTTACCGTTGCCCGATGTGGTAAGCATCTCCCGCCCATCGTGCACCAGGGAGAACGCGACGTGCGGGTAGGCGATGGCATAGCGTGTGAGGAAACCGTCGATATGATTGCGCTCGGTCCGCTCGGATTGCAGGAACTTGCGCCGTGCAGGTACATTGTAAAAGAGATCTTCGATCAGCACCTCCGTCCCGCGTGGACGGCCTACCGTGGAACGGGCGACAACTTCGCCCCCCTCGATCCGCAAGCGCGTTCCGGCCTCCTCTGTAGTGTGGCGTGTCTGGCACGTCACACGACTCACGGACGCGATACTCGCCAGCGCCTCGCCGCGAAACCCCAACGTGGCGATGGTCTCCAGGTCGGCGGCGCTTGCCAACTTGCTCGTGGCGTGACGGCGGAAGGCCAATTCCACTTCTGTAGCAGGAATGCCTGACCCGTTGTCGCGCACGCGGATCAACGCGCGCCCACCGCTGTGTGTCTCTACCTCTACACGGGTCGCGCCGGCGTCCAGGCTGTTTTCGACCAGCTCCTTAACAACGGAAGCAGGCCGTTCGACCACTTCACCTGCCGCGATGCGGGCGGCTACGTCCTCAGACAGGAGATGGATCGGCATGCGCGCTACGGTCTCTCCGGTATGGGTCCGGCACCTGACGACTCTGGCACACTCTGCATCGACGTGAGCGGGTTCAGTGGTGTGAAGTTGTCAACGATCTTACGCTCAATGTTATTGTATTCCCACCCGCCCATCTCATGATCTTCCAACACCACACCGTAGTTCGTCGCGGCGTAGTATGAGTCCACCTGTACGTAGATGACATCGCCTAATCGGAGCTCAGTCGGCAAACGGCTATATTTGTACTGATAGAACTTGTCGAACAGGTACAGCGTATAAGATTGGCCAGGCAGCAGGCCGGATAAGGCTTCGCGGTCGACTGCCCAGGCCGCACCGTAAGGCGCGAGTGTATCCCACGTTTGGTTGACGCGAGTGGGCACGGGCGAGGGATTGATATACAAATCGACCCAGAAGCCAAGCGCATCGGGAACGGCTAGCTTGCCCTGGTTCCTGATGGTGATGGCGATATTGCCATTGCCGAAATTGATGCCGTCAACGATGAGGTCTGGACCGATGGCATAACTCCGCAGCACGAGCGGCAGGTAGACGAAGGGCCATTTGATGATGCTGGTGGCCGTATTTGTGTTGTTTTCAGGCGTCGGGTCTTCTCCATTCGCGCCGTCGTCGGATACGGTGGCGGTGTTGGTGAGTACATAATCTTCGGGCAGGCCTGAGGCAGTCTGTACGGTGAGCGTGCGGGTGGCCTGTTCTCCCACATGCAGCGTAAACGCCGGCCATGTGACGATGCCCGGTGCGCTCACGTCACCGTCGTTCGACGCACTGACGAAGCTTGTTCCCGCCGGTAACGTGTCGACGATGCCAATTCCCGTTGCGCCTTGCGAACCGACGTTCTCGACGCGGATCGTGTAGACCAACAAACCCGTCGGATGGACGGTGGCGCGGTCTACCGTTTTGTAGAGGACCAGATCGGGCATCGCGCCGACGAAGTTCACGTCGATGGCGGTGTTATCGTCGGGATTCATGTCCGGGCCGTGCGTCCCATCATCACTCACGGTGACGGTATTGGTGATGTGCGTCACGCCGGCCGGCAGCGTAGCGTTGACGATGACACTGAGCGTGCGGGTGACGACTTCATCGAGTGTAATTTGTGGGATGGTGGGCCAGGTGACGATGCCGGGTGCACTCAGCATGCCACCGTCTGAAGCGCCGGCAAATGCAACGTGGCCGGGCAGCGTATCGACGATCTGGACGTTGGTCGAATTTTGCGTCCCTACGTTGGTGACGGTGATAACGTAGGTGACGCGCTGATCCGGCAGTACGACGCTGAAGCCATCATCCTTGCCGATGACGAGGTCGGGCCGCGTGATGATGGGCGTGATGGTCGTCGCTGTGTTATCGACGGGATTGGCGTCGGGGATGTTGTTGGCATCGGCCCCAATGTTCACCTGGTTGGTGATTTCATTGACATTGAGAGGGAACGGCAGGACGACGTCAACAGCAAAGCGCAGTGTGCCGCCCTCGATCACATCCCCCAACGGATACGTGCAGATTGTCCCGGCAGGCGCGCCATGGACACATGACCAGCCGGAACTGCTCGCCATCTGGTTGAAGGAGGTGAGCGCAGGCACGGTCTCGGTGATGACCACGTCACCCGCAATCTGATCGCCATAGTTGCCGTAGGTGAGCGTGTAGACAATCGTCTCGCCCGGTTCCGCCGTAATTCCGCCATCCTCTTTCGTGATAAACAGATCGAGGGTCGCGTCGAAAGGCGTGATGATGCTAACGATATTATTCTCCGGATCGGTGTCCGCGCCGTTGCTGCCGTCGTCGGTGATCGAGGCCGTGTTCGCGGTATCTCGCACGTACACAGGCAGCGGATCGGCGACGCCCACGGCGAATGTGATGTCATCAGAGTCGCCCGCGGGCAGGTCACCGACGGTGTACGTACAGGCTGTTCCGGCCGGCGCGCCATCAGCGCACGTCCAACCGGGGCTGCTGGCGGTCGCAACGAAGGTGGCATAGGCGGGCACGGTCTCGGCGATAACGACGCCCGTAGCGTCCTGCTCGCCCACATTGGCGTAAGTGAGTGTGTAGACCAGCACGTCGCCAGGGCGTGGGCTAAGGCCGTCGTCAGTCTTGCTGATCGCCAGATCGGGCGCGGCGACGACAAGATCGGCGTGCTGGGCCAAGGCGATGTAACCGCGATCCTCGCTGGCCTGCGCGGTGTTGATGAGCAACTCGAGGCCGGCCGGCAAGGTGGGATTGACGCGGACGGTGAGATAGCGCGTCACGCTCGCGCCGCCGCCCGCCAGGTTGAAGGTGGGCCAGCCAACAATGCCGGGTTCGATCTCTATGCCACCGTCGGAGGCGGCGACGAAGGTGACGTCGGCGGGCAAGGTATCGGTGATGCGGATGCCGGTGGCTTCCTGGTTGCCGTTGTTGGTGAGTGTGAGCGTGTAGACGATTGTCTCGCCGGGGACAACCGCGTCTACGGCATTGGTCTTGTCGAGGACGAGGAGCGGATTGGCATCCACGGCGTCGGTGTCCTGCGCCGTGGCGGTGTTGTCGCGATTGTCGCGCAGCGCGGCGTTGTTGGTGATGGCCGTCACGCCGGCAGGCAGCGGATTGTCCACAGTCACGACGAGGAGCCGCGTGGTGCTCGCCCCCCCGGGCAGGTCGAACGTTGGCCACGTGACGATGCCCGGCGCGCTTTCACTGCCGTTGTCCGAAGCCAGGTAGAAGAACGTGTGTTCGGGCAGAGTGTCGGTCAACACGATCCCGGCGGCGAGTTGGGTGCCGCTGTTGGTGATCACCAGGCGATAGATGAGCGTGCTCCCGGGCGTCACCGTGCTCACAGCGTTGCTCTTGCTCAGCCCTAGGGAGGGCGCAGCGAAGACGGTATCCACATCCTCGGCGCTGTTGTTCTCCGGCGTGGGATCGGGGCCGTTGGTTCCATCATCGGCGACGGTGGCCGTGTTGGTGATGACGTTCGTATCCACCGGGAAGGGGTTGGCGACGGTGACGGTCAGCCAGCGCGTCACGCTCGCGCCCCCGCCGGGCAAATCGAAGAGCGGCCAGGTGACGAGGCCGGGCGCGTACAGCCCGCCGCCGTCAGAGGCCGCGACGAAGGTTGTGTGCGCGGGCAGGTAGTCGGTGATCCGAATACCGATCGCCCCCTGACTGCCACTGTTGGTGATCGTGAGTGTGTAGACCAACGTGTCGCCCGGTTCGACGCCCGCCACGCCGTTCGACTTGCTGATCTCCAGATCCGGCGCGGCGATGACGAGGTCGGCGTGCTGGGCCATGGCGGTGTAGCCGCGATCCTCGCTGACCTGCGCGGTGTTGATGAGCAACTCGAGGCCGGCCGGGAGCGTGGAATTGACGCGGACGGTGAGATAGCGCGTCACGCTCGTGCCGCCGCCCACCAGGTTGAATGTGGGCCAGGCAACAATGCCGGGTTCGATCTCTATGCCGCCATCAGAGGCCCCGACGAAGGTGACGTCGGCAGGCAAAGTGTCGGTGATGCGGATGCCGGTGGCTTCCTGATTCCCGTTGTTGGTGAGTGTGAGCGTGTAGACGATTGTCTCGCCGGGGACAACCGCGTCTACGGCATTGGTCTTGTCGAGGACGAGAAGCGGGTTAGCATCCACGGCGTCGATGTCCTGCGCCGTGGCGGTGTTGTCGCGATTGTCGCGCAGCGCGGCGTTGTTGGTGATGGCCGTCACGCCGGCGGGCAGCGGATTGTTCACGGTCACGACGAGGAGCCGCGTGGTGCTCGCCCCCCCGGGCAGGTTGAACGTTGGCCACGTGACGATGCCGGGCGCGCTTTCACTGCCGTTGTCCGAAGCCAGGTAGAAGAACGTATGTTCGGGCAGAGTGTCGGTCAGCACGATCCCGGCGGCGAGTTGGGTGCCGCTGTTGGTGATCACCAGGCGATAGATGAGCGTGCTCCCGGGCGTCACAGTGCTCACAGCGTTGCTCTTGCTCAGCCCCAGGGAGGGCGCAGCGAAGACGGTATCCACATCCTCGGCGCTGTTGTTCTCCGGGGTGGGATCTGAGCCATTGGTCCCGTCATCGGCGACGGTGGCCGTGTTGGTGATGACGTTCGTATCCACCGGGAAGGGGTTGGCGACGGTGACGGTCAGCCAGCGCGTCACGCTCGCGCCGCCGCCGGGCAAATCGAAGAGCGGCCAGGTGACGAGGCCGGGCGCGTACAGCCCGCCGCCGTCAGAGGCCACGACGAAGGTTGTGTGCGCGGGCAGGTAGTCGGTGATCCGAATGCCGGTCGCGCCCTGGCTGCCACTGTTGGTGATCGTGAGTGTGTAGACCAACGTGTCGCCCGGTTCGACGCCCACCACGCCGTTCGACTTGCTGATCTCCAGGTCCGGCGCAGCCTCGACGGGTATAGCAATGGTCGTCGTGTTGTTCGCCGGTGTGGGGTCTGCGCCGTTGCTGCCGTCGTCGACGATGGATGCCGTATTGTGGATCAGCGTCACCCCAGCGGGCACCGGCGTGATCACATTCACAATAAACTGTACCTCGCCGGAGCCGCCGGCTGCCAGGTCGCCTGCATCATAGGTGCACAGCGTTCCGGCAGACGTATCCGGGCAACTCCAGCCTACGGCGCCGGCGAACTCGGTGTGTAGGGGCACGGTCTCGGTGATGGTGACGCCCGTGGCTTCCTGAGTGCCGACGTTCGCGTAGCTGAGTGTATAGACAAGCGTCGCGCCGGGCATGGTGGTCACCCCGCCGTCGCTCTTGCTGAGCCTCAGATCCGGTGCCGCGATGACCGAGGTGACCGTGCTATCGACGTTGTTCGTCGGGTCGCTGTCTGCGCCGTTGGCGCCGTCGTCGGCAATCCCGGCGCTGTTCACGATCTGCGTGATGCCCGTGGGGAGCGTAGGACTGATGTTCACCGTGAAGGTGATGCTGTGCGTGGTTCCGGCCGGTAGACTCCCAACGTCATACGTACAGGGCGCACTGGCGCAATTCCAGCCGGGAGCACTGGCCGCGGGATCGAAGCTGGTATGCGCCGGGATCGTCTCGGTGATGACGACGCCGGTCGCGTCCTGATTGCCCCGGTTGGCGTACGTGAGCGTGTAGACCAGCGCATCGCCCGGTTCGACGCTGGCGGCAGCGGCGCGTTTGCTGAGCGCCAGGTCAGGCGCGGCGATGACGGCGTCGATATCCCGTGTTGTGGTCAGCAGCGTTTGGCCTGGGGCGATGGCGGAGGCGGTGTTGGTGATGGCCCCCACCCCGGCGGGCAAGGGACTGTCCACCGTCACAACCACGAGACGGGTGACGCTCGCCCCACCCCCAGGCAGGTTGAAGGGCGGCCAGACGACAATACCAGGCGCGCTCAGGCCGCCGCCGTCGGAGGCGGCGATGAAGGTGGTGCTGAGGGGCAGCGTGTCGGTGATGCGGATGCCGGTGGCTTCCAGGTTGCCGGTATTGGTGAGGGTGATGCGATAGGAGAGCGTGTCGCCGGGGCGGACGGCGTCTACATCGTTGGTTTTGCTGATGATGAGCTGCGGCGCTGCGTCCACGGTCATGGTGATCGTCGTCGCGTTATTCGGCGGGGTGGGATCGTCCCCGTTGTTGCCGTCATCCGTGATAGAAGCCGTGTTCACAATATTCGCCACCGTCGCCGGTAGTGGAGAGGCGACGCGCACGGTGAACGTGACCTCGCGGGTGACCGTCGCCGGGAGGTCGCCTATGGAGTACGTGCACGTCGCGCCGGCGCACTGCCAACCCGGGTGACTCGCGGCCGCTTCGAACGACGTATACGCGGGGACGGTCTCGGCGAGGCTGACGCCGGTCGCGCCTTGTTCACCGGTGTTGGTGAAGGTAAGCGTGTAGGTGAGCAGCTCACCGGGCGTGGCGTTCACCCCGCCATCGCGCTTGGTGAGTACGAGATCGGGTGTGGCCTCAACGAGGGTGCCGTGTTGGGTGGTGGCCGTGTATCCCCGGTCGTCGACCACCGAGGCGGTATTGACGAGCCACTCGACGCCCGCCGGGAGCGTGGGATTTACGCTGACGGTGAGTACGCGCGTCACGCTGGCCCCGCTGACGAGGAGAGGGAGGGGAGGCCAGACGACGATGCTAACCGTAGCGCTATACCCGCCGTCGGAAGCGCCAGCAAAGCTGACGTCAGCGGGCAAGGTGTCGCTGAGGACAACGTTGGTCGCGTCCTGGTTGCCCATGTTGGTGAGGGTAATCGTGTAGCTGAACGTCGCGCCGGGCGTGGTGGTGGTGACGGCGCTGGTCTTGATGAGGATGAAGTCGGGATTGGCATTGACGTCATCGACATCCACAGCAATGGCGCTGAATCCGCGATTGTCGCGCAGCGCGGCGGTGTTAGCAATGGTGGTCACACCGGCGGGCAAGGGTGTGTCCACGCTGACGACGAGCAGCCGCGTAGCGCTGGCCCCGCCGCCGGACAAGTCGAAGGCCGGCCAGGTGACGACGCCGTCTTCCACTACGCCGTCGTGTGAGGCCAGGACGAAGGCTGTATAATCGGGCAGCGTGTCGGTCAGCACAATCCCGGCGGCGAGTTGGTTGCCGCTGTTGGTGATGACGAGGCGATAGATGAGCGTGCTGCCGGGCGTCACAGTGGTCACGTCGTTACTCTTGCTGAGCGCCAGGATGGGGGCCGCGTTGATTATTGCATCGACATCCGTGGCAGTCGCGTAAGTTGTCCCCTCGTCGGCGACCGTGGCTGTGTTGGTGATGTGATCGGCGGCCACCGGGAAGGGATTGTCAACCGTGACGGTGAGCACGCGCGTGGCGCTGGCTCCGCCGCCGGCCAACGCAAAATCGGACCACGTAACGACGCCGGGCGCGCTCAGCCAGCCGTCGTTAGAAGCGGTGATGAAGGTCGTGTGCGCGGGTAGATTATCGGTAAGTGTAACGCGCGCGGCATCCTGATCACCGGTGTTGGTGATGACGAGGGTATAGACCAACGTATCGCCAGGTGTCACCTCGTCGACGCCGTTGGATTTGCTGATTTCCAAATCGGGCGTGGCCTCAACGGGCGTGGCTGTGGTGGCGATGTTGTTTGCAGGAATGAGATCTGCGCCGTTGCTGCCGTCATCGGCGATGACGGCGGTGTTGTTGATGTGCGTCACGTTTGCCGGGAGTGGGGTGCTGATACTCACAGTGAAGGTAATGAAACCGGAGCCGCCCGCGGTCAGAGCACCGAGGTCGTATGTGCAATCTGTATCGCCACAACTCCAACCGGTGGGGCCAGCGAAGGTGGTGTGCGCCGGGATCGTCTCGGTGATGACGACGCCGGTCGCGCCTTGATTGCCGGCGTTGGCGTAGGTGAGCGTGTAGACGAGTGTTTCGCCGGGTATGGCGTTCACATCGCCGTCACTCTTGCTGAGGGTGAGGTTAGGTGCGGCATTAACCAGGTCGACGTCCCATGCTATGTTGTTGCTTGCATCCACCTCGTTAGACGACGTGACAGTGACGGTGTTGGTGATAACGTCCACTCCGGCGGACAGGGTAGTGCCCAGGGTGGCGACGACCAGGCGGGTCGTGCTTGCGCCGCTACCGGCTAAGGTGAAGTCAGGCCAGGTGACAATACCGCTGTCGGGCGCAGTCTGAGTGCCACCGTTGGAGGCGACCAGGAAGGCGGTGTTGGCGGGCAACGTATCGGTGACAGAGACCGTCGCAGCGATGTTGCCGGTGTTGGTGACGGTAATCAGGTAGGCCAGCGTCTCGCCGGGTTGGACGGTGGTACGGTAATTGGTTTTGCTGACGACAAGGTCCGCTACGCCGCCGCCGGCCACAAATGGCGTGCCGGTCAGCATTGTCCCCGCATCTAGCGTGACCGCAAGGACATCGCCAGCCCGGCTAACCCCTGGTGGCGTTAGCCAGCAGGCGCTGCCGCTACAACCGGTGTCGGGGGCACCCTCGCCCGTCAATGCGAAGTGGTAGAGGGTCAAGTCGTCACGGTCGCATCCCGCCAAACCGGTATTCACAGGAATCCGCACGGTCCAGTCACCGGAAGCATCGAGGACGAAGAAATCGTAATAGTCGGAGCACTGCGCTTGACCATAAGGTAACGTCGTCTGCCCGAAAGGCGCTATACCGAGGCCATATCCGTGGCTAACGATAACGCCCTGGCCACTTCCCTCCGCGCTGGTCAAAGCCGCGTCGTCAAGTGTACCCATTCCCCACCTGTCCACCGGCGCGCCAAGACGGAAATCCCAGTTATCGCCACTCACGCCGGCAGGCGGAACGCTGTACGTCCCCCACCAGTTGTGGCGGGCGTTGAGCGCCGTTGCAGGATCGACGATCCCGTTCGTAAAGTTGGTGATATTGTTGGCATAAGCGTGGAAATCACCTGCTGTTGAGACACCGAACACTGTGAATAGCTCCGTCAGTCTGTTACCCACGACTGTGACGTGTTCGAGCGGAGCTGTGCCAGTAAAACTCAATCCGGTGGTGGCATTGAAAATGAAATTGTTTGTCACTGTCACGCTGAGGGTATGCGTGATGCTGTCATTTGAAATCTCGATAGCTGTGGTCGTACTGTCAATGGCATTACCGCGAAGTTGCGCCGAACTGTTGCCATGCACCAAAATGCCATACGTGTTATTGTTGTAGGTGTTGTTTTGTAGTATGGCCTCCGACTCCGGTGCGTTGCCGCGATCGAAGTAAGTGCTATTTGCCTGCGGTGTTGTTGCGCCGCCCGTCGGTGAATTGCCAGGATAACCGATATTGCCCGCCTGAACCTGAATGCCAATGTCGTTGTTCTGGAGTTCATTGTCTTCAGCGCGCATCGCTGTGCCTTCGAGTACGATGCCGAAGCCCTCATGGTCGGAGATCGTCTGCCGGAAGCCGCTAACGATATTACCGGTGACCACTACACCTGAGGGAATATCGGGATTGCCATCGCCAGACGCGACATCGCGCCGAATCACGACGATGCCGCCGTGATCGCGTTGGTCGAGAACCGGTGGACCGGTCCGTGAGACCACGTTGCCCGATACGACGAAGCGATTGGGGCCGGTCAGCGTTCCGTCGCCTGTGGGATTCTTGATCTCGATGCCGAAGCGTCCGTTGTCGGTGACAATATTGCCGTCAATCAATGCGCGGGACGCCCCAAGTACACCGATACCTGCGTCACCGTTGTGTTCCACTGTGTTGCCGGTGATGACGACATCGTTCGCCTGACCGATATTGAAGTCGATGCCCACCAGCCCATTGTAACTGAAAACTCCTTCTTCGATGGTAACATGGTTTCTAATAGCGTCGCTGGACTCGAAAAAGAGACCGCGTCCCACGGCGCCACCGGTTCCGTTGTAAGACGCATTCACACGGGTGAAGGTGATGTTGGTCAGGCGTGCCGCATTGCTGAGGATGCCGTGCCGAGTGTTGGAGACGACGGCGAAATCGGAGATGACGACGTCGGTAACGACATCGTTAAAAGTCCCAAAAACGACCCCATCCTCAAAGTTGCGGACAGTCAAAGCGGCGATCATCACGCCGGCGGTGTGGTTGGACAGGTAGATCCCCTGTCCAGTATTGTCTCCCAGGATCACAGAGTCGCTTGTTCCCGCTCCTTGTAAGATCAGGCTTTTATCAATGATGACGGTTTCTGTGTAAGTCCCCGCCGTCACAGACACTGTTCCCCCGACGGTGACAGAGAACACGCCTTGTCCAATGGTTCGGACGGCGCAGAAGGGAGCGATAGTATCTGTATAGGGAGCATTGGTTTCCCCATCGCACAAGGTGTCGTCGCCGTCGGGTCGCACATAAATCACGTCGGATTGCGCTCTCGTCGCTGGCACATTTGTCGCCCACCAGAGCGCGCCAAATCCCAATACGACAACGAGAAAGACGGGTATAAACCGGTGAACCGGAGATGATAACCATTGCTTGATCAGCGTTCGAGCTTTCATAGAGCTGTCTCCCTTATGCGCATTCCGGCGGGAAGCAAGCGCCGTTATGTTTTGCGGATTTCCTTGCAACAGTAACAGTCCTATTATACTATAAATCCCCTATTTTAGGCAATACGTCTAACCCGTATGGTTAGAAATCCGCGTGGACTAAGGCATTGACTAGAGCTATCGCAGTGCACCTTCCGGGAAGCTGCGTAAGCACGATCTTGAATAAGACCTCGGGATAAAGCGGCTTTTTCACTTTTACACGGCTGTGCTGAACGTCCTGGAAAGCTGCGCTCGTCGACTGCGTTAGTCCCGGCATTGACAAATTACTCATTCGCGTTACGATATAGGGACATATAAACACTTATTTATGGATTCGAAATGATGCTCGATGGTGGGATGTCAGATAAAGAATTGCGTCGCCTGACGAAGGGGTTTCAGGCGCTCCACTCGGTGTTGCGTTTACGCATCCTCGCCGCGCTGGTAGAGCGCGAATCGAACGTCAGGGATTTGGAGGATGTGTTGCGGGTCAGCCAGCCGTTGCTCTCCTGGCATTTGACGCAGTTGCGGCAGGCCGGATTCGTGACGGCGGAGCGCGTAGGGCGCGAGGTGCGCTACCGGTTTCAACCAACAGCGTTCCAGGAGTTGGCGCGCACGCTGGGAGCGTTGTTGGGCATATCTTTATCGGATGAGGGAGAGTAAATGGAGCGCTTAAAGGCCAAGCAGTACGATTCGTTGACGGATTTTCTACGCACACAGGCGACGGTGATCACGCATCCGATCGCGCGAATTTTGGAGAAGCTAGGCTTGCATCCCAACACGGTGACGCTGCTGGGACTTCTGCTCAACATTGGGACGGGTCTTGTCCTCGCCTCCGGTCATCTGGTGTTGGGCGGCGTGTTTGTACTGCTCGCCTCGGCGGTGGATTCGTTGGATGGTGCACTGGCGCGAGTCTCCGGTGCGAAAAGCCGTTTTGGCGCGTTCCTCGATTCGACGCTCGACCGGATTTCTGAGGGCGCTTTGCTCTTTGGTTTACTCGTCTGGTTGCTGCGCCAAGGTGCAACGACGGAAATCTATCTCGTCTTTCTCATTCTCTTGGGGAGTGTGATGGTCAGCTATACCCGCGCGCGCGCCGAAGGCGTCGGTTACGACTGCAAGGTCGGCATCCTGACGCGCCTGGAACGGGTGATGGTGCTCGGCGTGGGCTTGATCATCGGCTGGGTCAGCCCAACATTGATCGTCATGGCTGTCTTCACCTGGTTTACGGTGGCTCAGCGCGTGTGGTATGTCTACCGCGAGTCACGCAAGAACCCTTAACGTTCGTTAAAAATAACTTCCCGTTGTCGTCAGTCTTTCAGTCGGAGCAGCAGGGTGCTGCTCCGTTTTTTGTTTGGAATGTGCAGTCCCCCGATTTATGGTACAATTTCTCCGATGAAAACACGAACGCTGGCTCCTCCGTGGGGTCTGATGGTACTGCTGTTCTTTCTGCTCCCGGCGTTGTTGCCGCTGCTGAGTGCAACTGCGTTGCCCTGCACCCACGATAACGATCTGCACTTCTACCGCATCACCGCGATCGATGCAGCATGGCGGCAGGGCTGGATTTTCTCCCGTTGGGTGCCCAACCTGGCATTGGGATACGGCTATCCCTTCTTCAACTACCGCGAACCACTGCCATACTTCGTGGGCGCACTGCTCTACCAGACGGGCCTCGCGCTGCCGCTTGTGCTTGGATTGCTCTACGTCGCCAGCTTCCTTGCCGCCGCCTGGGGCGCGTATGTGTGGGCAAGCGACTTGTGGGGCGAACGCGCTGCGTGGATTGCGGCGCTGGCTTATGGCTTGGGGCCGTATCTGCTACTGGATGCGCTGCGGCGGGGCAATATGCCCGAATCCGTGGCCTTGGCGTTGCTTCCGTGGATGCTCGTCACATTCCGGCGCACCATTCTTGGCGGTGGTCGGGGGCCATTTATCGCGTCGGTGCTGCTGCTGGCGGCGTTGTTCCTGAGCCACAACATCTCCTCGTTGCTCTTTGCACCGTTCCTCGGCGGTTACGTGATCGTGCTGGCGTGGGTGTATCGCAAGCGTAAAGCATGGCTTTGGGCATTTGTGGCAGTGCTGTTGGTCGTGATGCTCACCGCCTGGTTCTGGTTCCCTGCCCTGACGGAGCAAGCAGCGGTGCAGTTACACCTCTCGCGTACCACGCGCAACAACGATTTTCGCTTCAACTTCGCTTCCTGGCGCGAGATGCTGTTCACCCTACCGGCACCCTACGACCCCGACTTTCTCAATCCACCGATGCGCGTGCCGCTGGGCGTCGTCCAAACGCTCCTGGCGCTTGCGGGCATCGTCATCGGCTGGCAGCGCGCACGTGTTGTTGCGGGCAGAATTGCTGATACGGACGACCACGCAGATGAAGGCACGGGTAACGATGACCAAACGCGCACGAACGAAATCCGTGCAACGATCATCTTCTTCGTGCTGGCGACACTCGGTTATCTGTGGATGAGCAGTCCCGGCTCCGTTTGGCTGTGGGAAGCGTTCCCGATGCTGGCCTTCGTCCAGTTCCCATGGCGACTGGTAGGCCGCGCCCTGCTCCCCGTCTCCCTCCTGGCCGCCGCCGCCTTCACCCCACACCCATCCACATCCCACACCCCATCTGCCTCCCGTCTACGGTCGCGCGAATCTTCGCACTCCGTCTACCGTCTACCCTTCTACATTGCTCTCGTCCTCCTTGTTGTCCTTTCCTGGCCCAACACCTACCCGCCTAAAGGCATCTGCGAGATGACGCCGTATCCCTCAATGGCCGATCTCTACGCCTACGAGCAGCGGGGTTGGTTGGGCGTCGATCCTGAGGGCAGCTATTTCCCCGTGTGGGTGGAGGAGCATCCGGCAGACACCACCCTTGCCGATGCCTTCGCGCGCGCCGAAGAGCCGGAGCGTCTGGATGCCCGTGTGTTGCCGGAAGGCGCGCGCGTGTTAGCGGCGGAATACCGTCCATTGCAAGCGACAATCAGCCTGGAAACGCCTCAGGCGTTCCGGGCGCGCTGGCTCGGCTTTTACTTCCCAGGTTGGCAGGTGGAGATCGATGGCGCGCCGGTTGCGGTTGCGCCGGAAGCACGCACCGGCCTGCTAACCTTCGCCGTCCCCGCAGGCCAACACGAGATCAAAGTGTACTTTGGGATGACATCCACGTGGGCGGCGGCGGGCATCGTTTCGGCGTTGGGCTTGCTGCTCTTTGGTTTGGCGACGTGGCAGCCCAGGCTCAAAGCTGTGCCTTCACTTTCGACCATCGACCATCCCCCTTCGCCCTTCGCCATTCCCTGGTCGTTGGTGGTTTTGGCCGTGCTGCTGCTCGCGCTTAAACTGCTCTTCGTGGATCGCTCCGCGAATCCCCTGCGTTATTCCCGATTGGCCGTGGGTGAGTTACCTGAAATCACGCAACCGTTAACGCAGCCCTTCAACGGTGGGCTGACCCTTCTGGGCTACGACATCGCCGCCGCCGAATTTCCCGCCGATGGTGAAGTGCAGATCGATTTATTGTGGCAAGCCCGCGACATTCCGGCAGTGGAATACCATGCCGTCGTCGTGCTAATCGGCCTAGATGGGCAACGCTGGAGTCCTGCCGGGGCCGTGCGCCCGCGCGGCTACGAACCGACGCCGCCCACGACGATGTGGCTGCCGGGCCAGTACGCCTACGATCCACACATCGTCGAGATGCTCCCCGGCGCGCCGCCAGGGACTTACACCATCACCGTGAGCCTGTTCGACAAGCGCACACTGGCCCCGGCCTCTGTTCTAGGCGTCGATGGCAACCCACTCGGCCCGGAGTTGGCATTAGGCGCATTAACAGTGACGCCGCCACAGCAGCGTCCGGATTTACGGGCGCTCGATGTGCCTGTGACGGCCGCTTTGCAACGGTGTGAGGCGCTGGGCTTGTGGACGTTATCGGTGGATCGTCTCAGCGCCGCGCCCGGCGATCTTGTGGGCCTGCGTTGGGTGTGGGAAGCGGTCAAGACGCCTTCTACGGCAGTCGAGGCCGAAGTGCTGCTCCTGGACCCCACCGGCGACGTCGCGCGCACCTGGCAACTGCCATTATCGGCAGCGTGGTGGCCTACAAATCGCTGGTCTGCCGGTGAACGATGGGTTGGACGCCCCCTCGTCCGCCTGCCCGGCGGCGTGGAGAGCGGCGCTTACCGTCTGATCGTCTACTTGCCCGGCTGCGATGGTGTGCTGGCCCAGACGTCCATCGACATACAAGCGCCGGAACGCATCTGGCGCACGCCACGTGGCTTTACACGCACCAATGCCGTTTTCGGCGACGTTATCCGCCTCGCCGGTTACGCGCTCGAACCGGTAGAGCTTATGGTGGATCAAGCAACGGTACTTCCCGGCGCAACGCTGACGGTGCATCTGGCCTGGCAGGCCGTAGCGGAGATGGAGGAATCTTACCGCGTCTTTGTCCATCTGGTGGGACATGATGGCCGCGTGGCCGCGCAAAGTGACGGCGAACCGGTCGAGTGGACGCGCCCGACGACCGGTTGGGCCGTTGGCGAAGTCGTCGTCGAAACACGTGAGATTGCCGTCCCCGCAACGCTCCCGCCCGGCGAATACACCCTGCGTGCAGGTCTCTACCTGCCCGACGGCACGCGCCTGCTCACCAGCACAGGAGAAGATGCTCTCGTGCTTTGGGATGGAAATCTTAACCACTAATCTTCACGAATCAACACGAATTTCTCAACAGACTCATCGGATTGGAACGGACTGGAGTGGGATACCAGGACGTGTCACTGACTCTCGACTAACGACTTCGGACGTATGACTATCGACAACTCTGGAGGTGCTTATGCGTAGACGAGTGGGAAGCGCACTGACCGCCATCGCGCTGTTGATTACCCTCTGGCTGATCTGGGACAAGCTGCGGATCGTGGTCTTTGTCCGTATGCCCTGGTGGGGACTGTTGTTGATGGCCATGTTGCTCTTTTTGGCCGTCGATTATGTCCTCGACCGCCTGTTCAATCGCGGGTAAGCCTGACCGATGAAGCGCGCAACGGGTTGGTGGGTCGTGGGGTTGTCGATGCTGGCGCTGCTGCTGTTCTTTGCGCCTGCCGTGCAACCACTGCTGCGCGCCGACCTCACGTGCGGATACGATAACGTCTTTCACCTCTGGCGTGCGGTGCAGATCGATCACCTATGGACGCAGGGCGTCTTCTTTGCCCGTTGGGCGCCGGACATGGCACATGGTTTCGGCTTTCCGCTGTACATTTTCGCTGCGCCGGGGACGGCGATGGGGGCGGCCCTACTGCACCGTCTCGGGCTGGCGTGGCCGGCGGCGCTGAACGCGCTCTTCACGTTGGGGATGATCGCCGGGGGGCTGTTCATGTTCTGCCTGGCGCGCGATGGCTTCGGCGCACACGCGGGGATGGTCGCGGCGGTTGCTTACGTCTACGCGCCATTCCTGGCCTACGACGTCTTCAACCGGGGCAGCCTGTCGGAATCCGTGGCCTGGGCTTTTCCGCCGCTAATTCTATGGGCGGTGCTGCGCTGGGCCGTCCGGCGTGAGATGCGCTTCCTGGTCGCCGGGGCGTTTGGGTTGGCGGCGTTGATCCTCAGCCATCACCTGTTCGGCTTCCTCTTTGCGCCCTTGCTGGTCCTGTGGGTGCTGTTGATGGGCTACCTGACCCGCGATTGGCGTGTGGCCTGGCGTGGGGCGCTGCTTGGCGGCCTGGGGATGGGACTGTCGGCGTTTTTCTGGCTGCCGCCGTTGCTCGAACGTGGGTGGGTGCAGGCGGATCGCTTGCTCGGTACGTGGGTTTTCGATTATCACTACAATTTCCTTTCCCTGGATCACGTCCTGGCCGTGCCGCGCCTCGCCGATCCCTATCTTATCAACGATTGGCCGCAAAAATCGCTCGGCCTGGTTCCCGTGTTGATCGCGCTACTGCCCCTGTTGCGTTGGCCACGCCTGTCGCGCGCGTCGCAGAAAATCGTCGTCTTATTGTGGATGATGACCCTGGGCTATGCGTTTCTCGTGCTGTCGCCGTCGGTGTGGCTGTGGGATCGACTGCCGCTGCTGGAGTATGTCCAATTCCCCTGGCGCTACCTCGGCCCCGCCGCGTTCTGTCTGGCGCTGCTCGCCGGGGCAGGTGTGTCTTCCGCAACGGATTCAACGAATCCAACCGAACAGCCTTCCGTTGAATCCGTTCGATCCGTTGAGAAAATCATCCAAGCACTTGTGACCCTCGGCCTGATGTTGACATTGATAGCGGCGAACCTGGGATGGTTCTTCCCCGCGTCGTGCGCCGCGCCGGAGGATACTTCTATGGCGGCAATGATCGCCTGGGAACGGGCGACCGACACGCTCGGCATGACGGCGAAGGGCGAATATTTGCCGATCTGGGTGGAGACCATGCCGCCGGCCGGTCAGAACCCGCTCGATGCAGCCTACGCTGCGGGCGGCCCCATCCCGCGGTTCGACGCCGGTGCCTTACCGCCGGGCGGTGCCGTCAGCCGCGCAGAGTACGGGGCATTGCGCGCCGTCATCGAATTGGCGTCGCCAGCGGCGTTCCAAGCGCGTTACCTGGCCTTCTACTATCCCGGCTGGCAGGCCACCGTGGATGGCGCGCCCGTCGATGTGACGCCGGAGCCGCACACCGGTCTGGTGACATTCCCCGTACCCGCCGGCGCGCAGCGCATCGAAGTGCGCTTCGGCGAGACGCCCCTGCGCCGGGCGGCGAACGGCCTTTCCATAGCCAGCCTCGTTTTGCTCGTGGGCCTCGTCCTGTCGCGCATCACGCATCACGAATCGTGGACCACGCATCACGCATCACGCATCACGCCCGGTATCGCCATCGCATTTATCGTTGCGGGCCTCGCACTCGTCGCGGCGAAATTCCTGGTAGTGGATCAGCAGCTCGTTCTGTGGCGCAGCACGCGCTTGCAGGCGGATGGCGCACTGGCCAGGGTGGAGACACCCGCGCAGGTAAACTTCGGCGGGCGGGCGCTGTTGCTCGGTTACGACCTGCCGGAAACGTTTGCCGCCGATGCTGCGCCGGAAGTCACCTTCTACTGGCGCGCATTGTATCCAGAAGGGCGGGATTGGCGCGTGGGACTGGTCTTCATCGGCGCGGACGGGACGCGCTGGCCGCCCGTCGACTTGCGCGCGGCGCGTTGGGCGCGCACGCCGCCGCCCCTGGCCGAGTGGCCTGCGGGCGGTTACGCGCGGATGGATTTCAACGTGGGCGTGCTGCCCGGCATGCCGCCGGGCGACTACACGTTGGCGCTGTCGCTATTCGATTGGGCCACACTGGAACCGGCATCAGTTCTGGGCGCGGACGGCAATCCGGTGGGGCCAGAATTCGCGTTGGGTCAGGTGAGTGTTTCGCCGCCCAGGCGCGCGCCGGCCGTGACCGAACTCGGCGTGCCGGAAGGCGCAAGCGTGCAGCGCTGTGGCGTGTTGGGTCTCTGGGCGATGACGGTGGATCGCGCGCAAGCCGCACCGGGCGACGTGGTCGCGCTGCGTTGGGTGTGGGAGGCGCTGGACGTCATGCCGGTCTCCGCGATGACGACGGTGACGCTCCGTGATGCCGATGATGCTGTGGTGCACACCTGGTATCTGCCGCCCGTAGCAAGCTGGTGGCCCACCGACCAATGGCACTCCGGCGACCGGTGGATCGGCCAACCTGTCGTGCGTGTGCCCGGCTCAGTCGAGAGCGGTGACTACACACTGCGCGTTGGTCTGCCCGGCTGCGCCGCTCTGGCCGAGGTCCCGCTGCGCATCGTCGCGCCAGAACGCCGTTGGGACGTGCCCGACGGTTTCAGCGTGGCCGATGTTGCCTTCGACGACGTGATCCGGCTGGTGGGGTACGATATCGACGTGCGCAACGCCGCGCCGGGCGATGCTGTGACGGTGGCGTTAGCCTGGCGGGCGTTAGCCGGGATGGAGACGTCGTATCGGGTGTTTGTCCACCTGGTCAGCGCAACGGGACAGGTGCTCGCGCAGAGCGATGGCGAACCCGCCGGGTGGACGCGCCCGACGACCGGTTGGGCCGTCGGCGAGGTGGTCGTGGACGAGCGGAGGATCGCGCTTCCCGGCGACGCGGCCCCAGGCGATTACGAGATCCGCGTGGGGCTATACGTGCTCGACGGCCCGCGCCTGGCGATGACCTCCGGTGACGACGCGCTGACATTGGGGGTTGTTACGGTAGACAGTAGACAGTAGACGGGTGGCTTAGGGCCAATAGCTCAGGTCGGCGGCGCGGATGAAGGCCTGTTGCGCGTCATTGTGCCGGTCCACGGCTTGCAGGGCCAGACCGCGCAGGTAATGCGCCGGTCCCAGGGCGGGAGCTAGTCTGACTGCCGTATCCAACGCAGTGAGCGCCGCTGCGTGGTCTCCTGTCATCAGCCGGAACTGCCCCAGGAGCATGTGCGCTTCACCGTCATCCGGTGCGAGTTGGATGGCGCTCTGGATGGCGCGGAAAGGATACTCTGCGTGGATGAGGTGGCGCTCCAGATAAAAACGCGCAGCCGCTTTGGCGATGTCCGCATCGGTGGGGGCGTTGTCGAGGGCAGCGGCGATCCAAACATCGACCTCGTCGTAACGCCCGGCCTGGGCTGTGGCTTCGGCCAAAGCCAGGCACGGGGCGGGATTGTGCGGATCGAGGCTACGCGCGCGGAGCAGGCTCTCCCGCGCGGCACCAGTCTCCTGCTGGCCAAGGTAATACGTCCCCAACAGCAGCCAACCGAGCGGCGCATCCGGCGCGAGCGCGGTCGCAGCGATGAGGTGTTCCTGCGCCTCGGTAGGCCGCCCCAGCCGCGCCAGCGATTCACCGAGCCAGGCGTGAGTTTCGGCGGTGGCGGTGTCACGTGTGGCGGCGCGGGTAAGTACGCAAGCTGCCAGTGGCCAGTTCCCACCGCGAATAAGTGCGGCAGCCAGGTCCATATCAGGATTCGTCCCGTCACCGGTCTGGGCGCAGAATGTCGTTTCCCGCAGTTGCGCATCCGTTTCGCATAACAGAAGGATGTCCGACGCCAGCAGGCTCCAGGTGAGTGTTGCGTCGCGGTCCTCGGGGGCGGCCTCATGCCAGCGCCGGGCCATCGTTGCGGCGGCGACGCACTGATAGTCTTGGAGATAAGCTTCAGTGAGCAACCCCAGGGCTATGTCGTCATAAGGGTACGCGCGCAGGCGCTCGGCGGCTTCGGCGGCGACCTGAGACCAGTTTCCCGCCTGTGCGAGCAGTTCCAAACGCAGCAAAGCGACCGTGCTCGCCGGGACGTTTTCCGGCGCGAATACGTCCTGGCGCAAGGCTTCGTCAAGAGCCGATAATCCGGCTTGTGGACGCTGCCACAACAGGTAGAGACGCGCCAGTTCCAGAATGGGGCGCGGGTCGGCGGGGGCAGCCTGGATGGCCTCGCGGTAGGCGGTTTCGGCGGCGGTATACGCTCCGGCGGCGACGTGATCGGCAGCGGCTTGCAGGTACTCGGTAACGACGTCCGGCATGGCAGGCGGCGTGTATGGCGCGCACTGCGGCGTGTACAATAGCGTAATCATCAGCAGGATCAGCCAACCGCAGCGTTTGGTGCAGGCGACAGGTCGTTTCATCACATCGTCTCCTTGAATGTATTCTACCACGCAATTTGCCTTTTCCCGCGCCGCTATTACAATACGAGGCACGAAGTACGAATCACATTTGCGCGAACCCTGGCGAAGGTTGGGCGCGGCTTTGTTTGTGACCTTCGCCAGGGTATCTGAGGTAACTGTGTTTGAGGGCAGGTGTTATGCATATACTGGTTGTGGATCCCAATGAACCTTTTGCGATTCTGTTATCCGAGGAACTGAAGCGCGAGGGTTATATAGTCGATATGTGTTTGCGCGGCGCGGACGCATTGATGTTGGCCCGGCGGCAGCACCTCGATCTGGCGATATTGGATATGGCCTTAGCCAATCCAGATGCGATCGAGTTGGCGCAAGCGTTACACGAGACGGACGCCACGATGCGGTTGATGCTGATCCCGCTGATGGGCGAGACGCTCTCACTGGAGACCGGGACGCTCACTGTGCAAGGGATACTGCCCAAGCCTTTCTTCTTACCCGAGCTTCCCGGGCTGATAGAGGCAGCATTGAGCGCGCCGATGGATGGCGCTGCACCCGCTGCACCCGTGAAGAAGCCGCCAGCTACCCCGCCAGTTACCGCAGCAGCACCAGAAATCGCCGAACCAGGCGCTTCCCCGCCAGACGAGAACATCTTCGGGCCGGAGATCGGCGTCGAACCGGTGATCCAGATCACGCCGCGGGCAGAAACGCCGCAGCAATCCGAGACGGTTGAACCGCCCAAGCCATCTGCTCCACCACCGCCTCCCCCTGCCCAGGCGGCGCCACCCGTCACAGCGGCGCCGGAACCCCCTGCGGAAGTTACTTATGTCGCCGAGGAAGGCGAGGAAGGGTACGGCATTTCCTATGACGCCTTCGTTGCGCACCGGCTCGAGGTCGAGCGAGCGATGAACGTCCTGCTCAACGACGTAGGCGCCGATGCGGTGCTACTGACGTTTGGCGGCGGGTTGTTGACGTGGGTAGGCGGTCTGGATCAGTCCGAGGCCGAATCGATTTCACGGGCGATTATCCACGGCTGGCGCACCTCCGCCGAAGTCGCGCGCATTTTGGGCCGCGAACAGGTCCGCTTCGAGCAGAGCATCGCGGGGGGCGATTATATGCTGTACGCCCTCAGTGTGGAGGTCAACGCTATCATGGGCGTTGCGGTGCGCGGGTCTGCGCCTTTGGGCCTGATGCGTCACCATGCGCGCACTACAGTAGACCAGATCGCTCGGCTCTGCCGCGCCTGAACAAGATCGATGTGGTTCGCGGCGCTCGCGTTTATTTTGCTCCTGGTGGCAAGTTATCTTCTGGCGTCCCAACGTTACGTGTGGGACGCTTTTCTGCTGTTGAGCCTCGCCGCGTTGGGCGTGCTGTGGCGTCTGGCGCGCGCCGCCGCGCCTGAACGAAGCCCGTGGATACAGCCGGCGCAGCTTGTACCGCGCACTGCTGCCGGATTGGGGCGGATGTTGGCGCTCGTCGTCGCGGTGATGGTCGCCCTGGCGGCCCGCCGGGATGTCATTCCCCGCGACTTCACCGCGCTCTTCCTCTGGTGGCTGTTTGCCGTGATCGGCTTCGCCGCGACGTTGCTCATCCCCCTGCTGCGCTATAGGCGCGCCGTCGATTTTCCCGCACTGGAGCGGTACGGCCTGGTGGTCTTGCTGCTCGTTGCGTTCCTGGCGCGCGCCGTCGCGTTGGGGCACATTCCGGCGAACCTCGGCGGCGATGAGGGTACGCAGTTGCTCGATAGCCTGCGTCTGGTCGCGCGCCCGCTCAACAATCCCTTTGCCACCGGCTGGTACTCGGTTCCGACGATGTCGTCCCTGGCGTATGGTGTAGCGATGCGCGTCTTTGGCGCGACCATCGTGGGCGGGCGGATGCTCTCGGTGCTGGCGGGGACGTTCACCGTGCTGACGACGTTCCTGCTGACGCGGGCGCTCGGCGGGCGGCGTGTGGGTTGGATCGCGGCGCTGGTGCTCACCGTCTCGCACTATCATATCCACTATAGCCGGCTGGCCTCCAACCAAATCTTCGATCCGTTGATCGGGACGTTGGCGCTGTGGCTGGTGTGGCAGGCGCTGCAACCCGGTCGCCGTGGCGTTGAAAGTAACCACAGAGACACAGAAGACACGGAGACGAGACGTGGTGCCTTTTGGGGCCTCGCAGGTCTCGTGGCGGGGACGGGATGGTATGGCTATTTCGGCGCACGCTGGGTCACGATGCTGCTTGGCTTGATCATCGTGTGGCGCATGCTGGTCGAGCCGCGTTTCCTGGCCCGGCATTGGCGCGGGCTGGCGCTTTTTGTGGGCGGCTGGCTGGTCGTTGTACTACCGTTACTCGGTTGGTATTCCGTGCATCCTTCCACGCTGACGGAGCGTTACAACGCGGTGAGCATCTTTGCCTCCGGGTGGATGACGCTGGCGAAAACTTTAACGGGTAAATCGAATGCCGCGCTGCTGCTGGAACAACTGTGGAAGTCGGCGACGGCATTCCACTTTACCTACGACCCAACCTATTGGTATTTGCCACAACAGCCACTGGTGGACTTCATCACCGGGGCATTCATGATCGTGGGGATCGTCGCGGCGTTAGTGCGCGTGCGGTGGCCTTCCCGTGCGCTGACGTTGCTGTGGTATGCATCCACGTTGGTGATGGCCTGGGTCTTGACCGAGAATCCGCCCAGCAGCCAACGCGGTCTGCTGTTAATTCCGGCAGTGGCGCTATTGGCCGCATGGGGTGTGGAGGCGCTCTGGCAGTTGGTGGAACGTGGGCCTGTACGGACACAGGGGCCTGTGCAGACACAAGAGCCTTTGCGGATACCGGCACCCGCACGTTCACAGCCCAGCTGGATTTCGTTATCAGATGCTGCGCGAGTCGTATTGGGCGCGCTCCTGCTGACGGTAGTGTTGTTCAACCTCGGTTTCTACTTCAACGTATACACGCCACGCCGGACTTACGGCAATCCCACAGCGGAGGTCGCCACCACATTCGCCAGGTTTGCCCTGGCGTATCCCCATCCGGCAGGCGGGCAGGCGATTATCTACTTCTTCGGACCGCCGGCGCTCTACTGGGATTTCGGCGGCCTGGCTTTTATGCTGCGTGACCAGCCCGGTGTGGACGTGCTACCCGGCGAGATACCGGAGGCAGCCAGCCATCCGGCGCGCTTTGTCTTCGTGGCAGACCGGCTGGCCGAGCTACAAGCGGTGAAGTCGGCCTATCCCGGCGGGATGACGATAGACGTGACCGCGCCAGATGGACGTGTGTTGGCAGTGGTGTACGATTGGTAAGGGAAAATGAGGAACACCAAGATTCTTAGCGGAGAGTCTTCAGCACTACTGGTGCGGTCTTCCGGACTGAGTGGGACTTCGTAAAACGCTCAGGATCGAAGGCGCGGGTCAAGAGCGTCCCGACAAACGCCGTGAGCAGGACGTAAGCCGCAGCCAGCGAGCCAAGTTGCGGCTCCAACCCGGCGGCGACGCCCATCCCCGCGATGACCAGGGAGAATTCGCCGCGCGCGATGAGCGTGATGCCCGCGCTCAACCGGTGGGCGCCCGGCAGGTCGAGATTCCGCGTCGCCCACCACCCGGTCAACAGTTTGGTCAGCGTTGTCAGCGCCACGAGGCCCAACGCGGGTAGGATTACCGGCGGCAAACTGTAAAGCTCGATCCCCAACCCAAAGAAGAGAAAGAAGATGGCGGCAAACCAATCGGTCAAGGGATGCATCAGCGCGTGCGTACGCTCCGCCACGTCTCCGGAGAGCGTGATGCCCACGAGGAAGGCGCCGACCGCCGCCGAGAGCTGCAGCTGCTCGGACAACCCGGCGATCAGGATCGCCATCCCCAACGTTGTCAAGAGGATGATCTCGTCGGAGGGATGAGAGATAAGGCGACTCAAAAACTTGCCGTAGCGCAAGGCCACATAGAGCATGCCTCCACCGGCCAGCAAAGCCACCACGATGGAGAATAGGCTGGAAAGGACGCCCTGCTTGATTAAGAAAATGCCGACCAGCGGCAAGAAAAGGGCCATCACAATATCCTCAAGCACGAGGATGGAGAGCACGGTGTGCGTCTCGCCATTCTGCATACGATCCAGGTCCGCCAATAATTTAGCAATAATACCGGATGAAGAAATATACGTGATCCCACCGAGAAGCACGGAAGGCAGGACATCCCAACCGAGCAGCAATCCGGCCACGAAACCCGGTGGGAAATTCAAGACCAGATCGGCCATACTGGCGGGAAGTGCGCGTCCCAAACTGCTCTTCAATCGATCGCTGGAGTATTCCAGCCCCATTGTAAAGAGCAGGAGAATCACGCCGATCTCTGCGCCCAGGTAGATGAAATCCTTGTTGAAGTGCAAGGGCAACAGGCTGTTGTTACCCACCGCCAATCCTACCAACAGATAGAAGGGAATCGCAGATATGCCCAGCTTGCTCGCCATCCGGGCCACGAGAGACAATCCAAAGATGATAATCCCCAACTCGATGAGCGTCAAAGACATCACCGCCGACGCATCCAAAACGATGATACTGCCCATTGTCACATCCCTTTCTACAAACCAGACACACGTATCTACACGCCAAAAATAAACACAACGGTCATGATTCTACCTGAAAACCGGCCTTCGTCAAATTTACTTTACATAACACGGACACATAGATCCACAGGCGAGGCATCCCCACCACCGTACCTCGTCGAGCGAGCATTTCCACAGGGATGCTCTCCCCTACACGCCCGTGATCTAACGATTTTCAAACAAGCGCCTGGAAATTCTTGACAATGCGGATATTCGTCGTATAATTCTCTGTTGCCCACCAATCGACAATAATCTATCGTGTAAGATAAAAGAGATAACAATGCGCAGGGCGTTTGAACCGCAATATCCAACTGAAGATGATCCTGAAGGTGCATCCTACTTGGTGACCACACCACAGAATGCACAGGTGAGGCACGCCTGCGTCATGCGTTGATGCTGCTTGTCGTTTATTGCCGGGGTCACAGTGCAGACTGTGACCCCGGTTTTTTTGTGTCAGTTTTATGGGTTTAGCAATAGGAGGTAACAATTATGTTCGCAGCTATGCAAAACAGTACGTGGGTACTCGCTTTAGTTGGCTTGTTCACGATCGGTATTTTGGTTGTCAGTTCCGACGTTGCCGTCAAGAAGTTCACCGGCTTGTCGGGATTTTTCAAGCTCTCGACGACTTTTATGGGCGTCACAGTCATCTCGCTAGCCACCAGCATTCCAGAAATCGCCGCGCATTTGACGGCTTCGTTCGGCATCCTGAGTGGAACGCTGGATTACCATGTCAGTTCAGCCGTGGTTCTGGGCGCCAATATCGGCTCAGACGTGGTGCAGCAAACGTTGATTATGGCTATCGTCATCTTCATCGCCGGGGGACTGCGCTTCAAGCGTTACTTCCTCTGGAAAAGCCTGGGGCCGATGATCGGTACCACCATCATGTGCATCATCCTCGGATGGGATGGGACCTACTCCCGCGTCGATGGGACCATTTTATTCGGCACCTTTATCGCCTACGTCTACTACCTGTACGCCGATGAACGCAAACACTACAAAGCCCACGAAAACGGCTACTCCGAAACCGGCGAGGCCCCGGAAGGTGTGCCCCCCACCATTGGCGTAGCCCTGCGCGATGGGGTGATCGCGCTTGTGGCGCTGGGCGTCACCGTCGGCTGCGCGATGGTCGCATTGCAAATCACGGAGATCATTGTGGCGCGCACCGGCATCAGCGGCTCGTTGATTGGTGTGACCACACTCGGCATCGCCTCGGCGCTCCCGGAATTGATCACCGCGATTGCCGGCATCCGCAACGGCGACAGCGGCATCCCCCTCGGCACGCTCGTCGGCAGCAACATCACCAATCCACTCGTCGCCATCGGTTTAGGAGCGCTGGTGTCTACCTACGCCGTACCGCGCCCGCTCGTGCTCTGGGACTTGCCCTGGGAAACCGTCACCGGTCTCATCCTCTGGGCCATTCTGTGGTTCAGCAAGGGCAAGCTCGGCAAATGGGCGGGTTTCTATCTGATCGGGTTGTATATCGTCTACATCGTGCTGCGCTCTATGTTCTTTGCCGTAGATTAACATCTATCTGATTCGTTTACAGAGCCGCTGGGGCCCACTCTCCAGCGGCTTTTTTAGCTTTTATGTTCACCTTCCTGGAAACTGCGCATCCCCAAATCCAGAGGATTTTTCAGGCCCTATTGGTTGCACAGCCAGTTTCCGAAAGATTAACCGGCAACTTTATGATTTAACTATTTGATGCTACAATCAGGGCAATCGAGTCCAGGCGTCTTCTGCGTAAAGTGCTGCCAAGATTGCCGGACTAGCGACTATCAGACTAACGACTAACTGACTCAGGAGGTCTCCTATGAAAATCACAGTGATTGGCGGAGGTTCCAGCTACACGCCGGAACTGATCAACGGATTTTTGGCGCGGGTCGAAAGCCTGCCGCTCACCGAACTCTGGCTGATGGACATCTTGCCCGAACGTCTCGATGTGGTTGGCGGTTTCGCGCAACGGATGGTGGCGGCCAAAGGCGCGCCGTTCACCGTCCACCTGACCACCGACTTGCGCGAGGCGGTGCGCGGCGCACGATACGTCATCACCCAACTGCGCGTCGGCTGGATGCAGGCCCGCCACGAGGACGAATACCTGGGACACCGGCACGGCCTCATCGGGCAGGAGACCACCGGCGTCGGCGGGATGGCGAAGGCGCTGCGCACGATCCCCGTCGCTCTCAATATCGCCCGGACGATACAAGAGGTCGCGCCCGGTGCGCTGCTGGTCAACTTTACCAACCCGGCGGGACTCGTCACCGAGGCGCTGTCGCGCTACGCGCCCGACGTGCCTGCGGTGGGTGTCTGCAATGTCGCCATCAACACCAAGATGGAGATGCTCGAAGGACTAAAGGAGCATCTGGGCATAGACGTCCCGCCGGAGCGCGCGCACCTGAACACCCTGGGACTGAACCACCTTTCGTGGCATCGCGGCTTCACGGTGGATGGGGAAGCCGGTTCGACAACCGAGATGTGGCCGCATGTGCTGGCGGGCTACCTCGAGCATCTCAAGGCCGAAGCCGAGCCGGAGTGGGACGTGCGCCTCATCGAAACGTTAGGCATGATCCCCAACTATTACCTGCAATACTATTATTACACCGCGCGCAAGCTAGCATCGCAGGCCAAGTGGCCGCCTTCCCGCGCCGAACAGGTGATGGAGATCGAAAAAGGTCTGCTCGCCCAATACGCCGAACCCGACCGCACCGAGCCGCCGGAAGGCCTGATGCAACGCGGCGGTGCGTACTATTCCACGGTGGCGACGCAACTGCTCAACGCCCACCACAACGATCTGGGCGAAGTGCACGTGGTCAACGTTCCGCACCGCGGGGCCGTTCCCGGTTGGCCGGAGGATTGGGTGTTGGAGATGCCCTGCGTGGTCGGTCGCGCCGGCATCACCCCGCTCCCGGCGGAGCCGCTGCCCCTGGCGTGCTTTGGCCTGCTGGCGCACGTCAAAGCCTTCGAGCTACTCACCGCCGAAGCCGCCGTCCACGGCGACCGCGCCGCCGCCTACCAGGCGTTGCTCGCGCACCCGCTTGGCCCATCGGCGGACAAAATCCAGGCCGTGCTGGATGACCTGCTGGAAACGAACAAGGCCTATCTGCCGCAGTTCCATAAATCATGAATCATGATTCATGATTCATGATTCGCACACCAGGAGCACAACTATGAATCGCTATTTTCTCGGCATCGACATCGGCGGGACGAAGAGTCACGCGCTGATAGCAAATGAACAAGGCCACGCGGTGGGTTTTGGCGAGCACGGCCCCGGCAGCCACGAAGTTGTCGGCATCGACGGCCTGCACACCGCGCTGCACACCATTGTGGACGCGGCGCTCGCTTCGGCGGGTATCGCCAAAACGGAGATCGCAGGCGCGGGCTTCGGCATCGCCGGTTACGACTGGCCCGGCGACGCCGCGCTACACCACCAGGTCATCGCCTCGCTGGAACTATCCGCGCCTTACGCGCTGGTCAACGATACCATCATCGGCCTGGTCGCCGGGGCAACGGAGGGCTGGGGCGTGGGCGTGGTCTCAGGCACGGGATGCAACTGCTGGGGACGCGACCGCCAGGGTCACGAGGGCCGGATGACCGGCGGCGGGGAGATGTTCGCCGAATACGCCGGCGGCGGCGATTTGGTCGCCAAGGCACTCCAGGCCGTGGCGCTGGCGTGGGGGCGGCGCGGGCCGGAAACACGCCTCACCGAGGCATTTCTGGCCTTGACGGGTGCTCCGGACGCGCTGGACCTGCTCGAAGGGCTGTACCGAGGACGCTACACGCTCTCCTCTGCCAATGCGCCCCTCGTCTTCCAGGTCGCAGCGGAAGGCGACGCCGTCGCCCAAGAGGTCATTCGCTGGGCGGGACGCGAACTGGGCAACCTTGCCACCGGCGTGATCCGCCAACTGGGCTTCGAGGTGCTGGACGTCGAGATCGTGCAAATCGGCAGCCTGTACAACGGCAGCCCGCTGATGAGCGAGACGATGCTGGCGACCATCCACGCGGTGGCGCCGCGCGCGCGCGCCGTCCGCCTGACCGTCCCGCCGGTCGTCGGCGGCGTGCTGCTCGGTATGGAACAAGCGGGGGTGGATTATCCCCCGTTGCGCCAGACGCTCATTGAGACGACTTCTGCTTTTCTCAGATCGTAAGTTAGCGAAAAATCTTTACCACGGATCTCCACGAATTCACACTAATTTTTCCCATTGGTGAAGGTTCGTGAGGATTCGCGGCATACTTTACAAGAGGAGTTCATACTATGGAAAACCTTGCGCTTTTAGGTGGAACGCCTGTGCGCGATACAGGCTACCCGCTGTGGCCCGTCTTCGACGAACGGGATGTGGAGGCCGTCGTGGCAGTTGTCCGCTCCGGCCATTGGGGCGGATTCCCCTACCCCGGCCCCACAAACCGCCGAATTTATCCGCCGCTTCCTGGCGCTCCAGGGCGGGGAATACGCCGTCGCGATGATGAACGGCACGGTGACGATGGAAGTCGCTTGCCGGGCGGCAGGCATCGGGTGGGGTGATGAAGTCATCGTGCCCGCCTACACCTTCCAGGCCACCGCCGCCGCGCCGATGGCCGCCGGAGCGATTCCGGTGGTGGTGGATATCGATCCCGAAACGTACTGCATCGATCCCAAAGCCGTCGAAGCCGCCATCACCGGCCAAACGCGAGCGATCATCCCCGTGCATCTCGGCGCGCAAATGGCCGACATGGATGCGCTGATGGACATCGCCGCACGGCACAACCTCGTCGTCATCGAGGATTGCGCGCACGCTCACGGTGCGAAGTGGCGCGGGCAGGGCGCGGGGACGATTGGGCACTTCGGCTCGTTCAGCCTCCAATCGTCCAAAATCCTTACGGCGGGCGAGGGCGGCATCCTCATCTGCAAGACGCAGGAGCTTGCCGACCGCGCCGCCAGCATCATCGACTGTGGACGCCCGCACGATGCCGAGAGGCAGACGTATACGATGGGCGCGAACTACCGCATGGGTGAACTCCACGCAGCGCTGGCGAACGTCGCCATCGAGCGTTTCCCACAACAGGCGCAGGAGCGCGAGGAGATGGCGGCTTATATGGATGAGAGCCTCAGCGAGATTCCCGGCGTGCGCGTGCTCAAGCGCGATTTGCGCCACACGGCGCGTTCGTTCTACCGCTACATCTTCGCCATTGACCCGGAGGTCTTCGGCGTGACGCACGACGTCATCTGCAACGCCCTGAACGCGGAAGGCATCCCCGCCGACGATGGCTACCCGCCGATGCACCAATACACGCTGTTCCAGCCGCACCTCTCGCACCTGCCCGTGCCGAGCGCCTTCCCGGAGCGCTTGCGCTTCGAGCCAGGGCAGTTCCCCGAAAGCGAGCGCGCCGCTGTGCGCGAAGCCGTCTGGCTGGACGAAAACGTCTTCCGCGCCGGGCCGCAGGGCGTGGATGACGTGGTTGCCGCGTTGCGGAAGGTTTACGACAACCGTGAGGCGTTGGCTGAATATGTGTCAAAGGATTGAGCGGATTCGAACGGATTTTTGAGAACAGAAGGCGGCGCCTGTTGTATACAGGCGCCGCCTTGGTTGTCAGTAACTCAGCGTCCCACCACCCGTCGCAAGAGCGCGATGAGATCGCGCAGCCAGGCAAAGGCACCGCCACGGCGGGAGCCGGTCTGCGAAACCGGCTGGTTCACGGGCTGTGGTTCCGGCTCCGCCTCAACCGGCGCTTTCGGATCGTAGACCGAGACCACCTCGCCGTTGTGGTTGAAGAGCACGCTCGTGCCGCTTTGCAGGAAGGCGCGCGCCGCCGGATCATCCGCCAGGGCGAAGTACGCCTCGGAACCGAACTCGATCTCGCGGTCGATCTTAATGTTCGCCGCAATCCACGCTTCGCTGATCGGCTCGTCCACGTGCCCCTGCGCTTGCACGAGCGACAAATCCACGTATTGGCGTGATACCTGCGCCATACTGTACTGCTCTCGGTTGAAGACGTTCGCGCCGGTCGCCAGACCCGCCCGGTCGGTCTGCTGGTAGCTCAGATTTTGCACCCGCGCCTGGATCGTCGTCCGCCCGGAGACCTGGTTCAGCTCCGTCTGGTTGCCGTACAGCGCCATGTTCTCCATCGAGGCGGCGCCGTCCGCCTGCGCCGAGATGACGAAGATTGTGTATGGCGTGACGATGCCATAGCCCAAGCCCAATTCGCGGATTTCCTCAACCAGCGCCGCGCGCTCGCCTTCGACGCGCACCTCGTCCAGCAACGCCCCCACCCGGCGCGTGGCCCACAGGCGCGGCACAAAGTCATGATCGCCGGTCGCCGCCAGGTCGAAGCTATAGACGTATTCGCAGCGCTCCTCTCCGGCATGCCCACGCACCCGCACTGTCACCGGCCCGCCCGTCGCTTCGTAGTGCCCGGTGAGCAGCACACTCGATCCACGGAACAGGTCGGGCATCACCGGCGGGTACAGGTCGGCAACGCGCATCCCTTCGAATTCCACCTCCACGTTGGTGAGCACGGGATTGGCGATGCGCCCATAGAACTCGGAGAGCGCCAATTCAAGGTTCTCACCGGGCTGGACGTAGGTGACGCTGCCGCCGTTATCGAGCGCCAGCCGGTCGAGCAGGCGTGTGTTCACGTCGTAGCCGACGCCAAAAACGTGGAGGCGCGCTTCCACCCGCGCGTTGGCCCGCTGCACCAGTTCGGCAATCGTCACGTCATCGGCGACGCCGGCCGTCGGCAAGCCATCCGTGAGGAAGACGAGAAACCGGGCAGCGCCACTGCGCTCTTCGCTTTGCGCGAAAATCGCAAGACCCGTCTGCAATGCCCCTTCGATGTCCGTGCTGTTGCGGGAATCAAGCTGGCGGACGAAACGCCGGGCATCGGACAGAGTCCGCTCGTCTACCGGTTGCAAACGGCGCGCCAGAAGATCGATCTGGTCGTCGAAGCTGACGATCGAGAAGCGGTCGTTGGGATTCAACTGATCGAGGATGAAGTGCAGCGCATTGCGTGCCTGCTCGATTTTGTCACCGGCCATGCTGCCGGAGCGGTCGATGACGAAGACGATGTCTTTGGGCAGCGTATCGTCCTGACTGGCAGCAGCATCGTCCGGCGCAAACAAGAAGAGGAAATGCTCGCGGCCGGCGCGTTCGCCGGTCAGCAAGCCACTGCCAAAGCCGCCCTCCGACGGGCCGAAGAAGAGGTCGAAATCCTCGGTGGGATTGACGTTTTGTGCCTCCCACGTCACCCGCGCGCGATTCGCGCCCAGGCGTTCTGTCGTCACGTCGTGTGACGAACTGTAGAGCATGCCCAGACCGCCAGATGATGTCACGTCTACGGTGAGCGTGACCTTCTCCACCGGCGCAGAGGCGTACTGCTCGGTGCTCAGGATGTAGCGATAGTGCAGCATCCCGCCCGTGGGGGCGAGCACCTGCTCATATTCGAGCGTCATTTTGCGCGAGGCGCGCGCGGGCAGACTGATGTCGAAGGCAACGCTTTCCCAATCCGCGTACTGCAACAGCGAGGGGTCACGGCGCTGCGCGACCATGTCATAGAGCGCGGCATTCGTCGTCGCCACATCCTGGCGCGTCACCGTCTGCATCTGTCCAGCGACGCGGGCCTCGAAGCGCGCGAGGATCGCGTCTGGCGGCACGGGGAAGAAGTAGCGCCCGTCCACGGCGAAATCGTGCGGGTTGACGAACTCCTGCTCCACCCGCGTGACCGCGTGGTTGTCCTCGATGGTCACGGTGACGCGGTGGTAGCGCACTTCCAGATAATCAGGGCTGACGAGGTCGGGTAAGATCATCCCGTCAGCCAGAACCGCCGTGCTCGCGGCATTCAATAGCAATACACTCAATAGCAAAGCCAGAAAATCATTGCGCATGTCACACCTCCAGAGAAGTCTTGTAGTCGTTAGTCCAGTCGCCGGATCGTCGTCGGACGATTTAGCTAGAGTGTAGCGGGGAAGTATGACAAATTGATGATAAGGAGAGGATAGTCAGGAGATAGTTCTATAACATTATGGTATCCGTAGTACTGGACAACCTTGCCACAGGATTGACACCAGAGGAGATCACACGCAGCTATCCCTTACTCGAATACAAAGCGGTACAGGCGGCTAGAATCTACGAAGCCAGTGTCAAGGCACAATCTAAAAGCGCATCCCAACATGCATAAAGTGTGCATCTGCGGTCAAGATAGCAGAAATCCCCAACTCAGACATAACACTCATCGAAGAAAGATCGGTGAAAGAAATATCGGGCTTATCTTGCAACTTGAGCCGTAAAAGTTTGGCTTGAGTAAAACGTTCTGGCGTAATCCACTCCAGGTGTAAATATCCTGCTTGCATTGCTATGTCGAGAAGGTGCAAAGCTTGCTGGGCCTGCACAAAAGGCAAACGTTTGAACAACAGCGTGAAGGTCTCGTCCAAAACGTAGTCAGTCGTGTAGAGTTGCCCGCCTTGGGCACGGAGATCCGTATAGAAATCTGCCACACGTTGGTGCTGAGATTCGCGTCTGTCATATAAAGTCAGCCACCCCCAGGTGTCCACAAACAACTTGCTCATACGGTATAGACCTCTTCGTCGATATTCTGTGCTAAAGCGCCATGTGATACAGCACCGACGAATTCCAACAATGGGTCATGTTCTGGCTTCAAAACAACAGTTTCCACCTGCTGAGCAGTCTTCGAGTGTGTCTGCTGAAAGATCAGAAAATTCACAAAATCGAAAACCTCCTGCAACTTGGTCGCCGGTAGCTGTTCCAACTTGATTTGCAGTTCCTGCTTCAATACCTGATTTGCTATCATAGTATTACACCTCTCGTTCCAATATCCATCACCCTAGTCATATTTTAGCACAGAAAACACAAGAGAGATCAATGATAGAGCGTCGTCCGTTACTATCACGTTTCTCACACGGCCGGCAGCGTAAACCGCGCCGTCGTCCCCTCGCCCTCGTGGCTTTCCAGACACAGTTTGCCTCCGTGCGCTTCGACGAGCGCCTGCGCAATCGCTAATCCCAAACCGCTGCCGCCGTGTGTGCGTGCTCTGGCCCTGTCTGCGCGATAGAAGCGCTCGCCGATACGGGGCAGTGCCTCCGGCGGAATGCCAATGCCGCGGTCGCGCACTTGTATTAGCACGCTTCGCTCCAGTCCGGCAAGCACAGCGACGTCGACGGTTGCTTGCGGCGGGGAATACTTAATCGCGTTATCGAGCAAATTGACCAGGACTTGCGCCACGCGGTCGGGATCAGCCCAGGCGGGCGGGAGACCCGGCGCAGTTTGCACGCGCAGCGTAACGCCGCGCGCGTCGGCCTGCGGTGTCAAACGCTCCACGGTTAGCCGCGCGAGATGCGCCACATCCACGGCTTCACAGCGCAGGTTAAGCGCCTCCGAATCGGCCCGCGAGAGCAGCAGCAAATCGTGAACCATGCGGATCAGCCGGTCGGTCTCGCTTTCGACCGTTCCCAGGAAGCGGTCGCGCACGTCGAGGTCCTCCACCGCGCCCGCGCGCAACGTCTCCACCATGCCTTTGATCGAGGTGAGCGGCGTGCGCAACTCGTGGGAGACGTTGGCGACGAAATCCACCTGCATCTGGCGGGCGGAGCGCAGGCGCGCCGTCATCGCGTTGAAGGCGCGACTCAACTGCCCCAACTCATCCCGCGAGCGCGCCGGGACCTGCGTGTCGAGATGCCCCTGCGCCACCGCACCCGCCGCGTCCGTCAAACGGCGCACCGGGCGGGTAATCGCCCGCGAGAATACCAGACCGACGACGCCAGAAAGGATCAGCGCAATCACTGTAGAAAGCAGCAAGCGGCTACGCAGGTCGCGCACCACCGTCGCCACGTCAGTCAGCGGCTGGCTGAGGTAGACCACACCCGCGAGCGCGCCATCGACCAGCGCGGGCAGCGCCACGATCAGCGTGTCCACGTAGCCGCGATCCACCCGGCTGGCGTATTTGCCGGTCAACGCCTGGGCCACGAGCGCGTCGTCGCCCAGATTCGCACCGAGGTCGGTGTTCCAGGAATCGAGCACCACCACACCGCCGGTATCCACCACGCGGATGCGGGTCTCCAACTGCGTCCCTAGTTCCAGCGAGGTATCTACCAGATACGACAGGTCCACATCGCCGACCGTTACGCCGGGTTCCGGCACCGCCAGATTTTGCGTCTGCACGGAGATATTGCTCACCCGACGTTGTTGCAGCACGTTGACCGTGGCGGCGTCCTCCGCAGCCGGTGGTTCGGCGTCCGCCCCGGCCACTATCGCGCCGGGAATCAAGGTCTGCGCCGTGATCTGCGCTTGCGCGACGAGGCTGTCCTCAATGGCTTCCAGGAAGTACCGTTCGAGGAACGTGAGCAACAGCGCCCCGGAAAGTCCCATCGCCAGGATGATCACGACGAGATGGGATAAGAGCAGTTTTATGCGTAGCGTTGAGAACATTATGTTTCCAGTTTGTACCCCACCCCACGCACGGTGACGATGAGGTCTTCGGCAGGAGCAGCGTCGCGGAGTTTCGCGCGCAGGCGTTTGACGACGGCATCGACCACGCGCAGGTCGTCGTGGTAGTCGTAGCCCCAGACCAGATCAAGCAGTTGCTCGCGGCTCAAGACCAGCCCGGCGTGCCGCGCCAGGACGTGCAACAGTTCAAACTCCAACGCGGTCAGGTCGAGTTGGGTTGATCCCAGGCGCGCTTCGTGGCGGGCTATATCCACCGTGAGCGCACCGACGCGCACCAGGTCTGCCGGGCCGGCAGACGTCGGTGGCGCCGTCCGGCGCAGGACGTTCTTCACCCGCGCCAGCAGCTCGCGCACGCTGAACGGTTTGACCACGTAATCATCCGCGCCCATTTCCAGGCCGAGCACGCGGTCGATTTCCTCGTCCCGCGCGGTGAGCATGATGATCGGCACGTCGCACTCGCGGCGCAGCGCGCGGCACACCTCGATCCCGTCGAGCTTCGGCAACATCAGATCGAGGATGATCAGGTCCGGCTGTTCGCGCCGAGCCAGCACCAACGCTTGCTCGCCGTCCCAAGCCGCCACAACCTGATAGTGCGCTTGCTTCAGGTTATACGAAAGCACGTCGATGATCGGCGCTTCGTCGTCTACGATGAGAATTTTAGTCAATTAGTCCTCAGTCCTTAGTCGGATAGTCGGCAGTCATCAGTCGTTGGTCAGTGTCAGTAGTCCCTTTATAGCGCAGGTATGTGACAGCACAATGACAGTGACTTAACAAAGTGCGCACAAAAGACTTCTGACGATTTGACTACGCGACTACAGACTACCAACGACTACGCCACTAACTCATTCCGCACCATGGCGAGCAGGGAATCGGCGTGCAAAGCAGCCAGGTTGTAGCAAACGCCGCCCAGGTGGTCGGCCAGGGCCTGCGCCAAACCCTTGTCGTAGTCGGGGCTTTCCATGTTGACGACGATGGATTTGACGTCGCTCTCGGCGATTTGTTCGGCGATGTGGTAGGCTTCGAGTTGCGGCGGCATGTCGCCAATGGAGACGTTGCCCGCGCCGTCGGTGAGGATGACGAGGAGCGGGAGCAGTTCGGCGTAGCGACGCAATTCCTGCTCGACCGTGTGCTGCGCCAGCCACAAGCCCGCCGCCAACGGCGTCTTGCCGCCGACAGGCATATTCACCAGCATTTGCTTCGCCAGATCGACGCTGTTGGTCGGCGGCAGCACCAGCGTGGCGCGGTCCTTCTGGAAGACGATCATCCCCACGCGGTCGCGGCGTTGGTAGGCGTCGGTGAGCAGCGAGAGAATCGCGCCCTTCGTGGCCTCCATCCGCTCGGAGACTGCCATCGACCACGAGGCATCCACGACGAAGATGATGAGGTTGGCGGCACGGCGCACGCGCACTTTGCGCTGGTAATCCTCCGGGCGCAGGTGCAGCGCCGGGGAATCGGCAGGACTCCCCACCGCGCGCCGCCACTGGAACGGCGCCGCTGCGCGCAACGTCGCATCGAACGCCAGATCTGAGGGGTCGCGCGGCGAGGGTTGTGCGCTCACGTAGCGCCCGCGCTTGCGATCCGTGCGGGTGCGGCTGCGCTTGCCGCCGGTCGAACGCACACGGCGATCCGCCGGCGCTTCCAGCCGACGCGTCTGGAAGATCTCTCCCGGCGGGATGAACTTGCCCCCATCCCACCAAGTCCCATCGGTAGGCCATTGGGGAATGTCTTGGGCGTAGGCTTGCAGTTGAGGCGCGGAGGCTTCCTGGGACTCCGCCTCTTGCGCCTCAACCTCTACACTTTTTTTTGACGGTCCTCCCCGGTAGCATCGCCGTACATGGAGGTGTCGTCCTGTTCCATCTCCGCATCGTCAGCTTTACCGCGCGCGGACGCGACCATCTTGTCCAGTTCGGCGATGGAAGTCTGCACCTCGTCGAAAGGCTTGCGCTTGAGGCGGTGCGGCAGCGTCAGTTCGGCGGCCAACATGATGTCGCGGTCGGTGAGATGCGTGCGCGCTTCCCACGCGGCGTGCGCGACGGCGGTTTTGAGGATCACCAGGTCGGCGCGATGGCCGTCCACACCCAAACCCGCCATCATTTCGGCGATGGTGGACATGTCGTTGCGCGTATACCGCACATCGGGCAGCAGGCAGCGCGCCTCCTCGATGCGCTCCGCCAGCATCATCTCCTGCGGCAGCCATTCCTCGTAGAAGCCCGCCGGGTCCTGCTCGAAGGCCAGGTTGCGCTCCATGATCGCCATCCGCGCTCGCGCATCCCGCACGCCCTGCACGTCCACACACAGCGCGAAGCGGTCCAATAACTGCGGGCGTAAGTCGCCTTCCTCCGGGTTCATCGTCCCCACCAGAATGAAGCGCGCCGGGTGCTGGAAGGAGATGCCCTCGCGCTCGACGGTGTTCACGCCCATCGCGGCGGCGTCCAGCAGCACATCCACGATATGATCGTCCAGCAGGTTGACCTCATCCACGTAGAGGATGCCGCGATTGGCGGCGGCGAGCACGCCCGGCTCGAAGTGGCGCTCGCCCTTCTGGATAGCGCGCTCGATGTCGAGGGTGCCGACCACGCGATCTTCCGTCGCCCCGATGGGTAGCTCGACGAACGGCACTTTCTTCGTATAGTGCGGGAGCGCCTCACCTTGCGCCGCACGCTCACGGCAGACCGTACACCACGTCGCGGGTTGCGCGGGATCGCAACCAAACGCACCATCGGCTACTACATCGATGTCGGGCAACAACGCCGCCAATGCGCGAGCTGCGGTCGATTTCGCCGTGCCGCGCTCGCCCCGGATCAGCACACCGCCAATGCGGAAGTTGATCGCGTTGAGGATGAGCGCCCGTTTCATCCGCTCTTGATCCACGATTGCGGTAAATGGAAAAACCAAACGTCCGTTATCTGCCACGTGCCCCCCTAATAGTCCACAGTTATTAGTCGGTTAGTCGTTAGTTCAATTCTGATCCGTTAAAATCCGTTCAATCCGTTGAGGATACCCTTCGTCTGGTGAAATGGTTTTCGAGTAGCCGGATAAGCACGACGGTGACGACGAAGACAAGGAATACGTTGAGCCATACGCCGTCCCAAAGCTTCTGGACGGTGATGGTAGGTGTGACGTTAACACCGGCGGCAGTGGCCGTCGCCACGAACTTGAGCGGGGCCGACATCGCCGCTACCATCTTGCCCTGCTGCATCGCCCAGGCCTGCATCTGCGCGAAGACGTCGAGTTCGGCATGAGCCTCGCCGTAAGAAAGATGCCGGCCATCGTTCTGGCCGAACGCCCGCCAGCGCAACGGCATAAACGCCGAAGCGTGGCTTGGATCGGCCATTTCCCATCCTGCTTCGGTGTTGAACTCCACCCAGGCGTGCGCGCCGGCGGGATGGTTCCACGTGCTAGTATACACCACAAACGGCAATAGTGTTTCCGGAAAGTATAAGCCGCTGATGACCTGCGCAGGTGCACCGGTCGCGCGACAAAGCGCCACCATCAAATTGGCGAAATCCTCGCAGCCCCCCACCCCGCTGAACAGCGCATCCAGCGCCGTCGGGCTAACGTTGATCCTGTCTTCTGTGGGCCAGGCCAGGTATCCTGCGACGAAACTGTAGATGGCAAACACGTCTCGGCGGGTTGCTGCGTTGTGCTCGCTCAGGAACGCCGCCAACTGGGCAATTGGCGCGGCGTCGCTTTCGACTTTTTCCTGTGGCGATAGGTGGAGCGCGTCCACCGGCGCATCCCACAGCGTTCTGCCCTGGGGAAGGACGACTTCGTAGGAAACCGTCGCCGTTTCGGTCGCGCCGGTGGGAAGCGATCCCGAGAGCATCAAGATTTCCAGATTGGGCGCCCATTCGCGGGCGCGCGCGCCACTCCAGCCAACATCGATGACGCTCACGTCCTGGTACGGGCCGCTTTGGGGCACAAGCACGCCGAGCGCCACGTCGCCGGATTCTGCCGCTGCCACAAACTGATACTGCTCGATCACGCGATAACGTGCCTTAGCTGGCAAACCGTACAGTGCTCCGATCATCGCACTAAATAGCACAACGACGTAGACAAGCATCCGCAGCACATAAAATACCTTCGTCATCCTAGATTTCCCCGCCACTCAACTCCCTGCATCGCGCAACGACTTCAGTGTACGTACCAGGCCGATAAGACCACCGGCCACCATCCCCAGACCGGTCACAATGCCATAAAGGACGAGATCCAGGCGCGCAAAACCAGAGAGATAAAACCAATATCCACTGGCTAAGATCAAAATTATGCCGCCAATCAAAGTGCCTATTGAAATCACCAAAAACAACGAACTCTGCCGTTTGGCAATCTCATGCTCGTTTTCCAGAGCAACCCGTGCCACAAACGTTTCCGCCTCCGGCCACGACATCTCGCCGGTTTCGCAGATGTGGCGGATCAGCGCATTACGGTCTGCACCGCTGCCCAATTCGCGCGCCACGTATTTAACCAGATCCTCACGGGTCATGGCGACAAAAAGCTCTTCATCGACCTCGCCATCGGTCGTATACTCAAACAACTCAGGGATTGGCGCGGGCGGGGAGGACGGCGGTATTCCCTCGATTACATCCGCCTGAGATGGCATCGCGGGAGACGTTATCTGTTGCAACATTGTCAATGCACGGTGGTTTTGCGGGTCGAGGTGTAGGACTTTGCGATAACACTCAGCCTGCTGAACAGAATCATTGAGCAACGTCGCCATCAACAGCCACCCCTGGATATGGTTAGGCTGTTCTCGCAATAGACGCACTAATGCCTTTGTAGCGCCCAGACGATCGCCGGTTTGGGCTTGTTGCCAGATCGGGTCGATAGGATGCATAACCGTGTTCACAGCGATAAAAAAACCGTGAAAAAACCGCTGAAACGGCAATCGCCATCTCAGCGGTTTGGGGTCAAAGTGACGGCTTACCAGGAAGAACGCCGGTCATCGCGGTCGCGGTATCCCCCGCTGCTGCGACGCCGACCGCCGCCGCCAAAGCCACCGCCGCCACCGCGCCGGTCCTCGCGTTCCTGGGCTTCGTTCACCCGCAACGCACGACCGTCAAGCTCGAAATTGTTAAGCGCAGAAACAGCTTTATCGGCAGCCTCATTCTCCATCTCGACGAAACAAAAGCCTCGAAAACGCCCGGTATCGCGGTCGGTGATCCAACGAATCGACGCGACGGGGCCGTACTGCTCAAACAGTTCGCGGACTTTGTCTTCGGTGACGCCCCATGACAAATTACCAACGTACAATGACTTCGACATACTCTCCTACTCCTCATAAACTTAAGTGATATGGCTCTTCAGCCCGGAACTGAACGCAGTAACGGCCTAGCGAGTCTTGATTGATGTTAGTATATCATACTTCTGCACAAATAACAATGCAGACACGTTTCGACCATTGTTCAACCGTATAATTTCAATTAAAGGAGAGAAGTGGGGGTTTGGGGGCGGGTGCACCCGCCCCAAACCCCCACCCCCAGATTTTCGAGAAAATACGTTCAACCAATATCCCTGGGAAAAAGCGGCAGGGCTGCGATGACCGCGCTGCCCGGCGGCAAATGTCCCCACGACAGCCCTGCTCGCAACGGCTCCGACGGCTGCCACCCTAGACGACGCCACACTTCGCACATACGCTCCGGCAACACAGGCTGCAACAGCAGAGAGGCCAAGCGTAAGGCTTCGGCCGCCGTGTAGAGGATGGTTGCAACCCGCTCAACGTGCCCCTGTTTTGCTTGCGTCCAGGGCGCCATCCGTTCCAGGTAGCGGTTGATCTCGCCGACGAGGTCCATCGTATGCGCTAACGCCTCGTTGAGCGCGAATGCTTCGACCAGCTTGAAGACGCGCTCCAAAGCCAACAGGCAACGCTCACGCAAGGCTTCATCCTCGGCGGTGAGCGCGCCGTACGCAGGTATGCGGCCTTCGCAGTATCGCCCGACCATGTTCACTACGCGATGCAAGAGGTTGCCCAGATCGTTCGCCAGATCGGCCTGATAGCGACTGCGCAGACTTTGCTCGTCGAAGTCGGCGTCACGCCCCAGCACCATGTCACGGATGAGGAAATAGCGGAATGCATCCACGCCATAGACTTCGGCCATGGCCAGCGGATCGACGACATTTCCCAGGGATTTGCTCATCTTGGCGCCGCCCGAGATCCACCACCCGTGGGCGAGGATCGTTTTGGGCTGCGGAAGGCCCATCGCTTGAAGCATCGTCGGCCAATAGACGGTGTGGGTGATCAGAATGTCTTTGCCGATGAGATGCATAACCTGCGGCCACCAACACGCAAAGCGCGCCTCGTCGGACAGATACCCAACACCGGTGACATAGTTGATCAAAGCGTCGAACCACACGTAGGTTACGTAACTGGGGTCGAAGGGCAACGGAATACCCCAACTCAGGCGCTCCACGGAACGCGAGATGCACAAGTCGCCCAACGGTTGGCGCAAGAAACCCAACACTTCGTTACGCCGTGTCTCGGGCAGGATAAAAGTGGGGTGTGTGTTGATGTAGTCGACCAACCAATCTTGATACGTGCTCATCCTGAAGAAATAATTCGGTTCCACGAGCCGTTCGACCGGTCGCCCACAGTCCGGGCAGTTGCCATCCACCAGATCTTTCTCAGTCCAGAAACGCTCTTCGTGGACACAATACCAGCCCTCATAACTTCCGAGGTAGATATCGCCCTTGTCCCACAATCGTTGCAGGACTGTCGTCACTACGCGGGTATGACGCGGTTGGGTGGTACGGATAAAATCGTCGTTGGAGATGTGCAAGTATTCCCAGGCGCGTTGGAATCGCAACATCGTCTCATCAGCGTGGCTTTGCGGCGACACGCCGCGTTTCTGCGCCGCATCCTGCACCTTCTGTCCGTGCTCATCGGTGCCGGTCAAGAAAAAGGTGTCCCGGCCATACAGACGTGCATAACGCGCCAACACATCGGCCAGGATGGTGGTGTAGGCATGGCCGATATGCGGAACATCGTTCACATAGTAAATTGGGGTGGTCACATAAAAAGGCTCGTTCATCCTATCACCTCTGCACAATGGTCTAAAAGGTTGGCTATAAAGAAAAGAGCCTCCATTGAGGAGGCTCTTTTGATGGATCGCGTAACGTGCTAAAGAAACCGGTTTCTCCCCAAGGGCAGATGGCCATGGCTGCTCGCCATGGCGCTACACATCATCATAGAAGAAATCCAGCCTGTGTACATCATTGTATTTCCTTCCCCAACGAACATCATACCACAACTATTACCTAGGTCAAAATACTTAGAAAGCAATATGTTTCGCTATTTTGCCATTCTGAGAAATCAGGCTAAAATATAACCAGTAGACTGATACAAACAGGATAGCGAGGGAAAGGTAAGCTAGATTCACGGTAGATATTGGAGCAGAGGGACATCGCACTGGAGGCTGTGTGCCGCGTCCTTGCCTTGACAATGTACTGTTCCTATGGTAACCTTTCAATAGTTAGAACCTATCCAAAAATAAGCCGTTGACGCACCAGCAATGCTCGAAAGCACAATTTTCGGATAGAAACTTAGTCTATCCTCAAAGATGTTATTACCTTTCTTATGACAGGAAACAATTCCATAGCGGAGGGCTGAAAGCATGGCAAACAGGTCTCGGAACGAGAGGATGGTTGAGCGACTACGTGAACTCCAAACCAGCAGCCCCGATATTGAGGCAGCCGCAATTATCAGTGTAGATGGGCTTCCTATAGCCTCTTCTCTTCCTCAAAGCGTGGAAGAAGACCGCGTATCAGCGATGTCGGCCGCGATGCTTTCTCTGGGAGAACGGATCGCAGGAGAATTGAAGCGGGGTATGTTAGACGAAGTGTACGTCAGAGGCGAGAGGGGATACGTGATCCTTCGCGCCGTTGGTGAAGAAGCCGTACTCACCGTCTTAGCCCGGCAACAAGCTAAGTTAGGGCTGCTCTTCCTGGATATGCGTCGAGCGGCTGAAGAACTTTCAACGATTTTGTAGCACGGAGGAGGTTGATACAGTGGCTAATACCCCTGAACCCAGTGGTTACTTCTACCCAAATCGCTTTGGTCTCATTTTGTTTGATGCCCTGGAAGAAATTATGGGCCGCAACGGGCTGAACGCCATTCTGAATATGGCGGGCCTGGCGCAGTTCATCGACAATCCTCCCGCCGATGTCATGGACAAGGGCTTTGATTTCGCCTATATCTCTGCGCTGAACAGGGCACTCGAGGAGATGTATGGCCCCCGCGGCGGACGTGGTTTGCAACTGCGCCTGGGGCGGGTCCTCTTCGCACAGGGGTTGGCTAACTTTGGCGCGCTGGTCGGCGCGAGCGACCTGGCGTTCAAGGTTTTGCCGCTGCAGGCCAAGTTGAAGGCCGGGCTGCCCGCTGTGGCCAAGGTCTTCGACTCGTTGAGCGACCAGACCTCTTACGTGAAAGACCCTGGCGGTGATCACTTCCACTACATCATCGATCGTTGTTCGATGTGTTGGGGACGGCAAGTGGAGCGGCCGGGTGGCTTCATCGCAGCGGGCATCATCGAGGAAGCCCTGCGGTGGTTGAGTGGTGGCCGCACCTTCCGCGTGGACCAACTCACCTGCATCGGGATGGGCGCTGAGAACTGTACTTTCGCCGTCTACAAAGAACCTATCGGTTAGGATACGGACGTCATGTCTACAGACGGGACGCCGCGTCATATCCTCATCGTTGAGGATGATCCCAATACCGCGGAGATGCTTTCTGCGTATTTCTCCTCCGTGGGATATCAGGTATCGCAAGCAGCCTGGGGGCAAGATGCACTGAAAATCGCCTCAGAGACGCTGCCAGACCTGGTGGTTTTGGATATCCACCTGCCGGATATTGACGGTTACGAAGTCTGCATGACCTTGCGCAGCCAGCGGCGCACCGAACATACCCCGATTATCTTCCTGACGGAACGCCGCGAGCGCATGGACCGGTTGACCGGCCTGCAACTGGGGGCTGTCGACTATATCACCAAACCTTTTGACGTGCAGGAACTTCGCTTCCGCGTGCGCAATGTGCTACGGCGCAGCAACCTCGACACGCTCCTCCATCCCATTACCGGGCTTCCGACCTCGATGCTGATAGAGGAACAAATCGAGCGGGTCATCGAGAACGCTAACCTGGCTATCATTGGGTTGGCGCTTTCGGGGATGGCCGCTTTCAGCGATGCTTATGGCTTTGTGACGCACGACGATGTGCTGCGTGCGGTGGCTTTGATCCTGCGCAACACGTCCACCGAAATTATGGCCAATGACCCCTTTGTAGGACAACTGGATACGTATCAATTCCTGGTCATCGCGCCGACAGGCCAGGAAGGTTACATCGTGTTGGGGCGCTTGAACCAACGCTTGAGCGAGGCCATTTCGTTCTTCTATCCACATCTCGATTGGGAGAGCGGCAAACGCGGTGACGGCACCCCGCTGCCCAAGATCACCTTCGACATCAAGCTCCTGTCGAGCGAGCAAATTCCAAGAGAAGGAGGTCTGCCACTCCTCCGGCAGACCCTGTTTGGCAAAACGAAGTCTGGCTAAACCGGCACCAGATCGGTTAATAGCAATGCGACAAAGCGGCAGCCGGCTGGGTAATTTGCCGGGCAATCTGGCAGGTAGATTGGCGCATTTACGCGCGCCGGTATGGCGCGATTTCGCGTGGATGGGCGTACTGCTCATCTTGCCGCTGTTGCTCTTCGCCCCTGTAGTTCTGGGGAGTAAAACGCTTCTTCCGGCGGACATCCTCTATACCATTGCGCCCTTCAACGCCGCCGCCGAGTCGAAGGGCGTCACCGGCGTCCAGAACGGCCTGCTCGCCGACCTGATCCTGCAAAATTACCCCTGGAAGCGCTTTTTGACGACGGCGCTGGCCACGCGCGAGCTGCCGATATGGGACCCTTACATCTTTGCCGGACATCCCTTTTTAGCCAATGGGCAACACGCCGGCCTCTATCCACTCACCTGGATTTTCTTTATATTGCCGATACCGCGCGCATTCGGCGTGTTTATCGCGCTGCAACTGGGGCTGGCCGGCATCTCGATGTACATCTTTGCCCGCACGATCGGCGCGAACCGGCTGGGGGCATTCCTGGCTGGGATGACGTTCCAGTTCAGCGGGTTCCTGGTCGTTTCCGTCGTCCACCCGATGATCGTGGCGGCGGCATCGTGGCTGCCTTTGCTGCTAGCGCTGGTGGATCTGACGGTGCGACGCGCTCCCTTCCTGCGCCAGAAGCGGGCCATGTTGCCCTGGGCGCTGCTCGGCGCAATCGCGCTCGGATTGCACATTCTGGCAGGCCACGCCGAAGCCACTTATTTCACGTTGCTGGTGATGGGCCTATTCAGCACGTGGCGGCTCACTCACACTGCACTGACGCATCCACGCGCCACGTGGCGTGCCGAAGTCCTCAGCCCGGCGCTCGGACTGCTGCTGATGGCCGGTCTGGGATTGGCATTGGGCGCGATTCAACTCATCCCGCTCTACGAAGTCGTGCAGAGCAGTTTCCGCCAGGGCGCGGTCACACTCAGCGACGTACTCGGCTGGGCCTACCCCAAGCGACGCATCATCACGTTCTTGATCCCGAACTTTTTCGGCAACCCCACCCACACCACACTGTGGAACTTCTTCACCGGTGAGGTCACGCCCGCGACCGTCAACGCCTACGGCAATCCCATCTCCAGCTTCGATTGGGGCGTCAAGAACTACGTCGAGGGGGGAGCTTATCTGGGCGTGCTCCCGTTGTTATTAGCGTTCATCGCAGTCATTAGTCCCAAGTCTACAGTCCAAAGTCCGCAGTCCAAGCGGCAATTTACCGAAGTCCAGAATCCAAAATCCAAAATCCAAAATTGGCTCCGCCATCCCTACGTCCCATTTTTCACGCTGTTGTCCCTGTTTTCGCTGGGGTGCATCTTCGGCACGCCGGTCTACGCGCTGGTATACGCACTGCCCTTTTTGAACCAGTCGCACTCCCCCTTCCGCTGGGTTTTTCCATTGACGGTCGCTGTCGCCGCGCTTGCCGGGTTAGGGGCGACCAGAATCAGCGAGTTGAAAATCAACGGACCGGCGAATCAGCGAAAAAGCGAATCGGCGAATGAGCGCTCAGGCATCAGGGATCACGCGTCACGTTTCATGCATCGCGTTTCACGTGTGTTATTGTTCGACACAGCCCCTAATGTCGTCAGTGTTACCGGCGCGGTAGCGATTTGGGCCGGACTGGCGCTGTTGGGCGGGCTATGGCTTTCGCGGCTAACGTTCGGGAGCATCGAGCCGCTGGTCGAGCGGGCGTTTTGGTCGCTCGCGCTTGCAGCAAACGCTTTTCCAGATCATCGGGCGTTCTACGCTTACCTCTTCCCGTGGATTCAGCGGGGCGCGCTGTTCCTGATCGGCGCGGGAATCGTGCTACGGGTTTCGCGCTGCGCAATCTACCTGCCGCGCAAGCTGGGAGGCCGCCCGGTGTGGGTGGCGCTGGCGGCGATGTTCGTGCTGGTCGACCTCCTGGCCTTTGGCGCGGGCTTCAATCCGGCGGTGGACAAAGACCTGCTGGACTACACCCCACCCGTCGTCGCCTTCCTGCGTGAGGATGCCGGCCCGTGGCGCTTCTCCACGTTCGATCCACACGGGCGCAAGACGTTCAACGCGAACTCCGGGATGTTCTACGATCTACAGGACGTGCGTGGCTACGACAGCCTCTTTCCGGCGCAGTACGCGCGCTACATGGGCTGGATCGAACCACAAAACGAGCTACTCTACAACCGCATCGCGCCTTTCACGCAGTTCGCCAGCCTCGACAGCCCGCTCACCGACCTGCTGAACGTCAAATACATCATCACCGAGGAAGAGATTCCCCTGCCCAAGTACAAACTCGTCTATCAGGACCAAAGTGTGCGCGTCTACGAAAACCTGGGCGTGACCCCACGCGCGTTCACGCTGCCTGTGCAGGCGACGCTGGTTGCGCCGGACGTCGAGTCGATTGGCGAGATCATCCAACAGTACGATCCGCGGTTCTACGCCATCGTCGAACAGGATTTCGCTACCAACATTGCGTATCCGCCGGACGCCCCCACCCCGGCGACGCTACAAGCGCAGACCATCGCCGACTATCGGCGCAACGAAGTCGAGGTCGAAACCACGGTCAATGGTCCCACGTGGCTCGTGCTCGCCGACACGTACTTCCCCGGCTGGAAAGCCTTCGTCCGCCCGCTCGGAGCCGAAGAGAACGAGGAGCGGGAAGTACCCATCGCCCGCATTGCCGCGAACTTCCGGGGCGTGCTGCTCGCAGGGGATGACCTTGCGGACGGCGCGCTCGTGCGCTTCAAATACAGCCCCAACAGCGTAAAAGTCGGCGCATTCATCTCCTTCCTCGCGGGGATGATCGTGATTTTCCTGGTGGTGGTATGGGTGTGGCGGCTGGTGTACCGCGAGCCGGACGCGCAGTCGACGACGCAGCGGTTGGCCAAAAACAGCGTGGCTCCAATCTTGCTGACGCTCTTCAACCGCATGGTAGAATTGGCCTTCGCGGCGTTGATGCTGCGGATTCTCGGCCCGGCCAACGTGGGCGACTACACTTACGCGATCAACATCTTTCTCTGGTTCGAAATCGTCACCAACTTCGGGCTGGACGCCTATCTCACCCGCGAAGTGGCCCGCCACCGCGAGCAGGCCGGCTGCTACCTGTTCAACACGACGGCGGTGCGCCTGGGGCTGAGTCTCGCAGGTATTCCGCTGCTGATCGGCTTTATCGCGTTGCGGCAAACGCTCATTGCCAGCTTTGCTGACCCCGCCTCCCGTCAGGCGATGCTCGCGCTGGTTTTGCTCTATGCCAGCCTGCTGCCCAGTTCTATTTCCAAAGGGCTGACCTCGCTCTTCTACGCTTACGAAAAGGCCGAATATCCGGCAGCGGTTTCGACGATCTCCACGCTGATACGTGTGACCGTACAGACCGCCGTGCTGCTGACCGGTTGGGGGATCGTTGGGCTGGCGGGGTCGGCCATCGCCATCAATGTGATCACGCTGGCGATTCTGGGCGGCGTCGCCGTCAAGCTGTTCTTCCAGGCAAAGCGCCCGCAGGGGGAGAATAATCGCGAACTGCGCCGCGAGATGATGAGCGAGTCATGGCCGCTGATGATCAATCATTTCCTCGCCACCCTATTCTTCAAAATCGACGTGTTTCTGATGGAGCCAATTCTGGGGAGCGCCACGCTGGGGTTATACGCCATCGGCTACAAATTCCTGGATGCGCTGGTCGTCATCCCCTCGATGTTCACGCTGGCGTTGTTCCCGGTGATTTCGCGCCAGGCGCAGGAGGATCGCGCGGGATTCCTGCGCTTCTACCGGCTCGGCGCGAAACTCCTGATGATGATTGCGCTGCCGGCAGCGATGATCGCCACGCTGGCGGCCTACGAGATGGTGCTGGTGCTCGGCGGGCCGGAATATCTGCCCGGCGGGATGATCGCCCTGCAACTGATGGCCTGGTCCATGCCGATCGGGTGGCTCAACAGCCTCACCCACTACGTCCTCATCGCCCTGGATCAGCAACGCTATCTCACCCGCGCCTTCATGATTGGGTTCGCCTTTACCTTGATCGCCAACCTGATCTTCATGCCGTTGTACGGCTATCAAGCCTCGGCCATCATCCACATCTTCGCGGAGTTGGCGCTGCTGATCCCCTTCTTGATCGGCGTGCACCGCCACTTGCCTCAGGTGGGCTGGCGGCATGTGCTTGGCAAGCCTATGCTGGCTACGGGGCTGATGGGCATCGCCGCCCTGATCCTGTTCCCGCTGGGACGTTGGGTGGCGCTGGCCGGCGCAATCGTCGTCTATCCCCTGGCGGTGTGGCGTTTGAAGGTGCTCGCGCCAGAAGAACGGGAATCCCTCGCCCCCATCTTCAGCCGGCGTTGATATTGTTTCGCTTCCAAGAACAGGTATAATGCCAACGAGAATGAGAATCTAAGCCACAGAGAGCGCAAAGTTTTATCTCTGTGATCTCTGTGTCCTCGGTGGCGATTTATAAGGAGCAACGACAAATGGAGCTTTCACAACTCGAGCAGATGATCCGTTGGCTGGATGAAGAGCGTAAGCGTGATAAGGCGCTCATCCTGACCTTGCAAGAGCGCGTCGAACAGCAGATGCACACGATCGAGGCGCAGGCTGTCGAAATCGAACGCGTGCACCAGGAAACCGTCGAGTTGCGCACCGACTTGCGCCACACCGATGATTATCCCGCGATGATCGAGAAGGTGAATCGCGACCTCAGCGGTATGCTAGAGGAGTTCAAGGGGCTGGTGCGACGCGAGAGAACAGAAAGCGAGAAATTGCGCCGCGGCGAGATCGAAGTCGTCAACGAGCAATTGACCGAACTGGACAAGAAAGTGCGCGCAGTGCTGCGGTACGAAGAGCCGCTTAAAGCACGCGAGGCCGGAGAGCAACGCCTACAAGGCCAGATTCAAGTCGTATCCAATGCCGTCGCCGACCTGACCAAACGTACCGAAGATCGCCTGCAATCTATCGTCTACCTCGAAGAGCAACGCCGGGCCGACACACGACGCGTCGCCGCAGTCGAGGGCGAAATCCCCGGGCTGCGCAAAAGCATCGACGAAATCACCGTCAAACAGGTGCGCCTCGAAGACAGCATCCGCAAAATCCCTGCGCGGGTGGATGAGGCCGTCCAGATCGCCAAATCTTACGAACCGCGCATCGAAGAATTGCGCATTGCGGACTTCCAGCGCGAGCAGCGGGTGAAGCAATACATCGAGCAGGCTGCGCGCGTCGACATTGAGCTTGGCCGCCTGGTCGAACAGACGCAGAAATATGCTTTGCTCTACAACCAGAACAAGCAGGCACTTGACGGGCTGGATGCCTTCCAGGTACGGCTGGAGAAACGCCAAAACGAGATCGCCGAGATGCAGCGCCTCACCGAAGAGCGGCTCAGACGGCAGTGGGAAGAGTGGCAGGCGACCTTCGCGCGCGACTGGCAAAAGCGCCTGGTTTCCGAGGAAGACCGCTGGCGGCGTCAGGACCTCGCCAATCAGAAATCCGCCGAACGCTTCGCCGACCTCAACGAGCAGACGGAACTATATTACCGGGAAATCGTGGCCCTCTGGGAAGAGATGCGGGCGGCGGTCGATCGCTGGGGCAAGGCCATCCAGGAAACGCTCGTCCCCAACCAGGAGATGCCGGTTCAGCGACTCAAAGCCTTGCGGCGGTTCGCAGAGGAGAAGCACAAGGAGCTGTTGTAAGAAGTAGGGAGTAAGGAGTAAGAGACGCATCGGCAGAAGGGCTTTCCTCTTTTGCCGATGCGTGTTTTTAGAAGATGTGCCAGCGGCCATCCACCATAACGCGGAAGACGCGGGTTTCAAGCAATGCCTCAGGCGGCAGCGCGAAGATGTCGTGGTCTAGAACAGCCAAATCGGCAACGTAGCCCGGCATGAGCAGCCCCATCCGCGACTCCAACCCGGCGGCGTAAGCCGCGCCCCAGGTATAGGCACGCAACGCCTCCGGCAGAGTGAGCCGTTGTTCGGGATGCCAGCCTTCAAGGCCGGGAAAGCCGTCCTCGCGGCGGCGCGTCACTGCGGCATACAGGCCGATGAATGGGTCGAAAATCTCGATTGGGGCGTCCGAGCCGAAGGCCAACACCGATCCGGCATCCGCTACGGAACGCCAGGCGTAGGCATACGGTGCGCGCTCCGGCCCCAGATAGCGATCGGCCATCGCCATGTCGTGGATGGCGTGGATCGGCTGCATCGAGGCCACGAACCCCGCCCGGCCCACCCGTATCTGGTCCTCAGGGCGCATCAACTGCACATGCTCGATGCGATGGCGCAATACGGGGTTAACGTCGCGCGCGGTCTCCAACGCATCCACAACGAGGGTGTTGGCGCGGTCGCCGATCGCGTGGATCGCCAAGGCCATCCCACCCGCAGCCGCCCGGCGGGCCACTTCGACGAGATAATCCGGTTCCAGTGTGAGTAAGCCAACGTTTTCCGGTTCGCCCTCGTAAGGTGCAAACATCGCGCCCGTGCGCGATCCCAACGCACCGTCGGCAAAGAGCTTCAGCCCGCCAAAGCGCAGCCAATCGTCACCATAGCCGCTGCGTAGGCCGGCATCGAGCACGGCATCCAGCGATTCCAACCGCACATACTTGACCACGCGCACCCGCAGACGTTCCTGACGGTGCAATTCCTGGAACGTCGCAAAGGCCGGAACGCCGTCCACGTCATGCACGCCGGTGATGCCAAAGGCCAGCAGATGCGCCTGCGCCACGTCCAGTGCATCCACAATCTCGTCCAACGTCGCAGGAGGGATGACCGCCCGCACCAGGCAAGTGGCGTCTTCGAACAACATCCCATCGGGCGAACCGTCAACGTTGCGACCGAGCTTGCCGTGCAATGGATCGGGCGTCTCCGCCGTGATGTTGGCTGCCCGCAAGGCCGCCGTGTTCACCACCCAGGCGTGCGCGTTCTTGGCGATCAGGGCCACCGGATGCTGCGAAGCTACGCGATCCAGTTCGGCGGCAGTTGGGAAACGCACGTCAGCCCACAAGGTCTGATCCCAGCCTCGTCCGGTAATCCAAGTCCCGGGTGGAAGTTCACGCGTGCGCGCCGCCACTGCCTCCAGCAACGCCGTACGAGAAAGATCGCGCAGGTTCAGCTCGCGGAGACTCATTGCGTACCACATAGCGTGAATGTGTGCATCGATGAGGCCAGGGATAACAAGCGCACCTCCGACCTCCTCAACCACCGCGCCGGGCGCAGTGGCCCAGGCTTCGGCCTCGGCATCCAGTGCAGCGATCCTGCCATCCACCACCGCTAATGCTCGCGCCCAAGGACGCTCCACATCACCCGTATATATGCGCGGATGCCGCAAAATTTTCACATCCATACCCATCCTCTTCTCCGTAACCTGGCGAAGGTGTACGAACCCTGTTCGCCTAAACCCTCGCCAGGTTCTCACGCAACGCTACAAGCCGAGAAGATCGGCGATCCAGACGATGCTGTATCGCCCGGCCCAGGCCACGACGATGGCCTTGAAGGTCTTGCCGCTCCACGTCGCCAGGTAGAACTTCCACACGGGCATTCCCGTCGCGCCGGCGGCCATCCCGGCCATGTCGAACAGCGGCATCGGTACGGCTCCCATCAAGAAGATGGTCAGCATTCCGTGTTTGCGCACCCATCCTTCGATTTTGGGGTAGACTTTCCAGCGATCCACCAAATCCTCGACGGCGTAACCGGCGATGTAGCCCCACAGCTCGCCGAGTGAGTCGCCGAATCCGGCGCACAGCCCGATCCACCAGGGGACAAGCGAGGGCACCGACCCCATCGTAAAGGTAAACGCCAGATGTGGAATCGGCAGCAGCACCGTCGTACTTCCAATCCAAGCCATCAAGAAAACGCCGAGATAGCCCAACCCACTGAGACTTTCGAAGGTAATTTTCTCACGGTTGAACGCGATATAGGTGGTAAAGCCTGCAAAAAACACCACAAGTACAATTCGGAGGATCGTCTTGCGTGTTTTCTGCGCGGGCGTGAGTTCCCGGAGCGTGGTATCAACCGGAAGCGTTTCTTCTGGCAGCAATGTCAGTTCAGCAACCAGTGGCATATCGTTCATGATGACAATGGCGCTCCCAGCCGCACCACTTTGGCTGCGCCGGCAGCGCCGTGACGACATACATCCGCCGTCGCATTGCAGCTATCCACTACCAACGGCGTATGGTTCAACACCCGGCAATAGTCCACATTATGATGACCGGTCACGATCACCACGACATCGGCAGTTTGAAGCGCCTCATCCGTCAGGGGAGCAGAGTTCAACGCCAGCGCTTCGTGGTAAAAGACGTTGCCGCCCACATGGAACGTTGGCACAAAGGGGTCGTGATATTGCACCTCGGCGCCGCGTCCGAGCAGCAGTTCGATGACACGCTCGGCGGGTGTGTCACGCGAGTCGCCGATGTCGGGCTTGAAGGCCACGCCGAGCACCAACACGCGCGCGCCGTGCAGAGGTTTGCCCATCGTACTCAAACCGCGTGTCACTAATTCGACCACGTGATAGGGCATCGCTTCGTTGGTCTCCGCCGCCAATTCGATAAAGCGCGTGTAGAAATCGTACTCGCGCGCTTTCCAAAGCAAATAGTAAGGGTCGATCGGGATACAATGTCCCCCTACCCCCGGTCCGGGGCGGAACGGCATAAAGCCAAATGGCTTGGTTTTCGCCGCGTCGATCACCTCCCAGAAATCGATACCCATACGCTCGGCAAGTTGCGCCATCTCGTTGACCAAAGCGATATTCACCGCGCGGAAGGTGTTTTCCAGCAGCTTGGTCAACTCGGCGGCAGACGGCGACGAAACTTCGTGAACCGGCGCGCCCATCTGACGCAGCAACGCAGCAGCGACGGCGGTGGCATTGGTCGTCAAGCCCCCGACGACCTTGGGGGTGTTGTAGGCGCTCCATTGCTTGTTGCCGGGGTCGATGCGCTCCGGTGAGAAGGCCAGGTAGAAGTCATCGTTACAGGCTTGTAAGCCACTCACCTGCTCCAGAATCGGCTGTACCACCTCGGTCGTCGTGCCGGGATAGGTGGTGGATTGCAGGACGATCAACTGGCCCGCATGCAAGTACGGAGCGATGCCCTCGGTCGCTGAAACGATGTAGCTCAGATCGGGGGTACGCTGGATGGTGTACGGCGTGGGCACACAAATGAACGCCGCATCACAGTCGCGGATGACGGCGTAGTCGGTCGTCGCGCGCAGGCGACCTTCACGCAGATGCGGCAGCAGTTCATGATCGGCGACATCCTCGATGTAGCTATGCCCTGCGTTGAGCTGCTCTGCACGGTCGGCGTTGAGCTCCACACCGATGGTCACAAAGCCGGCTTTGGCGAAAGCCAGAGCCAGCGGCAACCCTACGTATCCCATGCCCACGACGGCGACCCTGGCCGTACGATAGGTAATTTTATCCGACAGTGATGTATTCATCCTTGCCTCCACAAGTGAGATCTGTTCGAACCTGACCGGGCTAAGCAGGAACCAAGAGGATCTTCCACTATTTTCTGTCGACACGCTGCGCCAACAAGGCCAACTTGACTTCCACCTCGTACCAACTGATCTCCGAAAGACCAAGCTTGTGGCGCAGGTCGGTGCGATCCATATCTGCTGCAAAATCGCGGGCCGCACACGTCCAACGCAACATTTCGAAGGTGATGCGCGGAATCTCGGCCTGGGTGGCCACATCGGTCAAAACATATTCGAGGTTGCGCGCGCTCCACGGGAAGAGGAACTGGCGCGACGGGTACTGTTCCAGATATTCCTGCAAGACAACGGGCCACGCCTGGGGCAGCGCAATGCGGCGTTCCTTGTGACGGCGGCGCGTATCCTTATAGCGGATCCACAACGCCGGGTGCTGCGCATCGGTGAGGTCGATGTGGTTGATGTGCAGGTTGACGCACTCGCTTTTCTTGATGCCGGTATGCAGGATGAGGGTGAAGAGCAGATGCGGGCGCGCGTCGGGTTTGCGCGACTCGCTGCCCGTGCGCAGCATCTGCGTCACTGCGAGCGCCGCGTTGACATGCGTGCCGGTCAGAATGTCCGGCAATGGCGCGGTGACGGATTGGTGGACCAGCGGCGCGGCGGCATCGCGGGGGACGACGCCTTCTTCCGCCAGCCACCCGAAGAAGACCTTGAGCGTGGTGATGCGGCGCTCCAACGTTTTGGGGCTGCAGGGCACACCCCGCGAGGCGCCCATCCATTTGACGAAAGCATTCAATGTGACGGGTGAGATTTCGCCGATTGCCTGCACCGGACTGAGGTAATCACTCAGGATTTGCATATCCAGCCGGAACGCCTGCTGCGTGTTCTCCGTGAACCCGCGCGCTTGCATATACTTCTCGAAAGCGCCCAGGGCGACGTTGAGCGGCGAGCGCGCCGTCAGGTCCGCCGCCGGTGACCGGGGTTTTGCCGGCGGCAAGGCCGGTTCTGCCGGAAATAGCGACAATTGCGTGGTTTCGTGCTCTTGACTGTCGGCCATCATATCCCTATTATAACCCATTGAGGCAAGACACAAGTTGAAAATTGACATACATTTTTCTTCTTTTTTGTGGTATACTGGGGCGCAGAAAGTCAATTTGGCATCGTTTGGTTGAGAATGACGCGCCATTTACCGCTCCGACTACAAGACTAATGACGATGCGACTATTTTAAGGAGGTACCTATGCCACTGGATGTTGCCGCCATACGGCAAGAATTCCCGATCTTCGAACGCAAGATTCACGGCAAGCGCCTGGTGTTTTTGGACAGCGCCGCCAGTTCGCAAAAACCGCGCGCTGTTATCGGCGCGATGATGCACACGTATATGCACGGCTATGCCAACGTCCACCGCGGACTGTATTCCCTGGCAGAAGAGGCTACCGCAGCCTACGAGGACGCACGGGCGAAAATCGCGCGCTTCATCAACGCGACGGATCCCGCCGAAATCGTTAATGTACGCAACGCGACGGAGGGATTGAACCTCGTCGCTTACAGTTGGAGTGAGACTAACATCCACGCCGGAGACCGCATCGTGATCACTGAGCTGGAGCACCACGCCAACCTGGTCCCCTGGCAACAGTTAGCGCAGCGCAAGGGCGCGGAGCTGGCCTACATTCCCATCAATGATGCAGGTGAGCTAGACCTGGACGCACTGCCACCCTTGCTGGCAGACGGGCGCACCAAAGTCGTCGCCTGCTCGGTGATGTCGAACGTCCTCAGCACGCTGCCGCCGGTCAAGCAGGTCGCGGAAATGGCGCACGCCGCCGGCGCGTTGGTGGTGATGGACGGCGCGCAGGCCGTGCCCCACCAGCCCGTCGATGTGCAAGCGTTGGGCGCCGACTTTATGGCGTTCTCCGGGCACAAGATGTGCGGGCCGGGCGTCGGCATCCTGTGGGGTCGCCATGAACTGCTGGAAGCGATGCCGCCCTTCCTCTACGGTGGGGATATGATCCGCACCGTCAAGCGCGACTACGCCAAGTGGAACGATGTGCCGTACAAGTTCGAAGCGGGAACGCCTGCCATCGCCGAAGTGGTCGGACTCGGCGCAGCGGTGGACTTTCTCAATGGCATTGGGATGGAGGCCATCCACGCTCACGAGCAGGAGATCGTCGCCTACGCGCTAGATCGTCTGGCGGAACTCCCCACAGTCCACGTGCTCGGTTCTGGCGATGGGAAGCAGCACAGCAGCCGTGAGCGCAGCGGCGTAGTCGCTTTCTGGATGGAAGGCATCCACCCGCACGACATCTCCGCCATCCTCGACACCGAAGGGGTTTGCGTGCGCGCCGGGCATCACTGCGCCCAGCCGTTGCACGACCGTTTCAGCCTCCCGGCGACCGCACGGGCCAGTTTCTACATCTACAACGACAAGGATGACGTGGACGCGCTCATAGAAGCACTCCACAAAGTCATCCAAATCTTTGGACGATAGAACCAACATCCGGCTATCGACCATCGATTAACGACTCTGGACTTTAGACTATTCTTGGAGGTACAATGAGTAGTGATCTATATCGTGAACAATTGCTAGACCATTATCACAACCCAGAAAACTTCGGCGTGCTGGACCATGCCGATGTCGATATCGAAATGGACAACCCCACGTGCGGGGATATGATCCACCTGACAGCGCGCCTCGACAGCGCCGGGCGCATCGCCGAGGTGATGTTCGAGGGGCAGGGTTGTGTCATTAGCATGGCCGCGGCGTCGATGTTCACCGAGCACGTCAGGGGCAAAACCTTAGATGAAATCGCCGCGATGGGGCTGACCGAAATCGAGGAGATGATGGGCGGTGTGAAGTTAAGTATGGGCCGCGTGAAGTGCGCACTGCTGCCGCTCAATGCGATGAAGCAGGGGTTGAAGGAAAGCGGGAACGCCCTATAAAGACGTCATATTGCGTCATGGGAATTGGGTACCTTGAATGCAACAGGGCGGGCGCAAAAAACTGCGCCCGCCCTTCATCGTAGCTCAACCGGGCAATGACTGATCCGCCGTCACCTGAACGGCGAAGGGACCGAGGTATTCTGCTGGATGCGCACCGAGATCGATTCAGGGATGACATTTTGGATGACCACCCCTTCCGGCACGTCAACCATGGGAATGATGGCGTAATCTCCGGGCAACAGGTTGGTCAGGTCCAACACCACTTCCACATCTTCCACTTGCAAGTGTTCCATCACCGCCAACGGCCCGCTTAAAATAAGAACAACGGCATCAACATTGGGTGTGGCGATCATGTCGATGGACAAGCCGCGCAGCGTCGGCGTCACGGCCAGGGTCAACCCCGTCTGAATGGCCTCGATGGTCAGGCTGACCGTCACATAAGGACGGGGGGGAGAGATAAGCGACAACCCATCCGGCATCTGCAAGGCCACCGTCGTTGTCAGACTTTGCGTCAACGTATCCAGGCTGACAGGTTGGGTAAGCAAGTAACCCGGAACTTGTCGCACCACTTCGACGCGCCCGTAGACTTTGACGATCTGCGGATCGATCACGAGATTGGAAATGCGATATCCCGGGGCCGGCTGCCCTTCCCAGGCGATTGTCACCGGAAGGTCGCGCACATATCCGAGCGGTGAAATCGGTACGTTGATGGTCACCGCTTTGGGGATGGATTCCACGTTAGGGACCGCATGTTCGTTCTGATCCAAAAGCACCGGTTGGTAATCTCCCCGGATGTCACTTTGTTCACCTTGAACAGAGAGCGTCACCTGCGCCTGCGTCACCTTGTCCACCCACGAAGCAGGGCCACGCACACGCACGGTCTGTGGCACAACCTCAGGATCATCCGCCCTAAAGCCAAACAATGGCGTCCCTTGCATACGGATGGTAATCGTAATTTCTTTTTCGGCGATGTGCTCGATGGTGAGGTTGACGTCCGACGGCGTAATTTTCAACACTTGCACTGGTGCAACCTGAGCATCGACGCGAATCGGAACGGTCAGGGTTCCGGTAGTAACGTCAGAGAGATCGATATAGGCGCGTAGATCATCGGAGGTTAGTGTCTGCCACACAGACTGGGGTGCTCGTAACTCGACACGCACGCGGGTTCCGTTCATCCCGTAAGCGAGCATGCCTTCATCCAGGCCGACGGCTTCAATCGGGACCGACGAACCGAAGGGTGCGTCCAACGTCGGATCCTTCGCTTCCGTCGCCACAGCCCAGAAGAAAAAAGCCAGGATTATCGAGATAAACAGCGAACTGAGATTACGTCCGAACCAACGACTCATAACCGCAAGCCCTCTTCTAGTTCCTGAACAGGCCGCACTGCACTGCGGCGTACCTTGCGGAAAATTCCTCGGGTCGTGCGCGCCTTGGGAACCAGGAACGCACGGAGAATGGATTCCAGGCGCTTGGCGTCGATATCACGGATGATGCGCCCGTTGTGGGTCAATGAGATTTGCCCGCGTTCCTCGGATACCACGACGGCAACCGCATCGCCCTCTTCGGTCACACCGATAGCCGCCCGGTGGCGCAGGCCGAGTTCCCGGTCGGCCAAAAACGCTGCCGTCAAGGGCATCACGCAGGCTGCCGCAACCAGTCGCACATTGCGGATGATGGCGGCGCCATCGTGCAAGATGACGTGATGGTCAAAAATGGTCATCAAGAGTTCAGGTGTGACTTCCGCATCGATGGACACGCCGGTATCGATGTATTCTTGCAGGCCGGTCTGGCGTTCGAAGACGATCAAGGCCCCCACATTGTGCGCCGCCATATAGGTGACGGCTTTCACGACGTTGGCGATCATCGACTCTGTCTTGGCATTGTCGCTAGGCTCGATCAACAAGAGCGGGCTGCGCCCCAGTTGTTCCAGTGCGCGGCGCAATTCCGGCTGGAAGAGCACCGGAATACCCACCAGGAGTGCCGGGAGCAGATTTTCGATCAGCCAGGAAAAAGCCCGTAATTGTACAAGGCGCGTGAGCAAGGCCAGGGTGATGAGCAGGGCAGTGATGCCACGCACCAACGGAACGGCGCGCGTTCCCCGGATGGCGTAGAAGACCAGGAAGAAGAAGAAGGCGACGATCAGAATGTCCAGGCCATCGATCCAGGTTATGCGCTCTAACAACCACACTAAATTCCACATCGTTAATTACAGCTTATAGCCCCCATATTAGCTCAGTCAATCACAAAATGCTGCGAGGAGATCGCCAGATCTCCATTCCGGTCTGGATTTGACAATCCAGACCCAGCAAATTGGGACTGCTGAGTCCTTCACCCTCCAATCCACTTTATGGATGCGTGGGTTGAGGAGGTTCACGGCCAGTCAGCTCGCGGTACAGGTCGACGTAGCCATTTCTGTTAGGCGGCTCCAACGCCAAAATCGCGGTCACCGTCTTGATTGCGGCTTCCTGCTGCCCGGCATCGAGTTGCAGACCACCCAGTATATCCAAATGTTCCAGCGCTTTCTCACGCTTGCCGGTATTGAGATACAGTTGTGCTCCCCTGGCGCGCAAAGGAATATGGTCTGGTTCGTTGGCAATCAAATCTTCTAACACGATCAACGCGCGATCGACATTACGCCCCTCAAGGTAAAGCTTGATCAACTTATCGAGGGCGTTCAGCCCCAGATGCGGGCGACCGGTGCGTGGATACAGACGATAGAGCGCCAGATAGGCGCGCTCGTCGGCAGGATCGAGACGCAAGATCGCCTCATTGTTCTTAATCGCGGCCAACCAATCCAACCGCTGCAAATCGAGATCGGCCATCTTGTGCAAAATGCGGACTTCCCACCGTTTCTCTGGATCACCGCGCGGCGCTAAACGAAACGCTTCGTTGTATACATCGCGGGCACGCTCTGGCTGCGCCAGTTGATAGTGCGCATCCGCCAGTTGTAGATACTGGCTAAGAGCATCGTCGATCTGGCCTCGTTGCGTCAGCAGTTCGATGACCCGTTTATGTACGATAATATCGACGGGAGACAATTGCAGGATTTCACGGTAAGTCGCCAGCGCTTGCAGCGTCTGCCCGCGGACTTCATAAGTGCGCGCTATCGTATGGAACTTGGCCATCGCCTCATCGATGCGCCCTGCCTCTTGCAGCAGACTGGCCAGGAGGTAGTGCAACGGCAAATAGTCCGAGGCCTTGCTAAGCGTGTGAAACAGCTCTTCCAGGGCGCTGTAGACTTTATTGCGCCGCTGATACTCCTGCGCCAGCGCAACCGAGCGTAGAATATTCGACGCGCCAGGCATACTCACCAATTCACCCAGACTGAGCACTGTTCCAGATCGTGAGAGCGCATCCAGGCGCTGACGTGCTTCAAGCGATTTATCTTCCCATCCGCGCCGTCCCAGAAAGTCGACCAGCGACTCGCTCAGATTACGCGCGCGGTCGGGATCTCCGGCGCTGACCAGGTTTTGCGCCATATTCTGGTAAATGCGGATCAAATCATCGGCGTGTTCGCGCTCGATCGTTGCCAGATCGACGATCTTCACGGCTTCCCAGAAATGTTTCAAAGCTTCGGCAAAATCACCCTGCGCCTGATAACATTCGCCCAGGGCAAACTGGCTGCCCAAGATGTACTCCGGGTCCGAGAGCGATTTGTTCAACTGCGCAATCGCTTCGTCGAAGCGCATTTGCTCCTTGTAAAGCAACCCCAGATTGAAATAGATGGAGGGCATCGTGACCCCGGCTTTGTTCAACTGCTCGTAAGCCTGGAGCGCCGCCGCCAGATCGCCGCGCGTCTGCGCATCGACTGCCTTGCCGATGAGCAGATCGACCTCCATCTGCGAGATGCCCTGCACTTGGGGTTTGTCTTCCGCAAAGATAGCCTCGGCCAGTTTTGCCAGAGCGCGCTGCCGGGCGATGTCCACCGGACTGCCGTCTTCCTGCGCCTCCACGTCCAGCCCCTCCTCCAAGGCGTCTATCGTATCAAAACTTGGAGGTTCGGGGACGGGACGTTGGCTTTGGAGCAACATCATCGTCTGCCCGATGCGCGGCTCGTGTGGGATAAACGTCTGCATTTGACGGCAAACCTCGATAGCCCAGTCGGGGTGCGCCTGCTGGTAGAGATAGGCCAGCCAGAGCGCCGCCAACACCGCCTTATCCACGAGCTTGTCCTGTTGGTAGTGGTGCAAGAGATCGCGCCACACACGATCGTCGTGCGGTCGCAAACACGCTGAGGCCTCGAGCGCCGTCACGAACTTACCTCTCACGCCTTGCTTGCCATAACGCAGCGCGGCTTCGTAATAGGCTTCGGCGGCCTGCGCCGTGTCGCCGTTTCGCTCGTGAATCTCCGCGATGCGCTCATAGGGACCGGGATCGGCGGGACTCAACGAGGTCAGGCGTTGATAGATTTCGAGCGCCATCTCTAAATCCTCAGCATTGAACAACGCCCAGGCATAGCCCATCAGCGCCGAGACATCGTCGGGGAATTCAGCCAGCGCGCGCTCATAAAAACGCACGGCCTCCTCCCACTTCTCGTCCCAAACACTATCGTTCGCCTTTTGAATGGCCTCATCAAAGCGTAAGCGGTTACCGGCCAATGCACACCCCCTGTTTGAGCTATCAGCAATCAGCAGTCGGCGATCAGCGCGCTATTCTTTGTCCAACACCCACACCAGGATGGCTTTCTGCGCGTGGAGCCGGTTCTCGGCTTGATCGAACAACACCGAATGTGGACCATCGGCGACAGCGTCGGTGATCTCTTCGCCGCGATGGGCGGGCAGGCAGTGCATCACGATGACATCCGATTTGGCGCGCGCCAATTTGGCCTCGTCCACGCGGTAGGGCGGGAAAAGCTTGCGCCGCTGTTCCGCCTCGGCTTCCTGCCCCATGGAAGTCCAGGTGTCGGTGTAGATCACGTCGGCATCCTGCACCGCGACCATAGGATCGTCTACCACCTCCATCGTGGAGCCACTCTGCGCCGCCAGCCGGCGTCCCATATCCCAGATAGCAGGATGCAATCCAAAGCCCCGTGGCGCGGCCAGCGTGAAATCCATTCCCAGCAGTGTCGCGCCATATAACAGCGAAGTCGCCACGTTGTTGCCATCGCCCAAATAGACAAGCTTCTTGCCCTTGAAGCTGCCCTTGTGTTCCAGGATCGTCAAGAAATCCGCCATACCCTGGCAGGGATGCGAATAGTCCGAAAGCCCATTGATCACCGGCACGCTCGCGTGCTGCGCCAAGGCGACGACGTCCGCATGCCCAAAAACGCGGGCCATCACGACGTTGACGTAGCGTGAAATGACGCGCGCTACATCGGCCACACTCTCACGCTTGCCCAACTGAATCTCATCCGGGGAAAGGTAGAGTGCATTGCCGCCCAGTTGTAACATCGCCACGTCGAAGGAAACGCGGGTGCGCAGGCTTGGTTTCTGAAAGATCATCCCCAGCACTTTATTCTTGAGGTAGGGTGTCTCCTCGCCCGTCTTCCACGCGCTCTTGATGCGCACGGCCAGGTCGAGTAGCGCCTGCATCTGCTCCGGCGTGAGGTCGGCCAATGTCAAGAAGTGTTTCATCGTTATGCCTCCTGATCAGATTGTGGTGTGAATATGTCGCTGTGCCTATAGTATACCACGAAGGGCATTAACAGGAAAAGCAGAGTCGTGACGCGCATGAATTAGTACACATGTCATCTGCACAATCAGTCCTATGCCTGTTGGCGCATATTGGCCCTGGTGCTATACTCTAGCTGTCAACGGATTCGACGGATTTTTAATCTCAACGCGCAAGCTATGCCTTACAATTGGCAGCTATTCTCAGCTTAAGGAGGGGATGATGGTCAAAGCAGGCTTGATTCTTGGTGGCGTGATGTTGGTGTTAGGCGTAGGCGGCAGTTTGATCTCACCGCTGTGCGTACCGTGCCTGGCGATAGTCGCTGGCATCGTAGCTGGCTATTTGGCCGGCGTTTTTGACAAACCACTCACGGCCGGGGGCAGCGCGAAAGTGGGCGCGATTGCGGGCGCCATCGGTGGTGTGGGCGCACTACTTGGACAAATCATCGGCAGTATTCTCAACACCATCATGGTTAATCCGCAACAAGTTATTGATTTTATGGAGCAGCTCGGTTTTCCGACCACCTACTACGATCCTAGCCTTGTTGGGCTAAGCCAGATCATCAGCGGGGTGTGCTTCGGCGTGCTCAACATCGTGCTCATGGCCGGTCTGGGCGCACTCGGCGGCATCCTCTGGCAGCAGATCGCCGGGAAAGACACCCCCCCGTCCTACTAAACCGCAGCTTCCCGACAAAGTGTTTAGGAGAATAAAAGATGACTGAACAAAAATTGGTCTGGATCGAAGAGGAAGTCGCCGCGCTCAAAGACAGCGGCTTATTCATCAACCTGCGCACCATCGATTCCCCACCCGGCGCGTGGATGACGGTGGACGGCAAGAAAGTGCTCAATCTCTGCACGAACAACTACCTGGGCCTCGCCGATGACGCCCGCCTGAAGGACGCCGCCAAGGCCGCCATCGACCGCTTCGGGGCAGGGCCGACGGCGGTGCGATCCATCGCCGGGACGCTGTCGCTCCACGAGGAACTGGAACGCGCGATGGCCGAATTCAAGCGCGTGGAGGACGCGCTTTACGTGCAGGGCGGCTTCGTTGCCAACCAGGCGGCCATTCCGCCGCTGGTGGGCAAGGAGGACGTGATCTTCTCGGACCGGCTGAACCACGCCAGCATCATCGACGGCGCGCGGTTGAGCCGCGCCAAGATCATCGTCTACGAGCACTGCGATCCCGCCGATTTGGAGACGAAGGTCAAGGAGAACCTGCCACAATACCGGCGCGGGCTGGTGGTGACCGATGGCGTCTTCTCAATGGATGGCGACGTCGCGCCGCTGGACAAGATATACGAAGTGGCGGAACAATATGGACTGCTCACGATGGTCGATGATGCGCACGGCGAAGGCGTACTCGGCCACGGTGGGCGCGGCATTGTCGATCACTTTGGGCTGCACGGCAAATTCGATGTGGAAATCGGCACGTTCTCCAAGGCGTTCGGTGTGGTGGGTGGTATTATCGCCGGGAAGAAGCTCATCATCGATTTCCTGCGCCAGCGCGCGCGCCCGTTCCTCTTCTCCAGCGCCGTCACCCCCGCGGACACCGCCGCATGTCTCGCTGCCGTGCAGATGCTCACGGCTTCGACCGATTTGGTCGAACAGTTGTGGGAAAACACGGAGTACTTCAAGGGGCAGATGAAGAGCCTCGGCTTCGATGTGGGCAACAGCGTGACACCCATCACGCCGGTGATGCTCGGCGACGCGAAACGCGCCCAGACGTTCAGCCGCCAACTCTTCGAGGAAGGTGTCTTCGCCATGGCCATCGGCTTCCCCACCGTCCCGCAGGGCCTCGCCCGCATCCGCGTGATGGTCTCCGCCGCGCTCTCCAAAGACGATATGGATTTTGGGCTGGAGAAGTTTGCGAGAGTGGGGAAGGCGTTGAATGTGATTTCGTGATGCGAGTTAAGCGTTAAGCGTTAAGAGCTGCGCGTAGCGCGCATCTATCGCTTTCTGCACCGCGCCGTAGTCCGCCGGTAGTTCTACCGGCGGATTTGCGCGCCGGACGATGACGTCTACCAGCTCGCGGCTGTGGTATTTGACCTTGAAATCGGTGAATTTGAGGCCGTGAGCCGTGGAGATCACAACCACACGGTCGTCGGGTTGGATCTCGCCGCGGTCGATCAGCTTGAACAGCGCCGCCAGCGCGACGCCGGTGTGCGGGCAGCAGTACATGCCGGTACGGTCGGCGCGGGCGGCGGCATCGGCTAACTCGTCCTCGGTGGCCTGTTCGACAATGCCGTCGAAGGCGGTCAGCGTTTTGACGGCGCGCTCGTAACTCACCGGATCGCCGATCTGGATGGCGCTGGCGAGCGTCTTCTGCGCCTGCACCGGGCGGTAATCGCGGAAGCCGGTCTGGTAGCTCAGGTAGAGCGGGTTGGCGCGCGCGGCCTGGGCGCAGGCGATGCGTGGCAGTTTGTCGATCAAGCCCAACGCCTTTAGCAACAGGAAACCCTTCCCCAACGCGCTGACGTTGCCCAGATTCCCCACCGGGATCACGATCCAGTCCGGCACCTGCCAATCGAACTGCTGCACGATTTCGATGGCGACCGTCTTCTGGCCCTCCATGCGCAGCGGATTCATCGAATTGGCGAGGTAAAGCGTGGGGTCGGCGGCGATCTGCTGCACGATGCGCATACAGCCGTCGAAATCGGTGTCGAGGGAGAGCACGAGCGCATTGTTGGCAATGGGCTGGATCAACTGCGCGGTGGAAACCTTGCCTTTCGGCAGCAGCACCACGGCGGGGATGTCCGCCGCCGCCGCGTACGCCGCCAGCGCTGCCGACGTGTCGCCCGTGGAAGCGCACACCACCGCGCGGATGGGTTTGCCATCGGCCCGCATCTGTTTCACGACCGAGACGAGCACCGTCATCCCCAAATCCTTGAACGAACCGGTGTGACTGTTCCCGCACAACTTCACCCACAAATCCGAGACGCCGATCTCCCTGCCCAGCCGCTCCGCCCAGAAGCAGTTGGTGTGACCTTCGTACATCGAGACGACATTCTCGTTGTCCACTTGCGGGGCGACCCACTCCTTCTTGCCCCACACGCCACTGCCGTAAGGCCATTCGGTGGTATGCGTGCGCTTCTCGAAAAGCTGCTTCCATTCGGCGGCGCTGCGATCCTGCAACGCATCGACGTCGTGCACCACATCCAGCAAGCCCCCGCAATCCTCGCAGCGATAAGCGATGTCGTAAATCGAATAGCGCCTTCCACACCCGCGCACACATTCGAGCCAACTATTGTATGCCATTTCCCCTCTCCCTCAAAAACAACCTCAACGGATTGAACGGATTCAACGGAAAACCTTCGTCAAGATCTGAAAATTAGTGTAGATTCATGAAGATTCGTGGTAAAAATTTAGTGACCGAGTTGCGAACAGCTTTGTGTCGTTTTTCCTTGACGATCCACACATCGAACAAGGCAATGCCGGCCCAAAGGCAAAGCCCGATCTCCAGCGCCATGCGCGGCAAGTTGGTCAACGACATGCTGAACGTCTCGGCAAAGCCGTAATCGTAAGGGAACTCGTACTGCACGAATGGAAACAGGTAGGGCACGACACCGCCGAACTCCCCGAAAAGGTGCAGCAGATAGCCGAGCGCCCAACTCCACGCAGGCTTCTTTCCCCAGATCAGGTAGACGAGCGCCGTCGTCGCCGCCATAACGACCAACGTGTGCCCCATCCAGCGACTTCCCGCGCCCTGATCGAACACGTAATGCGCCACCTTATCCACCACATCCGGCACGACGGCGGCCGCCATCACCGGCACGAAATCGGCCTTAAGATAACGATAGGCCAGAGCCGAAACTGCGACGTGTCCAAAGATCATCGAATGTCCTCTAAAAGAGTTAAGAGTGAAGAGTTAAGATAGAAGTTTTTTTCCCTCGCTTCTCATTACTGATTACTCATCACCCGTTACTCGTTACCCACTCCGTTATTTCCCACCGTCCATGCATAGCGAAAGCTGCCCACCCTAGCAGCGCCAGTTCTAGGGCGATTTCGGCGGGATTCTGCAATCTGCGCAGCAGAATTTCCCAGAAGCCCGGCGACGGCTCGAAATCGTAGTGTACGAATGGATACAGCCACGGCACATCCCCACCGACGTCGGCCACGAGGTGCCCCAGATAGCCCACGGCCCAACTCCACGCGGTCTGCCGTCCCCACAACAGCCGCACGATGACGGTCGAAACGGCGAGACCGAGCAAGGTGTGTCCCCACATTCGCCCGCTCGGCATGAGATTTAGCCCCTGGCACAACGCCTTGTCCACCACGTCGGGGATCACCCCGGCAACGACAACCGGCACCAGATCGGCCTTCAAATAGCGATGCGCCAGGACCGAGACGCCCAGATGCCCAACCAGCATTACGCCCCTACCACGTGAGTCAATGTTTGATGAATCGGCGCGTATCCTGCGGCGCGCAGGTCATCCGACGGCATGGAGGCTTCATCGGGCTTGTCGGAGAGCGCAAAGAGCAGCGCGCCCCGATCGCGCCAATCCAGCATCAGCTCGCGCACTTCGTGGGTGAGACAGATTTCGCGCGCCAGCAAATCCTCCGGCGCGGCATCCAGCGGCAGCACGCCCATGCGCCCGACGGTCTCGCGGTACTCGTTGTAGCGGAACGCCTTGAACGGCGTGGGATCGCCGGCCTGCACCAGCGCGTAGATGTCGCCATGCAGCGCGCGCAGGTCAGAGGGCAACTCGGCGGCCCGCGCATCGACAACGCGGATGAACTGCGCGAACGCCTGCATCCGTCCCGCGCGGACGTCATCCACAAGCACCTCCCGCTCATACAGGCCGCTGCCGATGATCAGGCAGATGTAGGCCAGGTAGTCCTGGTTGTCGGCGGTGAAGGGGTGGAATTCGGGTTGGTTGAGTTGATCGTAGGCGGCTTGAAACCGCTCCGGGTCGAACGCCGCCCCAAGCAGATCGCCGACGGTACGCCGCACTGCCGCCACCCGCGCCGCATCGATGACGCGATCGTTGCGCCCACGCGCGCCGAGCGTCGTCTTGTCCAGATCAAGGACAACCGCCGTGCTTTCGTCCACCGGGAAACCCTGTTCGCGGCAGAAGGCGTCGAACTCCGCCAGCAGCGCCCAGCGGTTCGCCAGGTAGAGCGGGTAGCCGTCCAGCGCCGTGACTTCGGCCTGGGCGGGCGCAGGCTTCTCCGCGCCGATAAAGGCGACGCCGGGCCAATTCCCTGCGCGGCAGATATTGGCGAAGGCCGTGCCGTCATTCAGGCGGGTGTCGCCCACGAAGATCAGGCGCGATATTGACGTTCCCGGCGCATCGAAACCGCGAGCCAGGCGCAGCAAATGTACAATTGCACACGCATAATCCGCCTCACTCTTGCGCGGGATCGTGTTGGCGGGAATCCCCACCTTTGCGCGCAGATCGGCCAACCGCGGCAAACGCACATCCGCCGCATCCAAATTCCGGTACACAATCCGATCCCCGACTAACTCGGAGACCGACGTCAAGCCATAGTTTTGCATACAATACCTCAGTGAGTAGTGATTGGTAATCGGTAATCGGTAATCGGTAATCAGGTTTGAGCACAAGTCACAAATCACAAGTCACCAGTTACCAGTTACCAGTTACCAATTACAAGTTACCAGTTACAAGTTACCAGCTTCCAGCAACCAGCCTCAAGCCACATATCCCGTCGCCACGAGCAGTTCGGCGTTGAGGATTGCGCCGCTGGCTGCGCCGCGCAGGGTGTTGTGGCTCACCGTCGTCATGCGGATGTCCAGCAGCGGGCAGGGACGCACGCGACCCACGGAGATCGCCATACCGCCCTCGGCATCGCGGTCGCGGCGGGGCTGCGGGCGATCCGGCTCCATCCGCACGACGAGTGGGCGCGCGGGTGCGCTGGGCAGGTCGCGCGCAATCTCCGCCCCACGGAAATCGCGCAGCGCGGCGATGACGTCCTCCACCAACGCGGGATGCGCGAGACCGACCGACAGGCTCACCGTATGTCCATCGAAGACGGGGACGCGGTTGGCGTGCGCGCTGAGCACGATATCGGCGTCCACGCCGCGCCCATCCACCACACGCCCCAGCATCTTGCGCAGTTCCTGCGCAAACTTCTCTTCCTCGCCGGGGATGTAGGGGACGACGTTATCCAGGATGTCGAGTGAGGCCACGCCGGGATAACCCGCGCCGGAAATCGCCTGCATCGACGTCATGAAGACTTTGCGGACGCCAAACGCTACGTCGAGCGGCTTGAGCGGCAGCGCCACACCCGTGATCGTGCAGTTGGGGCTGGCGACAATGAGGCCAGACCAACCGCGCCCGGCGCGCTGCGTTTCGATAAGCGCCACGTGGTCGGCGTTGACCTCCGGGATGAGCAGCGGCACGTCGTCCACGGCGCGGTACGGCGAGGCGTTCGTGCAGACGGCGTACCCCGCCCGCGCAAACTGCGGCTCGATCTCACGCGCTACGTCCGCCGGCAGCGCCGAGAAGACCAGCTTTGCGGGTAGCGACGGCTCCAACGGCTGCACCACCATCTCGCCCACAGCCGGGGGCGGGTCGCCGGGAATCACCCACTTGCAGACGTCCGCATACCGCTTCCCCGCGCTCCGCTCCGACGCCGCCAATGCCGTCACCTCAAACCACGGATGCCCCGCCAACAACTGAATAAACCGCTGTCCCACCGCCCCCGTCGCGCCCAAAACGCCAACCGGAATTTTCTTCATCATTTCCATAGTTCCCCCTGAAGAAATGAGTAAAGGGTAATGAGTAATGGGTAACTGGTAATCGGTGATTGGGAGAGAGTAAGACGATGAATTTGCCTCTCACTCCCTACTCCCTATTCCTTACTCCTTACTCCTTACTCCCACCATTGATAACCTCACTGTGAAGCTGCCGCACGGCGTCGGTGGCCTGGTCGGCGGCGACGACGAGGGAGATGCTGCACTCTGACGATCCCTGCGCGATGGCGATGACGTTGATCTGCTTCTGCGCCAGCGCGCCGAAAAGCCGCGCCGCCACGCCCGGCGTGCCGCGCATCCCCGCGCCGATGGCGGTCACGATCACCACGTCGTCCATCGCCCAAACGCGATCGATGTCGCGCCGCGACAATTCCAGCGCCATTTCCTCTTCGATAGCGGCGATCACGCCTGCCGCCGTCTCCGTGGGAATCACAAAGCAGATCGACTGCTCCGACGACGCCTGCGAGATCATCAACACGCTCGCGCCCTGGCTGGCGACGGCGGCGAACGTCCGCGCGGCGATGCCGGGGACGCCCATCATCCCGCGCCCTTCCACGTTGACCATGCTCAATCCCTTGATCGCCGAAACCGCCTTGACGGTGCCCGGCGTGCTTTCCGGCTCGCGCACGATGCGGGTGCCGGGACAGGTGGGATTGAACGTGTTTTTGACCCACAGCGGGATGCCGCGTTCGACCACGGGGCTGATTGTCTTGGGATGCAGCACTTTCGCGCCAAAATACGCCAGTTCGCCCACTTCGCTGTACGAAAGCACGGGGATCACCCGCGCGTCGGGGACGATGCGCGGATCGGTGGTGAGTACGCCATCGACGTCGGTCCACGTCCAGACCTCATCGGCGTCGAGCGCCACGCCGAGGATGGCGGCGCTATAATCGCTGCCGCCGCGCCCTAGCGTCGTTGTGATGCCATCCTCGGTGGCGCCCATAAAGCCGGTGACGACGGGTACGACGCCCGCCTCCAGCAACGGGAGCAAACGCGCCTGGGTACGCGCGCGGGTCGCGTCCATCAGCGGCGCGGCCTGCTGGAAGCGCCGATCGGTGACGATCAACTCGGTGGCGTCGACCGCATCGCTGCGCATCCCCATCTGCCGCAGCCGCGCCGCCACGATGCGCGCGTTCATCCGCTCCCCCAGCGAACTGATCGCGTCCATCGCGCGCGGCGTCACCTCACCGAGTACCTGCACGCTGCGGCAGAACGTGGCAAATTCGTCCAGGTAGGCGTCCAGCGTCTTGAGCAGCGCCGTGCGTTCGTCGGCGTCGGATAGCAGCTCGGCCACCGCCAACGTGTGTTTCACCCGCAGATCGGTGACGAGCGAGGCATACGTCTGCCCATCACCGGAGGCCGCCGTCCGCGCCCCCTGGATGAGCGCGTCGGTCACGCCGCGCATCGCCGAGACGATCACCACCAGGTGTTCCCATGCCTGGGCCTGCTCCTGCACAATCGCTGCTGCTTGCGTCACCGCCGGTGCTCCCCCCACCGACGTACCGCCAAATTTCATCACCAAGGTTTTCATCGCGTCTCTCCTCCTCCCCTCATCCTTGCTGGCCTTGACGGGATATTATACACGGTTCGTGGGGTTGGGAAATAGGAAAACACCAAATGACAAAACGCCGAATTCAAGTATAATTTTGGATAGAGTAACAACCATAACGAAAGGATACTTCGCCTTGCCCGTTTTCCTGTTTACCGATATCGAAGGTTCGACCGAGAAGTGGTCGCGGTTCCCGCGCGCGATGCAAGAGGCGTTGGTGCGCCACAACGATCTCGTCGAGGCGGCGATTGTGCGGCGCGGCGGGAAGGTCGTCAAGAACACGGGCGACGGCTATTTCGCGGTCTTCGAGGGCGGCGAACCGCTGGCCTGCGCTATCGAAATCCAATGGCTCTTGGCGCAGCAGGATTGGAGCGAGATCGGCGAGCTACGGGCGCGCATCGCGCTGCACACCGGCGAAGCCAGGCAGCGCGAGAGCGATTACTTCGGCCTGGAGGTGAGCCGCACGGCGCGGTTGATGTCGTCGGGCTGGGGCGGACAAATCCTGCTCACCTGCGAGCTGGCGCGCGCGGCGACGCTCCCACCCGACGCCGCGCTCTACGATCTGGGCAACCACCTGCTCAAGGACCTGAACGAACCGCAGCACATCTACCAACTGCTGCACCCCACACTCCAACGCAGTTTTCCGGCGCTGCGCACGCTCACGGCGCAGCCCCACAACCTGCCGCCACAGCCCACGCCCTTCGTCGGGCGCGAAGAGGAACTGGCGCAGATCTCGACCCAGTTGGCGGACCCGGCCTGCCGGCTGCTCACGCTCGTCGGGCCGGGCGGCATCGGGAAGACACGGCTGGCGTTGCAGGCCGCCGCCGAACAGGTCGAGGCGTTCACCCAGGGCGCATACTTCGTTCCGCTCGCGCCACTGACGTCGGGCGAGCTGCTCATCTCGGCCATAGCCGACGCGCTGCACCTTTCCTTCTACCAGCACGAGCCGCCGCAGCGCCAACTGTTCACCTACCTGCGCGAAAAGCAACTGCTCCTCATCCTCGACAACTTCGAGCACGTGATGGACGGCGCAGCGCTGGTCGCCGAGCTGCTGGCGCACGCGCCCGGCGTCAAAATACTGGCGACGTCGCGGGAGCGCCTCAACGTACAAAACGAGTGGATTTTCACCGTCGAGGGGATGCAATTCCCCGCCAGGGCATCCGATCCCAACATAGAAGTGTATCCAGCGGTGCAACTGTTCCTGCAAAACGCCCAGCGCACCGCGCCGATGTTCGCGTTCGATGCGGACACGCGCGCCTGCATCGCGCGCATCTGCGCGCGGGTGCACGGGATGCCGTTGGCGATCGAGTTGGCAGCCTCGTGGCTGCGGATGCTCACGTGTCAGGAGATCGTCGTCGAGCTGGAAAACAGCCTGGACCTGCTCAGCAGCCAGATGCGCGACCGGCCGGAGCGCCATCGCAGCCTGCGAGCCGTCTTCGAGTACTCCTGGCAGTTGCTGACCGCCGAGGAGAAGACCGCGCTGCAAATCCTGTCCGTCTTCCAGGGGAATTTCCGGCGTGAGGCGGCGTTCGCCGTATTGCGCGCGCCGGATGCGCCCACCAGCGCGCTCGAAGTGCTGGCGCTGTTGACGGCGTTGGTGGACAAGTCTATGCTGCAGCGGCGCACCAACGGTGCGTACACCATGCAAGCTTTGCTGCACCAATACGCCCTCGAAAAACTGCACGCCGATCCAACGTTGGAGGCGCAGGTGCGGCAGCGCCATTGCGCCTACTACGCCGATTTCGTACAGCGGCAGCACGCGGATTTGGAGGGCGCGCAGCAGACCGCCGCCCTGGACGCCATCGCCGAAGTGCTGGATGACGTGCGCGCAGCCTGGCAATGGGCAGCGCGACAAGGGTGTACTGCCTGCCTGGAACAGGCCATGCACAGTTTGACGTTCTTCTACAGTTTACGCGGACGCCCTCTGGAAGGGCTGGCGCTCTTCGAAGAAGCGATTGCCGGTCTGGAGCCGCTATCCACTCCCGAGGCAGAATCCACGCGCGGTTGGCTGCTGGCGCGCGCCGCAAGTCTGGCCGCCAACAGCAACGAGCTAGAAACAGCTCAAGCTCTGGCAGAACGTGCATTGGCGCTCAACCAGAAACTGGGAACGACCGCCGCGGTCGCGGCGACGCACGCGCAACTGGGCCGGGTGGCCTGGTTGCGCGGCGAGTACGCTCTGACGGAAGACCACTATCGCCAGGCCCTCGAATTCCACACGGCAGCGGGCCATCTCAACGGGCAGGCGCGAGCACTCGACTACCTGGGAACCAACGCCTGGGCGTTAGGACATTACGCCGAGGCGCAGGACCATTTCGAGCGCAGCCTGGCTTTGTTCCGCCAGACCGGCAACCTGCACAGCATCGCCCTGGTGTTCGATCACCTCGGCGTTGTCGCCAGGGATACGGGCAAGGTGGACACCGCGCAGGCGTGTTTCCGGCAGAGTTACGAAATCTTCAAAACGCTGGGCGCGCAAATGAACCTGGCCTTTGCCGCCAACCACCTGGCCGGCGTGCTCGGCAATCTGGCCGAAGCCGAACCGTACTTCGCGCAATGCATCGCCATCGGCAAAGAATACGGCGATCAGCGCATCGTGGGCTACACCCTAAACGACTGGGGTACACTGCTCGTGCAGGCCGGCGACCCTACGCGCGCCCAACCCATGTTCGAAGAAAGTCTGACCATCTTCGAAACGCTGGGAGAACAATTTGGCGTGACGTTGGTGCACATCAACCTGGGCAATCTCATGCTTGAGAACGACCAGCACGAAACGGCGCGGCGACACCTATACAGCGGCGTGCAAACCGCCGTCGCTATCCAGAATATGCGAATGGTCGCCATGGCGCTCAACGGTTGGGCGGGATACCTGCTCGCCATAGCCCAGTACACAGCGGCAGCAAAAGTGCTCGGATTCGCGCAAACCCTACCCTCCGACGAGGCCGAGGCCGCCAGCAACACATCCGAACTGCTGGCTGAGATTCAGGCGCACCTCCCCACCGCCGATTTCGAGACCGCGTTAGCGTGGGGACAGCACGCGGAACTGGCGGATGTGCTACGCGAGTGCGTGGAGAACGCGGAAAATCGCTAGACATTCGGCAGTGTTTGGGGTATGATAGAGGCATACAAAGCACACAAGGAGTCCGAGTGTGACAACCATAGAACTTACTGATGTTGTACCAAAAGTCGCAGGGGCGCATGTTGACGTAACCGTGCAAGTTTCGGCATCTCTCAACATCACGGCTACCGCCGCCCGCCGCAAGGTGAATGTATTTCTCCTCGATCAAGTGGGCACGGGATTAGGCGGCGGCGATCCAATGTTGATCGTCCGGCAAAATCGCCTGTGTTGGCGTGTGCCGGTGCTGCTTGCCCTGGCCCCGCGAGGACTTTTGGGGCAAGTAGGGCAGGTTGACCTGGACGCGCAAAGCGGCGAGCTTCTCCTCGACGAAGATGACATTTCCAACATTACAGACCATGCCGAAAGATTGCTTGCCGGTTCCCCATTATAAACAAAGCGCAGACGGACGGTGTCTGCCTGCTTGCGCCCGAATGGTATTAGCCTACTTGGGTCATGAGCTAACAGAAACCCGCGTTGCCAGGCTTTTACGCGCACGCTCATTTGGCACCCCCGCCTCGAACATTCGTTATCTTGAGCAACTCAACCTGTCGGTCATCTACACGGCCTTATCCCTCGCACGCGCACGCGCTTATATCCAGCGTGGAATTCCTTGCATCGCTTTTGTCCAGACAGCAGAATTGCCTTATTGTGACTATCAAAGCTTTCATGCTGTAGTGATTGTGGGTATGGAAGCACAGCGAGTCTACGTTCATGATCCGGCACTAGATACCGGTCCGCAAGCAGTACAACTGGACGATTTCAGCCTGGCATGGTCCGAGTTTGACTACAAAGCGGCAGTAATTTTTGTTCAGGGTACTTAGCCGCCCTGCCAATAGCCTATGTTTGTGTTTGACATTTCCCCACACAATGCTATATTGATAATGTTCTATATAGACACCTATCAATATATAAACAAGATGACCATCACACAAACCATCTCCGAAGACGAAGTCGCCCTGATGCATCGCTACATCTGCGAGGGCATTGGCGACGCCAAACGTCTGAGACTGCTCTACCTTGTCGCCGAGCGCCCGCGCAACGTCACCGAGTTGACCGAGCTGTTGGACGTGACGCAGCCCACCGTCTCCCACCACCTGCGCGTCCTGCGCGAGCGCGGTCTGGTCAACGCCGAACGCGACGGCACTTCCATCTACTATTCCCTGGGCGATCCCCGCATCCTCGAAGCGATGAACATCCTACGCAGTTTTGTGGCTGACAAGGTACAAGAGGCATGATGCAAGATGCAGGACGCAAGATGCAGGATGCAAGATGCAAGACACATAAAGCGTGATACGTGACAAAAATTCACACATCATCTTAACTCTTTACTCTTTACTCTTTACTCGCAACTCTTAACTCTTTACAGGAGGAACCTATGGGACAGTTACCGGCAGAACACGTGAATTGGCTTGAGACCACTTTTAACGAGCGGATGACGACCCGGCGCGTCGAGCGCAAGCTCTACAGCCACGACGTCGGCGAGATGCCGCTGTTGATCAAACCGCTCATCGGCACACCGATGGCCGATGCAGTGGTCCAACCAACGTCTGAAGAGGAGGTCGTCGCTTTGGTGAAGTGGGCGGCGGCAAACCACATCCCACTCGTGCCGCGCGGCAAAGCGACGTCGGGGTACGGCGGCGTGCTGCCCGTGAAGGGCGGCGTGGTCATCGACTTCTTCCGCATGGCGAAGGTGCTGCACGTGGACGTTGACGGACAAACCGTCACGCTGCAACCCGGCATCGTCTGGGAGAACGCCGACCGCGAACTCAAGAAGCACGGGATGACGCTGCGTACCTACCCCAGCAGCTACCCCTCGGCGACGGCGGGTGGCTGGCTGGCGCAGGGCGGCGCGGGCTACGGCTCCTTCGAGGCCGGCTGGTTCCGCGACAACGTCGTCAGCGCGCGGGTCGTCCTGGGCGATGGCTCGGTCGGCGTGTTCGACGGCGACGGCCTGGATATGATCTACGAAGCCGAGGGCATCACCGGCATCATCACCGAGATGACGATCAAAGTCATGCCCGAAGTCCCGCTGGACATCCTCTCCATCGGCTGCCCGGATGCGCGCGAACTGCAACACCTGCTGGAAGGTTTTATGGAGTGCAACCTGCCGATCTGGTCGATGCACTTCATCAACCCGCGCATGGCGTCGCTGAAGAACCAGGCCCCACCGATGACACATCAGGGTCATCCCGTTGAGAAGCACGTGGAACTGCCCGAAACCTACATCACCACAATCGCCGTCCGCCAGAAGGATAGCGCGTCCGTGCGGGCAAAATTGGCCGAGCGGATGAGCACCGGCAAGTGCAAGGCCACCCTCCTCAGCGACGAGATTGCGCATCACGAATGGGAAAATCGCTTCCGCATTATGACGGTGAAACGGTTGGGGCCGAGTCTCGTTCCCGCCGAAGTCGTCGTGCCGCTCTCCGGTCTGGGCGCGATGCTGTCCGACGTCGAAACCAAAATCGAGCAACCCGTGGTTAAGGAAGGGATGCTCATCCACCAGGGACGCAATCCCAAAGGCGAGCCGGAAGTCGTCATCCTGGGCTTCATCCCCGCCGACCAGCGCAAGTTGAGCTACAACTTCGTCTTCCCACTCTCGCTGACCATCGCCGGGATCGCGGAGAAGTACGGCGGACGACCGTATGCCACCGGCCTGTATTACTCCAAGATGGCGCCCAAAATCCTGGGGAAAGAGCGCGCCAAGGTGATGAAGGAATTCAAGGCGAAGGCCGATCCCGCCGGGATTCTCAACCCGGGCAAGGTCATCGGCAACGCGCTGATCAGCAACGCACTGATCGCCGCCAACGCCTTCGAGCCGCTGCTGCGCCCCTTCGGCAACGCCGTGAGCGCCGACGTGGGCGAGAAGTTCCCCGACAAGCCCGTGCGCGGTATCCCGGCAGACGTGGCGTGGTACGCCTACGCCTGCTCGCAGTGCGGCTACTGCGTCCAGGAATGCGATCAATATTACGGGCGCGGCTGGGAGAGCCAGAGTCCGCGCGGCAAGTGGTACTGGCTGCGCGAGTATATGGAAGGCCGCGAGAAGTGGGATCAGTTTATGGTCGATACCTTCCTGGTCTGCACCACCTGCGAGCTGTGCAACCTGCGCTGTTCGGCGGCGTTGCCCATCGAGCCTTCGTGGATGAAACTGCGCGGCAAGCTGATTCACGAAGACGGCAAGATGACCTTCCCACCCTTCGAGATGATGGCGGCGGCGCTCACCGACCAGGGCAACATCTGGGCCGGGTACCGCAAGAACCGCGAGGAATGGTTCCCCGCCGATCTGAAGGAAAAGCACAGTGGGAAGGGGAAGGCCGCTTACTTTGCCGGGTGTACCGTGAGCTACGTCGAACATGACATCGGACAGGCAACGGTACGGCTGCTGGACGAAGCCGGCGTGGATTTCACCTACGTCGGCAAAAAGGAGAACTGCTGCGGCACGCCGATGCTCGTCGCGGGCAAGTGGGAGGTCTTTGCCGAAACCGTGAAGAAGAACATCGCCGCCGTCAAAAGCGTCGGGGCCGATACCGTCATCACCTCGTGCCCGGCGTGCAATATGATGTGGCGGCACGTCTACCCGGAGTGGGCCGAGAAGCTGGGTATCGAATACGGCATCACCGCCAAACACTACAGCGAGGTGGTGGCGGAGAAGATTCGCGACGGCTCATTCGCCTTCCCGGAGCAGGGCATCGAACCGGTCAACGTGACGTGGCACGACTCCTGCCACATGGGGCGCGTCTCGCACATCTACGAAGAACCGCGCAATGTGATCAAGGCCATTCCCGGCGCGAACTACGTCGAGATGGAATACAACCGCGACGGCGCACACTGCTGCGGCAGCGTTTTGACCCTCATCAAGGACCCACCTATCGCTGCGGAGGTAGGCAAAACGCGCCTGGATGAAGCCATCGAGGCCGGCGCGCAGAAAGTGCTGGCGGCCTGCCCGTGCTGCGAGTTCCAACTGCGCGTGTCGCGCGACAAGAAAAACGTGGACATCGAGGTGGTGGACCTGGCGCGCTTCTGCGCCGAGGCGCTCGGCTACACCGACCTGCCCGATCCGCACCCGGAGGTCAAGGCGCAGTGGGCGGTCTTCGAGGCGATGATCGCGCTGATGACGCCGCAGGGCTTCGCCGCCCTGATGGGCACGATGTGGCCGGAGCTGATCGATGCGATGCCGTTCGGCATGGGCAAGATGATGCGCGCGATGGGCAAAATTCCCGGCGCGCTGGGGCTGATGAAGCCGATGTTCCCGGTGCTCTTCCCCAAACTGTTGCCGCTGATGATGCCGAAGGTGATGGACACGATGCTCGCCCGCGTCGCCGCGCAAATCCCGATGCCCGACTACATGGCCGAGCAAATGCCCGACCTGATGCCGAAGGTGATGGACAACCTCATGCCGCACATGATCGGCGACGTGGTGCCGTTGGTGACGGAGCCGATGATTGCGTATCTGAAAGGAAGCTAGACAAATCAGCAAAAACGCGCCCGATTGTATCTTTAGTCGGGCGCGTTCACTTTCAAATCTAGCACAGATTCTCAGCGCGTCAGTTTGCGTTCCAACGCCTCCAACCACACGCGAAGTTGCGCGGCGCGCGGATCACCGATCATCCTGAAGAGGGCCAGGGCGTGACGCCAGCTTTCTTGCGCGCGTTTGGCGTTGCCCAAAGCGCCACACGCGCCGCCGATATGCATCAAGGCTTCGGCTTCAGCCCGGCGGTCGTGTAGTTCGTACACGATCTTGAGATACTGTTGGTAACAGCGAAGCGACTGCGCGTGTTCTTCCTGCGCCGTATAGATTTGCCCCATAAAATACAACGTCGTCGCTTCCGCCTGGCGATCCAAACGCTGTGCGGATTCCAGCACCCGCTCCAGGATAACCATCTGCTCCGTCATCGGCAACACCCGGCTCAGCATGGGGAAGACACGCAAGACCACGTCACACAGCCAGCGGTCGACGTTCCCCGGATGCGGCCAACTGGGATCTGCCCCACTCATCCGCAACCAGGCCGCCCACAGATGCGGCCAGTTGGCGCTGAACCGCCACACCCCTTCCTCACGATAGGGGCCGCGCGCGTTATAGAGGTCGCCGGCGCGGGCGGCTTCGGCCAACACGTAGTGCGCATAGCGCGCCATCACCAGACGAGTCCGGTCCGGCTGTCCGAGCATCAGTTCCTGCGCGTAAAAGGAGACCATATCGTGCAACATATACAGCTCTGTCTCAGGCGTGTACATTACCAAGTTACTGCGGACAAAGGCTACCAGCAGCGCGTCGGCAGTCTCCATATCGACGCCCCAGACGACCATGGCCGCCAGACGGGAGAAAGGCGCCGGAAACACCGCCAGGGCCTCGAAGAACGGGCGTTGCTCGGCAGGCATCGCCTCATACGCCAGTTCGAGCGCGATGGTCACCGCCAGGTTGGCATCGAAGGTACGCAGCGCCATCAATCGTTTTTTGATCGCGGTATAACGCGCCAGCAAAGCGCGCGGCGTTCGCGCGTCCGAATCGCGTAGCAACGCACCTACCAACCGCAACGCCAACGGGCTGCCCCCGAAATATTGCAGGATTTTGTTGAGGAACCGCTGCGGCATCCTGGCGCACTCAGGCGCGACCTGCAGCAGCAGCGCGCGCGCATCCTCTGTTCTCAGCCTGTGCAAATTCAGCGAATACAGCTTGGCCGAAACGGGGAATTCACTCCGCGCAGTGACGATCACGGCGGAGGGCTGGCGGGGCAACAAGCGCCGCAATTGGGTGGGGCTGGCGGCATTGTCCAACAGCAACAGCACTTTAAGATCGCTGAAGGTGTCGCGGTACAGGCGATCCAGCTCGCTTGGCTCCTCGGGCAACAAGACGTCGGGGTAGAATGGGCGAAGAAGACGGCGCTGTGCCTGACCAACGTCCAACGAGGTGAGAACATCCGGCATACCGCCGCGCAAATCGATTTCGAGACAGCCATCGGGGAAGTCTTTGGACAGCTCCACCGCCAACTGGCGGGCCAACGCCGTCGCGCCCTCCCCCAGGTCGCCGGCCGCACTGGTGATCAACACCCCACGATCGAAATTCGCCAACAGGTCCGCCATCTCCGCTCGCCTTCCCACAAAACCTAGCGGCGGCGGAACGCTATTGAACCGCAACGACGACGGGCGGAGAAATCGCTTTAGTTCAGTCCCTGGTGAAAGTCTTTGTACCACCCCACACCCCATCGTTCAGACTCAAATCCAGGCTCTATTGTAGAGGCGCTTGCCGATAAAAGCAAATCGCGTTTTGCAGATTTGGCAAACTGGCTAACATCTGCTATAGTTTGCATGAAGTGAACGGACTTTTCAATTCGCAACCTTTAGCCTGAAACGATTAGGAGGTACGCAATGGCAGTCATCACGATCTCCCGGCAATATGGCAGCGGCGGCGACGAGATCGCCGAGCGGGTCTGCGACATTCTCGGCTACACCTACTTCGACAAAGCCCTCATCGCCAAAGTCGCTGCAGAAGTTGGCGCGTTCAAGGAAGAGCAGATCATCGATTTGTCCGAAGACACCTATATGATGCGTAACTTTATGGAGCGGCTATTTGGGGGACGCCGCATCAAGGTCCAAACCGGACCATTGGGTGCCGGTGGGGCAAGATCAGCACAGGTACAATCGCTGAACGAGGAAAAAGGCGTGGCCCTGATGCGCAGCACGATTATGGGGGCGTACCACCACGGCAACGTCGTCATTGTGGGACGGGGCGGACAGGCCATCTTGCGCGAGCAACCAGGCGTGCTGCACGTCCGCATCACCGCGCCACTGGGGGCGCGGGTGCTGCGCGTCAAGGAACGAAAGGATATCACCCTCGGGGAAGCCACCGACCTCACCAAGAGCAAGGACCTGGCCACCGAGACGTATCTGCGCGAGTTTTTCGACATCGATTGGAACGATCCTCTGCTCTACCACATCACGTGCAATACCGGACGGTTGGACATCGACGGTGTGGCCGAAATCATCGTTAGCGCACTGAGTCGCCTCAAAACAGTCAAACTCGGATTGGCGTAATATGTCGAAAATCATCTCGAAAATGATAAATAACCATTGACGAAACTAGGTGGTATGCTATAATCCCTCCCAGAGAGGCGCTATTGATTATGGTAGGAACACAGAAAATGAACATACTCCCATTTCCCCCACTTTCGCATTTCTACTTTCTAATTTCTAATCTCTAATTACCAATTTAGGAGGATCGCATGGAAAAACGCAAAATGGTTATGGTCGATGGCAATACCGCGTGTACGTGGGTCGCCCACAAAATCAACGAAGTGATTGCCATTTACCCGATTACCCCATCTACCTCGATGGGGGAGATGGCCGACGCTTTCTCGGCAGCCGGCCAGAAGAACATCTGGGGCACCGTGCCCCTCGTGGTCGAGATGCAGTCCGAAGGTGGCGCGGCTGCCGCCGTCCACGGCGCACTGCAAACCGGCGCATTGACCACCACCTTCACCGCGTCGCAGGGCCTTATGTTGATGATCCCCAGCATGTTCAAGATCGCGGGCGAGTTGACCTCGGCGGTCATCCACGTGTCGGCGCGCAGTCTGGCGATGCAGGCGCTCTCGATCTTCGGCGACCACAGCGACGTAATGGCCGTGCGCTCCACCGGATTTGCGATGCTGTCCAGCAACTCCGTCCAGGAAGCGCACGACATGGCGCTGATTTCGCAGGCAGCGACGTTGGAAGCGCGCGTGCCGTTCATTCACTTCTTCGACGGCTTCCGCACCAGCAATGAGATCAACAAGATCGAGCAGTTGACCCTTGACGACCTGAAGGCGATGATCAACGACGATCTGGTCCGCGAACACCGCGCACGCGCAATGAACCCCGACAAGCCCGTCACCCGAGGCACGTCGCAGGGGCCGGATGTCTATTTCCAGGGCCGCGAGACGGTCAATCCGTTCTACGCCAAGACCCCCGCCATCGTCCAGGCGGCGATGGACAAGTTCGCCGGCCTGACCGGCCGCCAGTATCACCTTTTCGACTACGTCGGCGCACCCGATGCCGAGCACGTCATTGTGATGATGGGGTCCGGCGCGGAAGTGGCGCATGAGACGGTCGAATACCTCAACGCGCACGGCGAGAACGTCGGCCTGCTCAAGGTTCGCCTCTACCGCCCGTTCAACGTGCAGGCATTTGCCGCCGCTCTGCCCCAGAGTGTGAAACTACTCACCGTCCTGGATCGCACCAAGGAACCCGGCGCCATCGGCGAGCCGCTGTACGAAGACGTCATCACCGCGCTGACCGAGACCGGGCGCACGAATATCGCCGTCATCGGCGGGCGCTACGGTCTGTCCAGCAAGGAATTCACCCCGGCGATGGTCAAGGGCATCTTCGAGGAAATGAAGAAGGATGCGCCCAAGAACCACTTCACCGTGGGCATCAACGACGATGTAACGCACACCAGCATCGCCTACGACCGCTCCTTCAACATCGAGCCGAAAGACGTCGTGCGCGCGATGTTCTTCGGGCTGGGGTCCGACGGTACGGTGGGCGCGAACCACGACACCATCGAGATCATCGGCATGGAGACCGATAACTACGCGCAGGGCTACTTCGCCTACGACGCCAAGAAGTCGGGCGGGTACACCGTCTCGCATCTGCGCTTCGGCCCGCGCCCCATCCGCCAGACCTGCCAGATCAGTTCGGCCAGCTTCATCGGCTGCCACCAGTTCGTTTATCTGGAAAAACTGGATGTGCTCGGCCCGGCGACCAAAGGCGGCACATTCCTGCTGAACACGCCCTACGATCCCCACGAAACTTGGGACAAGATGCCGCGCCATATCCAGCAGCAAATCATCGACAAGCAGCTCAAGTTCTATGCCATCAACGCTTACAAAGTCGCCGACGAAGCCGGTATGACGGGCCGCATCAACACAATTATGCAGACCTGCTTCTTCGCACTCTCCGGGGTGCTCCCCAGGGATGAGGCCATCGCCGAGATCAAGAAAGCCATCCACAAGCGTTTCATCCGCAAGGGCCAAAAGGTCGTGGATGCAAACTACGCCGCGGTCGATAACGCACTGGCGAACCTGGTCGAGATCGAGGTTCCCGCTGAGGCCACCAGCACCGTCGAGGTGCCGCCGATTATGGTCGAGGGCGGGCCGGAATTCGTCTACGAAGTCGCCGCCAAGATCGCGACACTCACCGGCGACAGCGTGCCCGTCTCGGCGATGCCCGTGGACGGCACCGTCCCCACCGGCACCACGCAGTACGAGAAGCGTAGCATCGCGCTTGAAATGCCCGTATGGAATCCCGACGTCTGCATCCAGTGCGGCAAATGCGCGATGGCATGTCCGCACGCTGTGATCCGCACCAAGATTTACGATCCGGCGTTGCTGGCAGATGCCCCCGAAGGCTTCCAGTCCGTCGATGCCAGAGGCAAGAAGTTCGAGGGGATGAAGTTCACGGTTCAGGCCGCACCCGAAGACTGCACCGGCTGTGGGCTGTGCGTCGAAACCTGCCCAGCGAAGGACAAGGACAACCCCGGTCACAAGGCCATCAATATGACCCCGCAGCCGGCGATCCGCGCGCAGCAGCGGGAGTACTGGAACTTCTTCTTCAATAACCTGCCCGATTTCGACCGCACCGAGTTGAACCTGAACACGGTGAAGGAAACGCAGCTCTTGCGCCCGTTGTTCGAGTTCTCCGGCGCGTGTGGCGGCTGTGGCGAAACACCCTATATCCGCCTGGTCAGCCAGCTCTTCGGCGACCGCGCCATCATCGCCAATGCCACCGGCTGCTCGTCCATCTACGGCGGGCACATGCCCACCACCCCCTACACCTTCAACGATGAAGGGCGTGGCCCCACCTGGAACAACAGCCTGTTCGAGGATGCCGCGGAGTTCGGATTTGGCTTCCGGCTGACGATGGACAAGCAGGAGGAATACGCGCGCGAGTTGGTGGAGCAGTTCCGCGCCACGCTCGGCGACGAGTTGGCCGACGGCCTCCTCAGCGCTGAGATGCAGACCGAGGCCGACTACGCCGCGCAGCGCGAGCGTGTGGCGCAACTGCGCATCCGTTTGGCGGCTGACGACAGCCCCAAGGCGAAAGACCTGCTCAGCCTGGCCGACGTGCTGGTACGCCGCTCCGTCTGGATTTTCGGCGGCGACGGTTGGGCCTACGACATCGGCTTTGGCGGGTTGGATCACGTGCTGGCGCAGGGCCGCAAGGTCAACGTGCTGGTGCTCGACACGCAGGTGTACTCCAACACCGGCGGGCAAATGTCGAAGGCGACGCCGCGCGGCGCGGTGGCGAAGTTCGCCGCAGCCGGGCGCCCGCTGCCCAAGAAAGACCTCGGTCTGATTGCGATGACCTACGGCAACGTTTACGTCGCGCAGATCGCGATGGGCGCCGACGACGCGCAAGCGCTGCGCGCCATCCGCGAAGCCGAAGCCTACGAAGGCTCCAGCCTCATCATCGCCTACAGTCACTGCATCAACCAGGGCCTCCCGCAGATGAAGTACGGCTTCGATCAACAGAAGAAGGCCGTGGCCTCCGGCGCGTGGATCCTCTACCGCTACGACCCGCGCCTGGTGGCGGAAGGCAAGAACCCGCTGCAACTCGATTACGGCCCGCACAAGCGCGAGGACAAGCCGCAGTTGGACATCGCCGATTTCATGTACAACGAAGTGCGCTTCAAGACACTGACGCAGTCGAAGCCGGAGATTGCCAAGAACCTGTTGGCGCTGGCCCGGCAAGACGCCGTGGCGCGGTGGGTGTACTACAAGCAATTAGCCGGTCTGGACTATAGCTGGACGCAGGCTGAGTAACACCGCGGATATAGAAATGCACGATAAAAGCGCCCGCCGGAAGCATTCCGGCGGGCGCTTTTTAGAAAAACATTATGGCGAAACGATCACATCTCACCAGCTAACTGCGCAGCTATATCCATGACATCGTCCGATAGCCAATATCCACGCTGGCGCATTGCTTCCAGCACAGACAGTACATCGTGCAACAAGCCGGATAACTTCGCCTGAATCACAACACCTACTACGCCAGTTACGGTCAAACCCAGCGTTCGAGCCGCCACCCGCTCCAAACGCTCATCAATGACCAATAACGCCTTATGCGTGTACGCCAGCGCTACCGCCTCACGCTCACCACGATCCAAGTTTAAGGTAGCAATTTCGACTTCGGGTGGTATTTGTAACGCTGGGGAAAGTTCAATGAAATTCTGTAGTGCTCGATCCAGACGATCAGCTTCAGTACCTGATTTCGCTAGAAGTTCACGGTAGACCGCTGGCGGAATCAATACCTTGTCGAACAGAGCCTCAAGTAGATGCAGTTGATCTACCTTCGCCAATGCAATTAGCGGGCCTGTATCGCTGACCACAACACCCATACTGTCCTCAGTGCATTTCTACCGGAATCGTCGCAAGGGCGCGAGCAGCCTCTATATCGACCCGCAACTCGTTCTCCAGTTCTTCAGGAGAATAGTTGAAGATAGACACACCGTACATACCGCATTGCTCAAGGAAGGCGACCCGCGACATTCCGGCCAAAGCCGCCGCTTTGCCAGAGGAAAGTTTGCCCAGTTCGAACATTTTGAGGGCCGCCATCAATCGTATCTGAGCCTGAAGTTCCTCTTCTGTCGTCAATACGGCAAGCTCCAGATCATCTGGGTATTCCAATGTGATTTGTTTCATTATTTCCTCTCATCCGAGACAGTTACGGACATCACCCCTTTATGTAAAGTATACCACAACTTAACGTTCAGCGAGCCATTGTTGCAAAATCGGTTCGGCGTCCAGAAGCGTATCTACGGCGTAATCGATGCCATTTACGGCCTGCGCTCCAGGCTGGACAAGCACGGTGCGCATCCCGGCGGCAGACGCGCCGCGCAAGTAATGCTCCTGGTCATCGACCATCACACAGGCGGAGGCCGGCTTTCCTAGAATCTCCAACGCCCGCTCAAAGGCGTGGGGATGCGGCTTGCTCTGGTAATCCACCGCGCGCACGTCGATGATGTGTGTGAAGTGATGGCGTATGCCCAACTGTCGCAAAATGCGCTCAGCCCAGTCCACGATGCTGTTGGTAAACACGGCTTTGGGGACATCCAACCGCGAGAGCATCCCATCCAGGGCCGGATTGGGCACGATGTAGCGGCTCACATCGATATCGTGAACGTAATTCAGGTAATCGTCCACACTCACCTCGGGATGATGCAGCAAGAGACCGCGCATCATCGTGCCATAGGTCACAAAATAGTGACGACGCAGCACCTTGGTCTCTTCCAACAAAAGACCCAGGTTGTGCATAGTCCAATACTCAATCCGCGCGCCCACTTCTGCGAACAGACCGGTGTCATCCGTGTACAACGTTTGATCGAGATCGAATAAAATATGGCCTATCATTATACTCCTGAAAAACCGGGATTCTGACAGAATCCCGGTTTTTTGTAATGACGAAACCCCTTGTCTCAAATGCCCCCGTGCAGCGGCAGCGCCACCAGGCCGCTGACCACTTTGGGGAAGAAGTCGGTGGATTTTTGCGGCATCCGTTCACCGGCGACGGTACACGCCTGCACCTGCTCCACGCGCGTGGGATTGAGCAAGAACATGAAGTTCGCCTCGCCCTTATCCACAGCGATGTAGCCGGGATCGGGATCGCGCAAGTAGGTCAGGTTTTCGAGCCGCCGCACGCTCTCCTTGCTCAGGCCCATCACGTGTTCGATGATCAACTCGTGCAACACCGCCACGTCGAGCGCGCGCCAGTGTGGATCGCGGTCGGGGGCCAGTGCTGCCATCGCGTTCAATGTCTTGAGCGTGAGCAGCGAATAAGTCCCGTCATAAAATCCGAAGCGTGGCCGGTCGGCAGTTGCCGCTGCCAACCCGGCTTCCAGCGCCGCCCGATCTCCGACTGTCTCAACGGCGAAGTAAGGCTCCAACGCCTTCAACAGCGATTTGCTGTCCAGTGCGTGATACGAGTGGATCAATCGGTGTGTCGGCAAGACCACCAGGCCCGGATCGCTCATACTCACAAATGTCACCATCACGTAATTGAAGGCAGCATCAGCCGGAGCATCAGGATGTTGTTGACGCATTTCGTCACGGTAGTTCAACGCGGTCTCGTAACGGTGATGCCCATCGGCGATGATGAGCGGCTGCTTTGTGGCCATCTCCGCAACCACGGCCTCGATGATCGCCGGGTCATTGACCACCCAGAATGCCTGTTCCACCTCCGGCTCGATGACCCGGTCGCGGACGAGTGCCGGCATGTGCGCGTCCAGAAACGGTTGCAGGAGTTCATTGACCGCAGAACCTTCATCAGGGTAGAGCATAAAGATGTGGCCCCACGCCGTCTGCGTGGCACGGGTGAGATTGAGGCGATCCACCTTCGGGCCGCTCAACGTGTGCTCGTGCGGCAGCACCACACCCTCATCGAAACGGCTCAATTCGAGCGCCGCTGTGAGACCACGCCGGGTGTGCTCGAAGCCATCAGGCGTGACAAACGTCTGCTCCAACACGTAGAGTGCGGGCGCCGGGTCGCGGATGAGCACCTCTTCCGCCAACCAGTTGAGCATGTAGCCACGCGCGCGGGTGTAGACATTGTTTTCGTCATTGTCATCAGGCGTGTGTTTGCCCTGGATGATGTGCGCGTAGCTGTAGGGTGAGAGTTCGTAATACTGCGCCTGCTCAGCCGTGTGGATGCGGTCGTAGGGCATCGTGATCACGTCGGACAGATCACAAAACTTATCGGGATTGTAGCGCAACCCCCGAAACGGTCGAATTGTTGTCATACATCCTCCCTCATTATTTTCAGACAGGATTAACAAGATTTACAGGATAAACTTTCTTCAGCCTGTTAATTCTGTCCAAAGAATTCGCAGGTTACCCCAAATAAGTTGTAACCAAATTGACAATCTCACCGCCGATGCGCTCCTGCGCCTCCACGGTACCCGCACCGATGTGGGGCGTGGCGATGACCTGCGGCAGCGCGATGAGCTTGTGCAGCGCCTCGCTCTGCGGCGGCTCCTCGGTGAAGACGTCCAACGCCGCGCCGGCCAGATGCCCGCTAACCAGCGCCGCGTAGAGCGCGTCCTCGTCCACCGTGCCGCCGCGCGCCGCGTTGACCAAATAGGCGCCCGGCTTCATCTTCGCAAACTGTGCCACGCCGAGTAGGTTGTGCGTCTCCGGCGTGTGCGGGATGTGCAGGCTAACGTAGTCTGCCAGAGCCAACAGCGCATCCAGCGAGACGAGTTCGGGGCTGTTGAGGTACGGATCGCAGGCCACGACCGTCATCCCCAGCGCGCGGGCCTTCTCGCCAAGCAGTTGCCCGATGCGCCCGTAACCGATGATACCGAGCGTCTTCCCAGCGATTTCGGTGCCCTTGAGCTTCTTCTTCTCCCACTGCTGGGCCTTCATCGTCGCGTCGGCCCAGGCGAGGCTGCGCGCCAACGCGAACATCATGCCCAGCGCCAATTCTGCCACCGCGTTGGAGCTGGCGTTGGGCGTGTTGATGACTTTGATCCCCTTACTTTCTGCCACCGCCACGTCGATGCTATCGACGCCTACCCCACCCCGGATGATGAGTCTGAGCTTGCCAGGATTTGCCAGCAGCGGCGCGCGCACCTTCGTCCGGCTGCGCACCACGATGCCATCGTACTCGCCGATGACCTGGCCTAGTTCATCCAGGTTGATCGTATCGCGTACATCCACTTCGACACCGGCTGCGCGCATCGCTTCCACGGCCTGCACATCTACCGAATCGCATATCAACAGCTTTGCCATAGCATCACTCCTCAAATGTCAATGGATTAAACAATTTTTTTGCCGCGGAGGTCATGGAGAACGCTGAATAATCCCAGAAAATTTATGCGCACCCAGTGCACTCTGCGGCAAGAACTCTTTATGCCTGAGGTAATCCCAGAATATCGTCGATCTGCGCGAGCAGCCAGCGGATGTCGGCCACGGTGAGGTCGCCCATGTGCGCAATACGGAAAGCTTTCTCTTTCAGCGTGCCGTAGCCGTTGGAGATCATCGCTCCCCGCTCGGCGAGCGCCTTGTTGAGGTCGCCCACGCTAATGCCGCGGGTGTTGGTGATGGTGGTCACGGTGTTAGAGAGGAAACGCTCGTCGGGGAACAGCGCCCAGTGCCGGCGCGCCCACGCGCGGACGATCTCCGCCATCTCGATGTGCCGCGCCCAGCGGTTGTCCAATCCCTCGGCGAGCATGTCGTCCATCTGTTTGTTCAGTGCGTAGATGAGGCTGATCGCGGGCGTCGCGGGGGTCTGGTTGCGCTCGTAGTACTTGAGCATGTCGATGAAGTCGAAGTAATAGCCCCGGTTGGGAACCTGCCGCGCTCGCTCCAACGTCCGCTCGCTGACGGCGGCGATGGTGAGGCCCGGCGGTAGCGCGAAGCATTTCTGCGAGCTGGCAAAAGCCACGTCCACGCCCCAGGCATCGAACTCGATCTTCGCGCCGGCCATGCCGGAGACCGCGTCCACCAACACCAACACGTCGGGATACTTCTCGCGCACCAATGCGGCAATCTCCTGCAAGGGGTTCATCACACCGGTCGAGGTCTCGTTGAATGTGAGGGTCAACACATCGTAGTCACCCGCGCTCAACGCCACGTCGATCATCTCCGGCGTGAAGCCCTGGCCCATCTCGATCTCTAGGCTGTCGGCTGGCACACCATTCCCCCGCGCTACTTCGAGCCAACGCTTGGAGAACGCACCGCAAACCGTGATCAGCGCACGCTTTAACACGGTCTGGCGCAGCGAGCCTTCCATCAAACCGGTGCCGGAGCTGGCATAAATAAAGACCGGCTGCTGCGTGTAGAGGAGCTTTTGCAGCTTGGGGGTCACGTCGGCTTGCAGGTCGGAGTAATCCTTGCTGCGATGGCCGATCATCGGTGCGGTCTGCGCCTTCAAAATCTCTTCCCGCACGTGGGTGGGTCCTGGGATAAATAACTTCTTGTACATACATTCACCTCCGTTAGCGAATAATGAGTTAAGAATTGCGAGTAAAGAGTTACGAGTTATATATTTCTGATTACGACATTCCCGGAACGCCCTCAATGGTTCCCATGAGTTGCAGGCGCAGGAAATTCATGACGCCGACGACGACAAGCGCAAAGACAAGGCCCCACACGAGCGGCAGCCAGGCATCGCGCCAACCGGTCAATGCACTGTCACGTCCTAGCGCCATCACGAACAACATCGCGCCGAGGCAAACAAACATCGCCACCACACCGGCGACGCTGTAGAGCGCCACCGGGTAGAGCAACGCCGGTTCGAGCAGGTAAATCACCCCCGCCATCGCCAATTCAACGACGGTCAGGAATGCCAATTCACGCCAGGAGCGCAGCGGCGCGGTCGCTTCACCATCGGCCCACATAATTTGATTGAAAGCGGGAACAAGGAGCACGCTCATTCCCATCCCCATCAGCACACCGGAAAGCAGGCGCAACCACGGCTGCGGCGCATACCCGAGAATACCTTCCGGTCTACCAGTCAACATGGTAGTATAGGAATTGAAGCCGTCCAGCGCCCAAATCCCGGCAAACCCTGCCAACACGACAAAGACCTGCCAACGCGGGAAGCGTTGCGAACGGCGGCGGCGCCAAACGGCCCATTGAACGAGCAAGCCCGTCAGCGCGCCGGGGAAGGTGCCGGAACAGCGTTGGCACAGCGGCAACTGGTGTTCATCGATGAAAAACGAATGTGAGGGGATACGATGGCATACCGCTGCCGCGATGACATCGGCTTTGGTCAACACACCATCGGGCGTCAGAATGAGGAAGAGCGCCAGCCCCAAAAACGCGATAAGCAGGCCGCCCCACACCCAAAAACGGGGAAAACCAACGCGACGTGTGTCCGGTGCAGGGGCATCCATCAGGCTGTCCTCATTGGAGGCGGAAGGTGTTCGAGGCGATTGAGGTAATGGACGACCCAACTGCCTCCACGCTCCGGATGTCCCCATTCGAAGAGGCTCAACCCGGTGTTATTCATCCACAGGCGCGGCGTATCGGAGCCTAGCAAAATTCGCACCTGTGCTCCGATCGTTCCGGCGTGCGAGATAAGCAAAAGCTGATCTAGGTCATTGTGTCCTTCGACCGCCCGGCGTAGCGCCGCCGCGACGCGCACGCGGAAACGGCTGTAACCGGGCTTCAGTTCCGGAGTCGTGGGAGCCATGTCCCACATCGACACAGGCAGCGGCGCCCAGCCTGCTGTCCATTCTTCAAACTCGCAGAAATCCGGCTCGGTGGTCACAGGAAGATCGAGATAAGACGCCACAATTTCCGCCGTACGATGCGCGCGCTCAAGCGGGCTGGCGACAATGGCCGCAATGGGATCGGCACTCGCCGCGAGGTATTCACCGAGCCGGTGCGCTTGTGATTCACCCAACGATGTCAGCGGCGCGTCAAGATTGCCGTCTGCAACCTTGACTTGCCATTCCGATTGTCCGTGGCGGGCCAGTAGCAATTTCATAGGGGCGATTATAATAGGCTGTGGTAAAAAGACAAACGCATTTTGGATTTTAGATTGTGGATTGTGGATTTGTTGATTTTCACGGAGGGAATTGGATGATTGTTGACGAGCTTTTACATTCGGTAGCTGGCAATGCTGCGCAAGCGCAGCCGACGGATGTGCGCATCGGGGGACATTGGACCGCCGTGACAGTTGAGCTTGGCGAGCAGGTGCGGGGCGGGCTGTCATCCACGCTGGGGGGCGGCGGGGATGATCACCATCACGGGAAAGGCGCTCCAGTCAATGATGCGGGCCGCCTGCTGATCTACAGCGCGGCGCAATTGGCAGCGCTGGCTCACTCGGAGAGCCTGCCGGAAACAAGCGTGGGCTTTGCGACGATCAACGCGCTGTTGGATGTGGATGTCGATGCCTGCGTCGAGGTCAACGCAGCGGACGTCATCGCCGAACGTGGCGCAGGACGCAACGTGGCCGTGGTCGGACATTTTCCATTCATCCCACGTTTACGCGACATCGCCAAAACGCTGTGGGTGCTGGAATTACGCCCGCGCGAGGACGACCTACCTGCCAGCATGGCGACGGAAGTGTTGCCGCAGGCCGACGTCGTCGCGTTGACGGGAACGTCGCTGCTCAACCACACCTTCGAGGAGCTGATCGCGCTGTGTCGCCCGGACGCCTTTGTGGTGATGTTGGGCGGCACGACGCCGCTGTCGCCGGTGTTATTCGAGTACGGTGTGGATGCTATCGCCGGGACACTACTCAGCGACCCCGCTGCCGCCCTGCTCGCCGTGAGCCAGGGCGCGACGTTCCCGCAGATTCCAGGCAAGCGCCTGCTCACGATGTTTCGGAAGTAGACAGTAGTCGGTAGACGGTAGACGGGGAGAAATCCCCCCTGTCTACCGTCTACTGTCTACCGTCTACTGGGGTAATGAATGGGACGAAGGCGACGCCGCCGAGGTCGAGTTTCTGGATGTCATCGCCGCGGCGGATGATTTTCCAGAGGGTTTGATAGCCGTGGCGGGGGCCGACGGGAATGACCAGACGGCCGCCATCGGCTAACTGTTCGAGGAGCGCGGGAGGGATTTCGTCGGCTGCAGCGGTGGCGATGATGCCATCGTAGGGGGCGAACTCCGGCCATCCGTAGTAACCATCGCCGAGAAGGCAGTGTACCGTGTAGCCTAGCGACTCGAGGCAGGCTTTGGCTTGCTCGTAGAGTTCGGGGATGCGCTCAATGGTGTAAACATCCATCCCCATCTCGGCGAGGATCGCGGTCTGGTAGCCAGAGCCGGTGCCCACTTCCAGCACCCGGTCGCCGGGCCGTAAATCCAGAGCATCCGTCATCAGGGCGACGATATACGGCTGTGAGATTGTCTGCTGGCAACCGATGGAGAGGGCGTGATCGCCGTAAGCGGAAGCGTGCTGCGCTTCTGGCACAAAGCGATGACGAGGCACGCGCGCCAGAGCATCCAACACCAGCGGTGTGGTAATCCCCCGCGAGCGCATGAGCTTCACCATCGCTTGTTGATCCATCTGTCCCCCTTCACCGGCAGTTTTGCGCGGCAGGATAATCGATCCACCCCTCCCAACGGACGACGTCCGCGCCAGAAACCACCCACACGGTCAAGGGCAGCGCCTCGCAACGCCGCGCCGAGAACGTCAACTGGCCTGCGGATAAAAGTGTGTCCGGCCGGATTTCTTGACGATAGTAGCGATACTCACCCACACCGCCCTCCGCCTGGAACGCCAGCGCGCCATACCATGTCCCTGAGACGGCATCCTCACCCCACGTCAGCAGGACGGGCGGCGGTAATAACAACGGAGGAAGCGCAGGTATGGCAGTACTCGTCGGTTGGGGCTGCGCCACCCTCGGTGTGGGCGTCGGAGTGGGCGGCACGGCAACTTCGATGACAACCGGTATAACCGCCGCTTGCGACCCTGCTGTATTCTGGTGTAGCCCCCAGGTGGAAGTATAGATGCCCGGCTCAAGCGGTGCGCGCAGCGGCACGATGACCTGCATACTTGCGCCAGCTGTGAGCGGCTGCAGCGGGATCGCATCCGGCGCGCCCATTTGCGTACCCGAGACAAACTCCACCCGCATATCGTCAGACCAGGTGCAGGTTCCCGCATTGCGCGCACTCAGATAGATGGCCACTGCCGCATTGGGCAACACGATGCCATCCGGTTCCTGGCGCAAAAACTCGAAGCGGGTACGGGGTATGCAGACGGGCTGCTCGCCGTTCGAGGATGCGGCGCCGGACGCCGTAGGCGTGGGTGTTGCATCGGCTGCGCCCAAAACTGACGTCGCCTCTGGGGTCGGGTCTGCGATGGATGGCGTCAGCGTCACAGGCGATTCTACCACCTCAGTGACCTCATCCGTAGGAAGCGTTGTACCCATGGATAACTCCGGGGTAAGTTCCATGCCCACAGGTCCACGCACTGCCGCCGTGAGCACCCGCACCTGCTGCAAGTAGAATGGAATATCACCGCGAATGCCCAGCCACACCACGACCCCCACAAGGATACCGACCAAAGAGACGGTCGTCAGGCCTGCCAGACGCGACCAAAAGGAGCGCTTGCGCGGCGCAGCTTGTTTTTTCGGCGAAGGCGCTTCCGTGGTGGAAAGCGGGAATAACGTGGGCGTGCGTACCGAAGGTTTATGCTCCATCACGACAGGCCAGGTCCGCAACAAACGATCGTCCTCGTCGAGGTCCTCCTCATCGCATGGGGGAGACTTGGATGGTGGTGGGGGTGTTGTCGCTGCCGGCGATGGCGTCAGCGTTGCATGCGGCGGGGAGACTGAAGGCGATCCACTGTATGCCTCCAACCCGATCACCTGCCGCAACGCCGCGGCCATTTCTGCCGCGCGCATAAAACGCCCTTCCGGCGTCTTCGCCATGGCTTTGAGGATCACTGCTTCTAGACCCGGCGGCATCGATGGCGCAAATTTCTTGAGGGGCGGCGGCGTATCGTTGATGTGCTGCATCACCATCCCCATAGGGGTATCAGACTCGAACGGTAACTGCCCGGCGACCATCTGATAGAGCACCACACCGAGCGAATAGATGTCCGAAGCTGCCGTACCCTGGCGCCCCATGCCGACTTCAGGGGCCATGTACGCGGGCGTTCCGACCATCGCGCCGCTGGCGGTCAGTCCGGAAAGCGTCAACATCTTGGCGATGCCGAAGTCGGTCAACACCGGCTGGCCGTCTTGCATAAACATAATGTTGGCCGGTTTAACGTCGCGGTGCACCATGCCGCGTTGGTGGGCGTAATCGAGCGCGTCAGCAATCGCTATCCCAATGCGTACAGCCTCCTCAAGGGGCAACGGCCCTTCCGCCAGACGGGTTTTCAGCGTCGGACCGTCGATGTACTCCATCACCATGTAGTAGATGTCCAGCGCCTCGTTGTAATCGAAGTCGTAGACCTGCATGATGTTGGCATGGCGCAGCGTGGCGACGATGCGCGCCTCGCGTTTGAAGCGAATGACGAAACCTTCCTCCCCCGCCAGGAAGGGATGCAACACTTTGACCGCCACCATGCGGTCCAGTTGTGCGTGCTGGCCTTTATAAACCTCGGACATGCCGCCGTGCCCGATATGGTCAAGCACCTCGTATTTGCCGAGAGTCTTGCCAATTAAATACAGAACACTACTCACCTGGACTCCCTATCCGCCTCAAAACCAATCACCTGTGTACGACAGGTGCGGATAAACCCGTACAATCCATCCCACGCGCGGCCGAAATCCGCCGCAGCAACGAAAATGTGATCCCGCGAGAAGGCCGACAGTGCGAAGAGGCTTATCTCCGCCTCTGCCAGAACGGACGTCAGCGCCGCCAGATAGCCGGTGACGCCCCACGCCAAAGGGATATCGAATGTGATCAGACGATACGGCGGCGAAACATCCAGCACCGTAACAGACGGGGGAAGCCGGGCAACGGAATCTTGCGCCAACACCAGCGTAACCTCGTCTTTATCGCGTAGACAGGCCCAGAACGACGCCGGCCACTCGCCTGGTTCCCAAGCGATGCTCTTCCCCTGCGCCAGATCGGCCTTCAGAATCACATACACTTTTCCATCGGTGAACAAATCCGTCTGGGCCAGGATATGGATCAGTTCGGGCTGTTCCATCATCGTCTACCTCCATCAGGCATAACACGATTCATTGTACGCCTTTCCGCCAGCCAACGATTCACCACAGCCCGCCGGGGATACTCCCACATGTGGAATCGAATCGACATATGCTTATTATACCCGCGATAGCGCCTTAGACAAGACTCACAAATCAGAAGTCTGGTATAATTCGAGCATTATGGCGCTACTATCGACATCCAATCTAGCCAAATATTACGGCCCGGACGAAATTTTCTCACAGATTTCCTTCGAAGTCCACCACGGCGACTGCGTGGCGCTGGTGGGCGTCAACGGCTGCGGGAAGAGCACGCTGTTGGACATCATCGCGGGTGTGCTGGAGCCAGACGCCGGGACGGTAAGTCGCGCGCGCGACATTCGCATCGGCTACCTGCCGCAAACCCCCGATTTCGACACGACGGGAACGTTGTGGGAAGCGATGGAGGCCGTGTTTGCCGATCTGCGCGCCCAGCAGGAGACATTGCGCCGGCTGGAAGAACAAATGGCTTCCGGCAACGAAACCGAGCAAGAGACGGCGCTTAGCCGTTACGGCGTGCTGTTGGAAAGGTTCGAGCAAGCTGGCGGGTTCACTTACGAGACACGCATCGGGCAGGTGCTCGGCGGCCTTGGATTTCGCAAGGACGAGTTCGACATGCCGACGGCGCATCTCAGCGGCGGCGAGCAAACGCGCGCGCTCTTGGCGCGGCTGTTGCTGGAAGAACCGGACCTGCTATTGATGGACGAACCGACCAACCATCTTGACCTGGAAGGCATCGAGTGGCTAGAAGAGCAGCTCAAAAGTTGGAAAGGCGGCATCATCGTGGTGGGGCACGACCGCGAATTCCTGGACACGGTCGCTAACCGGGTGCTGGAAATGGCGTTCGGTCACATCGACGCCTACCGGGGCAATTACAGCGCCTATGTCCAGCAACGCGCCGACCGGCGGCGGCAGCAACAAGCGGCCTTCGAGACGCAGCAGCAGGAGATCGCCAAAACCGAGGATTACATCCGCCGATACATGGCCGGGCAGCGCACATCGCAGGCCAAAGGACGACAGCGTCGTCTGGAGCGTGTCGAACGGCTAGATCGCCCCATGGAACAGTCGCACATCCACATCGACTTGCAGACCACGCTGCGCAGTGGCGACCTGGTGCTGGGCCTGTACGATCTGCGGGCCGGGTACGCGCCGGACGCGCCGATGGTAGAAGTGGAAGAAGCCGAAATCCGCCGACGACACCGCGTCGCCCTGGTCGGCCCGAACGGCTCCGGCAAGACAACGCTGCTGCGTACCATCCTGCGCGAGCTGCGCCCCCTGCATGGCCGGGTGCGCATCGGCTCGGCGGTGCATATCGGCTACTTCGCACAGGTGCAGGAACACTTGATCGCAGGGAAAAACGTACTCGATACGCTCCTCGACGCCGGCATGGCCTCGGTCGCCGAGACACGTTCGTTCCTGGCGCGCTACGGCTTTCGCGGCGACGACGTCTTCAAGGATGTCGGCGTACTCTCCGGCGGCGAGCGCGCGCGGGTGGCTCTGGCGATCCTGGCGCTGGAAAAGGCTAACTTCCTGCTGCTGGACGAGCCGACCAACCACCTGGACATTCCTTCGCAGGAAATACTGCAAGCAGTCATCAACAACTTCAACGGGACGGTGCTGCTGGTGAGCCACGACCGCTATCTCATCCGCGAAGTGGCGACGCAGGTGTGGGCCTTGGCCGGCGGGAGACTGCACGTCTTCGCGGAGGGATACCCTGCCTACGCCGCGTGGCATCAGGACTACCGCAAGGGCAACACGCCGGCCCTGCAACGGCGCGAGGAAGAAGCGCGCACCCAACGCGAAGCGGAACGCCTGGCTGAGCGCGAACGCGAGCGCGCGTTGGCGCGCCAACAAAAACAACTCGAAAGCCTGGAAACGCAAATCCACGCCCTCGAAGCGCGCATGCAAGAACTCACCACGGCCCTGGACGCCGCCGGACGCACGCAAGACGTCGCCCGCGTCGCCAAACTCGGCGCGGAATACCATCGCGTTGAAGCGGATCTCAATCACCTGTTGGAAGAATGGGCGAGCGTTGCAGAATTGAAGGGGATTGGTGAGCAGTAATCGGTAACTGGGAAGAGGTAATCGGTAATTGGTGAAAAGTAATAAGGAACAAATGGCAAGGACAGAAAAATGATAAAGCCGACAACCTGCACACCCCAGTCCCCAATCAGCGATTGCCAATCCCCGATTACCAGTCCCCCCTATCGCATCGGCTTGACCGGCAACATCGCTACAGGGAAGAGCACTGTCGGGCGGATGTTAGCCGAGTTGGGCGCAGAGGTCATCGACGCGGACCGGGTCTCGCACGCGACGTTAGCGCCTGACGGCGCAGCCTATCCGGCTGTCGTCGCGGCGTTCGGCGCGGACATTCTTGCGCCGGATGGCACCATCGACCGGGGCAAGCTTGGCGACATCGTCTTCAGCGATGCGGAGGCGCTGGCGCAGCTCGAACGGCTGGTGCATCCGCCCGTGATCGCCGAAGTGCGACGCCGCATCGCCGCCAGTCCCGCACCCGTCATCGTCGTCGAAGCCATCAAACTGCTCGAAAGCGGTGTCGCCGATGACTACGACGCCATCTGGGTGACGACGTGCCCGGAGACGGCGCAGGTCAAGCGGCTGATGAAATCGCGCCGCCTTAGCCGCGAAGAAGCGCTGCGCCGCATCCACGCGCAGCCGCCGCAAGCTGCGAAAATCGCCCGCGCCGACGTCGTCATCGACACGCGCGGCAGCCTCGACGCAACCCGCGCCCAGGTCAGCGCCGCGTGGGAAAACATACACACCATTACCCATACCGCCACCCTTACGAAGGTGTGCGAACCCGGTTCGCCTAAACCTTCGTAAAGGTAAGAAAAGCTATGACCAAAAAGCATCTCCGCACCTCCGAAGTCGCCAAAGCCGCCGGTTGCCATCCCAACACAGTGCGGCTCTACGAGACGTGGGAATTTATCCCGCCCGTAAGACGCACCAGCAGCGGCTACCGGCAGTTTACCGAGGCCCACGTCGATTGCATGGTGCTGGCGCGACTGGCCTTTCGCGGCCCCTGGCCCGGTGGAGTGATTCGCCGTTCCGTCATCGCACTGGTCAAACAGGCCGCTACCGGCGACCTGGGCGGCGCGCTCGAAGCCGCTTACGCGCATCTGGCGCTGGTCCAGGCCGAGCGCGCCCACGCCGAGAGCGCCATGCGCTTGCTGGAACGGTGGGCGCAGGGGACGGCCGCCGACGCCACGCGCGCGCCCTTGCGCATCGGCGAAACGGCGACATTGCTAGGGGTGACGGTCGATGTGCTGCGCAACTGGGAACGCAACGGCCTGCTCGACGTGCCACGTGATCCCGATAACGGCTACCGGTACTACGGCGCGGAGGAGATCAGCCGGTTACGGGTGATCCGCATGCTGATCCGTGCCGGATATAGCGTTATGGCGATTCTGCGGATGCTATTGCAACTTGACGAGGGCACAGCAGAAGACTTGAGACAGGCGATTGACACCCCTGCGCCCGACGAAGACGTCTACTCCGCCGCCGACCGGTGGCTCTCGGCGCTCGCGGAACAGGAGCAGCGCGCTATGGACATCATTGGACATCTGGAGATGATGATCGCCAAACAAGGCGCGCGAGCCGCCTCACGCAGTTAAGCGACATTACCACAATCCAACTACAGCTCTGCCGTCCCAATGCGCATACTCGGCAATTCTATGGCGACTGCCGGGCGAGACGCCCTCAGGCAACTGCCCCAACGGAAACCACGCGAACCGCTCGATCTCACGATCGGTTTCGCCTGTCAGCGTGAGGTCATCGCAAAGGAAGACAACGACGTGATCGCTCCGTCCCTCGTAGAAGTTGGTATACACACCAAACAAGCGCAATGTCCCTGGCGTTGCGCCGAGTTCCTCATCGGCTTCACGGCGGGCCGCTTGCTCCAACGTTTCCCCTCGCTCCACCTTGCCGCCGGGCAGATACCAGTGACGCTGATAAGTGTGCCGCACCAGCAGAATTTCTCCTTCGCGCAGCAAAAGCAGGCGCACGCCAACCGTGACAGGGTGACGCACAATGCAATAACGCAAACGGTCAGCCCAATAGAGTAAACGCGGAAACCATCGCATAGCACTTACACACTTCGCAGCCTACCAGCTCTCGTTGAAAGTACCCACCCGCGGCCATCCAGAGGCCGTCGACGACGCGACGCCGCTGAACAGAATGCCCTCCGCCGTCATCGGGTAGCGCAGCAGGCCGAATCCATCGTAATAGAAATGCTTTTCCAGATCCACTGCGGCGCGCATCGCCTCGAAAGCGCGTTCGGCAGCGCCCGCGTCGCCCTCGCCGTAGCCATTGAGGAACGCCTGCGCCAATGCCGCCAGCACGTCGCCCTCCCACGTGTTGGCGACGACCTGCATCGCGGCGCGGCCTTCATCCATCTGCTCCGCCAGCAAGAGCAATTGCGCCCGGCGAAACGCTGCGAAGGCGGGCCAGTGCGGCGTATCACCCACATGTTCCCACGCTTCAGCCTCAGCCAACGCGAGCGCCTGCTCGTACCAGGGCAAGGCCGCCTCGTAATCGCCCAAACGGAAGCGCGTCTCGCCTTCGTTCACCAACCAGCGCAAGCGATCTTCGACGGTGACTTCCGCATCCGCACCCCATCCGCTACGTTCCAGGTTCGCCCCGGACTCGGCAAGCGCAAAATGCCCCACGCCTGCATCCCAACGCCAGACTTGCCGCCCCAGCGGGTGATTGACCAGCTTGTGATCGAAGCCCAGGTCGTAGAGGTGTGGGTAAGTGAGTACAATCTGCAGCGCGCCGGATTGCGTGGGATCGGATTCCAGCGCGTAGCGTGACTCGCCGGCCCAGGTAAGCAGATCCGCGCGGAAGAGCAAGACGAAGTCCGCTCCGGTCCAGCGGAACACCTGGACGAAGTCCCAAACGCCGCTTCCACCACGCAGCCTGTACGTCGCCACAAGCTCAGCCGCACCATCGCCGGTCAGGTCTGGGGCCTCGACCGCGCCGGGCCACAGATTTGGATCAACCTCCAAATCGTCCGGCCACGGGACAAGTGCAACCTGCCAATGCCCACCGGAGCCATAAGCGTAAAGCAACGGATCGCCGCCGATACCAACGCCGATGACCAGTTCGGTTTCTATGTCAGGATCAAGATCGACTGGCAGCACCTCGCCGCTCTCCCAACCAGGCAAGTCGGCGGCCATACGCGTCAGAGCCGGTTGTTGTTCGGCGAGCGGGACGCCGGGCGCAACCGCCGCATCAAGATAGGCAGCCGTATCAGCAATCAAGGCTTCGGCCAGCCGTTGTAACCGCGCCTCATCTATGTAGTCTACCCCCGCCTTTAACTCGTCGAGCCAGACCTGCGTCAGCGCAAAAGGCCCGGCTGATGTGACGGCCTCGAGCGCCGGGATTGGCGTCGTCTCAGGTGTGGGCGAAGCCGGTACAGTGGACTCAGGCAATGCTTGCCCATCCGGTGTGACAGTCGGAGAGGACTGCGGCGCAGCACAAGCCGCCAACAACGCCAACAATCCAATACATACAACGATCAATCTCGTAACTCTTATACGCTCCACCATAGAAAACAGCCCCCTTCAGCGCTTAAGGCGGATCACAATCCGCCGTGCTTGCGACGCCGAATTGATGAAAGTTAAGAAAATAATCCGGTAATTGAAATCTTCGGGGAAAACCGGCTGAAGCCGGCGCACACACGTACACACCGACTTCAGTCGGTAAAACCACGCTGTACACATTACCGAACTGATTTGTGAAACCTCATGACTCGTAAACGCCCAGCTCGACGTAATGCCACACCCCATCCCGCAGGCCGTGAAACCAAACCATCATCTCGTTGTAGCCGGGATTCGCCAAAGCCGGTTCGCAACACAGATAGTGCGGCACTTCGTCGTAGCGGTAGGGCAAAACCTGACCGTCATAAGACAGGCCAACGCCATCTTCGCTGCTGAAGAAGAAAAACGGCCTGCCGGCCAAAAGCCGCCACTCGAAGATTTCAGCGTATCCCAGACGCTCGTTGAGGCTATCGCCAGCGACGATCACCTCGCCGGGTAGCACTTCCAGCACCCATTGATCTTCCCACACGGACAATCGCTCTGCTATCGGCGACGACCATATCCCATCGAAAATGTAGGTATACACTGCCGTATCGCCATTGTAGACCGTCGCCGTGGTTAAATCGGATTCGACGTGAAAAACCGCATCCCCTATCGTCACGCGCTCTTCCACGAGGCGTGGCCTGCGCCAGTCATAGCGCACGTCGAGGATATCGGAGGTAAGCCGGTGATCGTAATACTCGAAATGGAAGGGATGATCCTCATCCGCGCTGACGATTGGGGATTCCTCGAAGGTAAGCGTAGGGGTGAAGAGATGCCACGCCACCGGTTCCGGGCCGAGCAATGGAGGCCGCGTGTGCGACGGCAGCAGCAGTTGCGATTCCCAGGTAGCGACGTCTGCAACCCTCAAGCCGTCTTCGCCGGCGTAAGCCAGATACCGGCCATCCGGCGACCACACGGCCTTCCCATAGCCGAGCGCGCGTATGTCGGCCTTGTCATCGACGCGCACGAGCCGCGTGCTTCCCTCTTCGCCCACTACCTGAAACCACACCTGAAAGACCAACCATTGCCCATCAGGACTCCAGACCGGCGCGGGCGGCCAGCCGCCGCGCCCCGCCGGTTCGTAATCGAACAGGATGTCGTGCGTGCGGCGCTCCAGGTCAAGCAGCAGGATGCCGATGCGCCAATCACCATCCTCCGTCAACTCGTCGCCAACGACCCAGGCCAAATGTGTCCCATCCGGAGACCAGGAAGGACTCCCGATAGCAAAGTATTCTCCCGGCGTGAAACCAAATTCCGTCAAGTCCAGCGGTTCCGGGCCACGTCCCCAGTGATAAATCCACGGTTCGCCGCGCCGGTCATACGCAATCCGGTCGCCCTCCGGGGACGGCGCAGGGAACGAACTGCTCATCTCGTCCGCATCGAGTATCTGGAAGTCGCTGCCATCTGCTCGCATTTTGGAAAGGTAGCCATAGGCCTGTACCTCTGTCTCCACGCCTCCGACAATGAGCCAGCCGGGCCGCGCCGCCCACCATACAGGGAACCACACCATCCATTCGGCGACATCTGGCAACCGTCGCTGCTCTCCTGTAAGGAGATCTTTCCACAGCAGCGTTGGCCTTGCACCCGTAAACACGGTGTGTATAGCCTCCGTACCATCCGGCGAAAGCGCCACCTGGTAGGGGACATTCGCGGGGAGATCCATCGCCATGACCTTGCCCGTCCCCGTGACGCGCCATAATTGACCATAGAGGCCGTAGACGAGGCCCGCGGCGAGGGACGGCAACTTCGGCATAGGGGTAGCAGTGGGCGGCAACGCCGTCGTTGTCGGCGACGGGGTGGCTTCGGGCGGCGCCGTTGGTGTAATCGTAGGTGGTGTAGTCGGTGTAGCGGTAAGCGGTGCAGATGTCGCCGTGGGCGTGATTGGGGCGTCCGCAGTACACGCTATCAGCAAAACGAGGAGCAATCCCAGGTCGAGGTAGAGACATGTGTGACGCGATCTGCTCACAAACCCTGCCCTTCAGTAGCGACGACGACCACATCCTCCGGCCCGTAGACGTGCTTCGCGACAAACGCATCCCACGCGCCGTCGGGCGAGCGCAGCACCGGTTCACGGACCACCACCCGCAATTGCGGATCGCCGGGGATACTGGCCCTGACGTGATCTACGGGACGACTCACAACCTGCCGGTGCGTAGCATTGAGCAGGGATGAACTCAGGCGCATACGGCTATCCGACGCAGGTGAGTAGCGCCATTCGGACACCTGCTGACCGCAAGTCTCGGTGTAGTACAGATTGCCGTCATCATCCCAACCGCGCAATGCGTAAGCGCAGCGACACACTTCCGCACCGACGCTAAACCCTTTGGACGGGCTTTCCCAAAGGGTAGGCAGCGTCAGCACACGCATCGTCACGCCGGGCTGCGGTTTCACCGCCGGGCGGTAGTGCCGCACAACAGGCGTCGCCACAGTCGCCAACATCACCAACAGCAGGGCCACCCGCGCCCCCCGACCAGGACGTCCCCACGCCCAGGCCAACACGGCCAATCCCAAGACCAGGGCGCTGCTCATCCAGAAAATAATCGGGTTGGAGAGCAGCAGGCCAAGCGGATAAAGATAGGCGAAATCCAATGTAGCAATCGGCATCGTCGGCACACCGATCAGGAACAGACCATGCATCACAGCCAACGCCAAATATTGACCGAGGAACAACACTCCACCCAGCAGCAGAGCCGCGACCAGCAACCAACGCCCACCCTGGCGCGACGTAAACGAATCTTCGATTGTCATGACGTCCTCCTTTTCAGTCGTTAGTCTGGTAGTCGTTAGTCTGACATCTCTTCAGCATAGGTGTGACTCGCACCGATTGCTTGACGCAACTGATACGGTTATCTTACGCTTTCCTCAGCCCAATAGCCAAGGCAACGCCAACAGCAGGACAATCAGCGGCAGCGCGCCCAGGAAAAGCAGGAGCAAGGTTGTCCACAGATTTGACTTCGTGCTTTGTGTTTGCATATCGACCCTCCCACGCAAATGGCAAATGGCAAATAACGAACAGGAAAAAGACGCATTTTCTATACGAAATGTTCCAACGCAATGTCGCGTCCATTTATAGTGTAGTGGAACATTGAAACGATGTATACTGTAGAAAACACCAGAAACGAACAGAAGTTATATTCCCAACCCTCCACTTGCACACCAGGGTTGTATGATTAGAGTAGACGGTAAACGGTAGACAGTAGACAGGGTTTCTCTCCCCGTCTACTGTCTACCGTCTACCGTCTACCACCACAGAAAGGAGAATCGTAAACAAGGCCATGACCGAATCACAAATTGTCGTAAAAAACCTGTACAAGACGTACCGCGTACCGGAACGAGAAGCGGGGATGGGCGCGGCGCTCAAGAGCCTCGTGCACCGCGTCTACCGGGACGTGGAGGCCGTGCGCAACGTCAGCTTCGAAATCGCGCGCGGGGAGTTCGTCGGCTTCATCGGGCCGAACGGGGCCGGCAAGACGACGACGCTCAAGGTGCTGTCGGGGCTGCTGCACCCGACGTCGGGCGAGGTGCGCGTGCTCGGCTTCACGCCGTGGGCGCGCCAGCACGATTACCTGCGGCGCATCAGCATGGTGCTCGGCAACAAGAGCCAGATGTTGTGGGACATCCCGCCGCTGGACAGTTTCAACGTGCTCGGCGACATCTACCACGTGCCGCCTACCGAGTTCAAAAGCACACTGGACGAGTTGGTCGCGCTGCTGGATATGGAGGAACTGCTCACCAAGCCGGTGCGCAACTTCTCGCTGGGCGAGCGGATGAAGTGTGAGCTGGTCGCCGGGCTGCTTCACCGCCCGGATGTGCTCTTCCTCGACGAGCCGACGCTGGGACTGGACGTGTCGATGCAGGCGCGGCTGCGGCGCTTTTTCGCGGAGTACAACAAACGCAGCGGCGTGACCGTCATCCTCACCAGCCACTACATGGCCGACGTGGTCGCGCTGTGCCCGCGCGTGATCCTCATCCACCACGGGCAACTGCTCTACGACGGCGCGCTCCACGGGCTGGCGGAGAAGCTCGCGCCGTTCAAGCTGATCCGGCTGGCGCTGCGGAATGGGCATACGACGGACGAGATTCTTCGCTCCGCTCAGAATGACGGGGGAAGCGCAGAACTCATCGAACAGGACAACGACCACTTCACACTCCGCGTCCCCCGCGCGGAGACGCCCGCCATCGCCGCGCGCCTGCTCAACACACTGCCTGTCGTCGATTTCGCCGTCGAAGACCCGCCGATTGAAGCGGTGATTGATCAAATCTATCAGGAAGGAAAGGTGGAGGTGTGATATGGTCCCCAAAGTGATTTTGCATACCGAAGTGAGCGTCGACGGGCGCATGGATTGGATGTCGGACGACAATTTCCTCTATTACCGCATGATCGCGGATTGGAAGCTGGACGCGATGATCACCGGCAGCAACACGATGCTGGTCGCGTATCCCGAACCGGACACGCCCGCAGCGCAAGCCGCGACGCCGCCGGAGAAGGCGCCGGGTCTGCAGCGTCTGCTCGTCGTGGACAGCCGCGGGCGACTCCGCTGCTGGCGACAGATGCAGCAGAGCGAGTGGTGGGGGGAGGTGACGCTGCTGTGTTCCCGCGCCACACCGCCGGAGTCCATCGAGGCGGTCAAACGTCTGGGCGTGGATGTCATCGTCGCGGGCGACGAACAGGTCGACCTGCGCGCCGCGCTGGAAGAGGCGCACGCGCGCTACGGCATCGACGTCGTCCGCACCGACAGCGGCGGCATCCTTCACGGAGCGTTGCTGCGCGCCGGTCTCGTTGACGAGATCAACGTGCTGCTCAACCCGTGCCTGGTGGGCGGCACGTCCCCGCGCTCGATATTCGTCGCGCCCGATTTGGAGACGAAGGACGGCATCATTCCCCTACGCCTGCTGGAGGTGAAGAACATCGAAGGCGATTTCGTGGCGCTGCGATACGCGGTCGTCAAGGAGGAGGCGGTATGATGCAAGAGGCAAGAGGCAAGAAGTGGAATTCAGGCATCACGCTGCCCCAGGTCAACCTGCGGGGCGGACTGGCGCTCATGCGCAAAACGTGGCTGAGTTGGGTGCAGCATCGCAGCTTCTTCTTTTTGCTGGCCTTCGGCTGGATGATTCCGCCGCTTATCTACCTCTTCGTCTGGTCAACGGCGGCGGGCGGGGGGACGGTGGGGGGATTTTCGCGGGGGCAGTTCGTCGCTTACTACCTCGTCCTGATCCTGGTCAACCAACTGACCTACTCGCAGACCAACTGGACGGTCGGCGACGTGATCCGCTACGGAGGGATGAACTCGCTGCTGCTGCGCCCGCTCTCGCCCGTGTTCGACGCGCTTTCGTCGGAAGTGGCGGGCAAGGTGGTCTACATACTCTTCATCGTCCCGGTGACGGGGGTGTTAGCGCTATGGCTGCGCCCGGAGCTGCACGTAACGCTGCAAAACGGCCTGATATTCGTCCCGGCGCTAGGACTCGCGTGGGCGATGCGCTTCTTCTGGGGCTACTGGCTGGCGCTGCTGGCCTTCTGGGCGACGCGCGCCGACGCGCTTTTGGCGCTCCAGGATGCGCTAATCTTCCTGCTCGCGGGCCAGGTCGCGCCGACGGCGCTGCTGCCCGGCGTGCTGCGGCAAGCCGCGAACTGGCTGCCGTTCCGCTACATGATCGGCTTCCCCGTGGAGGTGCTCACCGGGCAACTGGACGCCGCCGGCATCCTCACGGGATTCGCCTTCCAGCTCGGTTGGCTCGCCGTCGCCCTCGCGCTGTTCAGCGTGATGTGGCGGGCGGGCGTGAAGCGCTACTCCGCCGTCGGGGGATAGTCGTTAGTCTTGTAGTCAGATAGTCGTTAGTCTTGCAGTCCGACGCAACCACGGGACTTCCTGACTCCCCGACTAATTGACTGCTTGACCCCCCGACTACCCGACCATCAAACTTTCAACAGCGAGGAACTATGTATTACCTTAAACTTATCAAACGCTTCATCGTAATCGCCTTTCAAGACGTGCTGGCCTACCGGATGAATTTCTGGATCAGCCTGCTGTATTCGGTGTTGAACCTGGGGACTGGGGTGCTTGGCCTCGTGGTGCTGTTCGGCCAGGTGGAGACGCTGCGCGGGTGGACGCTGGCTTCGACGCTGGCGCTGTTGGGCGTCTACCTGACGTTGGGAGCGCTGCGCGGGTTGTTTATCGGGCCAAGTTTGGAGGCGCTGGCGGGGATGGACGGCGAGGTCTGGACGGGGCAGTTCGACTTCACGCTGCTGCGCCCGGTGGATGTGCAGTTCCTCGCCAGTTTCCGGCACTGGCGGCCCCTGGCGCTGCTGGATTTGCTCCTGGCGCTGGGCGTGTTGGGAACGGGCATGGCGCAGATGGGACAGACACTCACGCCGGGCCGGGTGCTGGCTTTCGTCATCGGGATGGCGGCGGGGCTGCTCATCCTCTACGCGATCTTGCTGGCGTTCAGCGCGCTCGTCTTCTGGAGTCCGGGCTTTTTGTTCACCTGGCTCTTCAACGCGCTGTTGCAGATGGCGCGCTATCCCGTGGGCCTCTACCCCGGCTGGCTGCGCCTGGTGCTCACGTGGATCGTCCCCGTCGGTGTGATGACGACGATCCCCGCGCAGGCGCTCAGCGGCGAGCTACCCGCCGGGATGCTCGCGGGGGCCGTCGCGCTGGCGCTGGCGTTCTTTGCTGGGGCGACGGTACTGTTTCGGACAGGACTGAGGCGATACGCGAGCGCGTCGAGTTGACCGCGGTCCGCCGAGGAATCACTTCTAAAAGCAACGAGGAGGCAGACATCTGCCTCCTCGTTCATTATTGGATGGTCAGGACCACTTACGACTTATTTCTCAACACCAGCGGCAAGTAGATGCGGTATGTGGCATCGACTGTGATCGTAAACTCCTGCGTATCCTCCAACCCTCCGCTGTCGATGACGCGCAGTACGATGGGGTGATCGCCCGCGTCATCGGCGGTCGGTGTGCCGGTAAGCGTAGCGGTGCCATCACCGTGATCGGTAAACGTCAGCCAGGCTGGACGTGTTGGCGCGGTGATGGTCAGCACATCGCCCCAATCCAGATCGGGATCGTCGGCGGTGACATCGTAGGTGTAGAGCATACCCGGTTGGGTGGTCGTTACCGGCGTGCTGGTGAAGAAGGGAGCATCGTTGACGTTGGCGACGGTGATGGTGAACGCCTGAGTGTCCGTCAGGCCGCCGCTGTCGGTAACGTCCAGCACGACGGCATGATCACCGGCGCTGCCGGTCGGGGGGGTGCCGGCAAGCGTCGCCGTGACATTGCCCTGTTGGGTCAAGGCCAGCCAGGTCGGAAGCGTTGCCGCAGTGATGGTCAGGGCATCGCCCAGGAGCAAGTCAGGGTCATCGACGGCGACCTCGTAGGTGTAGAGCGTGCTCTCCATAGCGGTTGTCACCGGCTCGCTGGTGAAGAAGGGCGCATCGTTGTAGTAGGCTACGGTAAGACTGAACGCTTGTGTATCCGTCAATCCCTCACTATCGGCGACCTGCACCACGACAGCGTGGTCGCCCATACTGCCGTCTGGAGGCGTACCGGTGAGCGTCGCCGTGACATCGCCCTGTTTGGCAAGCGTCAGCCAGACTGGGAGTGTCGGCGCGGTGATGGTCAGGACATCGCCCCAGATCAGATCGGGATCATCGACGGTGACAGTATACGTGTAGGGCGTGATCTCTACGGCGGTCGTCACGGGCATGCTGGTAAAGAAAGGGGCATCGTTGACGTTGGCCGTCGTAAACGACCACCACGTCTCGTCATCGGCTTCGGTCGTGCCCGCCGCGTTGACTGCACGCACTTGCCAGTAGTAGGTCGTGCCATCGTCCAGGTCTGAGAGCGTCACGCTGGTCGTCAGGTCTGTCGAAGTCCACACATCGTCGGGGCAGTCAGGGCCGGTGGTGCTGTGGCAATATTCATACGCATCGGCGCTGCTACTCGTCTCCCACAACAGCGTGGGTGAAAGAGAGATCCCAGTTGCAGTGTCGGTTGGGCTGACCTTGCCAAAATTGCCCGGCGGCATACCGGTCGTGAAGCTCCAGATGGGACCGACGGTAATGCTTAGACCGTCTGTGGCGGTGATTTGCCAGTAGTAGGTCAGGTCATAGGTAAGCAAGCCAGGGGCGTAGTCTTCGGTTGTGACGGCAGGGGCGATGACGGGCGGCGGATCGACCGTTCCAAAGGCCACGGTGTACGTCACAAAGTCGCCGTCCGGGTCGCCGCCGCTCCAGGCCAGAGTAGCATCATTGGCAACGCCGGTTGCGCCATCGGGGGGTGTGGGGTCGCTCGGTTCATTTGGCGGGCGATTAACAGCAGGAGCGGTCGCGGTCTTGAAGGTCCAAATCGAGCCTACGGTCGTGCTCAAGCCATCGGTAGCGGTGATTTGCCAATAGTAGCTCAAATTGTACACCAGCGGGCCAGGGCTGTAGCTAGTCGATGAAACATTGGCGTTCACGACGGGCGGCGGGTTGCTGGTCCCAAAGGCCACGGTATAGGTGACAGTATCGCCATCCGGGTCGCCACCGAGCCAGGAAAGGGTAGCGCCGGTGGGCACATTTGTCGCGTTATTGGCAGGCGAGGGGAAAGTGGGGATATGCGGGGCGTGGTTCCCTGGCGTCATCGAGCAGAGTTCAAGTTGCCAGTTCAGCAATGTCCCTGTATCGCCCAGAAACGGATCGCGAACGACAAGCCGCCAGTTGCCGCTGGCCGCTTTCCCATTCAAGAAGCTGAGATACTGATAAGGGCGATAGTGACCGGTAAAGGGGGCAGTGCCACTGCCAATATTCGTGTCGGCCTCGTCATCCAGAACTGTGTCGATAAAATTATCGCCGGCGGTACCGGCCTGGTTGACAAGGATCACCCGGCTATTGTCAGGAGAAACCAGGGTAATGATCAAATCACCAACGTATGTGTGGTTGATATTCAAAATAACGTTCACATCACCGACGGTAAAGATATCGGCAACTGCCAGGGTTGAAGTTATCGTCCCATTGTCCACCAATTGCTTGGGTGTATCCGTGCTGGGATACAGAATGCAACTTCCCAAATCATCGCTGGCTGTCGTGAAAGACCAGATCGGGCCAACGGTTGTGGCTCCGCCATCCGAGGCGGTGATCCGCCAATAATAGGTGGTTTCTGGATTCAGCGTGCCCGGGATAAAACTGGTAGCCGTTACGCTGACAGCCACGTCGGGTGGCGGGCTGCTCGTGCCAAACGCCACAGTATAACTGACGGCATTCCCATCCGGATCGCCGCCACTCCAGGAAAGGAGCGTCTTGGGCGAAACGTTGATCGCAGCGTGGGTAGGCCGGGGGTTGTTAGGCGTGTAAGGAGCCTGATTGCTCGTACCTTTCTCGTACGCGCCCATATCGATAATGGGGGGCGTGCCATTACCGGTATCGGCATTGGGATGGTCCACAAAGCGTGGGGCGCCGGCCAAATCGGTGGTGATGCCGACCGGCACCGCGGTGTTATCACCCGCGTCAATGGCCGGGGAGGTGTTTTTCAAGCGTAAATCATCATCGAGTGTGCCTCTGATATTGTCACCTCCATCAGCATCAGCAAACAGAGGATCAGTGCTGATATTGCCGGTTCCAGTGTAAACGCCGCCTTGCGTCAAGCTATAGGTGACCGTGACAGTGCCCTCGTTGTAGATCAATGGACTATCAGATGCCTGATTGCCCCAAAAGATACTGTTAGTGATCATAACGGCATTGCCACTATAATTAGCCAAGCCGCCTCCCCGGCTACTACCCACAGTAGTGACTGCCGTGTTTCCACTAAAGGTCACGTTGATGAGAGTCAGCAGTTCAACGTTGTTAGCCATGCCACCGCCGTCATAATCGGCCCGATTGCCGCTAAAAACTGCGTTGATCAACGTATAGTCCGTCCCATCGGCATATACCCCAGCGCCGTTCGAGGCGAGATTACCAAAAAAAGCTACATTGGTCAGGCTGATAGCGTCGACGCTGTCGCTATACATCCCTCCACCGTTATATACAGCCTTGTTACCCAGAAAGGTCACGTTGTCCAGTGTCACAGCGCCATCGTTGTACAATCCAGCACCGTAATTGGCAGTGTTATGCTGGAAGATGATGTTTTGCAGGATAGTTCCTTCAGCCGTGCTGAACATGCCGCCGCCTTTGTTGAAGTCGCCGGCCGAAAGGCCATTGGCATTGCCGCCCGTGATAATAAAGCCATCCAGCGTGCTCACGGCAGTACCACCGGCATCTGTTACGACGTGGTAACTGTTATCGGCACGGCTCGGAGCGTATGCATCGATGTCTTTGGTATCGTTGCCCAGCAGGTCACCGCTCAAGATCGTGGGATGGGCCGCGACGTCACGCTGGTTGAGGGCCGTTTCGTTGCCCGCAAAACCGCCGTAGAGTGAAACGTTGGGCTTCAATTGAAAGCTGATTGTGCGCGTGATCCCATCGGTAGGCTTGTATGTCCCTTCGGCGACCCATATTTCGTAGGTATCCGGGGCAATAGGATTAGCAGCACTCAGCGCAGCTTGCAAATCGGTGAAAGCATTCACCCAAGATGTACCAGTATTCGCACCGGTAGCATCGACATCAACGTAGACGATCGTGTTCGCAGCAGAAGATCCGGCAGCGGGCAGCGGTTCGGCGCTGACGGGATACACCGGCATGGACCACTGACTTGAGAGCAGCGTCAGTATCACCACAACAGCACAAATTCCACGGCATCGTTTCGGACTAATCAAGCACTTCATCACGTTACCTCCTTGACTGACAGTTTGAATGACACCACAAACGATTTTGTCGCACACGCAACAAGGTGTCAGCATATTGGGAAAAAGTAGACTAGGGGTGTGGAGAGCGCAAGAGAATGCCGACTCACGTTAAGTACCGCTACTATTCGAGATCGTGCGACATCTAACCTGATTATAACACAGATTTTCAGGAAGGCAGATCACAATTGCGCCTTTACTCTTCCTGGCGGCCCATGCGCCAGCTTACCCACGCCATCGCAGTCGCAGTGACGGCGCACAGCACGAGCAGATCGACGAGCAAGCGCATTGTCACCGGGCCGACCATCACCTGTCCAGCGCCAGTTCGTCAGCTCCATCCGAAACAAGTCCCACCATTGCACGAGCACAGGCTGTCCGCGACGGTCAAGCGGCATAGTGGACATAGAGGTCCTCCAAGGTGGGCGAATACAGGCGAAAGTCATCCAGTTGCTCCAAATCGAGGCGTTCCAGCAGGGCGCTCGCCTCGCGGCGCTCGATCAGGGCGATCCAGTGGCCCGGCTGTAGCTCGTGCGGCGTCAACCCGGCGGGAAGCTGCGGCGGAGCGTCCGGCGCGAAGAACAGTTCCAGGCGCAGCTTTTGATCGATGTGCTGCTTGAGATCGCCCGGCCGGCCCACGGCGACCAGTTCACCATCGCGCATGATGCCCACGCGCTGGATGACCTTCTCCGCCTCAATCGCGTCGTGGGTGATGAAGAGGATCGTCGTGCCGCGCTCGCGGTTGATCCGGCTGAGCACGTCCCACACCAGGCGGCGACGCTGTGGCGCAAGCTCGTTCGTCGGCTCGTCGAGGATCAGCACGGGCATCCGACCCGCCATCGCCACCGCCAGCCGTAGCAAGCGCCGCTCGCCGCCGGAGAGCCGTGTGCTGTATTTGTCCCGCAGCGGCCCCATCTGCCACAGTTCGAGCAGTGCATCGCGCTCGCGGAGGGCGTCGGCGCGGCTCATCTCGCGTAAGTGCGCCGTGAAGTACAACGCCTCCCCCACCGCCATGTTGTTGAGCGCGTGCGCCATCTGCGGCATGTAACCGACGTGACTTGCTACGTGCTGCGGATCGCCTGCCACCGGTTTTCCCAACAACGCAATCTGGCCTGACGTGGGTCGCAGCAAATTCACCATCTGCCGCACGAGCGTCGTCTTGCCCGCACCGTTGTCACCCAGGAATCCGAAAATCTCGCCCTGACGGATTTCGAACGAGATGTCTTTGTTCGCCGGGACGGTTTGCTTGGGGTAGAACTTGGTCAGGTTCTCGATTGCGTACACGACAGTCATCGAAAATTCCTTTCAACCACTTTGATTATGCCAATCTTATACTATAATTGAAGTAACATCAAGCATTTTGAGAAAGCGAGCAAAACGATGACTGTTGAAATGGTGATTGAGTTAAGAGCAGAACAAGGCGCGCAAGCCATTGTCCAGGCCATTGAATCTTACAAACGTAAGCTCAAGGCCAACATTGCGCGCACGCAACGCCGCCTTATGCAGTTCGAGGACCTCTATGCTGTCAACACCTCGCATTTTCTCGAAAAGATGACGGCTGAAGACCTCAACGGCGGCGATATCGAGTACGTTGAATGGGCAGGCGAAGCGCAACTCTTACAAGGGCTTGAAACCGAATTGGCAGAACTCGAATATGCTAACTACCGACTTCCTTGAGTATAGTTATGCAATCCGAAATCTGCTTGACAGTGCATTGTCCGCGGATGACATCGTCAGCTTCGAGCTAGAAGTCGATCCACGATCTACAATGCGTGGGTTAATCACCGAACGCCTGGAATTTCGAGACGCCAGCACCCTCCACTTTCGTGAATACGTTGATCTGAATCGGTTCGAGCCTCGGCTAACTTATGCCTATCACTACCAAACGGCCAAGACAAAACTCATTTTCCGATATGACAACGCGGCGCATCGGCCAACGTTACCTTATACAGATCACAAACATACTCCAGATGACGTCACATTTTCCGTGATACCAACACTGGCACATGTGCTCGATGAAATTTTAGCACAAATCGCCTGACGCCCCTTCTGGATTTTTTTGCTTCAAACAGCCTCGGATTGATACCCGAGGCTGTTTGCTTTGTGCTATATGAACAATTTTCCAGGAAAGGGTATTGACAAAATTAAGTTATATGTTATAATTTTCAATATAGAGATTAATATTCTAAAGGAGATGAAACAATGTACCCAGTGCCTACCGAATGTCCGGTCTGTCACGACGATTTACACGTCAGTCAATTGGTCTGCCGTACGTGTGGGGCAGAAATTCGCGGTCACTTCGAAATGGATCGCCTCTCGCAGCTCATCCCGGAACAGCGCTATTTCGTGGAGGTCTTCCTGCTCTGCGAGGGCAAGCTCAACTGCGTGCAGGATGAACTCGGCATCTCCTACCCCACCGTGCGCAACCGCCTGGATGAAATCATCCGCGCGTTGAAACGCGAGCGCGCCGCCGCGACACCAGTGTCGCCCGTATCTGCCGTACCGCCGGTTCCCCCGATCCCACCCGCGCCGGCTGTCAATGCGGCCCAACATCAAGAGATTCTGGATCGCCTCGCCCGCCAGGAAATCAGCCTGGAAGAGGCCATCCAGCTTCTTGAAGAAATCTAAAAAAAGGAGAAAAAAAGAAATGACAACCCAAACGTTTGAAATCACAGAAGGAACTCAGATTGTCGTCGCGGAGTGCCGGGGCAACCTGACTGTTGAGAGTGGGGATGAACTCGCCCTCATCGTCAAGACCCCTGACTCGGAAAAGGAAGCCGTCATCACCCAACAAGAGGGTGCGCTGGTCGTCGAGACCTACGGCAATTGCCTGCTAACCTGCCCTGACAACGTCGATGTGACGATCAAGGCAGCGCGCGGCAACCTCAAGCTCAAAGGTGTAGGCGGCGATCTCATCATCGACACGGTCAACGGCAACGCCACACTGGCCGACATCGGATCGCTCACCCTCCAGCGCGTCTACGGTAACCTGCGCGCCGAACAGGTCGATGCGAATCTCAGTGTCGCTTCGGTGGCCGGCAACGCGCGCGTCAGGAACGTATCCGGCGCGGCCTCCCTTGGCAACGTTGGCGGCAACCTGAAAGCGGAGGGTGTAAACCAGGGTATGACCGCCGAAAACGTCGGCGGCGACACGCGCATAAGCCCGCCATTCACCGCGGGCATGAAGTACACAGTCCGCACAGGCGGCAACGTCGTCATCCGCCTGCCCGAAGAACCCGACGTGCGCTTCGAACTACAAGCCGGCGGCGGTGTGCGCACCAACGTCCCAGAGCTGGTATTGAATCAGGAAAATGGCATGAAAACCGGCGCGTTAGGCGAAGGTGCAGCCCTCATCAAGGCGCAAGCCGGTGGGCGCGCGGTGATCAAATCGGCCGGGGGCGAGGACGAATATAGCGGGGATTTTGACTTCGACTTCGATATCGACCTCAGCTTTCTCGAAGGCTTGAACGAACTCGGCCCGATGATCGAAGCGCGCGTCGCCCAGGCTATGGCCGGACTGGAAGCCGGTCTGCAAGAGGGCCTGCGCCACATCGACGGCGAGCGCATCCGCGTCCACATCGAGCACGCCGCCGAGAAAGCGCAGCAAGCCGCCGAACGCATCGCCGAAAAAGCGCAACAGGCCGCCGAACGCGAGGCCGAACGCGCCCGCCGCAACGCCGAACGCGAAGCCGAGCGCGCCCGGATGCGCGCTGAACACGCCGAGCGCCGTTGGCAGCGCGCCAGCGGGTATCCTACCCCGCCCGAACCGCCCACGCCGCCCGCGCCACCGCACGTACCAGCGCCGTCTGCTGAAGAAACGTTCGCGCCTCCTATGCCCTCAGCAGATGAGTTACGCGAAGAGCGCTTGCAAGTGCTGCGCATGGTCCAGGAAGGCCAACTCACACCCGAAGAGGCCGCTAAACTCATCGCCGCACTGCATTAACTAACCGGAGGGGCCACCTGCACGTGCAAACTTCAATGGTACACGGATGAACACGGATTTTATGGATTAAATCAAGAAAAATCCGTGTTCTCCGTGGGAATCAGTGTACTGCAGCTTGAGACTAGAGTGGATGACAACCTGGTATAACTCGAAAACATGCCGAATAGAGTTTCCTGGCGCTCTAACCGGCACAGCGATTTCGTCAGGAGGACGGAAATGCAAAACTTGTCCATGCAGATCAACGTATTGAGTCAGGATGCTGCCTGTCGGCATCGAGAAGCGCTCCATCCAATGGCCACGCAGCGTCTACCCTATGACTTGAAAACCGGCAAGCCGTATCATCCTAATCACTGGCCGCGGCCACTCGCGCAACGGTTGCGACGCGCATTCACCCAACTTGGTCAATGGCTCAAAAAGCGCGACGCGCAACCGCAACCCGTCTATGCTCAACCCGGCTACGGAAAAGCATAACGCACATCACCCCCTCACATACGAACACCCCGGAATGATTTCCGGGGTGTTCGTGCGTAACCCTCCACTTGCGCACCAGGGTTGTATAATAACGGTAGACAGTAGACGGTAGACAGGGGGAGAAACCCCGTCTACGGTCTACCGTCTACCGTCTACCAACACTATGGAGGATCCAATGCACAACACGATCACGGTCAAAGGCGCGCGGCTGCACAATTTGAAGAACGTCACGGTGAGCATCCCCAAGAACCAACTGGTGGTGCTGACCGGTCTTTCCGGCTCGGGTAAATCCACGCTGGCGTTCGACATCCTGCACAAAGAGGGACAGCGGCAGTATATGGAATCACTGGGACTAGTGGACTACATGGGCAAGCCGCCCATCGATGGCGTCACGGGACTGTCGCCATCCATCAGCGTGGACCAGCGCAACACGAACCGCAGCCCGCGTTCCACTGTCGGTACGGTGACGGAGGTGTACACCTACCTGCGTGTCCTCTTCGCCCGTATGGGACACCGTCCCTGCCCAAACTGCGGCCAGGACGTGCCCCCGTCCACCTCCGAAGCGTGGGACAACGAGGCCAACGGCGGCGCGGAAGACGCGGGCGACACACTCGACTTCGCCGAAACTTATCCCTGCCCGCACTGTGACGCGCCCGTGCCGGAACTAGGCATGGCGCACTTCTCCTTCAACAAACCGGCGGGCGCGTGCCCCATGTGTACGGGTTTGGGAACGACACGCCAGCCCGACCTGAGCCAATTGGTCGATCCGCAGCGCAGCGTCGCCGCTGGCGGTGTGTTGATCTGGAACGAGGCGCAAGCGCAGCACTACGGCCGGACACTGCGCAACGCCGGGGAGTACTACGGCTTCGACTTCAACCTGCACGCGCCCATCGAAACGCTCGATCCGCCCCAACGTGACCTGCTGCTCTACGGAACCTACGGCGAAGCGTTCCGGCAGCACTTCCCCGGCACCAAACCGCCGACGAACGTGGGCCAGGGCAACTTCGAGGGCATCGTCACCGGTCTCATGCGCCGCTACGCCGACCACGCCCGCAATCCCGACTCCCGCGACGACCTGGAACACCTGCTCATCACGCAGACTTGCCCCGATTGCGCGGGCAACCGGCTGCGTCCCGAAAGCCGCGCCGTCACTGTGAACGGGCAGACCATCCTCGACCTCTCGCGGCTGCCCCTCACCGACCTGGCGGCGTGGCTGGAAACCCTGCCCGCCGTCGTGACGCCGCAAGAAGAACCCATCATCATGCCCATACTCGAAGACCTGCGCGAGCGCCTGCGCCGACTGGTAGACGTGGGCGCGGGCTACCTCACGCTCCTACGCGGCGCCCCCACCCTTTCCGCGGGTGAAGCGCAACGGCTGCGGCTGGCCTCGCTGCTCGGCTCCGGGCTGACCGGGATGCTCTACGTCCTCGACGAACCGACCATCGGCCTGCACCAGCGCGACACGCACCGCCTGATCCGCGTCCTGCACCAACTGCGCGACCTGGACAACACCGTCCTCGTCATCGAGCACGATCTGGACATGATGCGCGCCGCCGACTACGTGATCGACATCGGGCCAGGCGCGGGGACATTTGGCGGAGAAGTCGTCGCCGCAGGGACGCCGGACGAAGTGGCGGCGGCGGACACGGCAACCGGGCGCTGGCTCTCCGGGCGTGAAACGCTTCCCAAACGGGCGCGGCGGCGGGGGAACGGCAAACGACTCGTCATCCACGGCGCGCGCGAGCACAACCTCAAGAACGTCACCGCGACGCTGCCGCTCGGCCTGCTCATCGCCGTGACGGGCGTCTCCGGCTCCGGCAAGTCGTCGCTGATGCTCGACATCCTCGACCGGGCGGCGCGCCAGCGGTTCTACGGCGCGGGCGATCCACCGGGGGAGCACCTCGCCATCACCGGCTGGGAACACCTGGACAAAGTCATCACGCTGGACCAATCCGCCATCGGACGCACCACACGCTCCAACGCGGCGACGTACACCGACAGCTTCACGCCCATCCGCCAGACCTTCGCCGAAACGCCGGAGGCGCAGGCGCGCGGGCTGACGCCGGCGCATTTCTCGTTCAACACGCCGGGCGGGCGCTGCGAGCGCTGCCAGGGCGCGGGCACGTTGACGGTCAACATGCACTTTCTGCCGGACGTGGAGGTGCGCTGCCCGGCGTGCCACGGCAAACGCTTCAAGCGCGAGGTGCTAGACGTGACCTATCGCGGGCACACCATCGGCGACGTGCTGGAGATGTCCATCGCCGAAGCCGCCGAGCTGTTCGCCGACGTCCCGGCAACCCACAATCGCCTCGCGCTGATGACAGATGTGGGGCTGGGCTACCTCAAACTCGGCCAACCGGCGACGACGCTGAGCGGCGGTGAAGCGCAGCGCGTCAAACTGGCGAAGGAGTTGAGCCGCAAGGCCACCGGGCGCACGCTTTACCTGCTCGACGAACCGACCACCGGCCTGCATCCCGCCGACGTCGCCCACCTGCTCAAAGTGCTGCACGGGCTGGTGGACGTGGGGAACACCGTCGTCGTCATCGAGCACAACCTGGACGTGATCCACGACGCCGACTGGATCCTCGACCTGGGGCCGGAAGGCGGCGATGCAGGCGGCTACGTCATCGCCGAGGGCGCGCCGGAGGATGTGTCGCGCGTGGCGGAGAGTCACACGGGGCAGTTTTTGCGAGAAGTCTTGTAACCGCGATCATCCATGCTACAATCCACAAAGCTCACACCTCTCAGGTCTCAGAAGACCTGGCAGGTGTGAATCCGTTTCACCCGCTAAATCCGTTGGGCAAGGAGGGTAACGATGTTACGTTTGCACCGCATCGGCGACGGGCCGATTATGACACCGCGCAAGGCTATACCCTGGGAAAAGAGCGCCATCCTCAACGCCGCCGCCATTCACGACAATGGCAAGTTCCACTTGCTGTATCGCGCCGTGGCACACAATCCGGGCGATCCCAATCGCTCATGCATCGGCTACGCCGTGAGCGACGACGGCATCCACTTCGAACGGTCGGACGAGCCGGTGCTCGCCTCCAACGTCGTCCCCGAAGAGGCGCAGGGTGTCGAAGACCCGCGCGTCACCAAGATCGGCGACACGTTCTATATGCTCTACACCGCCTACGACGGCACGCGCACGCAGGTCGCGCTGGCGACGTCCGTCGACATGCTCCACTGGCAACGTCACGGCGTCGTTCTCTCGGATATCCCCTTCGGCAACAACAAGGATGCGGCACTCTTCCCGGAGAAGATCGGCGGGCGTTACTGTATGCTGCACCGCCCGGTGCCGGACATCTACCTGGCATTCTCCGACGATCTGCTGCACTGGACGGATCACACCCACATTATGCAGCCTGAATTCGCGTGGGAGACGGCGAAAATCGGCGCGGGCGCGCAGCCGATCAAGACGGAGAAAGGCTGGCTGCTGATCTACCACGGCGTGGACAAGAAGCTGTGGTATCGTCTCGGCGCGGCGCTGCTCGACCTGGACGATCCCACGCGCGTCATCGCCCGCCAGCCGGAATGGATTTTGCAGCCGGAGGCTGATTGGGAGATCGTCGGTGACGTGAACAACGTCGTCTTCACCTGTGGCGCTGTTTTGTTGGGCCGCGAACTATGGGTGTACTACGGCGCTGCGGACACTGTCATCGGTTTGGCGAAGGGCAACCTCGACGATTTCTAACTTATTGCATACACAACGATAAAATGGTAAAATGTGTTCAATGAGCAGAAACCATGCCCGTATGAGAGGAGCGTAAAATGGAAAAGCAAGTCTATGAAGCACCCGACCGGTATGAAATACCGGCTATCGTTTACGAAGGCAGCCTGGAAATCCAGGCCGGCAGTCCATTGAGCGTGATCAGCGATTTCGACGAATTCGAGTTCTAGTCCACGCAAACTGGCTTATCATCAACGCAACAGGCCCCGATGTGATCGGGGCCTGTTTTTTGTTACGCTTGTGGTTTTGCGCGACGGTTCCAGTTTTTGTCAGCAGATTGAGCAGATGAAGCAGATTTTTTGACACTTGTGATTTCGTGTCCCGTCTGTGCTTTTAGATTCGAGCAGGTTCCCAGGCCAATCTCGAAAAATCTATCTAGCACGACGGTTATAAATTCCAGATTTGAAGATAAGGCTTTTGAGCGATTTTCGCCGGTTCCGGTTCAACTTGGGGAATCTTCAATTCCGGTTTTAGCATTAAGCGAAACTTTGAAAAGCCGGCTTCTTTCCGCTAACAGTCTTGAAAATTCCAGAAGCTTTTAATGCCTCAATCCGGGAGATTTGACCGGAATTTTAAAAGTTGAATCCGCTTCAAGCTCTTAAATCCGTTGGAAGATTCTTCAAGTGAGAATTCCCAAATTGGCGATTTTCACTGCCTTTAGCCGAATCTGGAAAATCCCGAAATCTTAAATCCCCAAATTCTCAATCTCCCAATCTCCATTCTTCAAATCTGTTCGCTGGACCACGTCTGTTAAAAAATGACTGGTGACAAGGCATTAAAGATCAGAGACAGAAAGCGCTACACATCCCGCAATCTTCACTCTCCCAATCCTCAATCCCCCTGATCCCTAATCCCCGATCACTAATCACCGTAAGGAAGTCTGGGTGAGCGGGAACCTGTTTGCCCACCCAGAACTCCCTACGTTCGATCCCCGGATGCTCCGATCCGCGTTCCGGATCGTCCCAATCCGCGAAGTCTTATGACGGTAGCTGGCGCTGCATCTGCCGCAGCGCGCGGCTCTTGTGCTGGCGCACCGCCTCCTCGCTCATCCCTGAGGCGCGCGCGATCTCGTCGGTGCTGCGCCCCTGGAAGTAGTCGGCCAACACCTGCCGTTGCAACGGCGAGAGCCGGGTCAAGCCGTCGCACAGCGCCGCGAGCTGCTCCTGACGCTCGATGAGGCTCTCCAGACCGGGCCGGTCGCTCTCGAACAGCGCGGGCGGCGCGTCGTCCAGCGCCACACAACGCCACGACCGCCTGCGCGCCTCGCGGATCTTGTTGCGCGCGATGCCCTTGACGTAGGCCGTGAAGGGGATGTCCAGCCGGGGTTCGTAGCGCCCACCCTCGACTTGCTCGTAGGCGGTCGCAATCGCGTCGTGGACGATGTCGTCGTCGGGCGTCGCCGTGTCGTTCGTCACGCGCACGAACGCCAGCACCGAGGACACCCCCACACTCGCGTACCATTCTGCCCACGCCACTGCCCGATCCTGCGGGTTACGGTTAATCGCCGGCAAGAGCCGTTCTACCAAGACTTCGCTAGACTTATGTCGCGTTTCCACAAGCGTTCTCCTTTTATGTGAATGTGGCGACGGATCCAACGAAAGGGTCTATTCAACTGTTAAGGAACGGGTTAGTCAGGTCGTCGTTAGTCGCATAGTCAAATGGTCGGATGATGAGGTGGGGCTTGAGCAACGGTCTGACATAGAACTGCCATGAACTTCATGCAGTTTACCACACTTTTGTGACAACGCACGTCAGGATTATGTGGATGGAATCTCCGGGTCATGAATAACGGCGATTTCGCCGATGGGGGTGGCGCGCATCGCGGCGATGGCGTACTCGGGGAGCTGCATGAGGCGCACGACAGCGCGGCGCGCCGCATCGGCGTCACGGCCTGCCAGCGCATCGACCAGGGTGTGCAGATACGCACTCTCCAACGCGATGACGTCTCCGGTGTGCGCGGCATCTTCCCAGCGCCGGAGGCTGCGCAGGTGCAACAAGGGCGGGGCCAATTGTTGCAGCACACGATTGTGGGTCGCGTCGAATATCGCCCGGATGGCCCGCCGGAAAGCGTGGCGCAGTTCGTCTTGCACGGCGACCGGTGGGGTTTGGTCCGCCCATTGCGCCTGACATGCACTGAACAGCACCAGATAGGCTTCGGTCAACGCGCGTACCTCCGCGATCTCCGCATCGGTGGCGGTGGTGGCAGCCAACGCGACCACTTCGGGGAACAGAAGCTGCTCGAATTGTTCCACGTCCCACACACTCGCGCCTGCCCGCCGCAGCGTCATCAGCAATGCGTCGCCAAATGCTTCGTTCTGCGCCTGGGTGACGGTCATGCCGCTTCCCTGCACCACCGAGACCAATCCTTGGGCCATCAGGATGCGGGTGGCGTCACGCACCACCGCCCGGCTGACGCCGAACTGCTCGCAAAGCTGTGGCTCGGTGGGCAAATCCGCGCCCGGCGCGAGTTCGCCGGAGAGGATCGCCTCGCGGATGGTCTCCGCCATCTGTTCCGCCAGAGTCTGTTTTCTTACAGGCCGCGAAAATGTCACTGCTTCTGCCATAGAACGTCTCCCCTCTCAAGCGCCACCGAGGACACAGAGCGCACAGAGAAAGAAAACTCTGTGTGCTCTAGGGCTCTGTGGCAACATATGGAAACTCCTTCTGATTCAAATCGCATCTCGAACGGGTTGGCCAAGGAGATGACGCTGTTTGACGTCGATCTGCACATACAATCCCAATGATACCACCAAAACGATCCCGCCGATAGTCCAGGCCGCCGGGATGGACAGGCATTCGGCGACGTAACCGAGGACGGTGCTGCCGATGATGCTGCCCAGGTAGGCCACGAACGATTCGATGGAGAGCATAGCCGAGCGTTGCTGCGCCGGGATTTCACGGTTGAGCAGTGTCGCGTGTGGTGAGTTGACCACGGCCATGGTCAGATATACCGACCAGAAGGCCAACGTCGCCGGAAGAGCGCGCACCTGAGATGCCAGCGCGATCAGCAGCATCCCGCGCACCCCCTGGAAGATGGCACAGACCAGGCCATAACGTCCGCGTAGCCAGCGGCTCAACGGCGTAGCGAGTTGATTCCCCACCATGCCGGCGAGGAAGTTCCCGCCCATCACCAGGCCCAGGAGCAGGCTGTTCTGCGCGCCGCCGAGCAAACCCGCGAAATGCGGTTGCCAGAGCGCCTCCAGGCTGATGAGCGCCAGACCACTGACGAATGACGCGCCCAGCAACCGCCGCAAGACCGGATTGCGACGGCTCAGCGTCACGCCGGTGCGGATAATGTCCGGCACTTGCCGGACGCCCGCTTTCCAACCGGCAGCGTCACCGGCAGGGAGCGCCTCTTTGACCAACCAAAGGGTCAAGAGCAACAGCACAGCCTGAACGCAAATCGCCAACGTCAGCGGCGTAGACAACGGTGTGAGGACCGCCGTCCCATCTGGGGGCAAAGCTGCAAAGAGGCGCGGCAGGGCGCTGCCCAGGAGCGCGCCGGTTCCGAGCGCCAACAGCGTAAACGTCCCGGCCTTTGCCAGCGCCGGCTGCAACTCCACCTGTGGATCGAGAGCGTGCAGGCTATCCACAAACCACGCATCCAACGCCCCCGACGAGAGGGCGCGGGCGATCCCATTGAGCACAAACGCCGCCAGCGCGACAGGGAAAGAAAACGTGTGCAGGAAAACGATAGCGCCGAGCAGCGAGCACGCATAGGCCATCACCGTGACCTTCTTGCGCCCGATGGCGTCGGCCAATCCCCCCGTCGGCACTTCCAGCAGCACGATGGTCAGCGAATAGACACCCAGCAGCAGGCTGACCTCGAACAGGTTCAGCCCGCGCGCCTGCGCCAGCAGCACAGAAAGGGACATCGGCAGCCCCACCGCAAACCAGAACAGAGACACGATCAAGTAATACACCCGCTGCACCTGACGTATCGACTTCATGTCAATCTCCTTATCACACAATCATAATATGATATTATGATAATACATAAAAGCGGTTTTGTCAAGAGGTTTTTCTCATCTGTCACACTCCCACCCCCACCGGCATATAGCCATGCAGTCCCACATACCCCCTACCCCACCGGACTAAAGACTAGGCGACTAAAGACTAACTGAGGTGAACGCACAATGGAAACCAGAGAACAGACGATACAGCGGTATTGGGCCGCCCTGGACAAGGTGACGGCGCAGTTGGAGGCCGACTACTACGTTCTGGCGACGGTGCTCTACGGCAGCCTGGCGCGCGGCGAGCCGTGGGAGAAGTCGGACATCGACCTGATGATCGTGCTGCGCGACGACCCGCAGAACCGCGCGCCGGAGCTTGTGTGGATGAGCGCGGACGGCATCAATGTCTACGCCGAGCTGTTCACGCGCAACACCTTCAAACGCGCGCTCGAAGGGACGCTGCAAGGCTCGATACTGCACTCGATCCACTCGCAGTTCAAGCTCCTCTTCACGAAGGACGAGTCCATTGCGGCATGGCTGGACGAGTCGGCGCGCATCGGCGAGCGCGATCTGCCCTTTCGGCTCTTACGCACGACGGCGGACGTATTCTATCCGCTGGAGAAGGCGACCAAGTGGCTCTACGCCAAGCGCGACCTGCACTACAGCTTTCTGTGGATCATGCAGGCGGTCAACAGTTTAGCCCGCGTCGAAGTGGTGCTCAACGGCGAAGCGCCGGGCCGCGAGGCGCTCGATCAGGCGCTCAAGCTCAACCCGGACTTCTTCAAGGCCGTCTACCTGGACTTGATCGACGGCCCGAAGACGGAACCGGTCATCGCGGGCGCGCTCAAACAGCTCGATGACTACCTGGCGGAGCGCGCCGAGACGCTCTTCGCGCCGGTGCTGGACTACCTCGCCGAGGAGGACAGCCCGCGCACCGCCACCGACCTGAACGCACACTTTGCCAAGAAAATCCAGGGCGGGATCCTCGGCTTCACCTACGACTGGCTGGCCGACCACGGCTTCATCGAGCGGCTCGCCTCCCCGCTGCACCTCACCCGCAAGAGCCAGGTGACGGTGGAAGAGCCGGCGTATTACTATGATCGCGGGCCGGGGGAGTGGCAGTAGGAAACTAGTAACGGGTAACGAGTAATTGGTAATCGGTCTGGGCATTTATTCCCTATTACCGATTACTGATTACCGATTTCTAGTCACGGAGGAGACAATGCGAGACACGATAACCGTCCAAGGCGCAAAAGAACATAACTTGAAGAACATCACGGTGGAGATTCCGCGAAACCAACTGGTGGTGATCACCGGGGTGAGCGGGTCGGGGAAGTCGTCGCTGGCGTTCGACACGGTCTACGCCGAGGGGCAGCGGCGCTTTCTGGAGTCGATGTCCACGTTTGCGAAAAAGTACATCGCGCAGCTCAAGAAGCCCAACGTGGACTTTGTCTACGGCCTGTCGCCCGTTATCTCCATCGAGCAGAAGACCGGCGTGCGCAACCCGCGCTCGACGGTCGGCACGATGACCGACATCTACGACTACCTGCGGATGCTCTACGCGACGATCGGCGTGGCGCACTGCCCGTACTGCGGCGCCGAAGTCCCCACGCGCAGCCCGGAGCAGATGCTCGCCCACCTGCTCACGCTCCCGGCGGGGACAGAGGTGGAGGTGCGCGCGCCCGTCTTCAAAATTTACGGCGAGGACTACGCCTACCTCTTCGACGAGGTGCGCACACGGGGTTACCGCCGCGCCTACATCAACAACCGATTCGTCGATTTCAGCGAGGCCGTCGACTTAGACGAAGACCAGACATACCAGATTGACGTCATCGTCGACCGCTTCGCCATTCACCCCGGCAAAGACAAGCAGATCCTCGCTTCTTTAGAGCACGGGTTGCTATTAGGTGAGGGCTTCATCAGTTTGCACATAACCGCCGACTCCCCTCCCCCGTCTACCGTCTACCGTCTACCGTCTACCTGTCTTCACAACATCATGAAAGGCGAAATGGAAGCCCAATACTTCAGCTTCAACCTGCCGTCTGGTTCCAGTTCGTGCGTGACGTGCCTGGGCCTGGGGACGTACCGCAGCGTCCACCCGGAGCTGCTTGTCCTCGACCCGCACCGCAGCATCGCGGGGGGCGCGCTGGCGAAGGAGGCGCTCAATCCCGACAAGAACTCCTGGTCGGGGCGGATGGCCTACAGCCTGGCGCAGCACTACGGTTTCAGCCTCGACACGCCGTTCAAAGACCTGCCGCCGGATGTGGTGGACGTTCTCTTTTATGGGACGAAGGGCGCGAAGTTCCCGATCGTGATCCCGCCCGGCGCGAAGACCGGCGAGCGGTGGGAGGGACGCGAGATGTCGTTCGGGGGCGTTATCGCTTTCATCGAGCGCAACTATCGCCGCTACCGCAAGGAGGGGCGCTTCAACACCTGGATGGACGAGTGGCTCAAGAAGGTGATGGTCGAGCACACCTGCCCCGACTGTGGCGGCAAGCGGCTCAAACCGCAGCGCTTCCTCGTGACCATAGCCGGTAGGGACATCCACGAGCTGGGCGACATGGCGTTTGGCGACCTCATCGCCTTCCTGGAAGCCGTCCCGATCCCGGAGAAGAAGCGCGAAGCGGGCACGCAGATCGTCCGCGAGATCGTCCGCCGCGTGCGCCTGCTGCTCGACATCGGCGTGGACTACCTGACACTCAACCGCCCGTCGAACACGCTCTCCGGCGGCGAGTCGCAGCGTATCCGCCTCTCTACGCAGATCGGCTCCGACCTGATGGGGATGCTGTACGTGCTCGACGAGCCGACGATCGGCCTGCACCCCTACGACACGCGCAAGATGGTGGAGACGCTGCACCGCCTGCGCGACCTGGGCAACAGCGTGATCGTGGTGGAGCACGACGAGGCGATCATCCGCGCCGCCGACACGCTCATCGAGATGGGGCCGGGGCCGGGCGTCTACGGCGGCGAGGTGGTGACGTGCGGCCCGGTGAACGCCGTCCTGCACGATCCGGCCTCGCTCACGGGACAGTACATTGACGGCGCGGCGCGCATTCCTCTACCGGAAGCCCGCCGCAATCCCAACGGGCACAATCTGGTGATCCGCGGCGCGCGGGAGAACAACCTGCGCGACCTCGACGTGACGTTCCCGCTGGGCCTCTTTATCTGCGTGACGGGCGTGAGCGGCAGCGGCAAGAGCAGTCTCATCCACGAGATCCTCTACAAGAAGCTCTACGCCAGCCTGCACGACCACCGCGTCTTACCGGGCAGACATCGCGCCGTGGAAGGGGTGGAGCACGTGACGGACATCATCGACATCGACCAGTCGCCCATTGGGCGCACGCCGCGTTCGAACCCGGCGACGTACATCGGCGTGTACGACGCGATCCGCCGCCTGTTCGCGGAGACGGAGGAGGCGCGGGCGCGGGGCTACACGGCGTCGCGCTTCAGCTTCAATGTGAAGGAGGGCCACTGCGAGGAGTGCGCGGGCGAGGGCTACCTGAACACGCACTTGCAGTTTATGGCGGACGTGGAGACGATCTGCCCGGTGTGCAAGGGCGCGCGCTACAACGTTGAGACGCTGGAGGTGACGTACCGGGGCAAGAGCATCGCCGACGTGCTCGATTTGTCGATTGAGGAGGCGGTAGCTTTCTTCGAGGAGACCTCGGACGTCCCGCGCAGCGTCACCCACAAACTGCGCACCTTGCGCGACCTGGGCCTGGGCTACCTCAAGCTGGGTCACCCGGCGACGAAGCTCTCCGGCGGGGAAGCGCAGCGCGTCAAACTGGCGCACGAGCTGGGGAAGATGAAGCACGGCGCGCACAACCTCTACATCCTCGACGAGCCGACGACCGGCCTGCATGCCGCCGACATTGAGAAGCTACTGTTCAGCTTAAACCGCCTGGTGGACGCGGGCCACACCGTCCTGGTGATCGAGCATCACCTGGATGTGATCAAGACCGCCGACTGGATCGTCGACCTGGGACCGGACGGCGGCGACGCGGGCGGGCAATTGGTCGCGCAGGGACCGCCGGAGGTGGTAGCGAAGGTGGGGGAGAGTTACACGGGAAGGTATTTGCAGGCAGTTTTGTAGCCGCGATTTCCACATCGCGTTCCGGCAACGTAGGGCGATTGGCAATTCGCCCTACGTTGTTGCCGTACAAAAATGGCGTATAATGTACGGCATAAGGAGGTGCACATGGAAAATGTCAGCAAACTCACCATACGATTGAACCGGCGTTTGATCGAGGATACTAAACAGTACGCGGCGCAACACGAAACAACAGTCACACAGTTGATCGCAGCCTATCTGCGCTACGTGACCGGCCAAAAGCAAACGCCGGATGATGCGCCGATCCTGCGGCGTTTGAGCGGCATCCTCCCGGCGGATGTCGCTATGGAGGCGCATCAGGACTATCTGGCAGAAAAATATGAGCGCTGAACCCGGATCGAAACTACGAGTGTTGTTCGATTTGAACGTGATCCTGGATGTGCTGGCGCGTCGCCAGCCGCACTACCCCGACGCAGCGCGGGTGTGGGGGTATGTTGAATCCGGGCACATGGAAGGACTCCTGGCCGCGCATAGCGTCACGACGCTGTTCTATTTGCTGCATCGCCACCTGGGACTGTCCCAGGCGAAAACAGCGCTGCACGACGTTTTGCGCGTTTTTCGCGTGGCGGCGGTGGATCAGGCTGTGATTCAGGCCGCGTTGATCCTGGATTGGAACGATTTCGAAGACGCCGTACAGGCGACGGCGGCAGCCGCGTCCGAGGCCGTCTATCTCATCACCCGCGATGAAACGGATTTTGCCGGCGGGCCGGTGCCGGTGGTGCATCCGGCGAATTTTCCTGCTCTCGCCCGACCCTAAAGAGGCCAGGCCAAAAGAACGAAGCCCCTGTGGGGCTACAACCAGCCCGAAGGGCTTTGCTCTTTTAGCGTGAGGGCTTCAGCCTCACGCATCTGTCAGGTCTGAAAAATGATCACGAAATTCGCCACCCACGAGTACACAATCCACCCAAAACCAAAAACCACCGCCAGCAGCGCAGCAAATCCCAGCGCCACGGGATGCCCGATGACCGCAGCGATACACGCGAGCAACACGAGCAGCGCCAGCCCGGCGGTGTAGACGCTCAACACGATCCGTCCCTTGCCCTTACGCGCGTGAAAGACGCCCGCCACCGGCGCGAGGAGCGCGAGCGCGCCCACCGTCAGCGCGAGGAAGCCCCAATTACGCGCCAGCAGCGCGAGAAGCACACCGAATTCGGCGGAGAGCAAGCAGATCGCCATCCAGGTGGAGGCGACCATGTCCTCGGCGGAGAGCGCCAGCCGTCCAAAGCGGTCGAAGCGCAGCAGCAGGGCGAAGAGTGGATCCGCGACCCACGTGAGGAACGCGAAGAAGCGGAAAAGCAAAAGGATGGGGAACACCACAAGCCACAGCGGCGGGAACGCGCGCGCCGCCACCCGCAGCGCCACGCGGATACCGTGCAACACGCCGATGACGCCCCATTGCTCGTCTTCGGTGAGGCGCGACATCCACAGGAAGTAGCGCAGCAGCAGCCGGTAGAGCAGATTGCGCGCTTTCAGCGCCTCAACGATGCCTTCGCGCGCCCAACTCGACGTGGCGTCGATCCGCAGCGCCTCGCGGAAGGCGGCGAACGCCTCTTGCACCTTGCCGGCGTGGAGCAGCGCCCAGCCGTGATTGGTGTGGGTGAGCGCGTTCTCCGGGTCGCGGGCTAGCGCCGCCGACAGCGGGGCCTCGGCTTCCACCTTGCGGCCCAGACGCACCAGGGCCATGGCCTGCAAGTTGAGGCACGTCACGTGTTCCGGATCGCACTGCAAACCGGCAGTCGCCGCCGCGAGCGCCGGCTTCCACTCGCGCTTGCGCATGTGGATGCGGCTGACGACGGCGTGGTACATCGCGTCGTTGGGATCGAGACGCAGCGCCTCGCGGATAGCGCGCAGGGCGTCGTCTGTGCGGCCCTGATCCAGCAGAATCAGCGCGCGGACGTAGTGGCCGTAATCGGCGTCGGGAGCCAGACCGATGGCGGTGCGGCTCTCGCGCAACGCCTCGTCGTTGCGATCCTGGTAATAGAGGGCCAGCGCCAGGAGCGCGTGGGCATGCGCGTCGTTCGGCGTGGCGGCAAGCGCCTGGCGCAGCGCGGACTCGGCGTCTTTGTAACGCCGGGTTTGGAGAAGCAGTTGGGCCTGGGTAATCTGTTTGTTCATCGCAAGCTTTGCCGACCACGAATTTTTAGCGAATAAACGAATTGGGATGCTTGCTCATCGACATTCGTGCATTATGCATGATCTCACAGTGTTGCCGGTATTCATTCAGAGTTTTTAGCCGTGGCTCTGCGCGAGTTTCTTGATAGCGCCAGGTCCCATTCGTTTATTCGTTTCTCCATTCGTGGTCGGCAAACGACCGGCAGACTCTATCGCATCGACGCGACCGCGTTGGCAATCCACGAATACAGAATCCAGCCCCAGAAGAAGGCTTCGCTCAACCGCGCGCCCAACGCATTACCGTTGAGGGAGAGAGACAAGGCGACCAGCGCCAGCAGCGCCAGGACCACAGCATAGGCCACGAGAAACCAACGCCGCTTTCCGGCGGGAAAGTTAAACAGCGAGGCGACAGGGACGACGAGCATCAACATGTTGAGCGCCGCGGTCAAGAACAAGAATTGTCTCAAAAACACGCCCGCGCCCAAGAACCCTATCGACGCCGCCAGACAGACGGCGACCCAATTCGAGGCGGTAACGTCCTCATCGGAGAGCGCCAGCCGCCCCATGCGGTTGAAACGCAGGAGCAGGTTGAACAGCGGGCGCGCCGTCCACGTCAGGAAGACAAAGATGGTGTAGAGGATGTTGAACAGGACGAAAAACGGCATCAGGTTCGGATATCGCTGCGCCAACTCGGAGACCAGACGATTCGCAAAGTACACGCCGAGGATCAGCCCCCAGCGCGCCCCACCGCCCAGCCGCGACATCCACAGGAAATAGCGCAGCATCACCCAGTAGACGGGATTGCGCGCTTTGAGCGCCTCGACGACGCCCTCGCGCGCCCAGCCCAACTGCGGATTCAGGCGCAGCGCCTCGCGGAAGTGTTCGAGCGCCTGCTGATGATGACCACCGTGCAGCAGCGCCCAGCCCTGGTTGGCGTGGGTCATCGGGTTTTCGGGGTTCAGCGCAAGGATCGCTTCGAGGCTGTGCCCGGCTTCGTCTTGCCGTCCCAGCTTCACCAGCGCCATCGCGCGGATGTTGTTGCATTGGATGTTTTCAGAATCGAAGCGCAGACCAGTTTCCGCCGCCTCCAACGCCCGCAGCCACTCGCGCTGGCGCAAGTAGATATTACCCATCACGGCGTGGTAGCGCGGCATTTCGGGGACCAGGCGGATGGCGGTGCGGATCGCCGAAAGCGCCTCGCTGTACTTTTCCATCTCGGTGAGGATGATGGCTCCGGCGTAATGCCCGGCGGGGCTGTCGGGCGCAAAACGAACCGCGGCCTGCGCTTCGAGCAGTGCGTCGGTTTCACGTCCCTGGTAGAGCAGGGCGAATGCCAGCAGCGTGTGCGCCTCGGCGTCCGTGGGATCTCCGGCAATCGCGCGCCGCAGCGCCGCCTCGGCATCCGAATAGCGCGCGCGTTGCATCAAAAGTTCGGCTTGGGCTAGATGTGTACTCACGAGTCTCCTAAAAAGCAGTCAGCCGTCAGCTTTCAGCCAAAACATCTGACTGCTAACGGCTGATCGCTGACGGCTGAGCGCTGAAAGCTTATCCAAACAATCCCTTGCGACCACTTGACGCATTGCCCGGCAATTTGAGGTAGCCGAGGATGTCGTCGTAGAGGCCGCTCTGGTTGGAGTAGATGGCGTAGTTGCGCGCGGTGGCGAACCACTCTTTGGTCGTCGGGTGGATGGTTCTGATAACATCGAGCAGGTCGTTGGTGCGCACGGGGGCGACGGCGCCGGTGCGCATTGCCTCGCGCAGCTTGTTTTCGACCGCCATATCGATCGCGCCGCGCAAGTCCGCACCGGAGAAGTCCTCGGTTTGTTTCGCCAGCCGGCCGTAGTCGATCTTGTCCGTGGGCTTGCCGGCGAGCAGGATTTGCAAGATGGCGGCCCGCGCGTCCACGTCGGGCGGCGGGACGAAGATGACACGGTCGAAGCGGCCGGGACGGCGCAGCGCGGAATCGAGGTGCCAGGGCGCGTTGGTCGCCGCGAGAACGAGGACGCCCTCGTTGGACGTGTTCACGCCGTCCAGCTCCGAGAGGAACTGGTTGATGACCTGCCGCCCGGCGCTGTAGCGCATGTCGGAACGGCTCGCGCCCAGCGCATCCACCTCATCGAAAAAGAGGACACAGGGCGTGTTGCTGCGCGCCAGTTCGAAGATCGCGTGCAGGTTGTGCTCGCTCTGGCCCAGGTACATGTCCAGCACGTCGTGCAGGCCGATGGCGAGGAAGTGCGCGTTGACCTCTCCGGCGGTCGCCCGCGCCAGGTGCGTCTTGCCACAACCCGGCGGGCCGTACATCAGAATACCGCCGCCGAGCGTTTTGCCGTAGGCGCGGTAGATTTCCGGGTGGGTGAGCGGGTGGATGATCTTCATGCGAATCTCATCCTTGAGCTTGTCCATGCCGCCCACGTCTTTGAAGGTCAGTTGCGGGCGTTCGACGTCGGACGAGGGCGGCGGCGCGGCCTCTTCACCGGCGGTCACGAACACCAGCTCGTTCTCCGGCGGCGGTGCAGCCGTGGTTTCGGGCACACCGCTGGTCAGACGGCGCGCCAGGTCTTCATCCGCCAACGCAGGATCGGCGGCGATGGCGTGCCCGTAGACGCGCGCGGCAGTGGCCTGTTCGCCAACCGCGAGGTAGGCTCGCGCGGCCAGCAGAAGCGCGGGGGCCGGCGGCTGCGGCCCCCGCAGGAGTTCTTCCAAAATCACCAGCGCCACATCGACCTTGTCCTGGCGATAGTACGCTTCGGCGAGACCCGTCTTGATCGCGTCGTCGTCTGGAGCCAGGTCCAGCGTGTAACGGTAAGTTTTCGCGGCCTCGACGTAGTCGCCGTTTTCCAGTAACAGGTCAGCGATGTGTTTCTGCAGCGGCACGGAATCGGGCGTCACTGCTGCCGCCGCTTGCAGCGCGCGAATCACGTCTTCGTTATGGCCCATGCTTATTCGAGCCGCCACACGCGCAGGTCGTCCAGGCACACAGTCACGTTGCCATCCTCATAGCTCGCTCCACCGATGCCGATGCGTCCGGTGGGGAAGATGTTGCTCTCCACCTGCCCAAGCATCACGCCATTGACGAAAACCGTGAAGTAGCCCCCCACCCGTTCGATGCTCAAGTAGTTCCAGCCGGTGGGCACGATGTTCTTGGACTCCGTCCAGGAGATGGGCGCTTCCTGCCATTCGTCATTTTGCAGCAAGAACAGGGCATAGCTCTGCTGCTCAGGTGCGACCTCGAACCAGTACAGGTTGTCCCCATCTGGACCGAAACCAATGCCGCAGGTGGCATCCGTCCCCGCATCAGGGATGCAGGCGACCTCGGCCACGAACTTATCCGGGCGGAACGGTTCGTACCACTCCCAAGCGGTCAGATCGGTACTCTTGACCAGGATGCAGTATTCTCCGTCTTTGGGCGGAATGTAATGTACATCGTCAGTTTCGGCAATCTGCGCCCAGTTGTTGCGATTAGTGCTGAAATCATCCTCGAAGCGCAACACCGCGTTGGAGGGCAGGTCTGTCCTGCCAACGACGTACCAGGTATACCACCCGTTGAGCGACACGTTGTAGATGGATTCAATGGCGTTGCCATCCGCGTCGGTAGCTTTGATGTCATACAGCATGTCATTGGACAACCCTTCGACGATGTAGGAGCCACCGCTTTTGATCGCCACACCGCCGAGTTGATCGTCGCCCCAGGAATCGCTGTCGGAGGTAGAAACGTACAGCTCCGCGATGATATCGGTGGAGTTGTTGATCACTTCCAGCGAGCCGCCGCCGACCACCGTCCAGAAGGTGCTCTCGGTGATTTCGGCTTCCCAGATAGTCTCGATGATCTCGCCGTTCTCGTCTTCGGCCTGCAAATCGTAGACGCCGGCGGGGATGCCGGTCACCACGTAGCTGTCACCGGCGGCGATCACGTCGGCCTGTAGCCAATCGTCGCCCCAGCTATCCGCGTCGCTTTGCGAAATGTAGATGTACCAGATGTCCCGGCCGGATTCGTTGATGATTTCCAGCTCGAAACCCTCGACCGGAACCTCCGTGGGTTCCGCTGTGGCCGCGGGCTTCGGTGTGGATGTGGGTTTCGGGGTCGCGGTGGGGCGTGGCGTCGCCGTAGGCTCCACTTTCTCCGTCGGTGTCGCCGCTACGGTTGGGGCAACCGTGGCAGGCGCAGGTGTCGGCGTCACACGCCCGGCGTTGCACGCGAGTGAGAAAACCAACAATAGCGTCACAATCAACAGTGTCCAACGTTTATTTGTCATAACAATAGCCTCCTTTATCCTCAAACAGTAGTATGGGCTGCGCCCAGGTAAGATGCACAGCACAAGGTTGGTAAAACATATATCCATGATACGCATTTTTTCAGGTCTGTCAAAATAAAGTAGAGGATTAGCTACAAAAGTCCGGCACACTCTGAGGGTAGCTGGATTTTTCGGCCCATTGCGGTAGAATGATTTGGAAAATTTGTGCAGCCATGCATGAAATGGCAACAGGAGGAGATCATGCCCAACCCCTATAATCCACAAGACATCGAGCCACGGTGGCAGGCGCGATGGGAAGCCGATGGCCTCTACCGGTCGGTGATCGACCACAGCAAGCCCAAGTTCTACGCGCTGACGATGCTGCCCTACCCCAGCGGCGACATCCACATCGGTCACTGGTACGCGATGTCGCCCAGCGATGTGCGCGCGCGCTTCAAGCGCATGCAAGGCTACAACGTCCTCTTCCCGATGGGGTTCGACGCTTTCGGCCTGCCCGCCGAGAACGCCGCTATCCAGCGCAGTATCCATCCCAAAACGTGGACGCTCGCCAACATCGACCGCGAGCGCCAGCAGTTGCGCTCGATGGGGATGATGATCGACTGGGAGCGCGAGGCCATCTCATGCCTGCCCGGTTATTACCGTTGGAGCGAGTGGTTCTTCCTCAAGTTCTACGAGATGGGACTGGCTTACCGCAAGAAAGCGCCGGTGGACTACTGCCCCAACTGCAAGACCACGCTGGCGCGCGAGCAAGTCATCGGCGAAGAACACATCTGCGAGCGCTGCGGCACGCCGGTTTTCAAGAAGGATCTGGAGCAGTGGTTCTGGCGGATCACCAACTATGCTGATGAGCTGCTGGATTTCTCAAAAATCGACTGGCCCGACAAAATCCGCCTCGCGCAGACCAACTGGATTCAACGCAGCGAGGGCGCGGAAGTGACGTTCACCGTCGCGCCGGAGGACCTGCCTGCGGACGCCACACCCGAAGAGGGCGATCTGGTCGTGTTCACCACCCGGCCCGACACGCTCTGGGGCGCGACGTTTATGGTGCTGTCTCCGGAGCACCCGCTGGTGGACCGCATCACCAAGCCGGAGTTCCGCGACGCGGTGAAAGCCTACCAGGTGCAGGCCGCCCGCCAGAGTGAGATCGAGCGCATGAGCACCGAGAAGGAGAAGACCGGCATCTTCACCGGCGCGTATGCCATCAACCCGGTCAACGACGCGCGCATCCCGATTTGGATCGCGGATTACGTGCTGATCACCTACGGGACGGGCGCGATCATGGCCGTTCCCGCGCACGACGACCGCGACTTCGCGTTCGCCGTCAAGTTTGGCCTGCCGATCATCCCGGTGATCGACCGGGTGGACGGTCTCGCCAAGAGCTTCGCGTTCCCCGGCTCCGTCCGCGAAGGGTTCGCCGGTGCGCTGAAAGACGCCGGCATCGAATTCACCGCCGCGCCGGTCGGCGACCTGGGCGAGGGGCTGTTCGTCACCTTGCACGGGGACGCGCAAATCGACCGCTACATCGCACTGATGCAGGCCTACCTGGTGGAAGGCAACTGGAACGAGATCGTCGGCGCGCGCTGGGCCTTCATTTTCAGCGACGGTGTCCGCGAATTGAATTCCGTCGAGGCCGACGCAGAAATCCTGGCGCGCTGCAAGGCCATCTATCCGCCGGTCAGCGAAAACCGCACGTGTATGGAGATGCTCAACAGCCTGCCCTTCTACCGGGATGCGCTCTACCACGCCGAATACGGCACGATGATCAACTCCGGCGCGTTCAGCGGCACGCCCGGCGACGTCGCCAAGCAGCGCGTCACCGAGTGGCTGGCGGAACGCGGGCGCGGCAAGGCCACGGTCAACTACCGCCTGCGCGACTGGCTCATCAGCCGCCAGCGCTATTGGGGCGCGCCGATCCCCATCGTCTACTGCGACACGTGCGGCGTCGTGCCCGTGCCCTACGCAGACCTGCCCGTGCTGCTGCCCGACGACGTGGACTTCATGCCGACCGGCGAAAGCCCGCTCAAGTATCACGCAGGCTTCCTGCACACCACCTGCCCGAAGTGCGGCGGCCCCGCGACGCGCGAGACCGACACCATGGACACGTTCGTGTGCTCGTCGTGGTACCAGTACGCCTACCTCAGCCCCTATTACCGCGAAGGTGAACCGGCGCACGCGGACTCGATCCCCTGGGACAAGGAAGAGGCTAACTATTGGCTGCCGGTTGATACCTACACGGGCGGCGCGGAACACGCCGTCATGCACCTGCTCTACACGCGCTTCTTCACCAAGGCACTGCGCGACGCGGGCATCGTCAACTTCGACGAACCGATGCTGCAACTGCGCAATCAAGGCATCATCCTGGGTGAGCCGCGCTGCGGCGATTGCGTCGAAGTGACCGGGACGTGGGAAGGCGCGGCCTTCAAAGCCGAGAGGATCGCCGTCTACAGCTTCAAGGATCAGGCCACGTGGCCCCCCGCCGAGCGCGGCGCGGCCATGGTGCGTGGCGAGGTCATAGACCGCGACGACGTCAGCCTCAAAGTGCAGACCTCGGACGCGGGCGAACTGACGATTGTGCTGATCGACGAGGATATGCCCGTCGCCATCCCCGGCAAGGAAACCGGCGGGACGGCGAAGGACATCCTCTATCACCTGGACGTGGAGAAGATGTCCAAGAGCAAGAAGAACGTCGTCGCGCCGGACGAGCTGGTGGCGCAGTACGGGGCCGACACCGTGCGCGCGTACCTGATGTTCGGCTGGCGCTGGGAGCAGGGCGGCCCGTGGGACAGCCACGGGATCGAAGGCGTCGTGCGCTGGATCAACCGCGTGTGGAATATCGTCACGGAGCCGGCACAGGCAAGCGCGTCCGAAACGCTCGGCGAGCGCGAGCTGCGGCGCGCGATGCACTTCGCCATCAAGAGCATCACCGAGGACCTGGAGAACTTCGGCTTCAACACCGTCATCGCTCGGCTGATGGAGTACACGAACGCGCTCAGCAAGGCCAGGTCCGCGCACTACGGCTCCGCGCTGTGGGACGAAGCCATCGCCACCCTGCTGCTCCTGGTTGCGCCCATCGCGCCGCACATGGCTGAAGAACTGTGGGCGTTCCTGGGCAAGCCGTACAGCGTCCACACGCAAGCGTGGCCCACCTGGGACCCGGCGATGCTCGTCGAAGACGAAATCGAAATCCCGGTGCAGATCAACGGCAAAGTGCGCGGGCGCGTCACCGTCCCGGCGGACGCGGACGAGGAGGCAATCAAAGCCGCCGCGCTGGCCGATCCCAACGTCCAGCGGCACCTCGAAGGCCAGCAAGTGCTCAAGGTGATTGTACCGAACAAGAAGCTGGTGAGCATTGTGGTGAAGGGGAAGTAGAGGGGAGAATAGGCGAGGGGCTGGAGAAATCCGGCCCTTCGTTATAAAATAGAGTTAGGCACACACGCTTGAAAATGATACCAGATTTCACGCGCACCTATACTTACCCACCCGGCACACGCGGCCAGATGTTGGTAGCGGTATGCCTCATGGGCCTTGCGACGGTTTGTGCAGCGATAATCTTTAGTGGGGCGCCTATAGTACTTCTGTTTATAGGACTGCCTACCCTGTTTGGTATTGTCGAATTCATCAAGTCGGGCTACAGTGTATCCATTTCGGGTGCTGGAATCAGCACGAGTCTACTTGGGCGAGAGAGCCGCCTGAATTGGAGCGAAATCTGTAGCATCAAAAGCCTAAGTGCCAGTGGCGATCTGGAGCTACAAAACGCCGATAATTCCTGCTCAATTCGCATCCAATCGCAGATTGAGGGATACCTCGAGCTGATCAAACAGCTGGTTGACAAAAGGCCCGATCTATGGAATAGCAATGTGCCAGAAACATTTCACCGAGCTGTTGGGAACCAACTGCTTTCGGGATGTTTGGGAATTCTACTGATGGCCTTGGGGATAGGAGTGGTGAAAAATGAAGTCGCAGTCGGTATTTTTTCACTTGTCTTTGGTTCACTAATATGGGTAAACCTCCTCGCAGATACGCAAATCATAACGTTACAAGAAGGTGAACTGGTACTAAAGTCTTTAATTCGCGAAAAGCGCCTGAACGCCTCAGCCGTGGAAAGGATCCGAGTGGATACATCCGAGAGAGGGCATAGTTCAACAAGGCATTCTGTGATCATTAAACAAAAAAATGGCAAGAGGATTTCACTCAATGGATTTAAAGAAGGCCCCGCTCTGCTGCATTACGCTTTACAGAGCTGGTGGCAACAAAACGCCTCTTTGCTGGATTGAACTATTGCCTCCCAAAGATCATGGTAAAGAAATTAGTGAGGATTTGTGTAGATTCGTGGTTGAGACCAATGGAGGTCTTATGAAAATCACCGACGTTTCCCTCTTCAAAGTGCGCGGCGCGTACACTGGGCCGTACTTTCCGCCGGGCGACCGGCAGGCGCAGATGATGGACATCTACCCGGAGTTCAACGCGCAGGCGATGTCCGGGCGGCGGCGGGGAAATGCACACAAAGGGGTCTGCTGTCGAAGACCTATCGCCGCACCCGCCGCGCAGCTTAAGTAAGGTCGTTGGGGGGCGCCAAAGCCACACAAAAAGCAAAAGGGCAAAACCATGACGCAGGACAATGCAATAGAAGTCTTCATCTCCCACCGCGACTCCACCTGTGGTGAGTGTGGCGAAGACCTGGGGCGCAAAGCCTGGATCATCCTGCGCGAAGATAAAGGCGCGTTGTGCTTATCGTGCGCGGACCTGGATCATCTGGTGTTCCTGCCCTCTGGCGACGCAGCCCTGACCCGCCGGGCCAAGAAACTGTCAACGCTGTCGGCGGTCGTTTTGGAGTGGAGTCGTGCGCGGAAACGCTATGAGCGACAGGGGTTGCTGGTCGAAGAACAAGCGTTACAAGCCGCCGAAGCAGAATGTCTACAGGATAGTGAAGCACGCGAAAGGCGCAGACTGCGGGAAGGCGAGAGACGCAGCGTCCTGGATCAAGAGTACGTGAATCGCTTTGCGCAGCGGGTACGGGAACTGTTTCCACGCTGCCCGGCAGGCATCGAACAGGTCATATCAGAACACGCCTGTCTCAAATACAGTGGGCGCGTTGGGCGCACAGCGGCAGCCAAGGCGCTGGATGAAGAGGCCGTTCGCCTCGCAGTCATCGCCCACATCCGGCATGAAGCCACAAGTTACGATGATCTACTGGCTCAAGGGTTCGAGCGGTGGGAAGCTCGCGCTGCCGTGGCCGGTGAAGTGAGGACTATCTTATCCCAATGGGAGTTTTCACAGACAAACGAGTAAGGTTGAAGTATGATGTAGAGAGTCGGAGGTTATCCCTATGAACGCACAAGACATTCGCTGGATGCAACGGTTCAATCATTTCAACAACGCCTTCACGCATGTGAAAGAAGCAGCAGAATTGGCTCAACAACGGCCCCTTTCTAAACTCGAAGGGCAAGGATTGATTCAGGCCTTCGAGTATACCCATGAACTCGCCTGGAACACACTCAAAGACCTTCTCCAGAGTCGCGGAGTACGTAATTTGTATGGCTCAAAAGATGTGACACGTGAAGCCTTCAAGGTTGGATTGCTCACAAACGGCCAAACGTGGATGGATATGATTCGAGATCGCAATCTAACATCCCACACCTACAACGAAGAAACAGCGAACGCTATCGTTTCGGCCATTCTGGATCGATATGTCGCCGAGTTCGTCGTTTTCCGGCAAACTATGGAAGACCTCGAGGAACAAGAACCGGTATGAAATTCGGGCTAACAGAATCTACGATTGAGAAAATCTGCGGCGTCTTCGCCGGCTACCCGCAAGTCGAAAAGGCTGTACTGTATGGCTCCCGCGCCAAAGGCAACTACAAGAACGGCTCAGACATTGATTTGACGCTTCACGGCGGCGCAGACTTGACGCGCAACGTACTCTATCGCATTATGGACGACCTCGACGACCTGCTGCTGCCCTATACCATTGACGTGTCTATTTTCAGCGCCATCAGCGATGCCGACGTGATCGAACACATCCAGCGCGTGGGCGTCACGTTTTACAAGAAAGCTTTGCCGTAACGCAGTATAACGAGGCAAGAGGCAGGAAGCAAGATTAGAAATCCTGCATCTCGCATCTTGTATCTTGCACCCTGCATCTTGGAGGTCTTATGAAAATCACCGACGTTTCCCTCTTCAAAGTGCGCGGCGCGTACAGCGGGCCGTATTTTCCACCGGGCGACCGGCAGGCGCAGATGATGGACATCTACCCGGAATTCAACGCGCAGGCGATGTCCGGGCGACGGCGCGACGAAGGCCCGGAGATCATCAGCGAAATCTACGTCGAACTCCTCACCGACGAGGGCGTGACTGGGCTTTTCGGCCCCATCGAGGACTACCAGGCGTTCATCATCCACAAGTTCCTGCGGCCCTTTCTCGTCGGGCGCGACCCGCTGGCGACGGAGCTGCTCTACGACCAGATGATCCGCCTGCACCGCCACGGGCGCTCCGGGATGTTCATGACCGGCGTGAGTGTGGTCGATTGCGCGCTGTGGGACCTCAAGGGCAAGGCGTGGGGTCAGCCGGTTTACCGCTTGCTCGGCGGGCCGACGCGCAGCACAGTCCCGGCCTACGCGAGCATGCTCGGCTACAGCGTCGAGCCGGAAAACGCCGCCGAGATCGCGCTGGAGTTTCGGGATCAGGGCTATGCCGCGCAAAAGTGGTTCTTCCGCTACGGCCCCGGCGACGGGGAGGCCGGCATGGCGAAGAACGTGGCGCTGGCCTACGCGCTGCGCGAGGCGCTGGGACCGTATTACCCGCTGATGTTCGACGCCTACATGGGCTGGGACGCGCAGTACGCTGCCCAGATGCTCCACCACCTCAACCTGCTCAACATCACCTGGGTCGAAGAACCGCTGCCGCCGGAGCGCGTCGGCAGCTTCCAGCGGCTCAAGCGCACGGCGAGCGTCAACCTGGCGACAGGCGAGCACGTCTACACGCGCTGGCAGGTGAAGGAACTGCTGGTCAACAACGCCATCGACTTCGTGCAGACCGATCCCGACTGGACGGGCGGCATCACCGAACTGGTGAAGATTTGCGCGCTGGCCTCGGCTTTCGAAGCGCCCGTCGTCGCGCACGGGCACTCGCTGCTGGCGGCGCTCCACGTCGCCGGATCACAGTCGCCGGCCGTTGTCCCCTACGTCGAATACCTCGTCCGCCACCAGGCGCGCAAGCAATTCTTCCACAAGCCACAGTACGCGCCGGAGTACGGTCGCATCGCCTTGCCGGAACTGCCGGGGCTGGGCTTGGCGCTGGATGAGACGAAGATCGAGGCGCGCGAGGCGTTATGAAACCGGCAGACGAGAGCGCCACGCAGACACCGTTGACGGAAGTCAATTTCGATTTGGCGGAGTTATTAGCACAAGTTACCGAGGAAAATCTCCACAATGAAATCGATACTGGGGTAGTCATAGGGCTGGAAATATGGTAAACTATTGGTAATACAGGCATCGGAAATGTATTGTCAGATCTGCTATAAGGTCAAAAAGTGGAGGCCCGGATATGGAAACAAAAGTGAGAGACCCACTCTCTATAACAACCATCAGCACAAGGTACGAAAATGGCGCTCTGCATCCCCTGGAACAGCTCAATCTTACCGAACACCAGCTCGTGAAAGTGCAAATCCTTCCTCTGAAAGTGCAGATCACCGGGCAGACGGCGCAGCGTAAAGTCAGCCGTTTCATATTGGATGAACTCAGTTACCTTATGGGAGGCGAGCAACCCTCACTCATCCAGGTAGAAACGCAGCTATACTGGCGTGTGCCTGTAGTGATGACATATCCAACTCAAGGAAAGCTAGGCATTGTCGGGCACATTGACGTCGATGCGGAAACCGGCAAACTCCTTTTGCCCCCCGGAGGCCTTGATGAACTCAAACGCAACGCTCGAACCCTGGTTACCCGTCATTCACCAGAAACAGCTTAACAGAGCAGATTGCCTGGTTGCGTGCATTTTGATGATCCTGGACTATCTGGACTACGCAACGACCTCGGAACAAATCACCCGGCTTTTCGATATGGACCCGGACTTAGGCGTACCCGCCTCGCGCATCAAACGACTTGAGCAATGGGGACTGCACGTCCTGTACAAAAGCGGAACGATGAAAGACTTGCGTCAACACCTGACGCAAAAAGAACCTTGCATTGCCTTTGTCAACACGATCCACCTGCCTTACTGGGAGGAAATGACTCGCCATGCATTGGTGGTTACAGGGATAGACGAACACTACGTCTACCTGAATGACCCGTTTTTCGACGAAGCGCCCCAATCGGCCACACACCTCGAATTCTTGTTAGCCTGGGACGAATTCGAGAACACCTATGCGGTCATTAGCAAATAAGTCCAACAGCGGCTCGGTCAGGAGACCGGCCACAGCAGACACAACGACCTGACTAAAGACTATCAGACTAACGACTATCAGACGATCACCAAAGGAGCCTCCCTTATGTCAACCTTCAAAGACGACTTTATCGAAGCCAACGGCATCCGCCAGCACTACTGGCGCACCGGCGACGGGACGAAGCCCGCCCTCGTCTTGTGTCACGGCGTCACCGACAACGGTCTGTGCTGGACGCCCGTGGCGCACGCGCTGAAAGACGATTTCGACGTGATTATGGTCGATGCGCGCGGGCACGGCCTTTCGGACGCGCCGGAGAGCGGCTATGCGACTAAGGATCTTGCCGCCGACCTCGCGGCTTGTATCCGTGCCCTCGGCCTGGAAAAGCCCGCCGTGCTGGGCCACTCGATGGGCGGCGCGACGGTGTCGTATGCGGCGTACAAGTACCCGGAGTTGATCGGCAAGGCGTTGCTGGAAGATCCCGGCTGGTGGGATGACAACAGTCCGCGCCAGACGATGACGGAGGAGCAGCGCAAAACCTTTGCTACAGCATGGCAAAAACGCATCATCGAACAAAAACAGCGTTCCCTGGAAAGCCTGATGGCGCAATGTCGTAAGGATTGCCCCACCTGGCCCGAAGAAGAGCTGGAGAACTGGGCCATTTCCAAGCAGCAAGTGAGCCTCCACATCCTCCAATTGTTCGCGCAGCAGCGCCCGCCCTGGCGAAAAATCGCTGCCGGGATGCGCTGTCCCACGCTGCTCATCACCGCCGACGTGGAGAAAGGCGCTATCGTGACGCCGGCAATGGCAAAAGAAGCCACGGAGATCAACCCGCATATCCAGATAGCCCACATCCCTGGCGCAGGCCACAGCACCCGCCGCGAGGCGTTCCAGGCATATATGACGGCGGTAAAGGCGTTTTTGCGAGAGGGATAATCAATAATCGGGGGTTGGTAATCGGTAATCGGTAATCAGGAATCGGGGATAAGTGCATATTACAACCCAGTTACCAATTACCGGCTACCAGTTACCAATCACCCTTTACCTTTTGCCCATCAAGGTGTAAAATAGCGATAAAGTCGTTAAATATCGTACAAAAGGAGTCAACCATGACAGAGCCAAGAGGTAGTGTAACCGGTGTCCATCAAGAACATGATGTCAAATTCTACGGGCTTTCGACGTGCATCTGGTGCCGCAAAACACGCGAGTTCCTTGAAGAGGAAAGGGTCGCCTTCGATTTCGTCTACGTCGATCTGCTGGAAAGCGATGAGCGCGAAGCAGTGAAGGACGAAATCCGCCCGTGGAATCCGCGCGTCTCCTTTCCCACGACCGTCATCGACAGCACAGAATGTGTGATCGGCTTCAAAACCGATGAACTAAAGCAGGTGTTGGGCCTATGAGCGACGCCATCACGCCAGAACAGATCGAGAAGCTGTACCAACGGCTGGACCGGGAAGCGAAGGCCGGGGCCTACAATCTCAATCCCGACAAGTCGTTCACCCTCGGATTGGTGGAGAGCTTGCTCATCAATGAAGCGCGCTACGGCTACTGGGCCTGTCCCTGCCGTCTGGCAGATGGCATCCGCGAGAAGGACCTCGACATCATCTGCCCGTGCGACTACCGCGATCCCGACCTGGACGAATACGGCGCGTGCTTCTGCGCGCTCTACGTCTCCGACGCGGTGCGCGACGGCAAGCAAGAACTGACACCTGTGCCGGAGCGCCGCCCCCTGGGCGGGCCAACCGCGCAGGCCGAAGACCACGAGCACGACGAGGAACTGGTCGGCTTCACGCGCAGCGGCATCCCGGTGTGGCGCTGCAAGGTCTGCGGCTACCTCTGCGCGCGCCCGCAACCGCCGCTCAAGTGCCCCATCTGCAAAGCGGACAAAGATCGCTTCGAGCGCTTCGCGTAAGAAAATCGTACACGGATTACACGGATTCTATGGATTTTTGATCTTATCCGTGAAATCCGTGCTCATCCGTGTACCAAACGATAACCGGCCTTAGCCCGGTACCGAATCTTCACAAATCTCACATAAGGACAACCAACTATGACCACTCCGTTCACCGTTAAAATTGGCTTTGTGCCTTCGTTTCGTTTCCGCTTCACGCCCTGGTGCCAGAAGATGCGCGATGACAGCCTGGCGGCGTTCGCACACGTCAAAGGCATGGAGGTCGTCGTCCCGCAGCCTTCCCCCGACGGGAAGACGTTGGACGCCGAAAAAGGCCTGACGCCCCACGGCACCGTCAACACACTGGACGAGGCCGAAGTCGTGGCCGAGTACTTCCGGAACCAGCACGTGGATGGCCTCATCCTCTGCCCGCTGGATTTTGGGGACGAGCGCTCGGCGGTCAAGGTGGCCGAACTGCTCGGCGTGCCGGTGCTGCTCTACGCGACCAAAGAGCCGCCCGCACCGGATGACGCCGGCCTCTCGCGCGTCTCCGACTCGTACTGCGGCAACCTCTCGATGGCTTCCGGGCTGTACCGGCGCAAGATCGCTTTCCGCTACGCCGGCCTCTTCTTCCCCGACGAACCGGAGCTGCTGGACGAGGTGCAAGATTTCGTGCGCGCCGTCGCCGCCATCAAGGGGATGAAGAACGCGCGGCTCGGACACGTGGGCGTGCGCCCGCCGACCTTCGAAACGGTCGGCTACGACGAAACCGCGCTCATCCGCAAATTCGGACAGAACGTCATCTACAGCAACCTCGCGGATATCACCGACGCAGCACACCGTTATACCGACGATGACGCGCGCGTGCAGGCGCTCGTCGCCGAGATTCAGGGCGGCGTCGCTGCCGTCACCGTGGCGGACGATTACCTCATCAACGCGGCGAAACTCGAGCTGGCGTTACGCGATTTCTGGCAGCGCTCGCGGCTCTCGGCGATGGCGATGCAGTGCTGGCCCTCGGCGCAGCGGTTGATGGGCATCTCCGTGTGCGCCGTCTATGGACGATTGACCGGTCAGGGGATGCTCACCGCCTGCGAGACCGACATCCTCGGCGCGTTGGCGATGCTGATCGAGCAGCGCGTCGCGCTCGGCGAAACGGTCCCGCACTTCATCGACTGGACGATCCGCCACCGCGATAATCCGAACTGGCTGTTGGCGTGGCACTGCGGCAACGCGCCAACCTGCCTCGCCGCCGATCCGCAGCAGACGGCGCTCCGCTCGCGCCGCGATATGAAGGGTGAATCGCCTGTGGATAGCTGCGATCCGATGGCCGGCCTGAATCAATTCCAGATCAAGCCCGGCGCCGTCACCTTCTGCCGCCTGGCGGAATACGACAACCAATGGAAGATGCTCATCACAACCGGAACGATCGTCCCCACCGAGGAAACGCTCGCCGGGACGTGGGGCTGGGTGGCAGTGGCAGATCACGACAAGCTGTACCGCACACTCGTCGAAGAGGGCTTCGTCCACCACGCCAGTATGATTCACGGTGATTATACGAAGGCGCTGCTCGAAGTCTGCAAGTTTATGGATATCGAGGCGGTAATCGTTTAGTCAATAGTCAAGTAGTCAGGTAGTCATATAGTCAATAGTCGAAGGTCTGACTTTGGATTCGCACTATATGACTATTCGACTAACGACTATCAGACCATTTTCAAAACTATTTTCAGGAGAAGACCATGACTTTCACGATTGGACGTGGGACGAATATTTCACACTGGCTCAGCCAAAGCAAGCAGCGGGGAGAGGCGCGCCGGGCTTACTTTACCCAGGCGGATGTGCAACAACTTGCGACGATGGGCCTGGATCACCTGCGCATTCCCATCGACGAGGAGCAGATGTGGGATGAGGCAGGCCACAAGGACGCGGAGGCATTCGCGCTGCTCGATGCGGCGCTGGATTGGTGCGCCGACGCCGGGCTGCGTGCCATCGTCGATCTGCATATCCTGCGGACGCACTACTTTCTCGACGAGAGCGACCCGCCGCTCTTCGCCGATCCCACCGAAGCGGCGCGCTTTGCGTGGCTATGGCGGCAGCTCTCCGAGCACCTGGGCCACCGTCCTACGGATATGGTCGCCTACGAGTTGCTCAACGAAGCCGTCGCCCGCGACCCAGAGGACTGGAATCGCGTGGCGTTGGCAGGCTACAATGCCGTTCGCGCGACTGAACCTGCGCGTACCATCGTCCTCGGCTCCAACTGGTTCAACCAGCACCACACCTTCCTCAAACTCGCCGTGCCGCCGGACGATCCAAACATGATCTTGACCTTCCACTACTACTTCCCGATGTTCATCACGCACTACACGGCCCCCTGGTGGGCCATTGGCGGGACGTACAACGGCCCCGTCCACTATCCCGGCCAGCCCATCGCCGATAAAGACCTGGCGAGTTTGAGCGCAGAACTGCTCGCGCGTATGGACGAGTGGAACCAGCCCTTCGACCGCAGTACCATCGTCGCGGACCTGGCGCAGCCGTTTGCCGTGCGCGAGCGCACCGGCCTGCCGCTCTACTGCGGTGAGTTCGGCTGCTTCGATCGCACGCCCGATCCGCTGCGCATCGCGTGGTTCGAGGACATCCTGTCGGTCTTCGCCGAGTACGACATCGCCTGGGCCAACTGGGATTACAAAGGCAGCTTCGGCATCGTGGATCACGCCGGAAATCCGACGGCTATCGCGCCGGTGTTGTTTCCGTCAACGGACAACATGAGCTAGGCTCGGCTGAAGAGCCATTTTCGGATTTCGTACTCGGATTTCACGGAACACACGGATTTCTTAATTTTTATCCGCGAAATCCGTGTCGATCCGTGTACTATTAAAGTTTACGTGTGCAAGTGCCAAGAGGAGTGACAAAATGAGAACGTTTGCGCGCCCGAATAGCGTTGTCAGCAAGTGTCTGGGGTTTGCCGCGTGTCGCTACAACGGCGTGACGATCCCCGATGCGTTCGTGCAGCAACTCGAACCCTTCGTCACCTATCTGCCGGTCTGCGCGGAAGTGGAAATTGGGCTGGGCGTGCCGCGCGAGCCGGTGCGGATTGTGCTCGTGAATGACGAACCGCGCCTGCTGCAACCGGCCACCGGCGCAGACGTGACCGAGAAGATGCAGACTTTTGCGGCGGCGCATCTCGACTCGCTCACGGATATTGATGGCTTCATTCTCAAGGGACGCTCGCCCTCGTGTGGGATCAAGGACGTGAAGGTCTACCGGGGCATCGAGAAGGGCGCAGCGTCCACCAACAAGGGACGCGGGTTCTTCGCCGAGGCCGTCTTCGAACGATACGGGCATCTACCGGTCGAAGAGGAGGGACGGCTAACCAATTTCACGATCCGCGAGCATTTCCTCACGGCGCTGTTCGCCCTGGCGGATTTCCGTGCCGTCAAGGCCTCCGGCCTGATGCGCGAACTGATGCGCTTCCACACCGACAACAAGCTCCTGCTCCTGGCCTACAGCGAAAGCCAGTACCGGCTGATGGGGCCAGTCGTCGCCAACCACGCCAAAAAGCCTGCCGCCGAGGCCATCGCCGCTTACGAGCAGCATCTATGGAAGGCGCTAGCCCGTCCTGCACGGCGCACGGCGGGGATCAACGTGCTCATGCACGCGCTCGGCTACTTCTCCGAGAAACTCACATCCGACGAGAAAGCCTACTTCCTGGACACGCTGGAAAAGTATCGCGCCGAGAAAGTACCTTTGAGCGTGCCCGTCAGCCTGGTTGGCGCGTGGATCGCGCGCTTCAAAGAGCCGTACCTGGCCCGGCAGACGTTCTTCGCGCCGTACCCGGAAGCATTGATCGCCATCAGCGACTCCGGCAAAGGGCGCAACTTAAGCTAGTACGCACGATGCTCAGAGGGGACCGGCAGATCCTCGACAATGCGTCAGGGTCGGGAATCTGGCGATTCCCTCCGAGCAAAAGGGGTTCAACCTCATGCCAGTAACCGCTCTTCGTAAATCCGCCGCACGGTGTCTTCGATGTCCGGCTCGCGCACGGCGAGGTCGCGGATGCGATACCGCGCCGAGAGCCGCCCGATTAGCTCCGAGGCGGTGATGGCCTCGCGGTCGAACTGGTAGGTCACGCGCGTGTTTTCGCCCTCGTAGCCATCCTCGCGGGCGACCACGGTCGCGCCCGCGATTTCTACGGCGGCGTAATCCTCGGCCATGTCCACGATCAGCGCGCGCTTGCCGCCGAACCGCGCGCGCAGCGTCTCCAGTTGCCCGTCGAAGAGCAGCCGCCCGCGATCGATGATCATCACGCGGCGGCACAGCTTCTCCACGTCCGCCAGATCGTGCGTCGTCAGGAGCACCGTCACACCGCGCTCGCGGTTGATGTGCAGGATAAACTGACGGATGCGTTCCTTGGCAACCACATCGAGGCCGATGGTCGGTTCGTCAAGGAAAAGCAATGGCGGGTTGTGCAGCAATGCGGCGCACAGATCGGCCCGCATCCGCTGGCCCAGCGAAAGCGAGCGCACCGGCGTATTGAGAAAAGGTTCGAGATCGAGCAGCGTGAGAAATTCATCCAGGTTACGGCGGAAGCGATCCGGCGGAATTTTGTAGATATGCTGGAGCAAATCCAACGACTCGATCACGGGCAAATCCCACCACAGCGTCGTTCGTTGGCCGAATACCGCGCCGATTTGGGCCACGTGCGCACGGCGCTGCTTCCACGGCGTCCGCCCATTCACGACGATCTCGCCGCCGGAAGGCACGAGCAGGCCGGTGAGCATCTTGAGCGTCGTCGACTTGCCCGCGCCGTTCGGGCCGATATATCCCACCAGTTCGCCGGGTTCGACGGCAAAACTGATGTCATCCACCGCGCGCACCACACTGTACGCGCGCGTGAACAAGTTCCGCAGCGCGCCGAACGCGCCCCGGTGATGCCGGTAAACTTTGAAGTGCTTGGACAGGTTTTGGACTGTGATGATCATAGTAGCTTTCAGCTTTCAGCAGTCAGCTCTCAGCCTGCGGGATCAGTTTTCTGGCTGATCGCTGCGGGCTGACGGCTGACCGCTTCATGTCCCCGTACTCTGATAATGCCTGATGCCATATTCCCAAAACAATAGCGCCGCCAGCAGCATCCCTACCCCAACGACGGGACAAAGGAATGGGGCAAAAGCGGGCATAGCGAACGGGTCCGGCTTGTCCAGGATGTAGAGCGCCGGGTAGTAATTCATAAAAATCCCCGGCAGCACAAAGGTGAAAAAGCGTCGCAGCCACTTGTTGTATACGCTCATCGGGTAGGACATCATCTCCGCGCCGCCGTAGGTAAAAATGTTGACGGCCTCTATGGATTCCACCGTCCAAAAGGTGATGGTCGAACCGATGATGAAGAGCGCGCCGAAAAAGCAGACCAGGCTCGCCACGATGACGGGCACGAAAAGCGACTTGGGGGCCGTCCAGTGGATATCGGCGCGCAGCAGCGCAAAGCCGAGGACAAGTCCACCCTGCGCGATGCGCGCCAGTCGCCGCAAGGCGAAGTCGGAGCCGAGGACCTGAAGCGTCACGTTCACCGGGCGCAGCAAGACCTGGTCGAAAGTACCGCGCCGGACCTGCTGCCCGAAAACGCCGGGATCGAACCCGCTGAAGATCATATCCATCAATCCGAAAGCCGTCTCCACCGTCCCATAGAGGAAGGCGATCTCAGGCAACGTCCATCCGGCGATGTTGCCGAAACGCTGCAAGATCAACGCCAACGTCCCGAACGCCGCCGCGGTACCAATACCCGTGCCCAGCAGATCGAGCAGGAAGGCCATACGGTACTGCATCTGCGCGCGCATGTTGACGGAGATAAGACGGCGATACAAGTTCAGGCTGTGCCCCATTCACCCCCCCTGGATCACCAACCGGCGCACGCCGGCGCGCATCACAAGCTGGCAGACGGCGAAGAGCCCTACAGCCCACAGGAGTTGTTCGCCCAACGCCGCGAGCAGCGCCGGCCCCTGCAGCGTGCCCAGGTACACTTCGACGACGGTATTGACCATCACGGGAAAGGGCGTCAGCCGGCACAGGGCCACGAACCAGTCGGGGAAGAAGCGCAGCGGCATCAGGAAGCCGGAGAGAAACCAGGAGAGACTGAAAGCGATCCGGCCAATGCCACGCGCGTCCGGCGTCCAGAACGCCGTCAGGTTGATCAAAAAGCGCCACCCAAAACTCACCAGTAAGCTGAGCAGGAGCGCGACGCCCAGGGCCGCCCACTGCGCCAACGTCTGCGGCAAGGTGATCCTGAAAAAGACCGCGTAGGCGAGCATGATCGTCACGCCGCGCAGGAAAAAGTGCGTAATCGCCCGCCCGATATCCTGCGCGCACCAGAAGGCAAAGTAATCCATCGGCTTGAGCAAATCCGAGGCGATGTCACCGCTGCGCACGGCGAGCATCACGTTCCACCAATGAAAGAGCGAAAGGTAGGCGATAATGCCCTGCGTCAGCGCCGTATAGGTGACGGCGGCTTGCAGCGGGATGCCGGCAACCTCGGAGCGAACGCCATACAGCGCGATCATCACCGAAGCGCGCAGCAACCCGAAGAAGAAATTCGTCGCCAGCCCCGCGAGGTTTGCAGCGCGATAGCTCAACTGCTGCTGGAAGCCTAGTTTGATCAATTGCCAGAACAGACGCATGGTGGACTCCGGTCTTTGGGCGATGCTCGCGCCATTATACTGCACTTGACCAAATTATCGACCCGCGATACACTTTTTAACCTGCCGGTAGCAGTGTATAATGAAGCATGTTTCGATATAGTTGGACTAACAAAGAGCCTGATGGTTCGGAAGCGCGTCGTTGGGACTGCCGGACTAAGGGACTGCAAAAGAATAAGTTCCCGCGCAGAGCGCCCCGGGGACGGGGCTTCGAGCATAAAAACGGGAAGTTATATTTTTACGAACCCTAAGCACAATCTGACGATTAGCGGAGGCGAGAAATGCAACCATTCTCCTGGGACTTCCCCTACCCCTCACAGCGGATGCCGGTTTTGGCGCCAAACGTCGTGGCAACGTCACAGCCGTTGGCGGCGCAGGCCGGGCTGGACGCACTGCGACGAGGCGGCAACGCCGTAGATGCGGCGCTGGCGACCGCCATCGCACTCACCGTCGTCGAACCGACGAGCAACGGTATCGGCAGTGACGCCTTCGCCATCGTGTGGGATGGCGCGCAGCTTTACGGCCTCAATGCCTCGGGGCGCGCGCCGCGGGCGCTCACGCCGGAGCGATTCGCCGGGCTGGCGCTGATGCCGGTCACGGGATGGGATTCGATCACCGTGCCCGGCGCGGTCAGCGCGTGGGCGGCGCTCTCGACGCGCTTCGGCAAGCTGCCGTTCGGCGACTTGTTCGAGGTGGCGATCCACTACGCGCGCGACGGCTTCCTAGTGTCGCCGATTACGGCGCAGGCGTGGGCCAGAGCGCCGGAACGTTACGCAGCCTACCCATCGTTCGCGGCGACCTTCGCTCCGCTTGGCCGCGCCCCCCACCCCGGTGAGATGTTCCGCTGCCCAGACCAGGCGCGCACGCTGGAACTCATCGCCGCGACGAAAGGCGAGGCGTTCTATCGCGGCGCACTGGCAGAACAAATCGCCGCACACGCACGAGCGACCGGCGGCCTATTGACGGAGGACGATTTGGCGACGCACGCGCCCGAATGGGTCACGCCGCTGGCGCAGGCATACCACGACTGTTGCCTGCACGAAATCCCGCCGAATGGACAGGGCCTTGCGGCGCTCATCGCGTTGGGCATCTTGCAGCATTGCGATCTGGCGCGGTATCCGGTGGATTCCGCCGACAGCTTGCACGTACAAGTCGAGGCGATGAAAATCGCGTTCGCGGAGGCGCACCGTCACATTGCCGATCCCACGTGGATGGAAGTCCCGCCGGAAGCGTTACTGGACACGGATTTCCTGGCGGAGCGCGCACGGCAGATCCGGATGGACGCGGTGCAGTTCCCAGTCTCGGCGTTGCCCACCGACCACGGCACGGTCTACCTCACCGCTGCTGACGCCGAGGGGATGATGGTGTCGTATATCCAATCGAACTATATGGGCTTTGGCTCGGGCATCGTTATTCCCGGCACAGGCATCAGCCTGCAAAATCGCGGCGCGGGCTTCCGGCTCGAAGCGGGTCATCCTAACCGCGTCGCTGGCGGCAAGCGGCCTTATCACACAATCATTCCGGGTTTCATCACACGCGAGGGCCAACCCGTGATGAGCTTCGGCGTGATGGGCGGACACATGCAGCCGCAGGGTCATGTGCAGATGATGGTGCGGTTGGTGGATTACGGACAGAACCCGCAGACGGCGTCCGATGCGCCGCGCTGGTATATCGAGGAGGATCTGACCAAGCTCTCGTTGGAGCCGGGCTTCGCGCCAGAGGTAGTGGACGAACTGCGGCGACGCGGGCACAACGTCATGGCAGACCTGCCGCCGGGCCGGTTCGGCGGCGCGCAGTTGATCTACCGGTTGGAGAATGGGTACTGCACCGGGACAGATTGGCGTAAGGATGGGCAAGCGGTTGGATTTTGACTTGAATATGAAATCTCGAAAAGGGTTCGCTGTCTACCTTGTCTTGGTGTTGATGGCCGTGATGTGGGCAGCTTGTTCAGCGCAATCCCCGACTGCCACGTCAACACCGGTGGAAGATATCGCCACGTCTGTAACGAGCACCCCCGCGCTATGCCCGCTGCCCACGGTTATCGCGCCGACGCCACCCGCTGTAATTCCTGGATATGCCAAGTTGGACGAAACGACCAATCTACACGTCACCGGCACGATGCAGGAGATCGACCCGGCAGAGTACCGGCTGGTCGTGAGCGGTGCAGTCGGCAACCCCCTCAGCCTGACCTACGATGAACTGCGTTGTATGCCCAAACGCGCCGTGCGCACGCTGCTCGTCTGCCCGGGTTTCTTTCAAGATGAAGCAACCTGGGCCGGCGTCCCGCTGAACTATGTTCTGGATATGGCTGACATTTCACCAAACGCCTCGGACATCGTACTACGCGGCGCCGATGGATACACGGCGCGGCTGGAGCTAGATGTGATCCGCGACGGAAATCGCCACATCCTGGCTTACGAATGGCAGGGTGAACCCTTGCCGGCCTTACATGGATTCCCACTTCGTGCGGTCCTTCCAGAGCAACAAGGTAACAAATGGGTCAAATGGCTGCTCGAAATCGAGGTACGCCAGTAAAAACGCTTAACTTCGTCTTGACAATCCCACAACCTGCGCTATAATACTTGGTAAGTAAAATTAACTTTCTAAGTACGGTGAATACGGCTTATTAACACACGCATAGGCTCTGTTCACAATTGGACTGGTTCTTGAAGCCTCAATTCTCTTTCACACACACAGGGAGTACTTGGAGCTATGAGCGGTTCGGTTACACAACAAGAAGTACCACGTGATAGACATCGCAAGCGCAGTCTCAGTAAGCCCCGCACCCAGGTCAGCGCAGGCTCCCGGTTGAAACGGATTTTTGGTATCGATGACCTGGAGTTGAGCCTGTTGGCATTGCCAACTTTTGTCTGGTATATCCTCTTCGCCTATCTCCCTATGTTCGGCATTATCATCGCGTTTGTCCGCTACCGGCCCATCAGGGGCGCCAATTTCATAGTCAGCCTGCTCCGCAGCGAATTTGTGGGCCTCTATAATTTCCGGTATCTCTTTACCACTCCAGACGCAGCCATCGTTTTTCGCAACACGCTGGGGTATAATATCGTGTTCATTGTGCTGGGCGTTGTCGTGCCCCTCACCCTGGCCATCATGATGTCGATGCTCTATTCACAAAGGCTGGCTAAGGTCTGCCAAACGGCCATCTTTCTGCCCTATTTCCTATCCTGGGTGGTGGTCAGCTATTTCGGCATGGCGTTCCTGAGCGTCAACAGGGGCCTGGTCAACCAGGTCCTCACCTCCGTGGGGCGCGATCCGGTGCAGTGGTACATGTCACCCCAGTATTGGCCCTACATCCTGGTGGGCGTCAACATGTGGAAGAACGTGGGTTACGGCATGGTCCTCTATCTGGCCACCATCACCAACATCGACGCTACGCTGTACGAGGCCGCCGTGGTGGACGGCGCTTCCAAGTGGCAGCAGGTGAAGCATATCACCCTGCCCATGCTCAAGCCCATGGTGATTATCCTCTTTATCCTCGCCGTGGGCGGTATATTCTACTCGGATTTCGGCTTGTTCTATATTATGCCCAGAAATCAGGGCGCACTGGCTAACGTCACCCAGACCATCGACGTCTATGTTTACAAGGCCTTGATGCAGATGAACAATATCGGTTTTGCTTCCGCAGCCGGCTTTTTGCAATCGGTGTTCGGGTTCATCACCATCTTTGCCGCCAATACTGTCGTCAAAAAGCTGGATCCGGAAAGGGGGTTATTCTAATGACAACACGGAATATCACGAGCCTTTTTCGACCCCGGCGCGAGCTGGACAGCGTGGTGCGGTTCAACCGCGTCTCCCGCCCGGTCAATGCGCTGTTCTCTGCGGTGTTTATTGTGCTGGCTCTGGCTGCCACACTGCCGCTGGTTTTTGTCATCATCATCTCCCTTTCCTCCGACCGGTCTATCCAGATGTACGGATACCGTTTTATTCCCGACGAGTGGACCTTCGATGCCTACTCTTACCTGTGGCTGTTGCAGAACTATGTAGGAAGGGCTTTTTTAGTATCCGTCCGCGTCACCGTCATTGGGACTCTGCTGGGGATTTTCCTGAATTCCACCCTGGGGTATGTACTCTCGCGTAAGAGTTATGCCTTCCGCAAGTTCTTAACCATTCTGATCTTTATCCCTATGTTGTTCAACGGTGGCTTGGTCGCCTCGTACATGGTCAACACCCAGTTTTTGAAGCTAGGCAACACCTATTGGGCGCTCATCCTTCCGCTGACGACTTCATCCTTTTTCATCATCATATTGCGCACCTTCTTCCAAACTACGATTCCCGAGGAGGTGATCGAATCCGCTAGAATCGATGGGGCCAGCCAGTTTCGGATTTTCTTCTCCATCGTGATGCCCTTATCCCTCCCAGGCTTGGCCACCATTGGACTATTCCTCTCCTTTGCCTACTGGAATAGTTGGTTCCCGGCCCTGATGTACATCCAGTCCACCCATGCCCATATGTATCCGCTGCAATACGTGCTGATGAGCATTGAGCGAACCATTCAGGATCTGGTGCGCAATGCGCAGTTTATGCTGCCGGCGGAGACGCTCCAGGGGCTTCCCACGGAGGCAGTGCGCATGGCCATCGTCGTGGTGGCCGTCTTGCCCATCGCTTTGGCGTATCCCTTTTTCCAAAAGTACTATATCACAGGTTTGACCATAGGGGCGATTAAGGGGTAATCTCCCTGTCTTTAATGGGAGGCACAAGTGCCTCCCGCGACCAACGCGAACCCCAGCGAAAGGAGGTGCACGTCTTGCCCTAGACCTGAACCATCGTTTGTAATCGACCAAATAGTTCCCTCTATCAAAAACTGAAAGGAGAGTTCGAAGTGAAGAGAAACCTATTGTTGATACTGCTTGTATTGTTGGTCGCCGCGCCGTTGGCCAGCTGTGGTCGCAGCACCCCTGCCCCCACAACCGTTGCCGAACCGGGCCAACCAATCCAACCGACTCTACCCCCTGCGGCCGCACCGGTGGAGCTCATTTGGATCATGGGCAACCCAGGGCAGGTACCGCCCGAACAAGCCATGGTCGAGGAGAGGCTCAACGATATCTCGGTGGCCGCGTTGAACGTCAAGGTCACGACCCTGTATTACGACAACGAGCGGACCATGTTGGCCATGTCCGCCGGCGACGACTGGGACATGTCATTCACCGCCGAATGGTTCAACAACTTCCCCACGCAGGCTCGCGCCGGCTACTTTGCAGACCTCACCGACCTGTTGCCCACCGTGGCGCCCCAGCTCTATGCGACCATGCCGGAAATCGTCTGGGAAGGCGCCAAGGTGGATGGCAAGATCTATGCCATCCCGGTGAAGAAAGACTACGCCGCCGAGTTGTTCTGGGTGATGGACAAGGCGCTGTTCGAGGACGTTTTAGGGATGCCGATCCCCGACAAGATGAGCTTCTTCGACATCGAGAAGTACCTGGCAGCGGCGAAAAAGGCCTATGACGATGGCGTCGCCGGCGCGGAAAGGGCTCAGTATCCGATGTTTATCAGCCGCGGCGGCGTGGGCGGGTTAACCAGCGAGTTCGACAACATCCACCGCGGCACTATGCTGGGCATCCCCTACTCGGCGAGTGCGGCAGAGGCCGATAAAATCGTGGTGACGCTTGAGCATCCGGATCTTTACGATCGTCTGGTTGCGGTGCACGAATGGTACAAGGCCGGCTATATTAACCCCGACGCGGCTACCCTGGATACCGCCCCCTACTCCCCCGTATGGGCAGGCCAGGGCTTCTACGGCGCTGACGCCATCTGGACCCAAAGCACCGGCGTCGTGGTGAAGATCAGCAAATTCAGCGGCCCCAATCTGTCCACGGCCTCTATTCGCGGGGCAATGAACGCCATCAACGCCAGCTCGCCGAATGTGGAGCAGGCCCTTAAGTATCAGGAATTGGTCAACACCAACCGCGAGTACCGCGACATGCTCCGCTACGGCGTACCGGGCGTCCATTTCAACTATCAGGACGACGGCACGGTCCTGGTGACCGAGCGGGGCCGGGGCAACTATAGGCCCTGGGCCTTCTCCCAGGGGTCGTACTCCCTAAGCTCGGTGGAAGCCGCGGAGGGTGTGACGGTCGATCCCAAGATGTGGGAAGTCATCTTTGACGGGTACAAGGACTTAAAGTCCACCAACGCCATCGGATTCGCCTTCGACGTCACCCCGGTAGAAGGCCAGATCGCCGCCTTACAGGTGATCGTTGAAAAGTACTGGACCGGGCTGATCACCGGCGTCTCGGATCCCGCCGTTGAGGTGCCCAAGATGATCGCCGAGATGGAAGCCGCCGGGCTGCGTGCCGTCCAGGCCGAAGCTCAAAGGCAGTTTGACGCGTTCCTGGCCGAGTCCAATTAACTGACGACGCTCGGGTTGTCCCACACCGCGACGGACACCGTTAACAGCGCGGCGACCTCGGACAACCGGTCATAACATACGCCCTCCCTGGAGTATCTCCGGGGAGGGCTTTTCTTGTTTCAATCGCCGTAAAAAATAAGCTTGATGCCTGCGAAAAGCCATAGTGGACAAAACGAGAATGGGAAAAAAACCTGCTGTCCAAAGTCGAAATTGCCTATTGACAAACCCGATTTTCAGGTTACAATTGAATTGTTCAGTGAAAGTTCACTTGACCGCCTAAACAATGAGAGTATGGCAAATTCTGGCAAGCTCCACAATTTAGCACAATTAGCCGGTATATGCACAGGCGTAGCTCCCCAAACGCTCAACAACCAGCCTGGTCATGCACAATATATGCACGTGCGTAACCTGGGATTCCGCTTCGACGGTGAAACATCCTTGTTAAGAGACCGGTCTCAAGGCCAATTCCACCCATCACCCGGATGTTAATAAATCGAGAGAACTCAGTCCCCACATGACACAAATACGTTACGAGAAAGGGGGTTTGCCATAGATACCAAGTCCGCCGCCAAACCAATTTCACCCAAGAAAAGAAGATGGAACAGAGATAAGGTTTACACCAACCTTTCTTATCTGATCATGGTTTTACCGGGCGCTATATGGCTGCTTTTGTTCGCCTATCTGCCTATGCCGGGTGTCGTGATGGCGTTTAAAACCTATAGGCTGGTAAGACCACCCGAAGATGCTTTTATTCAAAACAGGTTTATCTACAGCTTGATTCAAAGCCCCTGGGTTGGACTCGACAACTTTAGATATCTGACCCTTCCAACGAATATCAATGCCACACTGACATATATCCGCAACACAGTGATGTATAACCTGCTCTTTATGGTTGTAGGCCTGGTGCTGGCTGTAGCTTTGGCGGTTATGATATTCGAGCTGAAAAACCGGTTTTTAGCAAAGTTCTATCACTCGATTTTTTTCTTGCCATTTTTTATCTCGTGGATTGTGGTCGCCTATGTCGTTTATGCTTTGGGTAGCTCCCAGGGCATTATCAACAGCATCATCACGCCTATGGGACTTGCCCCTATAGAAGTCTACAGACAAAAGGCAGCCTGGCCGTTCATTTTCCTGATAGCCAATATTTGGAGATATACGGGCAATGGGTCTATTATCTACCTTGCCACCATCACCGGTATCGATCGTGAGCTTTATGAAGCCGCGGCAATTGACGGCGCCGGAAAATGGAAGCAATTCACACACATCACTTTACCGCACCTAATCCCGGTGATCGTGCTGCTGCAGATTCTGGCGGTCGGCCGCATCTTTGGATCGGATTTCGACATGTTCTATACCCTTCCGAATGGCGCAGCGCTGGTCAGGGATGTCACACAGACTTTGGATGTATTTGTGTATAGTATGCTGAGGAGCAATTTGCCGCTTGGCTATCCTGCAGCAGCCGCGTTCTTACAATCCATTGTCGGCTTCATTCTCATACTGATCACGAATGCCATTGTACGTAAAGCCAAACCAGAAATGGCCTTATTCTAAAAGGTTGAACCAAAATGGATATACCGATCAAACCTGAACCGAAATTTATGAGTAAGATCTTCGCGCCGAGAGAAAAAACACGCGATATGCTGGCGCTTTCTCCGGCGACCAATGCGGTATTTGCGATTTTGCTAGGGGTCTTGTGTATTTTGACGTTGATTCCCATCTACGTCATTGTCATCGCTTCACTCACATCAGAAGCGTCGCTTCTCTCAAATGGCTATCGGCTATGGCCAGAAGAATTTTCCACGATGGCCTATTCATTCCTTTTCGGCCAGGGGTCAATCGTCATAACTGCCTACAAAAACACGATTATTTCTACAGTGGCAGGTACTTTCATGTCGGTTCTTATGGTGGGACTGTATGCCTACCCGCTGTCGCGCCCGAATTTCAAGTTCAAAACCTTCTTTACCTTCTTCGCTTTCTTTACCATGCTGTTCGGCGGTGGGCTTGTGGCATACTACATGGTGACTCGACAGATTCTGCAAATCCATAACAGTTTGTGGGCCTTGTTCCTACCCTCCGCATTTAGCCCATTCTGGGTGATTGTGATGCGCACGTTTTACCAAACCAATGTGCCCAACGAGATCATCGAATCGGCCCGTATGGATGGCGCCAGTGAATGGCGCACGCTTTTCCAAATTGTCATGCCGCTGGCAGTTCCCGGTTTGGCAACAGTAGCTCTGTTTAGCGCAATCGGCATCTGGAACAACTTCTTTAACGCTCTATTGTTGGTAGACGAAGCGAAGTATTACAGTTTGCAGTTTACCATTTACACAACGCTGAACAATATCCGGTTCCTGCTTGAAAATGCGGACAAGATGTCGGGTCTGGTCAACGTATCCGAACTTCCCTCGCAGACGTTCCGCATGGCGATGGCGGTAGTCACGGTCGGCCCCATTATTTTCGCCTACCCGTTCTTCCAGCGTTACTTTATCCGAGGTCTCACGATCGGCGCGGTCAAAGGATAAGTCTCTATCCGAAAATTACCCTTGCGAGCGATTCTAGTGCGTCAAGGGCGCATTTTCGGATAGGTTCTAAGCTTAATAATATGGCGAGTCAGCGACTCGCTGTAAGAAACGACCATTTTACGAAAGCAGAAAGGAGGTGGCCCCAAACCCGCATCCGGCAAAGGTAGAGAACAGCCAGCGGGTAACAGAAACAATGAATCGGTTTGTTTTCAAAATGCAGCACCATATTTAGCAAAAATTGTTAACCCATATGAAGGAAGGAGAAGACCTATGCATACCAAATTTACACGCCGTCAGTTTTTGAAACTTGCCGGCATAACCACGCTCGCTGGCGCCCTCGCGGCTTGTTCCAGGCCAACTGCCGCTCCGACGACGGCCCCTGACGCCGCCCAACCCGCAGTGACACAGCCCACCCAAGCGCCTGCAGAAACCGCCGTGCTCCGCTACTACATTGTCGGCGCTGGGGATACCGATCAGCGCTCACTGGTCGAAGCTGCGATCAACGAATACATCGAGCCGCTCATCGGCGCTAACGTGATCTTTAGCGTCATTGGCTGGGGTGACTGGGCTTCCAAGGCCGTTACCGGTATCCAGGCCGGTGAACCGATAGACATCTTCTTCACTGCTGACTGGTATTACTACATGCAGTTGGCCTCCGAAGGGCTGTTCACTCCGCTGAATGACCCGAACGGGCCAAACGGCAATCTGTTGGAGAAATATGGGCAGGGTATCCTGAGCAGCCTGAACCCCGCGTTCATCACCGGTACACAGATCGACGGCATCAACTATGCGGTTCCCACCAACAAGGAACTGACCGTTCCCGAAGGGTTCCTCTACAACGTCGCATTGGCCGAAGAAATCGGTTTCACCGCCGAAGACGCCGCCAAGATCAAGAGCTACCGGGATATGGAACCCTGGCTGGAAAAGGCCAAAGCCGCCCGTCCAGACCAGTATCCTTACCTGACGGATGGCCGCGATGGCTTTTCGCCCTGGCCACAAGACCTCGCCAGCGGCGTCAATGGGCAACTGATCAACATGAAGTTGTCTCCCGATGCCAATGGCGTATGGGACGAGACCATCCTCAGCATTATGGAACAAGATGTTACCAAAGAGCGTCTGACCATAATGCACGAATGGTATAGCAAGGGCTGGATTCACCCGGATGCCGGCCTGACGACCTTTGACACGAGCCAATACCTGAATGCTGGTCAATTCTTCATCGAACCGATGCCGCTGAAGGGGAACAACATCAAGGCGCAGGAGATGATGAATGCCTCCGGCAATCCCGACCTACGATTGGCCGAAATCTATGGCCAACCAAAGGTCAACATCACCACTCACGCCGGCGGCTCCATGCTCGCCATCCCCGCGATGTCCGAACACCCGGTTGAGGCAATGAAGTACATCAACCTCTTGCACAGCGATCCCAAGTTGATCAACATGCAGTTGTTCGGCGTCGAGGGTGTGCACTGGGAAAAGGAACCCGATGGCCGCGTCAACCTCATCAACAGCGCATGGTACGGCGCACACGCTGGCGCGTGGACGGTCGGCAATACGATGCTTCAGTTGGTGACCAACAAAGAAGACCCGGACAAGAACCGGATGCTCATCGAGTACTCCAACGACGCGATCGACCATGTCGCGCTGGGCTTCCGCTTCCGCACCGAACCCATTGCTTCCGAACTGACCGCGGTGAATGCTGTCAGCGACGGTATGATGCGAGCGCTACAGACCGGCTACGTGGATCCCGCGATCGAGCTGCCCAAATTCATCACAGATTTGAGGGCTGCCGGTCTCGATACCATTAAGGCCGAAGTCGAGAAGCAGTACGCCGAGTGGAAGGCGAAGAAATAACTCGCCGGTAATCCTAACCTGAATATGCTCCAACAGAGGCCCCGCACAGTACGCGCGGGGCCTCATATACCAGGACGTAGGACCTCTGTGGAGGTTTGCCGGTGCAGTACCAGAAACACTCGCTGGCATAATTGTGGAATAGAGACTCCCTGAATTTGTCAACAATCGCCCAATTCCCTGTTGACAAACGTAATTCTTAAGCTAAAATTGAACTATTCAATGAAAGTTCAGATGACCACCTAAAAACGAGGCTATGGCAAATTCCATCACGCTTCAAGATGTAGCAAAACTGGCCGGCGTATCTATCGGTACCGCTTCCCAGGCGCTCAACAACCGTCCTAGCGTTGCCCAGGATACACGCGTGCGCGTGCTGGATGCGGCGCGGACGCTGGGATACCCCCTCAAGGAAAATGGCCACGACATTAACGAAAACCCCCTGTCAATTATCGGGTTGCTAACCAAGCATGATTATGGATTTCCCTTCGAGGTCAATGCCTTTTACTCCTACATTCAAGCTGGCGTCGAAAGTGAGTGTCGCCGCCGCAACTTGAGCTTGATGTTTGCCAATATTGAGGTCGACCGCTCAAATCACCCCGTCGTGTGGCCATCCATGATTACCGAGCAACGCGTCGACGGATTGATTCTGGCAGGTACGTTCATTGAGAATACCATCGGATTGCTTGGACAGCGTGTCGATATTCCGATTGTACTCGTGGATAGCTACGCGCCTAATCTACCTTTCGATAGCGTGGTGATCGACAACATCGCCGGAGCCACCACAGCGATCAATCATCTCATCGCACAAGGGCATACAGACATTGGGATCATTGGTTGGGCCAACAATTCCCCGCCAAGCATCAACGAACGATTTATCGGATACAGTCGTGCGCTTGAAGCGCATAACATCCCCATACGTCACGTCGAAGAATCGGGGCTTAATCGAGAGGAGGGATACCGCGCCGCGACGCAACTCTTGCAGCGTGCTCCCGAAATCACAGCCATCTTCGCCTGCAACGATCTGACTGCCATCGGCGCGACGCACGCAGCGCGAGATATGGGTATGACCGTGCCTGCTGATCTCTCCATCGTTGGGTTTGATAACATCGATATGGCAAAAGAAATAACGCCGGCATTAACCACGATTCACGTTTATAAAACTTGGTTAGGAATCCTTGGCGTGCGGCAACTGATTGCCCGCGCAATGAATCCAGAACAGCCGAAAACCACCACAACCATTATGACAAATCTGGTTGTACGTGATTCCACCGGTTGTCCGAGAAAACGATCCAAAAATCTATTGACATAGCAAAAAAGCTGTGTTATAGTTTAGGAAGACTCCGGTAACGATACCGGTATTGTTACCGGAAGGGAACTCACTGCGTGTAAGCCGTTTTGCATTGTTACAAAAGTTCTCGCACCCAATCATCTAGCTTCACCAACTATAAGGAGGTAACTATCGATTATAATAACCAAATACTGACCAAGTAACTTTTCGTGGAAAAAAGCCATTTCAAAAATTCACTAGGAGGAGTATGACATGCGTAAGTATGCTGCTTTTAACATCCTGATCTTGGTAGTCCTTTTGTTGAGCGCCTGCGCCACGCCAACACCCACTACAGCTCCCGAAACGCAAGCGCCTGCAGCTACCGCTGTACCCGCAACGGAAGAGCCAAAGACCGCAGAGCCGGCTGTTCCGGTTTCCAAGTACAAGGAATCCCCAATGCTGACCGCCAAGGCAGAAGCGGGCGAGCTGCCCCCCGTAGATGAGCGCCTGCCGGCCACACCAAGAGTCATCGAACCCCTCGTTGAGACGGGTCAATACGGCGGCGAGATGCGCTTTGGTATGGTTGGCACCAATGCCACATGGGGTGGGTTCCTCTTTATGGCTGCCTGGGAGCACCTCGTCAGTTGGAAGGCCGATTTCAGCGGCGTTGAGCCTAACCTGGTCGAGAGCATCGATGTCAGCGACGATGTGACCACCTACACCTTCCACATGCGCAAAGGCATGAAGTGGTCGGATGGTGTGGATTTCACGGCCGACGACATCGCGTTCTACATCGAAGACGTCCTGTTCGACCCCGATCTAAGCCCCGGTGGGCCTGGCGCCGACTGGATTCCTACCGGCCAGGGCGAGGATATGAAATTCGAGAAGATTGATGATTACACCTTCAGACTGACCTTCCCGAAACCCTACGGTACGTTCCTCTACGCCCTGGCGCAGTGGGGTGGCCGTTATTTCGCCCAGTTCCCCAAGCACTACCTGCAACAGTTCCACAAGAAATACAACGAGAACGTGGATGACCTGGTAGCGGCGGATGGCACGGTGGCCGACTGGATCGCCTTGTTCAACAAGTACGGTGGCGGTGGATGGGGCGACCCCGAAGCGTTCTATCTCTACCCCGAAAAACCCTCACTCTATCCCTGGATCACCACACAACCTATCGGCACAGGGACGCAGATCAGGCTGGAACGCAATCCGTACTACTGGAAAGTCGATACCAGCGGCAACCAACTGCCCTACATCGACTCCATCCTGGGCATCGCTTACCAGGATGCCGAAAGCCGCACCTTCGCGATGCTCAACGGCGATATCGATGTCTTGAAAGACCCGGGCAACGAAAACCGCATTATCTACCACGACGCCATGAACGAAGGCAAGCCGATCAGCATCTATTACCCCCAGTCTGATGGCGCCAACACCAACACGATCCACTTCAACCAGACCGTTGCCGATGAATACAAGGCCGGCGTTTTTGCGGATATCAACTTCCGCATCGGTATGTCGCACGCGATCAACCGCCAGGAGATCATCGAGATCGTCCACAACGGCCAGGGTACCCCCGCGCAACAGGCCCCGAACAACGATGGCCCGCTGTACATCGAGGGAATGGACACCCAGTACATCGAGTACGATCCTGCCTTGGCGACCGAATACCTCGATAAAGTCTTCACCAACGGTAAGGGTTCCGATGGTTACTACCTGGATGATCAGGGCAAACGCTTTGAGACCATCTTCACCGTCCAGAACGACCTCAGCTACGGCACCAACTGGGTTCAGGTTGCGGAACTGTTGATTGGGTATTGGGACAAGGTTGGCGTCAAGGTGCTCTTGAATTCGATTGCGAGTGACCCGTACGAAGTTGCGCGCCAGGATAACACGATCGAAACCATCATCTTCACCACAGAAGGCGGCGCCGGGATTACCCCCATCCTCGATCCTCGCTACTACGTTCCGCTCTATGGGTATCAGGCTTACTTCGCCCGTGGCTGGTACGCCTGGCGAGTCGATGAGACCGACAGCGTCCAGGTTGAGCCGCCGCAATGGGCAAAGGATGCTTATGCCAAGTACGAAGAAGTGCTCATGCAGCCGACACAGGAACGCCAAATCGAGAAGATGCGGATCGTTCTGCAAGAGGCCAAGGAACGCTTCTACGTACTGGGTATCTCTCGACCAGGCGACATGTACTACCCCTACAACTCGCGCATGGGTGGCATACCTGACACCTGGTACGATGGGTGGGCCGAGGGCGTAGCAAAGATAACCTACCCCGAACAATGGTTCATCAAAGAGTAAGCGCTTAGGTTCTTAGGTTCTATGTGCTCCGGCGAGAATCTCGCCGGAGCACATCCCCTGCGAAGCATTCTCAAGGAGAATATCATGTGGAAATATCTATTTCGGCGTTTTCTTTCGATGCTCTTTACCGTATGGGTGATTTCAATGATTTCTTTTGCGATCATCCAACTCCCACCGGGTGATTATGTCACCACACTGGTCAACCAGCTTGTGGCCGCTTCATCCGGCGGCGCCACGATATCAAGCGAATACATCGAGCAAGTGCGGGAGATGTATGGCTTCAACCAACCGATGTACGTTCAATACTTTAAATGGATTGGGAGAATTCTCACCAGGGGAGAATTTGGCTATTCGTTCGTTTACAAACGTGATGCGGTCGTGATGATCACAGAACGTTTACCGATGTCTTTCGCATTGTCCTTCGCCAGTATGATCCTGGTATGGGCAGTGGCTTTGCCAATCGGCATTTATTCTGCCGTCCGCCAATACTCGCTAGGAGATTACGTCTTCAGTTTTATCGGGTTTATTGGCCTGGCAGTGCCAAACTTTCTGTTAGCTCTTATTCTACTGTTTATCACGTATAGATATTTCGACCAGGCCATGATTGGCTTGTTTTCTACGGAATTTGCCTCTGCGCCGTGGAGTATGGCAAAATTCATGGATATGCTGAAGCACTTATGGATTCCGGCGACAATCATTGGCCTGGGCGGTACAGCCGGCTTGATTCGCACAATGCGGGCGAATCTGCTCGATGAACTCAACAAACCTTATGTGGAAACAGCGCGTTCCAAAGGCTTATCGGAGGGGCGGTTGCTGTGGAAATATCCTGTGCGCCATGCCATGAATCCATTTATCAGCACGATCGGGTGGGCATTGCCAGGTTTCGTCGCCGGTGACGTGATCGTTTCTATTGTGTTAAACCTGCCGACCTCTGGACCGGTTCTATTCAACGCCCTGAAAGCCCAAGATATGTACGTGGCGGCAGGTTTTATTTTAATGTTGAGTATCTTGACCGTGATCGGCACATTTGTCTCAGATATTTTACTGGCTATGCTTGATCCACGCATCCGCCTCCAATAATTCCTGATAGAGAGAGGTAAATCACGATGACCGTAAATGAAATCGACCTAGCACTCGCCAATCGTGCCAGTGGCGAACTGGCCTCAGAGAGTGATGTTCGGGTAGAAGTGGCGACGCAATGGCAGCTCATGTGGTGGAAATTTAGAAAGCACAAGTTGGCAAATTTCGGCGGAGTGCTCGTTATATTTTTCTACATGCTGGCGATCTTTTCAGAGTTTTTTGCCCCCGTCCATTTTACAACGTATAACGAACAATATGTTTATGCGCCGCCACAGATGATTCACTTCTTTCGTGATGGCAAACTGGCCCCCCACGTGTATGGTTACAGATTTGAACGCGATCCCATTTCGTACAAGAAGACCTGGGAGATTGATGAATCAGTCATCATTCCGCTCCGGTTTTTTAATCGCGGCGAGCCCTACAAACTTTTGGGGGTAATCCCCGGTAATCTGCACCTGGTCGGACCCGTTAATGCCGGAGACCCCTTTTATTTGCTAGGCGCGGACAAAAGCGGGCGCGACGTTTTCAGCCGCATTATTTATAGCGCGCGGGTTTCGCTGACCGTAGGATTGGTCGGCGTAGCCATCAGCTTTACAATTGGTATTTTGGTAGGCGGCATTTCGGGCCTGGTGGGCGGAGTGCTGGATAACCTGATCCAACGCCTGATTGAAATTTTGATGTCCATACCGACCCTGCCGGTTTGGTTGGCCCTGGCGGCCATGGTTCCATTGAGTTGGAGCGCGCTCAGGGTTTATTTTATGATCACGGTTATCTTGTCCATAGTTGGATGGATGGGCCTGGCGCGTGTGGTGCGCAGCAAGTTCCTGGCTTTGCGCGAAGAAGATTTCATTATGGCTGCGCAATTGGATGGTGTGCCACGGGTGCGTATGATCACTAAGCACATGCTCCCCTCTTTCTTGAGTCACATTATTGCCTCCATTACCCTCTCCATTCCCGGCATGATCCTGGGTGAGACAGCTTTGAGCTTTTTGGGATTGGGATTGCGGCCTCCCGTCGTTAGCTGGGGTGTGATGCTCCAAGATACGCAAAAAGTGGCTGTCATCGCGATTTACCCCTGGCTATTATTCCCGGCTTTGGCGGTAGTCATCGTCGTTCTGGCTTTGAACTTCTTGGGTGATGGTCTGCGCGATGCGGCGGATCCATATCAGTAAAAGAGATAGATAAAGGTACTCCATATGGCTGACAATAATACTACCCTTGTTCAGGTTACAGATCTAAAAATCCATTTTTTTACCAATGAAGGCACCGTGCGAGCCGTAGATGGCGTCACGTTTGATATTCACAGTGGTAAAACCCTTTGTATGGTGGGGGAAAGCGGATGCGGCAAAAGCGTCACTGCCCGCGCCCTGTTACAGATTATCCATCGCCCCGGTAAAATCGTCGATGGCGATATCGTTATGTATCGCAAGAAAAGCCAAGACCAGACCGAGGAGGTCCACATCAGTGACCTGGAACCGAAGGGACGTGCCATTCGCTCGATCCGCGGCAAAGACATTTCCATGATTTTCCAGGAACCCATGACCTCACTTAGCCCTATGTATACGGTGGGCAACCAGATCATGGAAACCGTCATGCTACATACCAAAGTTGATAAAAATCAAGCGCGTGAACGTGCACTCGAGATGTTAAAGTTCGTGGGTATTCCACGCCCGGAGCGTATCATTGATGAATATCCATTCCGCCTGTCAGGCGGTATGCGCCAACGCGCCATGATCGCTATGGCGCTATCCTGTAATCCGCGCTTGCTCATTGCCGATGAGCCGACAACGGCGTTGGATGTAACGACACAAGCCCAAATCATCGACCTCATGCAGAGTCTGCAAAAAGATTACGATATGGGAATCCTGTTCATCACCCATGACCTGGGTGTGGTGGCAGAAATCGCCGACAATGTCGCCGTGATGTATTTAGGCAATGTCGTTGAATACAGTGACGTACACACGATTTTCAATGACCCGCAGCACCCCTACACACAATCGTTACTACGCTCTATTCCAAAAGTGACCGCCACCCGTGAGAAATTGGAAGTGATTAGAGGCATGGTTCCAAGCCCGTTCCGCCGCCCGTCGGGGTGCCCTTTCCACCCGCGTTGCACCAAGGCCATGCCTATTTGTTCTCAAGTTGAACCGAAAACCATCAATCTTAACGAGAACCACCAGGTTCACTGCTTACTGTTTGATAAAGACGTTAAAAATTCTGTGGGGGGGATTGCACAATGACCGAGCAAACACCACAAAGCCAACTTAGTTCAACATCCCAAAATGGTAAACCACTGCTAGAAGTCAATAACCTGAGAATGTATTTCCCGATTGTGAAGGGCCTTTTCGGAAAAATCAGTGGATACGTTAAGGCAGCCGACGATGTGTCTTTCTTCATCTGGCCTGGTGAAACCCTGGGGCTAGTAGGAGAGTCTGGGTGTGGAAAAACAACCGTGGGGCGTTGTTTGGTTCGGGCTTACCAACCAACTGACGGAAGTATCCTCTATCGACTCGCTGATGGGACGGACGTTGACCTGGCTAAAGTTGACCGTAAAGAGCTTCAAACGTACCGTAAAGATATCCGTATGATCTTTCAAGATCCGTATTCGTCCTTAAATCCTCGCATGAACGTATTCGAGATTATTAGCGAGGTGCTGCGCGTCAATGATATGTACTCGCCCAAGGATATGGAGTATCAAGTAGCAGACACGATGAAGCAATGTGGCCTGCGACCAGAATACATGCGGCGTTATCCGCACGCTTTTTCTGGCGGCGAGCGCCAACGCATCGGGATTGCCCGCGCTTTAGTGACCTCGCCGCGCCTGGTGGTATGCGACGAAGCTGTCTCGGGCTTGGATGTCTCGGTGCGCGCCCAAATCCTCAACCTGATGGAAGACCTACGGCGTGACATGGACCTCACGTACTTGTTCATCTCTCACGACCTGAGCGTCATCCGCCACATCTGCGACCGTGTGGCGGTGATGTACGTCGGCAAACTGGTGGAGTTGGCAGACGCAAATGCGATTTACACGAACCCGTTGCACCCGTATACCGAGTCCCTGATGTCCGCCGTACCCATCCCCAATCCGAATTTGCGCGACCGCAGAAATCGCATCCGCCTGGAAGGCGAAGTCGCCGATCCTGCCAATCCGCCGCCGGGCTGCTACTTCCACCCACGCTGCCGCTATGCAAAAGAACGATGCAGCGTCGAAACACCTGAACTGCGCGATATGGGAGACAATCACGTTGTCGCCTGCCACTTCGCTGAGGAATTGGAACTAACTGGCGTCCGCATGGCCTGAGTCTGCAACGCACCTGTACAACTGCACACAGGCCCCGCAAAGTTTGCGGGGCCTGTGTATTGACTATTTTACTCTCCAGTAGACAATCATATTGTCACGATGTCTGAAAGGAAGTGCTATGAAACGGACATGGATGGTGTTCAGCACGTTGGTCGCGGCAGTTGTGCTCATCATCGGGTTAACGCTGGCGTTAGCTCATAGTCCCGGACGAAATCCTGCAACCTGGGAAGACATCACGAATAGTTACATCAGGCAGCGGGGGTGGACATGGGGGCAACAGGTCACTATCGAACAAGTGGTGAAAGCGCGCACGCCTGGCAACTTCACCCAAGAGATGAATTTTCGCACGTACAGCGACGCTTCACCCTACTATACCGTGGACGAGACCGCCAGTAGCTACCCAAGCTCACCCCCCACTTCCTATGCTGCCAGCGATCGCATCACAGACACAATCCTGAATACACCCAGCTATAATGATCCGTCCACCACAACGACAAGCAGTAGCTTCCGTATGGGCCGCCCTATCCCCTACCCGCCCACAGAAGTCCGGTGTGTGCTGCTCAAACTGACTGCCACAGATACTTACTTCGTCATCTTCGCCAATCTGCATCAGGATATGTACAATGCCCAATGGATTATCCACGAAGGCGAGAAAGTCCCATTTTCCCAAACGTTCCTGGATCGCGTCGCCAGCTTCGGGTGCGACCTTGATTTGTCAGATCTATCGTAGATTGACATTCACCAGCAGTTAAGACGAACGACTATTTTACGAGGAGGTGTAGATGAGTTCGATTTTGGTACTTTATCATTCGCAAGAATATGGCAACACCGGCGCGATGGCCGAGGCCGTCGCCGAGGGCGTACGATCCGCTGGGGCCGATATGACGCTGATCAACGCAAACGAGCAACGCATCACGATGGACAAATACCGTGTATTCGATGCCGTCGCCTTCGGCACGCCGGATTACTTCAGCTATTTCGCAGGCACGCTGAAGGTGTTCCTGGATGACTGGTATCTCAGCAAAAAGGCCAACCCGACACGGCTGTCAAACAAACCTTACGCGCTCTTCCTTTCGCACGGCGGCGGCGGACGGGCCAAACAACCCTTTGAAGACCTGTTCAGGCAGATGGGAACGAAAGTTGGCAACACCGTAATATCAGCGGGACGGCCAACGCCCGCCACGATGGAAGCCTGCCGCACGTTGGGTCGGCAACTGGCGCAAGCCGCGCGTTGAGACTTTCGCCGTCTCGGTTTCGATGTAAAATATACCCAGATGTGCAGGGGATGTCCTGCCGACATTCCCCGCTAAATATTATATTGGCTTAAGGAGCTAGGCATGTCTGAATCGAAAGTGAAAAAAGCAATTTTGGTATGGGGCGGCTGGATGGGTCATGAGCCGGATCAATGCGTGGCGATTTTCGCGCCGTATCTGGAATCCCAGAGCTACGCCGTCGAAGTCTTTGACAACCTCGACATTTATCTAAACACCGACAAAATGATGGGCCTCGACTTGATCGTGCCGGTGTGGACGATGGGCACGATCACCCGCGAGCAGGAGCAGGGCCTGCTGGACGCCGTCAAGAGCGGCGTGGGCATCGCCGGTTGGCACGGCGGCATGGGCGATTCATTCCGCAACAACGTCGAGTACCAGTTCATGGTCGGTGGGCAGTGGGTCGCGCACCCCGGAGGCGTGATCGATTATCGCGTCAACATCATCAGCGACGATCCTATCGTGGCCGGCCTGGAGGATTTCGATATGCACTCAGAGCAATACTACATGCACGTCGATCCCTCTAACGAGGTGCTGGCGACCACGACCTTCAACGGCGATCACGCCTACTGGATCGATGGCGTCGTCATGCCCGTCGCGTGGAAGCGAATGTACGGCCAGGGCCGCGTCTTCTACGCCTCGGTCGGCCACGTGGCGAAGGATTTCGAGGTGCCTGAGGCGCTCGAAATGGTGAAGCGCGGGATGATGTGGGCGAGCAAGTAAAGAGGCAAGAGGCAGAATTTTCCTGCATCCTGCATCTTGCATCCTGAAAGGATTGAGAAAACATGACTACTAAAACGAAAATTGGTGTGATTGGTTGCGGGAATATCAGCGGGATATACTTGCAGGCAGATAAGGTCTTCGAGATTCTGGATACGGTCGCGTGCGCAGACCTCGTGATGGAGAAAGCGTGCGCGCAGGCGGAGAAACACCACATCGCGCGCGCCTGTACAGTGGAGGAACTCCTGGCCGATCCCGACATCGAGATCGTCGTCAACCTGACCATCCCCAACGCGCACTACGAGGTGGCGATGGCGGTGGTGGCAGCCGGAAAATCGGTGCACAACGAGAAGCCGCTCACCATTACGCGCGAACAAGGCAAGGCGCTGCTCGCGGCGGCAAAGGCAAAAGGTGTGCGGGTCGGCAGCGCGCCGGATACCTTTCTCGGCGGCGGCATCCAGACTTGCCGCAAGCTCATCGACGACGGCTGGATCGGCGAACCGATCGGCGCGACGGCCTTCATGATGTGCCACGGGCACGAAAGCTGGCATCCGGCCCCGGAGTTCTACTACAAGGTCGGCGGCGGGCCAATGTTCGACATGGGGCCGTACTATCTCACGGCGCTGGTCAATCTGATGGGGCCGGTGCAGCACGTCAGCGGCGCGACGCGCATCACTTTCCCCACCCGCACGATCACCAGCCAACCGCTGCACGGCACGGTCGTTGAGGTGGAAGTGCCCACGCACGTCGTCGGCACGCTCGAATTCGCCAACGGCGCGGTCGGCACGATCATCACCAGCTTCGACGTATGGGCCGCCGAATTGCCGCGCATCGAAATCTATGGCACTGAGGGCACGCTCAGCGTCCCCGATCCCAACACCTTCGGCGGGCCGGTGCGCGTCCGGCGGGCGGGCGCATCCGAATGGAGCGACATCCCGCTCACGCACGGCTACGCGGAGAACAGCCGGGGCATCGGCGTGGCGGATATGGCCTACGGGCTGCGTTCCGGGCGCCCCCACCGCGCCAACGGCGAACTAGCCTACCACGTCCTCGACATCATGCACGCGATCCACGACGCCGCCGACGCAGGCCGCCGTGTGACGTTGGAAAGCACCTGCGAGCGCCCGGCGCCGCTTCCGCTTGGGTTGCGCAAAGGGTTGCTGGACGCCTGAGCCAACGCTGATCATTGAATACCAGGGCGGATGCAAACGAGTATCGACGCCGTAAGCATCCGCCCTGTTTCATCAAAATTCACCACAAATCTCCACGACTCCATACTTATTTTTGACCCATTCGTGAAAATTCGTGTAGATTCGTGGTCAAAACATTTAGGAGTATAGCTATGCCGACTCTACAAGTTCTTAAAATCGCCTCGGCGTTGGCGACGATTGGCGTTGGGGTATTCTCGCTAATACGCCCCCGGCAAGTACTTGGCTTCACCGGCCTGCAAGCCCCTGGCGGGCGCGGCATCTCGGAAATTCGTGCGATCCTCGGCGGACTATTCATCGCGCTGGGACTCGCGCCGCTACTGCTCAACGACCCGGTCGCCTACCAAATGCTCGGCATCGCCAACGTGGGAATCGCCGCTGCACGAGCCGTGTCCATGTTCGTGTTGGACAATGCCGTCACCCAGTCCAACAGCACCAGCCTTATCTTCGAAGTGGCCTTCGCTGTGATCCTGCTCGTCTAGGCCACCTTGTTGAAACATGAGAGTATTAGAAGATTGTGTACTGCGCCAACGCTACGACGTGATCGTCGTGGGCGCCGGGTTGGGCGGGATGACGGCAGCCAGTCTGTTGGCGAAGCGAGGTCTATCTATGTTGATGATCGACCAGCAGGCCAAACCCGGCGGCTCCTGCACATCATTCAAACGCGAGGATGTCGTCTTCGACGTCGGCACGGCGATGATTTATGGCTTCGGCGACAAAGGCTTCAAGCCGTTCCGCTTCCTCGTCAACGAACTGAAAGAACCTATCGAGATCATCGCCCACCCCACCCTGGCACGCATGACATTCGAGGGCCAGGAAATCATCTTTTGGCCGGACATCAACCGGTTCCTGGACGAACTCGGCCAGCTCTATCCTGCCGAAAGAGAGGCTTTGCACGCGTTCTACGCCGACCTTTATAAGATGTACGAGAACATCGTCATCAAAAACGAGGTGATCGTGCCGCCTTCGGAGTTCTCACCGCGCCAGGGATTGCGGCGGCTGCTTTCCGCTCCCCTGGCTATCTTCAAAATGCAGAAGTTGCTCTCGATCAGCGTCAAGGACTTGCTGGATCGCTACTTCCACACGCCGGAGATCGTTCACTTCTTCGACAAGCTCTGTTCGGCTTACGCCTACACCACCGCCGCAGAAACGCCCGCCGTTCTCGCCGCCACGATGTTCCTCGACAACCACATCGGCGGCGCCTACTACCCCGCCGGAGGAGCGCAGATGCTGCCCAACACCATCGAGAAAGCCTTCGAGCGCGACAGTGGGCAGGCACTCTACCGCCACCTGGTGGACGAAATCTTGATCCGCGACGGGCGCGCTTGCGGCGTGCGGTTGTCGAACGGCGTCGAGATTCTGGCAGATCGCGTCATCGCCAACACCACCGTGTGGAACCTTTACGGCAAACTGGTACGCCCGGAGCACATCCCGCCAGAACGCCTGGCGTGGGCGCAGTCGCTCATCCCCACCTTTCCCAGTATGACACTCTACATGGTCGTGGATCGGACCGCGCTGCCCGAAGATGTGTTCCCCTGGGAGGTTTTCATCGAGAACCGGGCGGTCATTGACCACTCCGACCTAACGCTCTACATCAACGCCCTGGTCGACCACACTTTATCCCCACCGGGCAAACTGGCTGTCCTGGCGATTGCGCCGAATATGTGCGAATGGCCGTCGCCGGACGACCCGGAATACCACGCCAAAGCTTATCGCGACCTGAAGAAACAAGAGGCCGCGCGGATGATCGCCCAAATCGACCAGCACTACCCCGGCTTCAGCCAGCATATCGAAACGCTGATCGTGGGGACGCCAACCACCCTCGAACGCTATATGCTCAAGAACGGCGGCGCGGTCGGCGGGCCGAAGAATGCCATCGGCCAACACATGTTGAAGCGACTGCACGCCCGCAGCGAGTGGAAGAACCTCTACGTCTGCGGCGATTCAACGGTGATGGGAACCGGCGCGCCCGCCACGATGGTCTCCGGCGTCGGCGCGGCGAATATGGTGCTGCGCGATCTTCACAAGTCGGAATACGACACGCGCAAGTTCGCCAAACAGTACGTGCAGTTTGTCGAGCAGCCTTACACACGCCCGCCATTCCACGCTGGCGATGCCATCACGCCGGACAACGCACATCTCGCCGCAGTGCAATGTCAAGGCTGCGAACGTCCGGCGTGCGTCGCCGGATGCCCTGCCGGGATCGACATCCCCGGCTTTCTGCGGCGCATGGAAACGCGCAACTACATCGGCGCGGCGCGGCTGCTGCGCGAGCGCAATCCGTTCGCCGAAGTGTGCGGCTACGTCTGCGCGGCGGATGACCTGTGCCAGAAACGCTGCTATCGCACATCCTTCACCGGAACGCCGGTCCGCATCGCGGAACTCGAACGTTGGGTATGCGAAGCAGCCGGCGGGGCCGGCTGGCTGCGTCCGAGCCTGGTGGAGAACCCGCAACGTATCGCCGTTATGGGCAGCGGTCCGGATGGCCTGACCTGCGCATATTACCTGGCCCTGACAGGACGCCGGGTTGACGTGTACGACCAGGAGGATCAACCGGGCGGCCAACTGCGGCAAATAGTCGCGCAAGGCGCTCTTCCACCGGAAGCCCTGACCCGCGATCTACAAGGCGTGTTGGTGAATAACATCCACTTCAAAGGCCAGCAGGAATCCGGCACAATCGACCTCGCGGAACTACACAACGCCCACAGCGCGATCTACATCACCGCGGACTTCACAGAAACTATGAACGATGCGCTCATGTCGCTGTGTGGACCGGACTGGCGCGACGTACTCAATCAGGCGACACGCCAGATAACGTCGCAACCGGGATTGTATGTAGGGGCCAACTACCCTACCGTAGTCGAAGCCGTGGCAGAAGGGCGTCGCGTTGCAGTGCGTATTAGCCAAGATGACGATTGATGTAATCTCAAATACTGATACAAGAGCGCCGTCGAGCGCGGTGATGCCATCTACACCGCGGGTATCGTCCAACAGGTGATTTACAATCTGATCCAGGTCATCTTCGCTCTGAACCGGGCGTATTTTCCCGGCGATAAAAAATTGGAGGTTGCGCTGAGTCATCTGACTATCAAACCGGATCGCTTTACGGAGCGCATTCAATGGCTGCTTTTTCCCGGCGCTCAACCGGACACGGCCTTGCTCAACGAACAAAGACAGGCGCTGTGCGCACTGGTTCAAGAAGTCATCACACTGACGGAAGGTACACAATGAATCACAAGTCAACGAACTCAGGTTCCCGGCGACTCTCGCGCCGTGACCTGCTCAAGCTCGCAGCGGTCGGCGTGCTGGCCGGCTGCACTCGCGCGCTGACGCCGGAAGCAACGCCTGCTCCTATTGTCCCTGTCCCCGCATCCACGCCGACGCCAGAACCCACAGACGCCGCTATCGAGCCAGAACTGATCGCCGATTACGCCTGCGTCACCGGTGAAGGCCCGCTCTGGCACCCGGACGAGCAGCGCGTTTACTGGGTCGATATCCCCAAGGGACGGCTGTTCCGTTATACGCCCGCGACCGGCCAACACGAACAATGCTTCGAAAGTCCGACCGCCAACGGCGACGCGATTGGCGGCTTCACCATCCAGGAAGACGGCGCGTTGCTGCTCTTTATGGCGCGCGGCGCGGTCAAGCTCTGGCGTGGGGGCGAACTCACGACCGTCATCGACGAAATCCCGGACGAAGTGACCACCCGCTTCAACGACGTCATCGCCGATCCGGAAGGCCGCGTCTTCTGCGGCACGATGCCCACCCCATCCCGCCCGGGACGGCTCTATCGCCTCGATCCCGACCGGACACTCACCAAACTGCTCGACGGCATCGGCGTCTCCAACGGGATGGGCTTCACGCCCGATCTCAAGCACCTCTACTACACCGACTCGCCCACGCGCAACATCTATCGCTTCGACTACGACCGCGCGATCGGCGCGATCAGCAACCAGCGCGTCTTCGTGCAGACGCCCGACGGCGAGGGCGTTCCCGACGGCCTGACGGTGGACGCGGAAGGCTACGTCTGGTCGGCGCGGTGGGATGGTGGCATCCTGGTGCGCTACACACCCGGCGGCGAGGAAGCGCTACGCATCGCGTTCCCTGCGCGGAAAGTGTCCAGCGTCACCTTCGGCGGGCCGGATTACACCGACATTTACGTGACCACCGCCGGCGGCGACCAGAAAGCGCGCGAAGGCGACGGCGCGGGCGCGCTGTTTCGCCTGAAGTTGGGCATCCAGGGCAAGCCGGAGTTTCGGTCAAGGATTAGTAACGAGTAACGAGTAACTGGGGACTGGGGACTGGGGAACGATGAACGGTGAGGCTGTTTGTGCCGGGTGTCGGCGGCGGATCACGGGATATTACGTCCAGGCGCTAGGACGAAACTGGCATCCGGCGTGTTTCCGCTGCGCCGCGTGTGGCAATCCGATTGAAGGGCAGTATGGTGAACATAATGGCGCACCGTATCACCCACACTGCTACCAGGAACGGTTCGGCCTGCGCTGCGCGGCGTGCGGAGGCTTCATCGAAGGATAATACGTCAAGCACGAGGGCGGCGCTTACCATCCCGACTGTCACAAGCAGCGGTTCGGCAAACGCTGCGCCGTCTGCGGCGAGTACATCGAAGGCCAATACATCCTGACCTTTTGGGGCGAGCCATATTGTACCCGTCACCAAACGCAATACCCGGAGTGTTACATCTGCCAACGCCCGGTGTGCAAGAGATTAACCGGCGGTGGCAAGCAGTATCAGGATGGGCGCGTGGTTTGTATGCTATGCCGTAGGCAGGCGGTCGATGATCAAGCGCAGGCGCGTGAAATCATGCGACAGGTACAGACCCGGATGGCGCGCTATGATCTAGACACGCGCCGGGCTGCCATCCCACTGGAAATGGTACCCCTCACCCGGCTCACGGCAGACGGGATGGCCGGTCCGCTGGCGCGGCTGCAAGGTCAAACGCTCAAACAGGTGGCAACACGCGACGGGCAGGAAGTCGCGCGCACCATCGAAGCCGTCCTCGTACTCGGCGGTCTGCCGCCGGTCTACCTCGAAAACGTCCTGGCGCACGAATTGGGCCACGTCTGGTTGTTTATCGAGCGCATCGACGATCTCCCGGAAGATCTGGAAGAAGGATTGTGCAACTTGTTCGCGTATCTGCTCCATCAAGAGCAAACGTCGCCAGAAGCTCGTCACTGTATGCAATTGCTAGATGAAAACCCCGATCCAATCTACGGTGACGGATTCCGCCGCGCGCGCGCCATCTACGAACAACGCGGCCTGCCCGCCCTCTTGCGCGGCGTCGCCCGATATCGCCGCTGGCCGCGTGGATAGCGGGCATCCCCACAAAAGCAACGCTTCCCGCCAATTTATAAGACATTCGTCTCGCATTTGACGTTTCCCGTAGAACGGGTATCCTATGGGAACCATGGACATGGTACGATGCGCCAACAACAATTAGGACAACATTGGCCACTGCATCCAAACAAGTATCCTTATGGACAACAAAATAACGTTGGATTTTCGATAAGAAAGGAACTCAGCGATGAATAACACATACAGTGGGAAAAACCCAAAAAAACGACCTCTAACACGCCGGCACTTTCTCAAAATTGTAGCGACCGGCCTGTTGGCCGGATGCGCGCCTCAACTCACGCCTATACCAAACGACAAATCGACGGCGACCACATCCCCCTCACCGACCGCCGCACCACGAGACACGCCGACCGCACCACCGCCTACAGGTACACCAACGACCCAACCACCCAACCAGCCGACCACCGCGCCGCCAGACACCCCCATGCCCTCCCCTACCCTCACGCCGGCTCCCATTGTGCGGCCTCACGTGTTGGGCAAAGTCGTCCACACCCGTCACGCCGGGGTATGGGATGGTGACAATCTCCAATCCGGCGCTCTCCGCCAGATGCTCGATGCCTCGATCACCCAACTCACCGGTATAGACGATGCGCGCGCAGCTTGGAGCGCCCTCTTCGCCCCCGGCGAGCGCATCGCCCTCAAAGTCAACACGATTGCGGGCGCATCGTACTGGACGCACGTTCCCCTGGTGATGGCTATCGCGCAGAGCCTGCAAGATGCGGGCGTACCGGCGGAACACATCGTCATCTTCGACCGGCTATCGCGGGAGCTGCAAGGCGCGGGCTACACATTGAACACGGATGGGCCGGGCGTGCGCTGCTACGGCACAGAACGCGCCTACACCGCCGGATGGACGCTGCTGGATCGAGACGTCGCCATCAGTGACGTGCTGTTAAGCTGCGACGCGCTCATCAACATCCCACTACTCAAAACGCACGGCACCAGCGGCATCAGCTTCGCGCTCAAAAACCACTACGGCACGTTCGACCGGCCTGGACAATATCACGGGAACATCGAACGAGCATTGGGCGCGCTCAATGCCCTGGATGCCATCCGCGACCGCACGCGCCTGACCATCGGCGACGCGCTCGCTATATGTACGCACAACTGGAACAACGCCGTCACCGGAGACGCAATCCTGATGAGCTTCGACCCGGTGGCTCACGACGCCGTCGGTATGGAGCTTTACACCGACGCGCGCGCCGCGACCGGCGCAAATTCCGCCGCCGCTGCCAAAAAGGTCGCGGCCTGGCTGGAATACGCCGCCTCGCTCGGACTGGGCGAGTACGCGCCGGACGCCATCGATAAAGTGGAGGTCAATTTAGCATGAAACGTTGGACACGACGACAGTTTTTACAGTGGGCCGGCCTGCTCGCCGCGAGCGCTGCACTGCTAGGCCCTGGATGTACGGCCAAACCCGGCGGCGACACGGACTCCGGTCGCCCCGCGCCCCCCGCCCCTAGCGGCGACCAGGCGTATCTCGCCGTCGCGCGCGGCAGCGATCCGGCGACGATCACAGAGCGGGCGCTGGCGGCCATCGGCGGCATCGAGCGCTTCGTCAAATCGGGCAACGACGTCATCATCAAGCCCAACATCTGCGTGAACTACAACCCGCCGGAATTCGCCGCCACCACCAATCCCGACGTGGTCGGCGCGCTGGTCAGGCTGTGCCTGGGCGCAGGCGCACGGCGCGTCCGCGTGATGGATATGCCCTTTGGCGGCACGCCGGAGTCGGCCTACGCCATCAGCGGCATCGAGGCGGCGGTCAAAGCGGCGGGGGGCGAAATGGAGGTGATGAACCGCGCCAAATTCGTGAAAAGCGCCATTCCGCAAGGCAAAAACATCCAGGAATGGGAAATCTACCGCGATGTGCTGACGACAGACGTGTTGATCAACGTCCCCATCGCCAAACACCACTCGCTGGCGCGGCTGAGCCTGGGATTGAAAAACCTGCTTGGCGTCGCCAGCAATCCGAGTAGAATGCATAGTAACCTGGCACAACGCATCGCTGACCTGTCGAGCGCCGTCCGCCCTACTCTCACCATCGTAGACGCCGTGCGCATCCTGGTGGCGAACGGCCCGACCGGCGGCAGCCTCAACGACGTCCGCCAAACCGACACCGTCATCGCCACCCACGACTTCGTCGCCGCCGACGCCTGGGCCGCGACGCTGCTCAATATGAAAGGCGCAGACCTCGCCTACGTCAAGGCCGCCGCCGACATGGGGTTGGGGACGATGGAGCTAGATAGTATCAAGATAGAGGAAATCAGTGCTTGAAATCGAACTACATCCTGCCCAAATCGAAGACAAAAGCATCCTACGTAACCTGATGGAACTCTACGCCTACGACTTCTCCGAGTACGATGGTGCAGACGTGGATGCGCACGGGGTGTATGGCTACGATCGCCTCGACCATTACTGGACGGAGGAAGGGCGCTCGCCTTTCCTCGTTCGCGTGTCCGGCAAATGGGCGGGACTGGCGTTGGTGCGGGAGGTGACGCTGCCGGATGGCCGCCCGGCGCACAGCGTCGCTGAGTTCTTCATCATGCGCAAATACCGCCAACAGGGCGTCGGACGAATCGTCGCCCAGCGCCTTTTTGACATGTTCCCTGGCGCGTGGGAAATCGGCCAGTTGGCGTCGAACGTTCCGGCGCAGGCTTTTTGGCGCGCCGTTATCACCGGTTACACCGGCGGGCGCTTTGAGGAAGTGCGCCGCCCTGATTGGGACGGCACAATGCAACAATTCGATAGCGTTGGAACGCAAGAACGTTGAGACGTTCGAACGTTCCAACAAACAAACGATCCATCTGCGGAGGAATCTCAATGAAACAAGGCAACAGTGGCAAGAGAAGTGTTTCACGCCGGGATTTCCTGAAAATCACGGCGCTCGGTCTGCTGGCAGGATGCGCGCCGGCGCAATCGCCGCCGGCTACGCCCGACGCAACGCCAACTACAGCGGCAACGCTCGCGCCGCCAGACACACCGGCGCCCGCCCCCACCAACACAGCAACACCCGCGCCTACCCTCGCGCCCACAGCGACGCTCGCCCCACTGCCGTCCGTGACCATCCGCAAGCCGGACATCATCCAATTCTACCCCGTCAAGCCAAGCGCCGTCGTCCACACCCACCATACGGGCGTGTGGAGCGGCAATGAACTCGTTCCCAACGCCGTCCGGCAGATGCTCGACGCTTCCATCACCCGGCTCACCGGGCTGAACGACGCCCGCGAGGCTTGGCGTGCGCTCTTCGATCCCGGCGAGCGCATCGCCATCAAGGTCAACGCCTTCCGCAACAGCATCATCTGGACGCACGTTCCGCTGGTGATGGCGGTGACGGATTCGTTGCAAGAAACGGGCATCCCGGCGGAGAATATCGTCATCTTCGACTACTACACGTCCGAGTTGCAGGAGGCCGGGTATGCCATCAACTCGGACGGCCCCGGTGTGCGCTGTGTCGGGACGGATAAAGAATACAGCGACGGGTTCGAAATCGTCGGCAGCAAAATCCAATTGAGCAACGTGCTACTCGGCTGCGACGCGCTCATCAACATGCCGGTGCTCAAATCGCACATGCTTGCCGGGATGTCCTACGCACTGAAAAACCACTACGGCACGCTCAGCCGCCCCGATAGCTTCCACGGCGGAAACAGACTCAACATGGGACTACCGGAACTGAACGCCCTCTCCCCCATCAAAGATCGCACGCGCCTGATCATCGGCGATGCCCTCGCCGTCTGCCTGCGCTACAGCAACTCGTGGCCGTATTGGGACGCGGACTATATCGGCGATTCGATCATGATGAGCTTCGACCCGGTGGCGCACGACGCGGTCGGCTTCAAGCTGTTCACCGATCTGCTGGCGGCGGATGGCGGTAATCCGGCTTCGGCCATCGGTATGGCGACGCCCTGGCTGGAGAACGCAACGAAAATAGGCTTGGGGACGCACAACTTCGACGATATCGAACTCGCTGAAATCACACTGTAGGGCAAACCGACAGTGTGCCCTACAATTGACCGGAAAATAACAATGGCAAAACTCAAGGTATTTCATCTACTATGGATTGTCATCTTCCTGGTGGGTTGCGTACCACAAACGACGCCGACGCCCACTGTCGCCCTGCGGGACGTGTTCCCGAACTCGGACGCCATTCCCGGCTGGACGCGCGCAGGCGACGCCGAGACGTACACCAGCGACACGCTCTACGATCTGGTGGACGGGCAGGCTGACGCCTTCTTCGCCTACAACTTCGAGCAAGTCGCCGTGCAAAGCTACGCGGGCGAGGATAACGTGTTACGCATCGAAATCTGGCAACTGGCGACGCCCGCCGACGCCTATGGCCTCTTCACGCGCAATCGCTCCGGCGATCCGGCGGACACCGGCAACGAGGGCGATACCGATCCCGGCCGGCGGCTGGCCTTCTGGCAAGATCGATACTATGCCCAGGTACGGGGACGGCAAAGCCTTGAGGATGCCACACTGCGCGCGTTCGCGGAGGCCGTTGCTGCGGCGCTGCCCACCGGCGGCGAGACACCCACACTGATGAACAAACTACCCCCCGACGGCTTGCTCCCACGCCGCGCCATCTTCTTCCGGCAGGAGATTTCCATCCAGGACGAAATCTGGCTCGGTGGCGAAAACATCCTGGGCCTCACCGCTGAGACAGAAGGCGTGCTGGCGCATTACACATTGAACGATGCCAACATTCTGCTACTTATGGTACAATATCCAGACACAGACGCCGCATCCGCCGGTTTATCGGCGCTGACCGCCGCCCAGGTGGACGGTCTGCTCGTCGCTGAAGCTAACAACGCGCTGCTGGCCGCCGTCTTCGGCAACGCCGACCCAACAGTCGCCGCCGATCTTCTGGCCGCCGCGCTCAAATAACTATTGTCAGCAGGTTGAGCAGATTTTAAGAGACATATCTGAGGATGGGGGTTTGGGGGCGGGTGCACCCGCCCC